>JAABUR0100005525.1_pt1 | contig 16096 bp, 22 predicted proteins | sample 5560091 | NCBI WGS metagenome assembly JAABUR01 (sample SAMN10711879, study PRJNA513375) | rock metagenome | isolation source: Antarctica rocks | place: Antarctica: Victoria Land, University Valley sud
GCCCGGCGGAGCGGCCCCGGAACCCCTCGAGGATCTCGATCGTCGTGGTCTTCCCAGCCCCGTTCGGGCCGAGCAGCGCCACGACCTGTCCACGCTGAACGCGCAGCGACACCCCCTTCAGCACGTCTGTGGTGCCGTAGCGCATACGAAGGTCCTCGACCTCGATCGCCGCCGCACCGGTGAGCTCGCCGCTCATCGAGGCCCACCCCTTCGCCCCGCGACAGCAACCGAGGCCCTGACGGTGGCGACAGTGATGCCTCGACGGGCCAGTGACTCGGACAGGACGCTGGGCGTCGACACGAGCCCGAGCGCCATGTGTTCAACGCCCAGCGAATGACCACCGGCCATGCCGACCTGCCGTTCCGCCTCCTCGAGCGCCCGCAGTGCCGTGCCCGACATCATCGGACGTTGCCATCGGCTTGGCGGTCTGGTTCCCGAGTCGGCCAGCGCGCCGGCACCGAGCTGCTCCTCGATCCGTCCCACAACGGCGTCCACATCGATCCCTAGGCCGGCCAACGCGTCGGTTTCCGTGGCGGTCAGGCCACCCGTGCGGCGGGCCTGTTCGATCTCGGCAGCTATCTGCGCACGCTCCGCGTCGCCCGCTACCGCTTCGAGGAGAACGCCGCCCTCCTCGTCGTCGAGCAGGGCCTCGAGGAGGTGATCCTCACCGATCTCCTGCGAGCGGTCCCGCAGCGCGTACTCGTAGGCCCGGCCCACCACCGACCTGACCCCTGGCGTGAATCGGGTCAACATCGGTCATCGCCTCCCGTGCTTCTTGTACGCGGCCTGGCGAGTAACGCCCAGCTCACGGGCGACCTCGGCCCAAGACCACCCGAGCGCGCGGGCCCGACGCACCTGCGCATCCTCCAACTGGTCAACCAACTTCCGCAGGCCCGCAGCGGCCCGCAGTCCGACCCTTGGGTCCTGATCGCTGGCTGCCGTCGCCAACGCCACCGCCTGTGTCATGCGTGCCAACCTAGGTTGGCAACGGCCAGCATGTCAACCTAGGTTGGCATGAGGTCGGGTCCGAACTGACGCCAACATTGACGAACACGATCCCCGGCAACCCCCCCGCGCGGTAGCGTTGCCATACCGGCCGGCCCAGCGGCGGCCATCTGTTCCAGGCTGTCGACCACACGGGCGGTGTAACTCTCGCTCAGTTGCGCCGCTGCCTCGGATCTAGCAGCGCTGTTCTTCGATCGACGGTGCTCGATGCCGGCGAACATCTGTGAGCCGATGGCCGCTATGTTCCTCGATCGGGTCCGTGCCGCAACCGTCGCAGTCCGGTACGACAACTCCGGGGTTCAGGTACACGACCATCAGGCGTCGAGTAGGTCACAATGCACCCGTGTCTGTCTACCTGGGTCTAATCGTCGCCGATCCGGGCGTGGAGCAGAAGCTCCGGGAGAAGCATGGCGGCTTGACCTTGGATGACGTGCGCGACGCGATCCAGCAGCCAAGTCGGAGCCAGGCCGGTTGGGATGACGACGAAGAGTACGGCCGACGGTTGATCGCAGTGGGTACGACGTCGTCAGGACGCGCTGTGATCGCGGTTCTTCTGCCCCACCCCCCCTACGACGGAGACGATGCAGAGACCTGGATCGTCAAGACGGCGCAGTGGTTGGAGGTGTAAGAATGGGTGTCATGGCCATCGACTGGATCGACGACGACACGCTGAGCGGGGCGGAGAAGCTGGCGCGGTTTGCCGCACTGCACCCGGAACCCACGCTGTCGGAACCTCGGACCAAGCGGCCCCAGCCCGGCACGATCTTCATTCGCGGATCGGCATCGCTCGTGTTCGAGCGGCAACGCATCGTACGTAGCCAGTGGTCTACGGGCGTGGAGCGAACCCCTGTCTGATGTCCTCGATCTTCGATGCTGGAGCGGCCAGTCCGATGCGCGTGAACCGGCAGCTATAGAGGCGGCACGAGTCCAGGCCAATCGGTCCGACAAACCAACTCCGGTCGTCGTCGAAGGGCCAGATGAAAGCCTCGAAATCGCCCTCGAACGTGCAGTCAGTTATGACGGTCTCTCCCATAGGGATCACAATGGCCGGGCCGATCAACTGGCAGTTCGAGAAGGTCACGCTGCGGATGATGTCCTCAGTGACCGCAAGTGATGCAAGCCGAATCGTCTCGTTCTCGTAGTGCCGGTCCGCTGGGTGCATGCCTGCCAACATATCGGCATCGCGGTATCCGAGTCTCCTGGTTCCTGTGGTCGACCACGTGCGCAAAGTTGCGCACGGGCTCTCGCTTCGGGACGGTAGAGCGGCTACCTGTTCGGCAGTGACCTCGATACCCTGAGCGCCGACGGCGCGGACGTGCACCCGCATCGACGGCTCGCGAGGTCGTCATGCTTGCCGGCACACCAGGCCGGGCAGGTGGTGGTGTCGATGGTGCTGGGGTTGGTCATGTGCGTCCCTCGGTGAGGGTCACGCGCTGCCGCCGAACGATGCATATCCGATGCATCCGGGGTGCTGATCGGCGTTTCCGCTCGTCAGACTGGTGGGCGATACTGGGATTGAACCAGTGACCTCTTCCGTGTCAGGGAAGCGCTCTCCCGCTGAGCTAATCGCCCGTGCTGGCAGGACATCCGGATCTGCGAAGTCGAGGTGGGAACGGGATTCGAACCCGTGTACACGGCTTTGCAGGCCGTTGCCTCGCCTCTCGGCCATCCCACCGAGTCGAGAACCCCGGCGCGGACGAGGGGCTCACGAGCGGACGACGGGATTCGAACCCGCGACCCTCACCTTGGCAAGGTGATGCGCTACCAACTGCGCCACGTCCGCACACCGCTGGCGAACCACGCGGTACCCGGCAACTGTATCGGAGCGACTCAGCGGCACCAAACCGGCTGATCGAAGCCGACCCGCGACTGGTCAGCTGTCCGTCTGGCCGTGATCGACCGTTGACAGCAGGTCGGTCAGCTCCTCGTCCATCGAGCAGAAATCACTTTCCCGGCCGCTCGGTACCAAGGATTCCATCGCGTCGGCGAACTCGGTGAGCTTGGCTCGATCGGCCAGCAGATGCGCGTCTCCGTCCGGGGAGTGCAGTTCGATGACGATACCGTCGGATGACGGGTAGAACTGGATATCGCCGTGGCCGGCCGGCAACCGCACGCCCTGCACGATCAGGTCGCGGGCGAACACCCACTGCACGGCGGGGGAATCGTTCAGGCTCAGCGCCAAACGGACCGCGAACGGTTCCTGGGTGGCGTAGTGCAGCGAGGCTTGGACCGTGGGTGGCTCCGGATCCGACATCAGACTCATTGCGGTTTCGACCAGGATCGTCTGCTGGCCGGCGAATCCTGGACTCGACATGGTGTCTCCCCGTCTGGTGGACGCTCCCAAGAGAGAGGCGCCGTGCAGGTACTTCGGATAGCTAGACGATCGGGCTGGGTGGTGGTCACGTCGACAACATCGTTTTCACCCGGTCGGTCCATTTCGATGCGTCTGCGGGGTCGAATCCCCACGCATGGCGTATCGACACGTCACGCTGAGTTGAACCGGCAACGGTGCCGGGGGCCGCTCGGTCCGGTAAGGTTGTCGCTGCACGACCGGCAGCAGCGGAAGTGATCCCGGGCGATTAGCTCAGCGGGAGAGCACTGCCTTCACACGGCAGGGGTCACTGGTTCGATCCCAGTATCGCCCACCACTCTGACCAGCGGAAACGCCAGATGTCGTCCCGGTCGTGGAGGATACGTGGCGAATCGGCCTCCGAAATGACACCCGCGGACCCTCATCGAAGGGAACCCGCACCATGCCAACCACTCCAACCGTCGCCACGATCTGCGTCGGCCATCGCCGAGCTGGTGGCGGCCGACATCGAAGCCGCCGGCCTGTCCGTGTCCGACCTGGCCACCCGCTCCGGCATCAGCAAGGACACGTTGACCCGCGCCCTGGGCGGTGGGTCGTTCAAGGTCGTTGACCTCGCCCAGGTGGCCGATGTGCTCGGCCGGACGCCGCCCGAGTGGTTCGCAGTCGCAGAGCAGCCCCGATGATCGACACGACGGACCTTGCCGACGAACTGGCGGACCGGTTCGACCTCACCAGAGCTGCCGCCCGCGAGGGAGTCGACGTCTACCTCGGTCAGATCAACGACATTGACGGCACGACGTGGGATCAGGGAAGTGCCCGGCGATATTGCCGACTTCATCAGGGAGTCGTTCAGGGCGTTCTACGCGGGCCTGTAGGCCACAGACTGGGGTGAGGCTGACCCGCGCCCGCGTGGGCGCGTCCATTAGAGTCACACCCTCCGCGGATGTCACCGGGTCACCCGTTCTGTGGAAGTCACCGAACCATCGTCATCTGGCACCCCGCAGGATGGTGGGATCGGCGAAGTGTCAGGCGGCAATCGCCTGGCATTGCCAGCAGCAGCCCGTGTCCGTCATCATCACTGGTCACATCTCTGGGGGTTGGCGATAACGTTGCGGGGCGAGACTGAGTGACAGGTCAGATTAACCAGCAACAGGAAGCGATCGATCCTGCGGCACCGGCGGATCCGGAGTGACCGAGCGACCGAAACACCCCAAGAAGGATCTCGAGGTCGTGCTCAGGTGGGGCGAAGCTCAAGGGTGGCGGGTTGTCCGAGCCAAGGGGTACTACAAAATGTATTGTCCCTGCTCAGAGCGGCATAAGAAGACAGTCCACCTCAGCCCGTCGAATCCGCGTTATCGTAGGAACTTGCTGCAGTTCCTGAGACGTGAGACCTGCTGGCGGGAGGTGCGACAACGATGACCATCGTGTTCCAGACAGAGCACTACTTCAAGGCAAACGGGTTCGACCCGGACAACCTCGACCGGTGGACCGACGAGGTACTGGATATTCTCATCGATTCCGGTGAGGCCGTCGACGCGGACGTGACCGCCACCCTGACGACCGGCCGGGTGATCTTCGTGTTCTCCATCGAGGGTGTTGATCACGACGAAGCGCTCCAGCGTTCTGTTGCCCTCATGTCGAAGTGCGTCGAAGCTGCGGTGACTATCGACACCAGGTGGCGGCTAGCAGACATTGTCACCGAGAGCGCGACTGCAAAGTTGCTCCAGGCAGTCTGACCTGCACCACGTGAGGCCGCTGACGGCGATCGTCAGGTTCGTCCCTCGATCACGGTGAATCCGCTGGGCGCCAGCGCCGAATCGAACACCACCTGCAGCGGCACGTCACTGGACAACTCGGTCCGCGACGGAGCGTCCACCCCGTGCAATTTCGCTTCCCGCTCCAACAGCCGAATCCACCGGTCGACCGCCTTCAACCGCATCTCCCGGTCCTGCCGAATGTGCGACTCGACCCGATCCAGGAACGCCGCCCGGAGCAGTGGGTCCCACGAATCCCAGGAGGCGGGAAACTCCGGCATCACCAGCACCCCTTCCAGGATGGGCGCCACTTGCGCGTAGGCGTCCCGCAGCCGCTGCCCGTGCAACGCCCGCAGCTCGTCCGCCGACTCCGACTCCGCTCGACTGAGCACCGCTTGGGCGGCCTGGTAGGGGGTGCGACGGAGCTGTAACCCACCTGGTCTGCGATCTGCTGCAAGGTTGCACCACCGCTGCGGAGCCGCACGGCCAACTGCTGCCGGCGGCGTACGGCCAGCGTGTTCGGTGACGTGGCCTTCCCACGCTGCGCTTTGGTTTTCCCTTGTGTTGCGCGTCTCGGGGTCATTTGTCTGCGCGCAGCAGCCTGCGTCGGGACGCTTCGATGTTGGCTCGGGTGTCCAGCGCTCTCAAGGCCAGCTGGTAGTCACCTGCGGCCATCGATCCTTCGAATGCCTCCGTGGCCGCCCGTGGGGATCACGACGCCGAGTGCATCCACATCAGACGCGAGGACGCGGATCAGCCTTGGGCCGACGCGCTGAGCGGTCAGGGAACCATCGGCGATTCGATTGCGGATCGTCCAGTGCGAGACGCCGAGACGGGCAGCCGCCTGAGCGATGGTCAACCGCTGATCCGTGGCTTGGGCGTCTTTTCGCGTTCGGACATCGGTGCGGGTCATTGCTAGTCCTCCGGGGCAGGCTTCAACCTGACACCGAGGACCACCCGGAAGCGGCGCTCATGGCCACTCGCCCGTAAACGTAAATCACTGTCACCACATAGCGGAGCCCGACACGCTCAAACCCGACGCGAACCTAAATCTTTCAGGCGCTGGTTCAACACGTCGAGAGACACCATCCACTCGCCGTCGCTGATCTGAACCCCGGATCTCACTGTCGGCAGGACCACGGCTTCGACGTTCTCCTCGGCGATACGACAGGACGCCGCGCACTTCTTGTCCGACCGCGCATCAACCCAGTCGCAACGCAGTTCGTCGTGATGCCTGACAGGGTGGCCATTTTCGACCCATCCGCGCTTCGGCGATCGGCTCATCTCCGTTGGGGCCGGTGAGCACTACCGCTCGGTCGTCTTTGGCATTGCGGTAGAACCAGGAGCCGCTGTAAGACCACACGCCCATGTATTCGTCGGTCGCCACGTCGCGGAAGAACTCGTCCGGCAGCTCTCGGATGGGGTGGGGTGACCTGATGTCCCTTTGCAGACGACGTGGATGATTTCGCGCCTTACCCCCGGCTCGGTCATTGGCCGGACTCCACGCTCGCCGACATGCGGGCTGCGATCTCCGCGTCCCGACCCTTCGCAGCATGCTGAGATTGCATGGCGGCACCAGCAGTCGAATGCCCGAGCCGGCCCATCACGTCCGGCAGGGTCGCACCGTGCAGCACCGACAGCACCGCATCCGTCTTGCATGGCGTCACCCGGCGGGGGCCGGTGAGCCGAGCAGCTCGGCGTGCCGGCGCCGCGCTTGGTGATCCTCTCCGAGCCAGGCGGGCGGTTGAGTTCTGCGACCAGGTAATCCGCCAGCTCCAGGCTTGCTCCAACCTGCAGCACCTGTCCCGCCAGGCGTAGAACGACACGTCCGAGATGTCGTGCCGCTCGAAAAGATCCTTGGTCGCCGGGGCCGGCCCGAACAGCCCGGCACATTCGGACAGGATGCGTGGACGTCTGATTGGCCAAGGGCCGAGCGCACGGCAGATCAGCTGCGAGACCACCACGGGGGCGGGCAGCCCGCCGGGCACCTGCTGCGCCATGCATCGATCATCGCGGCTGGCGGACAATCCTGCATTTCAACAGCCACAACGAAGTGACTCACTCCGCAGCTGACCCGTCCACCGACTCGGTTCGCCCTCAAGGAGCAGTGCATCGACCAGTCGCGGTCGAGTGCTCCGACGGACTAGGGAGCCGCAACAGACTCGCAAGACGAATTTCCTCGAAGCCCTTGACGCCCTTCCTCTGATGCTCATACTAAGACCCAACGGAAGGGGTGCTCGTGGTTGAGCGTCGTACTGCACGGGATCTGCGGCGGGCGAATCGAGAGACGCTGCTGCGCTCGTTGTACTTCGAAGGCGCAGCCAGTCGGGTTGAGTTGGCCGCAAGGACGGGGTTGAGTCCGGCGACGGTGAGCACGCTGGCGGCGGCGCTGTCCGACGAGGAGCTGGTGGTGTCGGCCGGGCTGGTTGATTCGGATGGAGGTCGTCCGGCCACCCTGCTGGAGGTGCGGAGCGACCGGGCCTTCTCGATTGGGGTCGACGTCGGAGAGACCGGTATCCAGGCGGAGTTGTTCAACCTGCGACTCGAGCGCGTGCAGGCCAGCCATCGTTCACTGCCCACGTCGGGGCTCACGCCGGATGATGTGGTCGCCACGGTGGCAGATGCGGTCGGTGAGTTGCGGCAGTCAGCTCAGGGACACGAGCTGCTCGGTGTCGGTGTGGGGGTTCCCGGGATCGTTGACGGCCACAGCGAGGTTGTGGTGCACGCCCCGAGTCTGGGTTGGCGGGGCGTGCCGTTACAGGCGATGCTCACCGAAGTTGTCGACGGGCCGGTATATCTGGACAACGGCGCGAAGACGATGGGCCGGGCGGAGTCGTGGTTCGGCGCCGGCCGCGGAGTGGCTGATCTGGTCGTCATTCTGATCGGTACCGGCGTGGGTGCGGCGTTGATCAATTCGGGGGCGGTGTATCGGGGTTCGTCGTCCAGTGCCGGCGAATGGGGTCATACGAAGATCGCTTTGGATGGTGCTTCGTGCCGCTGCGGGTCGCGGGGATGCATGGAGGCCTACATCGGCGCCGGGGCGATCGCCGATCGGCACCGCCGACTGGACCCCGGCCTGCCTTCGGCGACATCGCAGGTCGCAGCGATCGACCGCCTCGCCCACGATGCGATGTACAACGTGCCGGCCGCGTTGGCGGCGCTACAAGAAACGGCCACCTATCTGGCCGCCGGGATCGCCGGCCTGGCCAACTTACTCAACCCGGCCAAGGTCGTCGTTGGTGGTTTCGTCGGTCTTCGACTTGGCCCGCTGTTGTTACCGCTGGTCGAGGCTCGACTTCCCGAATACGCATTGGCACCCGCGTGGGAGCGGCTGACTTTGGCGGTGTCGCAGTTCGGGCCCGATGCTGTCGCGCTGGGCGCGGCGACCCTGCCGGTGGAGCGCTTCTTCAACACCGGCGGTGTCCTCCCGTTGTCCAAGCGGCTGGCAAAGCAATCTGCTGTTCATCGGGTGGCCTCGTGACCGAATTGATCGATGACCGGTAGGCGGTCGGCCGCATGTTAGAGCCCATCAGCTGCGACTAGCCATCTGGCCCGCCTTCAAGTTGCAGCCTGCAATCATCCTTAATCCCGTCGAGTTTCGGAGACCACCATGAAATCCACCCGGCTCATCGTCTGCGCCGCCGCGGTTCTGCTCGCCGCCGGGGGCTGCGCCAGTTCCTCCACACCGGCCTCCCCGTCCAGTCCCACCGACTCGTCGTCTACCACATCGTCGACGTCCAGTAGCGATAGCTCGTCGCCAAGTGCGGGCGACTCCGCCTCGGCAGGTTCAGTCGCCGACTCCGGATCGGCTGGCTCTTCCTCTTCCATCGGATCGGCTTCTACCGACTCGACGTCGGGCGGCGGCAGCGGCGCCACGATCGCGTTCTTGATGCCGTGTTCGACGTGCGCGGATCGGTTCGAGAACCAGGACAAGCCGTTGTTCATCCAGGCGGTGAAGGATCTGGATCCGTCGATCAAGGTCATCGCGAACAACGCTCAGGGCGATGCCTCCAAGCAGGTCGCACAGACCGAATCTGCGCTGACCAACGGGGCCAGCGTGGTCGTTGTGAGCCCGTTGGATGAGTCCACCGGTGCAGCGATCTCGGATAAGGCGGCGGCGAGCAAGGTGCCGGTGGTGTCCTATGACGGGCTGATCACCGGTGCGGCCACGGACTTCTACGTGTCGTTCGACAATGTCAAGGTCGGCGAAACCCAGGGAGAGTTCTTGAAGGACAAGCTTCCCAAGGGTGCCAGCGTCGTGATGATCAACGGTGATCAGACCATCGCACCGGGACGTGATTTCAAGAAGGGCGCCCACAACGTCCTCGACCCGTTGTTCAAGTCCGGCGACCTGAAACTTGCCTACGAGTCCGACACCCCGGGGTTCGATCCGGCCAAGGGTCAGGCCGAGATGGAGCAGGCGCTGACCAAGCTGGGTGACAAGGTCGATGCGGTGCTGGTTCCCAACGATGGGCTGGCCGGCGCGGTGATCAACGCATTGACGCCCCGGAAGCTCGCTGGAAAGGTGTTGGTCACCGGCCAGGACGCCACCGACGCCGGGTTGCAGCGGATCTTGTTGGGGCAGCAGTCGATGACGGTCTACAAGCCGCTGAAAGCCGAGGCGGAGGCGGCCGCGAAGGTTGCTGTCGCCTTGGCTCACGGGCAGGCCGACGCGGCCAAGCAGATGTCGACGTCGATGGTGGACAACGGCAACGGGCAGGTCCCCAGCATCCTGCTCAAGTCCGATCCGGTCACCGCAGCGAACATGGCCTCCACCGTGTTCGCCGACAAGTTCACCACCCGGGCCAAGGTGTGCACCGGTGATGCGGCCAGCAAATGTCCAGCGTCCTGACCGAGCCCACCCGCCGCGGCGACCCACCCGCACCCGGGGCTGAGCCGCTGCTCGAGTTGCGCGGGGTGGGCAAACGGTTCGGGGCGGTGACCGCGCTGTCCGACGTGGATCTCGTGGTGCGCCCGGCCGAGGTGGTGGCGTTGGTCGGCGACAACGGCGCCGGCAAGTCGACCTTGATCAAGACCATCGCCGGGGTGCACCAACCCGACAGCGGGGAGGTGCTGGTCGAGGGGGTGGCAACCCGGATCGGGAGCCCGGCCGCAGCGAGCGCGTTGGGTATCGCCACCGTCTATCAGGACCTGGCGTTGTGCGAGAACCTCGACGTGGTGGCCAACCTGTTCCTCGGCCGCGAACAGGCCCGCCCCCCGCTGGGGGGTCGGCTCCGTCGGCTCTCCGATGACGCGATGGAAGCTGCCGCCCGGGGCGTGCTGGCCGGATTGTCGGTGCGGATCCCGTCGCTGCGCCGCCCGGTGGCCGGACTGTCCGGGGGGCAGCGCCAAGCCGTGGCGGTGGCCCGGGCCGTGCAGTGGGGTTCCCGGCTGGTGCTGCTCGACGAACCCACGGCGGCATTGGGTGTCGAGCAAACCGAGATGGTGCTGGATCTGGTCACGACGTTGCGTACCCGAGGGTTGGGGGTGCTGCTGATCAGCCACAACCTGGCTGACGTGTTCGCCGTCGCCGACCGTATCGCCGTGCTCCGGCAGGGCCGCAACGCCGGCACCTTCACCGTCGCCGACACCACTGTGGACACGGTGGTCGCGGCGATCACCGGAGGCCACCTCCTCACCCCCAGGAAGGGCAGATGAGCGTCCACATCGCGGGCAACACCGCCCAACCAGCCGGGACCCCGCAGCCCCGCGAACCGGACCCGGACATGTCGACGGCCACCCAGCCCTACGCTGTGCCGGGCGCCGGAAGCGGGCCGCGTAAGTGGGTCCGGGACCGGGCCCGTGGGATCAACCTCGGACCGCTGCCGGTGCTCCTCGGAATCGTGGCCATCTGGATTGTCTTCCAGCTGCTCAACGATCGGTACTTGAGCAGTCGAAACCTGTCCAACATCGTGTTGCAGGCAGGCGTGACCGGGCTGCTGGCGATCGGGGTGGTGCTGGTCCTGCTGATCGGTGAGATCGACCTGAGTTTGGGCGCGACCGCCGGGGTCGCCGCAGATGTGCTGGGCGTCGGGTTGGCCGACCACGGCTGGCCCACACCGTTGGCGTTGATCGCCGCGCTGGCCACCGGAGCGGCGATCGGGCTGCTGCAGGGCGCGATCATCATTTGGGTAGGGGTGCCATCGTTCTTGGTCACCCTGGGTGGCCTGCTCGCTTGGCAAGGCGTCCAGCTCGCGCTGCTCGGGTCGGTGGGGGAGCGGCGGGTCACCGACCGGTTCGTCCGCGGGATCGCCAACCAGTACCTGCCTCCGGTGCTGGCTTGGATCCTGCTCGCCGCAGCGGTTCTCGGATACGCAGCCATCCGCATCGCGCGCCGCCGATCTCAGTCGGCCGCAGGTCTCGCCCCGGAGAGCATCGGCTCGCTGGCCGGCAGGGTGGTGGCCGTCGCCGTGGTTGGGGTGATCGCGGTCGGCTACCTGCAGCGGTATTTCGGTGTGCCCTGGTTGCTGCTGATCCTGCTAGTCGTCGCGTGGCTACTCACCGTGCTGACCCGACGAACCCCGCTCGGGCGTCACCTGTACGCGATCGGCGGGAACGCCGAAGCGAGCCGGCGCGCCGGGATCCCGGTGGCCAGGACCCGGCTCATCGTGTTCGTCCTGGCTTCCGGGCTGGCTGGTTTGGCCGGCATCGTGGCCGCGTCCCGGCAGTTCTCCGTCTCCAGCGGCACCGGCGGCGGCACGCTGCTGCTGGAAGCGATCGCCGCGGCAGTCATCGGCGGCACCAGCCTGTTCGGCGGTCGCGGCCGCATCTTCCACGCACTGCTGGGGGCGCTGGTCATCGTCAGCGTCTCCAACGGGCTCGACCTGCTCGGTGAACCGAGCTCGGTGAAGAACATCGCCACCGGCGCGATCCTCGTGCTGGCCGTCAGTCTCGACTCGGTCACCCGCCGTCGCCGTAACGCCGCCGGGGAATGAACCCAGCCCCACTCCTGTCGCATCACCCGAGAAAGCGATCCACTGATGCCCACATTTCCTGACGGTTTCCGCTGGGGAGCCTCCACCGCTGCTTACCAGATCGAAGGTGCGGTGGCCGAGGACGGACGAACCCCCTCCATCTGGGACACCTTCTCCCACACCCCTGGGCGTACCCGCCACGGTGACAACGGCGACATCGCGTGCGACCACTACCACCGCGTCGATGAGGACCTCGACCTGATCGCCTCGCTCGGGCTCCAGGTGTATCGGTTCTCGATCTCGTGGAGCCGGATCAAGCCGGCCCCGGACGGGATCAGCAACGCGGCCGGATTGGACTTCTACGACCGACTCGTGGACGGCCTGCTGGCCCGCGGGATCGAGCCGATGACCACCCTGTATCACTGGGACATGCCGCAGTGGCTGCAGGACAAAGACGGCTGGGCCAACCGCGACACCGCCGACCACTTCGGCGAGTTCACCGAAGCCGTCGTCGGGCGGCTCGCAGACCGGGTGCCCACCTGGATCACAGTCAACGAGCCTTACTGCGTGAGCTACATCGGTCACCTGGAAGGCCGACATGCACCCGGCATCTGCGACGAGGCGATCGCCGTGTCCACGGTCCATCACGTCATGCTCGCCCACGCCCGCGCCCTGCAACGGATCCGGGACCTCGCCCCGACCGCCAAAGCCGGCATCACCCTGAACGTGTCCGACGTCCACCCGGCTACCGGCAGCACCGACGACGCCGCCGCCGCCGCGAAGGTCGACCTGGTCGAGAACCGGATGTTCCTGTCCCCGCTGTTCACCGGTCGCTACCCCGACGACGCCGAAGCGTTCTACACCGGAATCACCGACTTCGGCTTCGTCCAGACCGGGGACATGGACGCGATCAGCGCACCCATCGACCTGCTAGGCGTCAACTTCTACGAACAACACCATGTCGCCGCGGCAAATGGGCAGTCGGACGGGAAAAACGACCGCGTCCGCGGCGCCCACAAACGCGACCCCGCCGAACCGATCACCGCCGGTGGAGTAGCCATTCGGCCGCAAGCCCTGCGCGCCGTGCTCAATCGGGTCCACCAGGAGTGGACCGACCTGCCGCTGTGGGTCACGGAAAGCGGCCTCGCGCTCTACGACTACGCCACCCCGGACGGTCAAGTGCACGACCCCGAACGCATCGACTACTTCGATGGCCACTTCCGCGCCGCCGCCGACGCCATCAACGACGGCGTACCCCTGGTCGGCTATGTGGTCTGGTCGTTGATGGACAACTTCGAATGGGCCGAAGGCTACGGCTGGCGATTCGGTTTCGTCCACAACGACTACCGCACCCAGACCCGCACCCCCAAGGACAGCGCCCACTGGCTGAAAAGGGTGATCACCGCCAACGCCGTCCCCCCGCGCGACCACTGACCACCGGGCCGCGTCGGCGAGTGGCGCGGCCCCGGCAGCCACGGACCGTCCGTGGCCCCCCGCAACCCAACCCGGTCGCGGGTCCAGGCACAGCGCAATGGAGCTTTCCGTGCCACATCCACCACTGCAGCGACGCCGCCCTCACCGCCGCACTCGCCGCCGGCGCCACCTTCTTCTCGATCGCGCTCGCACCATCCGCGGCCGCGGTCGGGGAAACTCTGTCGGTCACCCTGACCACCGCCGACGGCAGCGCCAAACTCGCCGCCCAGCCGGCCATCACCCTCGGCGCCGTCACGTCCGGCTCTCCCAGCGTCGTCGTCGACGACTCCATGACATCGCAGGTGATCTCGGGGTTCGGTGGGTCGTTCACCAACTCCTCGACTTACCTGCTGTTGCAGCTGAAGGCCATACGCCGCCCCGCGCGGGCACGCGTTGATCGACCGGGCCCTGTAACTGCCCAAGTGCTGGACCGACGACCCGGTCCGCCGGCAGCGGGCCGGCATCCCGACCACCGTCGAGTTCGCGACGAAGCCGGCGTTGGCGCGGCAGATGATCACCGCGGCGCTGGACGCTGGGGTACCGGCGAGGTTCGTGGCCGGTGATGAGGTGTACGGCAACGACTCGAAATTGCGCACAGCGCTGCAGGAACGCTCGGTCGGGTTCGTGCTGGCGGTGGCCTGCGATCATCGAGTCCGCGCCTCCGGTGGCCCGGTGCGGCGGATCTACTGGCCGCCGGCTTGCCACGGCGGTCCTGGCAGAGACTGTCCACCGGGGCCGGCACGAAGGGGCACCGCTACTACCGGTGGGCCTGGTTCAAGATTGACGATGATCAGCCCGGACAACACTGGTTGCTGGCGCCGCAACGATTCCACCGGCGAGATGGCCTACTACCGCTGCTACTCACCCCAGCCGACCCCGCTGATCGTGCTGGTTCGGGTCGCCGGTCAACGCTGGAAGATCGAGGAGTCCTTCCACACAGCGAAAGGGCAAGCCGGACTGGACGAACAAGTCCGACGCTGGTGCTCCTGGCTCCGTTGGAGCACCCTGGCGATGCTCGCGATGGCCTTCCTGGCCGTCACCACCGCCGACGAACCAGACCGGCACCCCGCACCCACCGGGCTCATACCGATGACCCTGAACGAGCTACGCCGCGTGTTCGACGCGCTGGTCATCGCCGCCACCGCCACCATCCAAGACGTCTTGAAATGGTCAATCTGGCGCCGAATACACCAAGCAAGAGCCCGACAATGCCACTATCGCCGCAGGTCACAGCACCTCAAACCCAATCTACGGCTTTAGTACTAGGGTCGAGTGCTCGCGGGCCACCTCTACTCAGATAGACCCGCAGATCGGTTCAGGTGCATCATGGCCAGGGATGCAGCGCCGGTGATCACGCCGAGATCGGCCCAGAGCCCTACCGGCGGGAGCATGCTCGGCCACCCGTATCCGTGTGCGTAGCCGCTGTAGCGTTGGAACATCCACGAGACGTGCTCACGGTGGGCCTGCGCTGCTGAATCTTCGTCAGGCAGGAGCGCAGCGACCACCTCGGCCATCCCTCTGAGCATGCTGGCCTCGCCCATAGCCTGGCCGCCCGTAGCGGCAGTGAGAGCCTTGACCTGCGCCCTGACCGCTTCAACGGCGTCCTTCGAGGGGGCCTGCGCGCTGAGCGCTTGAAATTGTCTGGACGCCTTAAGTGCCCGGAGACAACTGCTGGCCTCCTGCAGAACTACCCTCTGCGCGTGTTCGAGACGCTCCTCGAAGGAGCTCGGGCCCAGGCAGTACAGGATTCGGCCTGCTCCCATGAGGATCGTTCTTGCCTGAATCGCCAAGGGCACGGCCTTGACCCCACTGCTGAAAAAAAGCCAATCGCGGACGATCTCCAATGAGACTCGGGTGATGGATGCGGTGTTGGGCAGGCACTTGGCCAGGTTGATCGGTCCAACCGTGAGTGCATCGCGTAGGCGGCCGAGTTCGGTGGGCCCGGCCATCCAGTTGTCATAAGAAGCGATCAGGTGGTCGTGACGGCTGATCGCGTCGTTGATCGCGTTGTGGACGTGCTCGCTCACTTGACGCGCCAGTGGACTTTGGTCCATCCAGAAGGGCTCGTAGTCTGCGTCTGGAAATGTGCTGGCTGAGCCGTCTGACATTAGTACCCTCCCATTGAGTCGCACCCGCGGCGGACCCCTGCTCGTGATCATTCTGAACCGCCCAGCACTATGGATGGGTGGAAGCTGCGGTAATCCGAGTGCTTGAGGTCGAAGGTGGAACCGCGTGGCCGACGTTCGGGTCGAGTGTCTGGTTTGCGGTCGGAAGCTGATGTCCTTGTGCCCGCACCTTGCTGGTTCTCACCGCATCGCGGCCGTCGACAATCTCGCCGAGCAAGGGTTGCCGGCAGGCACTCCGCTGGTCGCTGAGTCGCTGCGCCGGCTGCTGGCCGAGCGGCGGGCCGCCACGGATGCGGGATCGGGTGAAGGCTGAGCGAGGCCGGCTGGGGGTTGCCGTAGCAACGGAGCGAATCTGGTCCCGTCGTTCGAACCTGGTGCCCGCAGGTGGATCGGCGAATTCAGGCGGTCGTTGCAACGACGGGTGATTCTGGGTCAAACAGTAGACGCTGCATGGCTTGTGCGGGTGTGATGCCGCCGAGTGTTTTGCGGGGTCGGTCGTTGAGCTCGGTGGCC
>JAABUR0100005530.1_pt1 | contig 16079 bp, 14 predicted proteins | sample 5560091 | NCBI WGS metagenome assembly JAABUR01 (sample SAMN10711879, study PRJNA513375) | rock metagenome | isolation source: Antarctica rocks | place: Antarctica: Victoria Land, University Valley sud
ATCTACGGCGCCGAGCACCTCCTGACCCGACGCGCCGTCCGCCGCGAGGTGGGCGAGAAGCTGGTCGAGCGGATCAAGTGGTGGGAGTGGTACACGAGCGTTTTCGGCGCCGAGATCAACAACAACCCGTCGCCGGGCAACAAGGACGGCGGCCTGACGACGATCTACGAGAAGTCGCTGGGGGCCCTGGCCAAGGGGGGGACCAGCCCCCTGGTCGACGTCGTCGGTTACGCCCAGCGGGTCGACACGCCGGGCCTGGTCTTCATGGACACGCCGGGCTACGACCCCCCCTGCACCACCGGACTCGTCGCCGGCGGGGCGAACGTGCTCGTGTTCACGACCGGGCGCGGGAGCGTCCTGGGCCTGAAGCCGACGCCGTGCGTCAAGGTGGCGACCAACACGCCGATGTACGAGCGGATGGTCGACGACATGGACATGGACGCCGGCACGATCCTCGAAGGGGAGTCGGTCGAGGGCGCCGGCCGCCGGATGTTCGACCTGATCCTGGACGTCGCCAGCGGCAAACCGACCAAGAGCGAGCAGAACGGCGTCGGCGAGGAGGAGTTCGCCCCCTGGCACATCGGGCCGACCCTGTGAGAGCGGGCGTGGCGCGGGGGGGTCGGCCTCGGTTCGGGCTCGGTTTCCTGGTGCTCGGCCTGGCCCTGGTGGTGCTGGAGTGTGGCTGGCTCCACTGGTTCCTCAACGAGCCGCTCCCCAACTCGGCGGCCGTGGGCCGTCCCAAGCTCCACCGCTCGGACCTGCTCTGGCGAGCCCTGCCGGGGGTCGTGCCCGGGGTCCGGCTCGAACAGTCGCTGCTCGGCCCGGCGCTGAGGGACCTCAGCCACGTCGAGAACCTGCCGCAGCGCGCGCCAATCGTACTCGCCGCCGGCCTGATCGCCGTCGCGGCACTGGCGCTGGGCGATCTGACGCTTCGCGGCCTGAAGCTCCTCCGGCTCCTGGGCCCCTCGGAGCGCATCGCCCTGGCGTTCGGCCTGGGGACCACCGGGCTGGGCGTGGTGACCCTGGGGCTGGGACGGCTCGGCGTGTTAAGGCCCTGGCCGACCCGGCTCGGGCTCGGCCTGCTCGTGCTCGCCGAGGCGGTCTTGCTGGTCCTCGACCGTCGGCGCCGCGGTGTCGATGAGGACCCGAGCGCTCTCGGTAGGGTGGGCGGTGCCCGCCCATCGGCGATGTGGTTGGGCTTCGGCCTCGTCGTCGGGCCGTTCCTGCTCATTATGGCGCTGGGGGCGATGCTGCCGGCGACCGACTACGACTCGATCGAGTATCACCTGCAAGGGCCCAAGGAATATTTCCAGGCGGGCCGGATCGCGTTCCTGCCGCACAACGTCTACACGAGCATGCCGTTCGGCGTGGAGATGCTGCACCTGCTGGGGATGGAAGTCCTGGGCGATTGGTGGCTCGGGGCGCTGGTCGGCCAGTTCCTGATCGCGTCCTACGCGCCGGCGGCCGCGGCGATGATCGCGCTGACCGCCCGGCGCTGGGCGAGTCCCCGGGCGGCCTGGGTCGCGGCGATCGTCTACCTCTCCACGCCCTGGGTCTATCGGATCGCGGTCATCCCCTACGTCGAGGGGCCGCTCTGCTACTATCACGCGGCCTTGGTCTGGGCGGCGAGTCGCGCCCGGGCCGCCGAGTCGACTTCGCGGACGAGGCTCTGGTCGGTCGTCGGCCTCCTCGCCGGAGGGGCGATGGCGTGCAAGTACCCTGCCTTGATCTCGGCGGTCCTCCCCTTCGGGGCCCTGGCCGCGTTCGAGGCCGTCCGGCGGCGGTCGGGGCGGATCGTGCTCGCCTTCGCGGTGGGGTGGGCCGTGGTCATGACCCCCTGGCTGGCCAAGAACGTCGCGGACACGGGCAACCCGGTGTACCCCCTGGCCTACCGCGTCTTCGGCGGCGGGCACTGGGACGAGGCGCAAGACGTCAAGTGGTCGGCCGCGCACGGGTCGGCCGTGCAAGGGAGGAGGCCCGTCTCGTTCGGTGCGCTGACCGAGTCGGTGGTCGACGTCGCGGGACGATCCGACTGGCAATCTCCCCTGTATGTCGCGCTGGCCCCGCTGGCGTGGTTGCGTCCCGGCTCGCGGCGGAGGGCCGGGTCGCTCTGGTGTTATGTCGCCTATCTCTTCTCCACCTGGTGGCTCGTGACGCACCGCCTCGACCGCTTCTGGCTGCCGATGCTGCCCGCCCTGGCCGTGCTGGCGGGCCTGGGGGCCGACTGGGTCGGCGGGCGAGCCTGGTCGATCGCGCTCAGCCTCTTGTTGATGGTTTCGGTCGCCGCCAACCTCGTCCAGGCCTCGTCCGGCCTTACCGCCTTCAACGAATGGACGGGCGACCTCCGGGTCCTACGCAGGCGCATCCCGGAGATACTGAATCCTCCCCTGGCCCGGCTGGACGCCGAGTCTCCCCCGGGGGCCAGAATCTTGCTCGTCGGGCAGGCGGGAGTCTTCCATTTCGAACACCCGATCGTTTACAACACGGTATTCGATCGCGAGACGCTGGAACTCCTGGCGCGAGGCCGGACGCCCGCCCAGGTCCGGCGGGCGCTGGTGGATTGCGGCGTGACGCATGTCTACGTGGACTGGCACGAGATCGAACGGTATCGATCGCCGGGCAATTACGGGTTCACCCCGTTCGTGACGCCCGACCTGTTCGCGGGGCTGGTCGCCGCCGGGATCTTCGAGCCCCCCCGGTCGCTCGGTGCTCGGCAGGAGCTGTATCGGGTTCGACCCGCATGAGGGAGGCCGGCGCATGGAAGCGATCACGATCGTGACGGGGGGAGCGGGGTTCATCGGCAGCCATCTGGTCGAGCGGCTCGTCGCGCGGGGGGATCGGGTCCGGGTGGTCGAGCGGCCCGGGGCGGACACCTCGCATCTCCCGTCGGGCGTCGAGACGGTCCGGGCCGATATCCGCGACCCACGCGCCGTCGATTCGGCGATGCGGGGGGGACGATGGGTCTTCCACCTGGCGGCAAACCCGAACCTCTGGGCCCGCGACCGGGGCGAGTTCGACGCGGTCAACCACCGCGGGACGGTCCACGTGCTCGACGCCGCGCTCGCGGCCGGGGCTGAGCGAATCTTGCACACGAGCACCGAGAGCATCCTGACACGCGCGCGCGGGAACGGTCCGATCGCCGAGGATGTCGAGATCGCCCTCGGGGACGCGGTCGGGCCGTACTGCCGGTCGAAGCTCCGCGCCGAGAACGAGGCGATCGCCCGCGCCCGGGCGGGCCATCCGGTCGTCGTGGCCAACCCGACGATGCCGGTCGGGCCGGGGGACCGCGGGCTCTCCCCGCCGTCACGACTGATCCGCGACTTCTGCCGGGGGAGGCTCCCCGCCCGGATGGATTGCACCCTCAACCTCATCGACGTCCGCGACGTGGCCGAGGGGCTCGTCCGCACCATGGAGCGTGGAATCCCCGGCCGCCGCTACCTGCTCGGCGGCGAGAACCTGACACTGCTCGGTCTGCTATCTGTTTTGTCGAACCTGTCGGGAGTCCCCGTCCCGAGGTGGCGAATCCCCTACGCGCTCGGCCTGGCCGTGGCGTACGCGAGCGAGTTCTGGTCCGACCACGTGACCGGGCGGCCACCCAAGGCGACCGTCACCGGAGTCCGCCTGACCCGTCGGACCATGCACTTCGACCCGTCGCGGAGCCTGGCCGCCCTCGACCTCTCCCCGCGACCGATCCACCAGTCGCTGGCCGATGCCGTCGCCTGGCTCCACCTGGTCGGAGAGATCGACCGTCCGGGGCCGGCCCGCCCCGGATTGGAGCCCGGTGGCCTGGGGAAATTCCGTAGGAGAGAGGCATCTGTGCCTTGACCGTAATCGTCTGTGCCGACACAGTATGAAAAATATAGGCGCTCCACGTTTCGAAAAAGGAACTTTCTGGATTCGGATGCGTCCGGCGGCCTATAATGGTGAATGAGGTATTGACGGGCGATATAAATTGCAGTTCGGTCAAAGGTTTCGGCCTAGGACACGCCGACATGCCCTCACGCCTGGTGGCGATCGACGAAGGATCGGACATCCCCTTGGATCGCACCATGGTGGTGGTCGGCCGCCATCCCCAGTGCGATGCCAGGCTCGATTCGCTGCGTGTCTCCCGCCATCACTGCTGCATGACCCAGGACAAAGACGAACTGGTGGTGCGCGACCTGGGGAGCACCAACGGCATCCGGATCAACGGCCATCGTGTGGAGTCGGGGAGGCTTCGGCCGGGTGACGAACTCTCGATCGCCCATATCCGGTTCCGCCTCGAGAACGGGCAGGCCGAAGAACGGACCCTGGCCGACCCGCTGGACCAGAGGCACGCCCCCCCGCTCGTGTCGATGGCTCCTCCCTTTCCGTTCGGGGAATCGCCGCCGAAAGATAACCCGCTGGCGGCCGCCGTCCGCGAGCTCTTGCCGGCCGGGGTGGCGGATCGGTGTCGCATCCAGGTCATCGTCCACCAGATCCCCAACGATGAAGAGGCGGCGGAGAAGCCCGACGCATGTCAGCCCAACTCGTCCCCCTGAGCGTCCGGACCGCCCCGACGATCTCGCTCCACCGGCCGGTCCTGCTGGTCGGCCGCCACGCCGAATGCGACGTCCGGATCGACCTCCCGCAGATTTCCCGACGGCATTGTTGCGTGGCGCTCGCCGACGACCGCGTATTGATCCGCGACTTGGGCAGCCGCAACGGGCTCCGCGTCAACGGTCGCCTGATCGACGAGGCGCGGATCTACCCGGGGGATGAGGTGGCGATCGGGCCGCTGCTGTACCGCTACGAGGTCGAGGGCCAGGCCACCGCCCCCCGTCCCCGCGTCGAGCCGCAGGCCGACCCGAACGACCCCGATCGCGATCTGATCCCCCTGGCCGACGAGTGAGCGTCGCGGGTCGACCCGCTATTTTTAGCGCGCTCATGGAAGGAAGACGCGCGCGGGTCTATAATCGCAACTCGTCATGCTTGAACATCGACGCGCGTTCGGCGCGAAGACGCGTGACGGTCACCGATGGAGGACACATCCCATGCTTCGAGGTTCACGATGGGCTCTCGCGATGGCGATTCTGGTCGCGATCGCCCCGAATCGGTCGCAGGCGCAGTTCGATAACGGCTACTACCCCGGCGGCTATGGAAATTACGGCTGGGGAGGCTGGAACGGGACGGGCACGGCGCAGGGCAATATCGCGCGCGGCCTCGGTTACTACAACATGGGTGCCGGCGTCTATAACGAGGACACCGCCGTCGCCAACGCAGTCAACGCCAACGCGGTCATGCGCTGGAACCAGTATCTGTACCAGTCGCAACTCGAGCAAAACCGACGCGAGCAACAGAGGCTGGCCAGGCGTAAGGACCGCGTCGCCGAATCCGTCGATGCCATCGCCAAACGTCTCCGGGACAACCCGTCGCCGGAGGACGTCGCCGACGGCGCCGCCTTGAACGTCGTGCTCGACGACCTGACCGACCCCAGGATTCACGGCTCGGCGCTCCGGCTGGCCACGACCCCGATCAAGGGATCGACCATCCGCTCCATCCCATTCAACGACGCATCCGAGGCGGTCACGATCAGCATGAACCAGCTGGTGGCCAAGGACGAAGCATGGCCCCCCGCCCTTCGTGACGACGCCTTCCGGGCCGAACGCGAGGCGTACCGCCAGGCGGTCGCCGCCGCGATGAAGGAGGACGAAGAGGGTGAGATTTCGCCCAGGACCCTCCGCGACATCCGCAACGCGGTGGCCGCGGTCCGCGTCAAGGCGAACAAGTCGATCCGCAAGCCGAGCCCCGATTCCATCCAGGCGCAGCAATATGTCCAGGCGCTCGCCGGCATGACGCGGATGCTCGAGAACCCCAAGATCGAGCCGGTCTTGAACGAACTCGAAAAGATCGAGAACACCACGGTCGGCAACCTGCTCGGGTTCATGCACACCTTCAACCTGCGCTTCGGCCAGGCGACCACGCCCGCCCAACGCGCGATCTACGTGGACCTGTATCCGATCTTGGTCAGCCATCGGGACCGGGCCGTCAAAGAAGCGGGAATTCCCGCCCAGGGGACGGAGAAGGACGAAGCAGGGGGCAGCCCCACCGATTTCTTCCAAGGACTGGAGCAAGACCAGCCCGAAGGTCAGAATCCGGGCGTCAACTCCGGCCGACGTAAGGCACGATTGGACGGCGACAACCCGCCTCCTCCGCCGGTCCCGGCTCCTGCTCCGGCTTCGGCTCCCCAGTAACCGTCCACCCCGGCCTGGACCCGATCGACAATGTCGGCCCCGCCGCCGGACCTGATCCCGGCGACGGGGCCATTCGCATGTCCTGCGGAAGCTGGGTGTCGGTTTCCGGGTCGAAGGGCGGCCGGGGCCGGCTCGTCATCAGGACAGTCCTTCAGCTCATCTCATCTCGGTTGGTCGAGACGGTCGCGGACGAGCTCGGCGAGGTACTTGACCGGCAGCGTCCCGTGGGACAGCACGGCCTCGTGATAGCGTCCCAGCTCGAACCGGTCCCCGCGTTCGCGCTGGACCGCCTGGCGAAGCTGGTGGAAGGCGGTCCGGCCGACGAAGTAAGTCGAGAGCTGGGCCGACGACTGCTTCGACCGGATGATCTTGCCGAGGGCCTCCCCTTCGGTCTGGAAGGCCCGGTCGACCAGCAAGGCCATGGCCTGGTCGTCGGTCATCGTGCCGGCGTGCATCTCGTGGTCGAGGATCGCATTGACCACGGCTCGGAGGTAGAACTTCAGCTGATGGAGGCGGAGCGCCAGGTCGCCGCGGCCGAACCCCTGGTCGAGCATCATCGCCTCGGTGTAGACGGCCCAGCCCTCGGCGAACGTCCCCGAGGAGAGGACCTTGCGGATCAGCGAGGGGTGTCGATTGCTCCAGGCGAGCTGGACATAGTGGCCCGGATAGGCCTCGTGGATGGTCAATATCTGGAGCATCGAGCGATTGTATTCCTGGAGGTAGCTGGCCACGCGTTCGGCCTTCCAGTCGGCCGGCGGGGGGCTGATGGCGTACTCGCTCGCCGCGCCCGGGTCCAGCGGCGGGGACGGGTTGAGGTAAGCCACCGAATTGCCACGCTGGAATTCGGGCATCTCGATGATTCGGCACTCGTCGGGCTCGGGCAGGCGCAGGATGTCGTTGGTGGCGATGAAGGCCTTGATCCGATCGACGGTGGCCCTGGCGTCGGCGACCAGGGTTTCGGGCGTACCGTGGTCGCGGGCCAGCTCGGCCAGGACGCGACGCGTCATGGCGCGACGCCCCTCGGCGTCGTCGGGGGGGACGGCCTGTCCGGGGAAGGCTGTCGCCCACAACTGGCGGGCGATTGCGGCCATCTCCCGCTCGACGCGCTCCGCCTCGGCCTTCGCCGTCCGGAGGACCTCGTCGGCCGAGAGCCCGGCGTCGAGCTCGAGCTCGAGCTTGCGGGAGAACTTCTCCTTGCCGATCCGCCAGTCCTCGGTGGACCGGGGAGAGACCTCTCGCTCCAGGAACGCCAGGTGCTCGCGGAGGGCCCCGACGATCATCTCGGCCCGTTTCCCCAGCTCGCCCTCGCCTTTCGGCCCTCCCGCGAGGGTGTAGAGCTCGTCCCGGTAGAACTCGATCGCCCCTTTCGTCTGCTGGATCGCCGTCTCCACCTTCACGCGAGGCGGGTTGCCGATCGTCGCGCGGGCGACCTTCACCACCTCGGGGATCAGCGCCATCCGCGCCAGCGCGTTCTCGAGATTCGTCGCCTTGGGCAAGCTCGACTGGGTCAGCAGCAGGTAGACGCTCTCGGTCAGGTAGTCGCCGTAGACTCGCGGATCGTCCTCGAACGGGCGGAAGTTCTCGGTGAGCCAGATCGACCGGACGAGATGGTGGCGGAAGATGTCGAAGTCGATCCGCGCATCGCGCGAGAGCCTCGTCCGATCGACCCGCATGGGGAGTTCGGCGAGCGTCCGACGGTCCCGCTCCAGGTAACCGGCCCTCGCCTCGGCGGAGAGGTCGTCCAACCGATCGTCGAAGCGATGGTCCCCCAGCCGGGTCGCCGACAGCGGCTCATCTCGGAAGGACCGATCGAGATAGGCCCGGAAGAACTCCACGAGCTGGGCGTCCTCGGCCATGTTCCCAACGTCCCCGGCCCGTGCCTCTGGAAATCCAAGGAGACCGAGCAGACCACACGCCAACCAGAATCGCATCAAACCACCTCTCGGTAAGAGACCTTGACCTCTCACGAAGTCCCACCTCGGAACCTGCGGAGCTCCTCCTCCAGCTCGCGGTTGCGGGCCTCGGCCGCGGCGAGGGCTTGGGCGTTCACGGCGGCCCGCTCCTCAGCGACGTCGCGGGCTTGGGCGTCCGCGACGGCCCGCACCTCAGCGACGGCGAGGGCCCGGGCGTCCGCGGCGGCCCGCTCCTCGGCGACGGCCAGGGCCCGGGCGTCCGCGGCGGCCCGCTCCTCGGCGACGGCGAGGGCCTGGCACACGCTGGTGTAGTCGCCGATCTCTGCGGCGGTCTCACCGTCGTAGCAGACGGCCCGGCCCTCGGCACGACCTAGCCAGATTCCGATGGAGTCGAGCCACACCCAACCTCGGTCATTCGGAGGGCTTGGCTCGTAGCCGGCCGGGGTGTGCCGGTAGGAGGTGAGGCGGAGCTGCCGACCATCCTTCCTCGATCGGACATCCACGATCACGTACTGCGGAACCCCCGCGCGATGATAAAAGTCCTTCTTGATCCCCACGTCATTCTTTCGCGTGTCGGGAGACGTGACTTCGATGACCAGGGCGGGGATCGCCCCTTCCTTGGCCACGTCGAGCGTCCCCCAGTCTTCGTAGCCATGCAGGCCGAAAAACACGGCGACGTCCGGGCCGAGCGGCTTCAAGCCGGGTACGTCCCAGGCGACCCGGCAATCCGAAATGACCACCGCCGAGGGGTCGTCGGCCAGCCGAGCCTTGAGGACGAGCATCAGATAGGCGCAATCCTGGTTGTGCCCGACGGTTTGCACGATGAAATCCCCTTCCTCGGGGAAGAGGAGGTCCTCGAGCGTCAAAGGGACCTGTTCTTCGATCAGGGTCCCGTCCGGCTCCTTCCGGTACACGAAGCGCCAACCGTATCGGAACGGATCCGCCTCGGCTATGGCGGTCGTCGGGGGGCGTAGGTTGCGAATCGGGCTCATCGTCGGACCTCCTGTCCGGGGAATCGTACCAGAACGTTGCCGGACGGTCGAACGCCCAGTCGGTGCCGATGTCGTGGTGAATCCTGCGATACGTTGACAGCGTCGTCGGCAGGCGCCTATAATTCGGACTCGAAACGGTCGAAGTGACGGTACGCGCCGGACCCGGATATCAGACCGGGCGGCTATGGCCGGGATGACGCGGTAAACCTCTGCAGAGCCAGGAGTTGGATGTATGGCGGTTCGTGTTGGGATCAATGGGTTCGGTCGGATTGGCCGCCTGGTTTTCCGCGTCATGGCGGAGAAACCCCAGGATTATGAGATCGTGGCCATCAACGACCTGTCGGACGCCAAGCACCTGGCCTTGCTCCTGAAATATGACAGCGTCCACGGCCAGTTCTCGGGGACGGTCGAGCCGGGCGAGAACGCGTTGATCGTCAACGGCAGAGAAATCCGGATCACGCAGGAGAAGGACCCGGCCAACCTCCCCTGGAAGGCGCTGAATTGCCAGGTGGCGCTGGAATCGACCGGCTTCTTCACCAACAAGGCGTCCCTGCAGAAGCATATCGACGCCGGTGCCGAGCGGGTGATCCTGAGCGCCCCGGCCAAGGACAAGCTCGACGCGACGATCGTCCTGGGGGTCAACGACCGGACGCTCAAGTCTGGCGACCGGATCGTCTCCAACGCGTCGTGCACCACCAATTGCCTGGCGCCGATGGCCAAGGTGCTCCACGAGGCGTTTGGGATCGAGAAGGGCCTGATGACGACCTGCCACGCGTACACCAATGATCAGCGTGTGGCCGACCAGGTCCACACCGATGCGTATCGCGCCCGGGCTGCGGCCATCAACATCATCCCCTCGACCACCGGGGCGGCCAAGGCGGTCGGCGAGGTGATCCCCGAGCTCAACGGCAAGCTTTCCGGCTATTCCTTGCGGGTCCCGGTCCCCGACGGCAGCATTACCGATCTCACCTCGATCTTCCGCCGCGACGTGACCAAGGACCAGGTCAACGCCGCGATGAAGGCCGCCGCCGAGGGGCCGCTCAAGGGGATCATCCAGTACGCGACCGACCCCCTGGTCTCCAGTGACATCATCGGCAACCCCCACTCCTGCATCTTCATGTCGGAGTGGACCCAGGTGATCCAGGGGAACATGGTCAAGACGCTCGCCTGGTACGACAACGAATGGGGATACTCGTGCCGGACGGCCGAGTTGATCTCGCAAGTCGCCAGGCTCGGCTGAGCCGGCCCGGGGGTCGCGTGGGGTCTCTTCCGTTACGCGGGGGGCGGACGTCGCCCCCTTTCTTGTGGAGCCAGGATCACCGCCTTGCCCAAGCAGACGATCCGCGACCTCGACCCGAACGGCCGGAAGGTGCTGGTTCGGGTCGACTTCAATGTCCCCCTTGCCCCCGATGGCGCGGTCAGTGATGACCGCCGCATCCGTGCCGCCCTCCCCACTCTCCAGGACGTGCTCGATCGAGGCGGAGCGTTGGTGCTCGTCAGCCACCTGGGCCGCCCCTCGGGCAAGCCCGAGGAGGATGCTCCGTTCCGCCTGGACCGCGTGGCCGCACGGCTGGGCGATCTACTCGGCAGGGCCGTCACCAAGGTCGACGATACGGTCGGCCCGGGGGCCCAGGCCGCCTGCGCGGCCTTGAAGCCGGGGGGCGTCGTCTTGCTCGAGAATGTCCGGTTCAACCCCGGCGAGAAGAAGGGCGACCCCAAGTTCGCCGGCCAGCTTGCCGCGCTGGCCGAGATGTACGTCAATGACGCCTTCGGGACATGCCATCGCGACGAGGCCTCGATGGTCGCCGTCCCGGAGTGCTTCCCCCCCGAGCGGAGGGCCATCGGCTTCCTCGTCGAGAAGGAGCTGCAAATCCTCGATCGCCTGCTCGGCCACCCCAGGACGCCGATGGTCGCGATCATGGGAGGCGCCAAGGTCTCCGACAAGATCGGGGTGATCGAGAACCTCCTCCCCAAGATCGATCGGCTCTTGATCGGCGGGGCGATGACGTACACCTTCCTGAAGGCGCAGGGGCACGAGACGGGCAGGAGCCGCGTCGAGGCCGACAAGCTCGACGAGGCCCGCCGCCTGCTCGATCTGGCCGGGCCCAAGCTGGTCCTGCCGCCCGACCACCTGGTGGCCGGCGCGGTCGACCCGACCGCCGAGACGAGGGTCATCGTCGGCTGGGACCTCCCCGAAGAGACGTTCGGCCTGGACATCGGGCCGGCGACCGTCACCGCCTATGGCGAGATCATCCGCAACGCCGGCACGGTGATCTGGAACGGCCCGATGGGCAAGTTCGAGGACGAACCCTTCCGCAAGGGGACCCTTGGCGTCGCCGAGTCCATGGCCGGGTCGTCGGCCGTGACCGTCGTCGGCGGGGGCGAGACGGCCGAGGCCGTCGAGCAGTTCGGATTCGCCGACGCGATGACCCACGTTTCCACCGGGGGCGGGGCCTTCCTGGAGTCGCTCGAAGGAAAAGCGTTCAACTCGCTCCGCGTGATTCCCGATGGACCGGGGTGATGGAAAACGGCCGACGGAGGTCCCCGGGGCGGGGACGCCCGCTCCCTCCCGTCCTCGAAAGTGAATGACGGCATGAATGAGGAACGGATGTCATCGGGGCACCGCGTGGCCCGGCTCGGGGTCCTGGACTCGGCCGATCGCCCGCTCGTCACGCCGTCGCTCCTGAACTGCGACTTCGCGAGGATGACCGAGGAGCTGGAAGCCCTCCGCGAGGCGGGCACCGTCGCCGTCCACCTCGACGTGATGGACGGCCATTTCGTGCCGAACCTCAGCTACGGCCCCCCGGTGATCGCCGACTGGCGGAAGCGGACGGATCTGCCGTTCGACGCCCACTTAATGATCTCCGAACCGGCGCGCTACCTCGACGACTTCGTCCGGGCCGGCGTCGACGTGGTGATCGTCCACATCGAGGTGGTCCCCCAGCCGGTCTCGTTGCTGCGACGCATCCGGGCCTCGGGCTGCCAGGCGTCGTTGGCGCTGAACCCGCCCACGCCGGTCTCTGCGATCGAGCCCTTCCTCGATGAGCTGGACGCGGTCCTCGTCATGAGCGTGATGCCCGGCTTCGGGGGACAGGCGTTCGAGGGCTCGGTGCTCGAGAAGGTCCGCGCGATCCGGACCGCCCGGCCTGGCCTGCGGATCTCGATCGATGGGGGGATCAACCCGTCGACCGCCGGCGAGGCCCATGCGGCCGGGGCCTCGCAACTGGTCGCCGGATCGGCCGTCTTCCGCAACCATGGCAACTACGCGGCATCCCTGGCCGAGTTGGTCCAGGGCGCCCGCCGCGGCAGGCAACGAGGAGATGGCCCCGTCTCAACGGCGGAGTCACCATCCCTAGAATGACCCAGGTGGTCCTGATTCGACCCGGCGCGACGGCCTACGACGAGCAGAACCGCGTCCAGGGGATACTCGACATCCCGCTCAGCGCCCGCGGCGAGGCCGAGGTGGCCGAGCTCGCCGAGAAGCTCGCCGAACCCCTGGCCGGGATCGAACTGGCCGCGCTCTACTGCGGGCCGGGCGAGAGCACCCTCCAGACTGCCGAGGTCATCGGCAAGGCCCTCGGGCTCCGCCCCAAGCGGGTCGATGAGCTCCGCAACCTCGACCAGGGACTCTGGCAAGGCTTGCAGGTCGACGAGATCAAGAGGCGCAACATCAAAGTCTTCCGCCAGTGGCTCGACGATCCGGTGACCGTCTGCCCGCCGCACGGCGAGACCGTCGAGAACGCCCTCGATCGCGTCCGGCACGCCCTCCGCCCCCTGATCCGCCGCCATCACGGCGAGGCCATCGGTCTGGTCGTCGGCGAGCCGATCGGCCAGCTCATCGCGTGCCACCTCCGCCGCGACCCTCGCGTCCAGCTCGAGGACCACGTCCCCACCGGCGTCTTCGAGCGGATCGAGGTCACCCCCAACTCCGCCCGCAACGGCGATCACGCGAAATGAATCCGGGCGCCTCTTCCGCGAAATTGCGGATGAGCATGACCGGGCCCCGATGGTATAACCAGGACTCGCCGGACCGGGTGCCCGGCATGGCTCGCCACGCACGCATCGCCAGGAGGGAGCACAGAAGATGGCCCTGAAGAACGGAGGACCGGCGAACGCCTGGCACGGCCACTTCGAGCCCAAGCGCGTCCCCGAAGGCGTCTGGATGCGGTGCGACGGCTGCCAGGCCACGCTCTTCCGCAAGCAGGTCGAGCAGATGCTCAACGTCTGCCCGGAATGCAATCACCACTTCCCCTTCTCGGCCGTCGACCGGATCGCCCAGTTGCTCGACGCCGACACGTTCGAGGAGTGGTTCCCCGACCTCCGGCCGGGCGACCCGCTGGGATTCAACGACCGCCGACCGTATCCCGAGCGCGTGAAGGCCGAGCAGGAGCGGACCGGCCTGAACGAGGCGGCCGTCGTCGGCCAGGGGTTCATCAAGGGCATCCGTGTTGTCCTGGGCCTGACCGACAGCGGATTCATCATGGGGAGCATGGGCTCGGTCGTCGGCGAGAAGCTCACGAGGGCCATCGAAGAGGCCACCCGCCAGTCGCTCCCTCTCATCATCGTCTCGGGCTCCGGCGGCGGCGCCCGGATGCACGAGGGGATCCTCTCCTTGATGCAGATGGCCAAGGTCTCGGCCGCCCTGGGCAGGCACAACGCGGCGGGAGGGCTGTATATCAGCGTCCTGACCCATCCCACCATGGGGGGAGTCGCCGCCAGCTTCGCCTCGCTGGGCGACATCATCCTGGCCGAGCCCAAGGCCCTCATCGGCTTCGCCGGGCCGAAGGTCATCGCCCAGACGGTCCGCGTCCGTCTCCCCGAAGGCTTCCAGACGAGCGAGTTCCTCCTCCAGCACGGCTTCCTCGACCGGATCGTCCACCGCAAGGACCTGCGCAGCATGCTCGCCCAGCTCATCGATTACACGATGCCCTGAACCGCGACCCCCTGACGGCCGGGGGCGACGTCGTCGGCACGATGACGGTTCATCGCGATGTGTGCTCGGAGGACCTCATCGGGGGCCCGGCGACGGTCCCCCGCGGCCGTCCTGGCCGACCAGGGACAGGAGCAGGTTATCCTGCGGGTACGGATGCCCGAGGTACTGTCGGAAGGCCTCGGCCTGCGCCACCCCGATCTCGGCGCCCCGGTGGGCGCCCCACTGCTGCTGGCTGTCGAGATATTCGTCGATGCCGTGCTGCCGCAGGAGCCAGTTGCGCTGGCTGGCATGGCAGGAGAGCATCCGCCGCTTGAGCTCGAAGACGCGCGACACGTCGATGTGGAAACCCGCCGGCTGCGGCCTGCCGTCGCGGTCCTTGCCTTCGATGGCGTCGACGTAATAGAGGTGGGGGATTCGCGATAAGGGGGGGGCGGGCTCCCACTGCCGGGTCACGTAGTTGGGCAGCGGGGCGGTGAAGCAGGCGTCGCGGACCAGGGAGTTTGTCATCTCGTGGTCGCTCAGGTAGTCGATTGGCGGCGCGGTCAGGATCAGGTCGGGCCGGACCCGCCGCAACGCCTCGGTGACCCGCCGCCGCGACTCGTCGTCATTGAAGATGGCCAGGTCGCGGAACTCCAGGCAGAGGTAATCGGCCCCGATCAGGGCGGCCGCCGCCCGCGCCTCTCCCCTGCGAATCTCGGAGATCGCCTCGGCGTCGTGCTCGGCGCTGCCGCAATCGCCGGGCGTCATCGTCGCCATCGTCAGGTGAGAGCCCCCCTCGCGCAATAGCGCCATCGTCCCGGCGCACTGGAATTCGATATCGTCGGGGTGGGCGTGCAACGCCAGCACTCGGATGGGCAAGGCCATGGCAATCTCCGGGCACGACGGGGCTTCTCGACGCCTCCAAGCCCGAGGTTTACCCCCCAATGTCCGTCGAGGCAAGCCTCTTCCGCCGCGGAAATCCAACCGCCACGCACGGAGCCTCCATACCCCGAATCTCCGGATTTCCGAAAAATGTCCTCGCGTGCGCTAGCCAACCGGTGTACATTAGCAACCAAAGGGTCATCTAGTGATCGCCCGTGTCGTAATGTGCATACGATCTCGAAGTCATGACGACAGGGTGATCGACTTACGACCTCCCGCCGTCGTGAGGCGGGGAATGACCGCTCCTCGGGGTCGAGGGACCGTCCCCCATTTCTCTGGAGTGTCTCCTCATGGCCGACCTCGAATTGCTGACGCCCCGGCAGCGCGAAATCTACACGTTCATCCGGAGCAAGATCCAGGGCCGAGGGTACGGGCCGACGGTCCGCGAAATCGGCCTCGAGTTCGACATCAAGAGCCCCAACGGGGTGATGTGCCACCTCAAGGCCCTGCAGAAGAAAGGGTTCATCCACCGCGAGCCCAACATGTCGCGCGCCATCCAGATGCTCGACGAACCGACCGGCGCCCAGCCCTCGAGGCTGAAACTGGTCGGACGGATCGCCGCCGGCCAGCCGATCGAGGCCATCGAGCAGGATGAGGAACTCGGATTCAGCGAGTGGGAAGGGGCCGACGACAAGTTCGCCCTCCGCGTCTCAGGCGACTCGATGATCGAAGACCACATCGCCGACGGCGATTACGTCGTCATCCAGCGCCAGGAGGTGGCCCGTGACGGTCAGATCGTCGCCGTACGCGACGACGACGGCGAGGCGACCCTGAAACGACTCTTCCGAGAGCGTAATCGGGTCCGCCTGGAGCCGGCCAACAAGTCCATGAAGCCGATCTATCGCGATCGCGTCGACATCCTCGGCGTCCTCGTCGGCGTCGTCCGCAAGTATTGAGCGGACGAGCCGTCGTGGTATCCTCGGCATCTCCCCGGACCGGACGCTCGGCCCAGACCGCCGATGCGTCCGGCCTTTCGATCATTGCTTCGACGCGAGATAGGATCGTCCATGGCAGCCCTTTGAAGGTGGGCGTATGTGTCTGCTAAGCTGTCGCCGACCAAGGAGTTACCGACATCCAGCGGAGGCGACGGCGATGGTCTTCAGCGATC
>JAABUR0100005531.1_pt1 | contig 16078 bp, 16 predicted proteins | sample 5560091 | NCBI WGS metagenome assembly JAABUR01 (sample SAMN10711879, study PRJNA513375) | rock metagenome | isolation source: Antarctica rocks | place: Antarctica: Victoria Land, University Valley sud
CTATCAACACCCAGCACATCCGCAGCCACTGGGAGGAGATCCGTCGCCTGGTCACCTCCATCCGCCAGGGAACCGTGACAGCGTCCCTCATGCTCCGCAAGCTGGGAAGCTACCCACGACAGAACGGACTGGCCCTGGCACTCCGCGAACTGGGGCGAATCGAGCGCACGCTGTTTACTCTGGACTGGCTCCAAGATGTCGAGCTGCGACGCCGTGTGCAGGCCGGGCTCAACAAGGGCGAGGCCCGCAATGCCCTCGCCCGAGCGATCTTCTTCAACCGACTCGGTGAAGTGAGAGACCGCAGTTTCGAAACCCAGAGACACCGGGCCAGCGGCCTCAATCTCGTGACGGCAGCCATCGTCTTGTGGAACACCGTCTACCTGGAGCGGGCCATCCAGGCGATCAAAGACCACGGCCACGTGGTTGATGAAGAGCTGCTGCAACACCTGTCACCTCTCGCCTGGGAGCACATCAACCTCACTGGAGATTACCTCTGGCAATAGAATCTCAAGGTGAAAAAAGGCACATACAGACCGCTCAGGCCATTTCCAACGCCTTAACGTGCAATTTATTCCGTTTTCTACGGTGACCCCTACTTGTGCCTTCTCCATGAGCCACCCCGCACCACGCGCCGCCCTGCGCGCCTCCCTCGCTCGCATCGAGCGCGCCTCGCACATGGCCGGCCTCGCGCTCGACCACGGCGCGGGCGCCCTCGACATCTCGCACGCCATCGAGGAAGTTGACCGTGCCTTCGAGGCCTTCGACCGTGCCCGCCTCGCCCTCAACCAGGCCCAGGCCGACGCGCTGGGCAACTGGGCCTCGGGCCAGGGCGAAGCCAATGGGCACGCCCAGGATGCCGAGGACGTACTCGAAGAGTGGCAGGCCGAGCACCCGCACGGCGTTCTCGGCCCGCCCCCACAAGATGAGCCCCCAGCCTGAGCCTCAAGTGTTCTCACGTGAGAACACCCTCAAGGACTTGCAGCCCGACTCCCGCGCCTCTTGAGCCTCAAGTGTTCTCACGTGAGAACACCGCAAGTACTTGCCGCTCCACGTCCCGAGCGTCACGGGGTGTTCTCACGTGAGAACACCCTCAAGGACTTGAGCCTCGCTCTTCCTGAGCCTCGGCTCTTTCCTCCTCTTGTGGTCGCTCCTGGCCGCAAGGCCCGCTCCAGACGCAGCCGCCCATCCCTGATAACCGCTCCCACGCGCTCGCCGTCGCAAGGCGGAGAAGCGTAGCAAGAGGCCGCTCGGCCCGCAAGATACGGCGTTTGCAGGCCGAGCGGCCTCTTGCTGGGTGTTCTGGTTGGGCGCCGTCAATCGCTCGTCGCTACCCGCAGGGGCTGCAAGGCGAAGGAGGAGGAGAGGAAAAGGAGAAAGGAGAGAAGGGTCTCCGCAACACCACAACCGCAACGCCCGGCCTCCACGCGCCTGCGCCAGCTCACGCCGCACAACCCCGCCACTCGCACAGCCAAGCCCAAGTACTTGCCGCCATCTGGACACACGATCCAGCCGCCGCAACGCCAGCCTCCGATGCCGTTCTTCAATGCCGCCAAACGCCAGGAATATCTTTGACAGCAGGGGCCTTTAAGGGTTGCAAATAGGCCAGCTGTAAGTTATAATTAAGTATGGCTTTGGGCGCAGACCTCCAATCAAATTCACCGCCCACTGCCAGAGGAGTGCGATGAACATCGCTCAAACGGGAACGGCACCCGCAACTGCCGTGATAGCTGATCTGGTGCGCGAATATGCCGAGGACACGCCGGAGGCGGCCTGGCGCGAGGGCGCGGCGCAGTATGAGGCGCGCTTGCAGTTCGCGCGCTTCATACTGCGCGCCCGCGAGCTGCAAGGCCAGGTCTGGGATGCGTACACGGTGGTTTCAGACAAGGTCGCGCTGCTGGAATCTCTGCTGGACGAGCCCGCGTTCGAGGCGCGCACCGAGGCCCGCGCAGCGGTGATGCGGCGCTTCCTGGACTTGCTGACCGAGCAGAAGCGCCGCTTCGAGGTGTGGCAGGCGCTGCAGGCCCTGGCCTTCGTGCGCGACGAGGCGCAGCTCTCACCCGAGAAGGCGCGGGCAGGCTTTGCCGCCGTGCAGTGGATCGAGGAGCAGAAGGCCGACGAGCTGCTGCAAACGCAGGCCGCCCGCGCCGCCTACAGTGCCCGCACCCAAACCCAGCACGCCCAGGCCGAAGCGGAGCAGGCCCAGGCGGAGCAGGCCCAGGCGCATCAAGCCCCGCCAACCGAGGCCACCATGGGCGCGGAGTGGAACAGCCCTGATGCGTTCGAGGCAGCCCCCGACGACTTGCCCGAGCCGCCCACCGAAGACCTCGACGAAGGCGAGACCGAAGGCGACGAGGACGCCGACCCCTTCGCCGGAGAGTAGCAGGCCCAGCCCCGCAAGTACTTGGAAGCCTCAAGTACTTGCGGGGCGCTCGCCAAACCACCAGGAGCAAACCAAATGAACACCAAAACTCAACCCCAACCCGATGCCCAACCCCACAGCTTCCCCGAGCCCAACGGCACGCCTGAGCCCAACGGCACGCCTGAGCCGCGCCACTTGGCCATCATGCACGCTGCCACGGTGAGCCGCACCGAGCTGGAAGCTCTGGAGCTGGAGGCCGTCGAGATGGTCGAGGGCATGATCGAGGACGGCCCCGACGCAAGCGCCCTGGGCTCCGCCCTGATCCCTGGGCCCGACCACTTCGCCGTAACGGACGTGCGCACGGCGAACTGGGTCGTGCGCCGCGTCATGGAGGCGCGGGCCTACGGCCTGGCCGTGAAGGAGTGGGCCGAGGCCGAAGCCAGGCGCGCCGAGCGTGAGGAGAAGGTGCTGCTGGCTCACTTCGGCGCGGGCTTGGGGCAAGTACTTGCCCAGGAGATGGAGCGGGCCAGGGGACGGCGCAAGTCGCTCAAGCTGCCCGCTGGAACCATCGGCGTGCGCGCCGAGCCCGCCCGCCTGCGCGTGCAGGACGAGGAAAGGGCCATCGCCTGGGCCAAAGCGAACCTGCCCCAAGCCGTGCGCGTGTCGGAGCGCATCAGCCGCACCGCGCTGAATGAGCACCACGCCTCCAGCGGCGAAATCCCCGACGGCTGCGACCTGGCCGAGCCGGGCGAACGCTTTTATATCCGCTAAGACCAACCACGCCCGCAAGTACTGGCACCCAAGTACTTGCGGGCCACACCCAAGCGAGACGCTTGGAAGGAGAACGCTATGAGCTTTGAACACTTCAGCCTCAGCGAAGGCTTCAGCCTCAAGGGAGGCAACGGCACGCCCGACCTGTGCGCGGACGACGAAGGCGAGGACGACGAAGACGACGAACCAGTCCAGGCGCGCGAGGGCGAGATTCACATCGTCGTGGTGCCGCCGGGTGAGGCCGCGCAGGTGGTCACGATGCGCAACGAGCTCAAGGAGATGCAGCGCATCGTCGGAGGTTACATCGAGGTCTTCCCCATCGGCATCGAGGGAGCCGTGGGCGTGTGCAACGACGAGGGGCGCTTGATGGGCCTGCCCTGGAGCCGCTTCGTGCCAGCGACGGATGCGCCCATCGCGGGGCCGTTCTTCATCGCGGGCGACGGCTCCACTTTCCGCTCGCTTTCGCCTTCTCAGATCGAGGAGGCGCTGTCGCTCTTCGGCTCGCCTCAGCTCAAGCTCGGGCCGCTCGATCTGTTCTTCCGCTTCGTGGTGAGCGGCGAGCTGGCAGCCGTGGACGGCGGGCGCGTGACGGCGCGGCGCGCGTTCGACTTGCTGGGCGTGTGCCGCCTGCGCATCTTCGAGCACGCCCAGAACCCCGGCCACGCCGTCGTCATCGCGACCGAGATACCCGGCAACCCCGGCCCCAGCGTCACCAACGCCGCGGCCACCATCGCGACCCAGGCCTGCGCACGCCTGGCTCTGGACCCGGCGCGCCTGCTTTTCGTGGAGCACGACAACGACGCGCACCAAGCGCTTCGCCCTGGTGAGCTTCGAGCGCGACAACATGACCCTGCGCCGCCCCCACTGGAGCCACACCGACAAGGCCACCGTCGAGGCCCTCATCGGCCAGCCCCTGCAAGTAGCCGAGCCGCACCCAGGACAACCACGCACGAACGGGGCGCGCCCCGTTCGTGCGTCTTGGCGTTAGCTCCTGGCGCTGGCCAACGCTAAGACGCACGCGCAGGATGACACAATTCAAACTCGGAGCCGCCATCGCCAGGCAGCCGATCAAGAAGGCCAGCGCGACGGCGGCGGGAGGTGACCCCGCTGGGTCGCGCCGCTTGTTGTTCATCGGCACGTGAACGGGAATGCCCACGCCCAGCAGCACCAACAAGATGACCAACTCCTATTTCATGTGATTCCTTTGCGTCTGCCCTTTCCCGATGCGAGCATGAAGACTCTCCTGCAACCAACGAGAGATGCCTGTTCATGCCGTATTCTCTTCCGCCGCAGGCTCAGGCCGGTTGAGCAGGCCGACGCCGACGTAGCGCGCCAGCAGCACGTGATTCCACACCACCAGCACAACAGCCAGCGCGATGTAAAGCCACGCCAGCGCGCTGAGGACGGCGATGGAGCGCGCCTCGTCGTTGTGGAAGGCGAAGGCCAAGCCGAGCTGTGTGAGGAAGAGGCCGAGCAGCACCAGGGCGCTTTGCAGGCTCAGGCGAAGGCGCAGCAGCAGCGCGACGGCGAAGAGCGACTGCGCCGCCGTCAGGAAGAACTCTTCGTGCTGGCGCGCATCGAGGGGCAGGGCGCTCAGGTGTCCCGCGCCCAGTGAGTAGACGGCGGGCATCAGGCCGACCAAGAGCGTCCACTGGTTAATCTTGTCGCTGATGAGCGCGCCCAGGGCCGCTGTGGGCTTGAAGCTGAGGGTGAAGAGCACGCAGATGATGATCTCCGGCGCTTCGCTGGCCAGAGGCCCGATCCACTGGATCAGCAAGAACTTGTTGATGCCCAGCGCCCCGCCCATTGCCACCAGCGACTCGGCGAACGGCTCCGCGACCGTGAGGATGATGATGGCCGCGACGATGGTCAGGGCAGCCATGATCGCATACTGGCGCGCTTTGGGCAGCTGCGCGAGGATAGCGGTGGGGCCGACTTCCTCCTCCTCGTCGTCATCGTCGTCTTCTCGCGGCAGCTTGGCCACGCGCCACAAATAGGCGGCGAAGATTCCGATCAGCACGGCCATGTCGAAGAGGTCGATGCGCCCCTTGAGCGTGATGACGAACGAGTACAGGGTGGCCAGGGCGAGGAAGGAGACTTCGGGCGTGTTGGCCCAGCTCAGCTCGATAGCCCGCTTACCGGAGCGCCACCAGAACAGCAGCACGATCAGCGGCCACGCCAGGCCGATGAGCAGGCGGTTGGCTCCGGTCATGTTGGCCGCTGCGAAGCGCACGTATTCCGAGCCGGGATGCTGCCCCGCCTGGAAGGTGTAGTAGATGTCAATCGCGTATTCGGGCAGCACCGTGATGAGCGCAAGGCCGGCAATTGCCAGCCCTTGAGAAACGTGCTCTTCGGCGGCCTCAGCGCCCCAGGAAAGCAAAAAGCCCGCGCCCAGAATCGCGACGCCAAACAGCAGCGTGTCGAGCAGCGGCGACAAGTGCGAGCCTGTGACGCGCATTGCCAGCCCCGGCAGTGCCACGGCTATGGCCAGCGCGACGTAGAGGCCAAACTTGCGCATTCCCTGTGTTTTGGTCGCTTCACCGCGATCAGTAGAGACGTGCTCCGTGCTCATCCTATCTGCGCCTCCGCTTTGGCCCCTTGAAGCTCGCTGAACGCAGCGCCATAACGCCTAACAGCCCGACGTTTCAGCTCCTCTTGCTGGAACCTGCGAATCATCAGGGGCAGCATCAGGTAGTGGCGCTTCCGGTCGGCCTGGATGTGCGCGTGGACGCGCTCCGGGTCATCGCGCCACAGGGGAGCATTCCCCGCCACAAGACGCGCTGCGCCAGGAACAAAAACGCGCCGCCCAGCAAGCCCGACAGCACCATGCACAACAGGCCCAGAGCCAGCGCCTTGCGGTGCGGCTTGAGGTAGGGTCGCAATGGAAAGGGAGGCGTCCTCGCCGCGCTCGCCGGTGCGAATGGCGACGGCGGTTTTCGATGGGCGGGACTCAAACATTTGACTAAAAACCTCGGCTGTATTTCAGCTTCAAGAAAGTGAATTGGTCGTTGGGCGCGTTGAACTGGACGTGCCGGAAGTAGGAAACGCCGATGCTCTGCTTGCGGCTTAGGGCGCGGTTGAGGCCGATTTCGTATTCGGCTTTCTGCGTCGGTTTGGGGTCGAACTGCCCGACGTTTTCATAGCGGTGATAAGAAAGCTGCGTGTTCCACTTGGGCGCGAAGCGATATTCCAGCGTGCCCGACAGGTCGTAAAAAGGCCGCACGCCGCCGAGCTTCTTTTCCAGCAGCGCCGCGCCGGAAAGCGTGATGTTCCGGCCAATAGGCACGCCCAAAGTCAGGCCGGTAATCGCCCAAAAGTAGCGGTCGGGAAAGCGGAAGTTATCGTGGTAGAGCAGCCCGCCGGTGAAGCCCAGCCGCTTGTTCAAAGGCCGGTTGTACATCAGTTGCGCCTCAAACTTCGGCTCGTTGATGTTGTTTCTGAGGATTCCGGGCGGGTCGGCGTTGTAGGAGCCGTCCACGTAGTACTCGATGCGCGAATCGAGCGAGGCTTTGGGCAGCGCGTAGGACAGATTGAGCCGGTGTCCCAGCGACGGGCGCGGCTTGCCCAGCAGCGAAATGTTGCCCGTCGCCTGATACGAACCCGTCAAACCGCCCGGCGTGGGCGAAGTCGGTGGCGCGGCGTCGGGTTGCGTGGTGTCACTCGCGCCGGGCTGCGGTGGCGGTTTGGCTGTCGTCGAAGGCTTGGACGAGCCACCTTGCGCCCACGCGCCCGCCGTTGAAGTGCACAGCACAGCGGCCCCGTTCAGCGCGTGCCGCATCGTTTTCCGTTTTCTTTGGAGATGCACTACTTGTCCTCCATCGTGCGAAGTTGCTTTTCCTGTTTGCGCGCCTTTGCCTGCCGCGCGGCGTAGATGCGCCAGGCCACGAACGCCAGCACGATGCCGCCCATGCCAGCGAGAATCGCTTTTTCTGGCTCCTCGAAATCAATCAGTTCCGCTTCCTGGCGATACTCGGCGGAAATCAGCAGGCTATGGGCGAGGCCCAGCGCGAAGAACCCATAAGTGCCGTAGTGCAGAATCCGCCAGTTGCCCCACTTCATGCGTCCATAGAGCAGCGAAGACACCGTGACCACCAGCAGGGTGTAAAACGCCAGCGTGCCCAGCCCGGTGTAAAGCGTTTGGCGCGAGGCAGTGAAGGGCACCAGAACATTGAGCAGGTTCAGCCCGCCCGTCGTGCGCGGCGCGAACAGCATCGGAAGCGGATGCAGTAAAAACAGCCCGGCACCGATGAGCGACAGCAGGCGATGGTTGGCGAAGAGCTTCGCGCCGCTCCAGCGTGGAAAGCGCCGCGAGAACTTCGCGGCGTATTTCGAGGACATCAGCACGCCGCCGACGCTGCTCAAGATGAGCAAGCTCAAGCCGCCCAACCCAATCATGCGGGCCAGCCACAGCAAACGGTCTTCATCGAATGGCATAGGGTTTGTCTCCTTTGTTCATGCACCATGTTCTGAGTTCCCCTCGCCGGTGCGAATGGCGACGGCGGTTTTCAATGGGTGGGACTCAAACATTTGACTAAAAACCTCGGCTGTATTCTCAAAGGCCGATGCCCAAATGCCTCTATTACAACCTGACCGCGTAAGGTGAGTTCTTTACTCAACAGGCTCTAAGAACTTGGCAGGCTCAACAAACCACTGCTCTTCAACGGGCGAGAAACTCGACGACCGCATCGCGGCCGCCGGAGGCCATCACGCGCTCGATGCGGACATCGGTGACGCCCGTGGGAATCGTCTCGGGCAGCCACACGCGAGCCTGGCGCAGCGGCGCGAGATGGCGCACGATTGTCGCATCATCCACCCCGCCGCGATTATCGAGCGGCCCGGAGCCGAACCTGGCACGAGCGGGATCGGGGTTATCGCCCACGTTGGCCAGCGAGCCGAAGCCGCTGGGCGCAATCTCTTTGTTGTCGGTGTTGATGTTGCAACCGATGAGTCCGCCCCGCGCCGGTGGATTGGCTTTGTTCCGCCACACGGTATCGGCTGTGGTGCCGGGCAGATGAACCCAGAACTGATTGTTTAGCGACAGCACGCTGGCCTCGCTGCCGTCGCCGCGCGTTTCGATGCGGGAGCTTTGCTGCGTTCCGACCGGCATCAACATACAGGTAGCGAGTGTGAACAGGCCGTGAAAGTTGTCGGCGGCGATGGTGGGCGCCTGGGCGGAGGTCGCGTAGTTGAAGCGGGTGGCGTCAATGCTGAGAGTACCGCTGCCGGTGAGATAGAGGCCGCTGAGGGCACTGGTGCTTTGTTCGTGATAAACGCCGCGCACCACGAGGCGACCACCATTGCGCACATCATACTGCCCCGCCGCTGAAGAAGTGGCCCCGGTGAAGATGCTCACTTGGTTGCGGGCCGCGCTCGCGTTGGGGCCGCCGAGCACTTCGACCCAGCCGCCGCCGTTGCCGCTGCCCTGCAGCGCCCGCAGCAGGACGTTGGTCTGTTCCAACCCATTCACCCGCAGCGCGGTGGTGCGTCCGTGCGGCTGCTCCGCCGGGCCGTTGGCGTTGAGTTCATTGGCGAAGATGCGCCCGCCCGGCTGGTCGGCCTTTTCCACCACGATGGCGCGGCTCTGCTGCGCCTGAACCTGAAAATCGCGCAGCGTCGCGCGGCTGGGGCCTTGCAGCCGCAACACGACGCCGTCTTCGGCGCCGGCCCAGCTCAAGCGTGTGGCGGTTTCTCCGGCGCCGTCGCCGACCAGCTGCACATCAGAGCCGGCGGGTATGACGAGCGTCTTCGCGATGGAGTAGCGGCCCATCGGCAGATGCACCACGGGCCGCTGTCCACGCCGTTTGGCGGCGGCATCAATGGCTTGCTGAATGGCCTCGCTGTTGCTGCCGGCGGGCACCTCAAGTACTTCGCGGGCACGGTTGGGCGGTGTTGGGGGCAGCGGCGCGGCAGCGGTGGGAATCGCTCCGGCATCCACGACTTTCTCGGCGATGCGGCGGAAGCGGCCCCGCTCCTCCACCGCGTCGGCTCGCGTGTAAGTGTCGCCGACCAGGGTTTGATCGGCCCACGTCATGCGCACGCCGCGCGTTTTTGCCGAGAGGCGGAACACGTTGTCCACCAGCAGATACGGCCCGGCGTTATCGAGCAGCACCGCCCAATCGCCGGTCGGGTCGAGGATGCGGTTGCCGGAGAGGCTGACCGGCGACCCCCAGGTGTGGCCGGTGGAAAAATCGAAGAAGCAGCGCGAACCGATGCTGGTGTTGTTCACGACGGAGAACGCCATCAGGTTCTGCGTGCTCATGTCGGCGGTGCGCGAGCGCAGAAAAAGGCTGTTCCAGACGTGCCAGTTGCCCATCACGTTGTGGACGCCGCGCCCGCACTCTTCAAAGCGCGAGTACCACACCCAGATGTCCATCGAGTTCCAGTTGACGGTTTCGCAGCGGATGAATTGGCAGCGCAAAACCTCGTTCTCGGCCTGCCCGTTGGTTTCGTTGGCGCCGAAGACCAGTCCGGCCCTGGTGTCGCGAAAAATGATGTCGCTCGTCTCGTTGTAGGTGGAAAACGCCGGGCCATAGAGCAGCGCGGTTCCGGCGCGCTTGGCGCCATCGAGTGTAAGACGCGAGATCTTGGAATACCAGGCGTCCCATTGAAAGAGAGTGCCGTCTTGTGGCCCGTCCCAGCGCAGCACGGTGGTGGCCGGGTCTTCGCCAATCACGGCGATGCCCATGCCGTCACTATGCTCCTTGCGCACGGTCTTGACGGTAGCCGTCAGGCGATACGTTCCTCTGGGAATGAACAGGACGCACGCCTTCTCGTGTTTGGTCAAATCATCGAGCGCGTGCTGCAACGCGGCGGTATCGTCGGCCTTGCCGTCGCCAATGGCCCCATAATCGCGCCGCAGATTACGCCAGCTCGGAAACGGCCCCACGAATTCTTCGGCCCCGGCAGCCTTCGCTGCCCCGCCAGTCTCCGCCGCCGAAACCGCGCTCACCGCCCCAAGCAAAGCAAGAAGAAGTAACCCCACCCATCGTCCCGTCCGAAACCATTGTTGTGACATCTTTTTACCTTTCAGAGGAGTTACGCAGTGGAGAATTCGGCTCCAGAAGGGCTGGGCTCTTGCCCTGCCGAAAGAAAGACCGATAGGACGCAGAGCCGGCCCTGCTTGAACTTTTGCGGCGTTCAGAATTCAACGGCGTAACTCCTATTCTAATTCCGCCGCGTAGCCCCTGCCCCATCATTCCTGGCTTGCGTGGTCATGCTCGTCGTGGCCTTCGCCTGCTCCGTGCTGGTGGGCTTCCAGGGCGCAATACAGCTCGGCTTCCTCGTGTGCCGGGCCCACGCCCTCGGCTTCGGTCTGGATGGTGGCGTGGCTAATCGCATACCCATCGCGCAGCTTTTTGTTGAGCGCGCTGACCACCACGGCGTATGGCTTCAAAGTGGCTCAGAGCAAGACCAGCGAGATCAGCCCGCTCAAGGTTTTGATGCATCAATGACCAGCGTGCAGATCAACGACAGTTTCAAGACCTACACGCTTTACAGACCACCGGGAACGGACAGCCTCTTCGTGCCCTTGAAGAACCTGAACTGGTACTGGCAGGGCGCAGCGGCACCCAACCCCAACGCATCAGAAGTATGGAGCGTTTCCAATCCTGCAGCTCTGTGGTCATTCTTGGCCGATTTTCCAGCCCATCCCGTATGGGGGCCAACACCTCCCTGGAACAGGGGCAATGTCGCTCCCTTGACCTTTAGTCCTCCTGTCCCATGATCGTGACCAAGGAGAAGAACCATGAAGAAGTTACCTGTTGTGCTGGTAATAGCGTCGTTAGCGGCTGCCGTTGCGGTAGCTACGACAAGGACGGACGGCAATGAGCCCTCCACAAGTGCCACCGAAGGCCGCTCAATGCATTCGAATCAGCCCCAAGGCCAGAAGCCGCCAGCCGAGGCTCAAGCGGTCTCCAAGAACTCCATCCCCAAAGATGTCAGGAAGCAGATGGAAATGGCTATGGCGCCCTACAACAAGGCGCAGATGGCAGCCCATCGGTTGATGCGCGAGGGCAAGGTAAAGCAAGCAGAGGTCGAATGCCGCCGCGCCATTGCGCTGGCTCCCCAAGTCAACGGCAAGCCGTGGGATGACGTTGAGGTTCAGTTGCTGGGCGACATCCTGCTGGAAGAGGGCCGCAACCAGGAGGCGCTGGAGTGCTACCTGCGCCGGGTCACCTCTTCCAAACCGGATGATCCCAAGTATCCCCAACCTAATCTGGGTGCTGCCCTCGCCTACTGCCGCCTGGGCAACTTCGAGTTGGCCAAGAGGTACTATCCCTTGGCCAACTCCCCCAAGTGGCGCAAGTCTTTTCCTGGTGGCGACCATGCCTTCGAGGCCAGCCTTCTCTATTCGCGCGCCGGTGAAGAGGATTCAACGGCCAACTCGCGCGGAGCGCTGTCGTACCTGAAGCAGGCGGAGAAGCTGGCGCCCACCAACTGGCTCATCGCCTACCGAATCAGCCGCTCTTTGCTGTACCTCAACCGCCCCGCCGAATCCGATCGCTACTACAAGCGCGCGGTGAGGTTCGGCGGCGCTAAAGTGCCTTCCAATTCCAGTGGAGGGGTCGTTGTACACGAGCACAAGTAATGGCTCGCGTCAGTCACTAAGAAGCCCGGCAAGTACTTGCCGGGCTTCTGTGTTCCTGCGCGGTTGCTACGCCAGCCGAACCGACAGCTTCTGCCCCGCCTTCAGCACCAGGCTTTTCGCCATCGACTTGTGCTTCCTGCCCACTAATCCAGTGAGCGCACCAGGCCGCGGTAGACGCCCGCGATCGAGACGCGCGACGCGGCCACGCGCAGGTCGCCGTACTTTGGGTTCGAGGCGCGCAGCGTGATGCCTTGTAGCTCGCCGCTCCCCTCCTCCTCGGCGCGTCCTGGTCCTCCGTGCTCCTGGCTGGGGGGCCACGCATCGAAGACGACGTGCTTGAGGGTGGCGCACAGCGAGCCGTCCTCGAAGGAGCCGTCGCCCGCGATCTGCACGGCGGCGATCTCGCCCGAGCGCACCTCGACATCAGGCCTCAGCAGCACGCGGTCGCCGGGTAGGATGCCGTCGCCGATCATGGAGTCGCCCTCGACGCGCAAGAGGAAGTCGCCAGGACGGTGGGGCAGCACGCCGTGCGCCGTCTCGACCCACTCCTGAGTCTCCTCGAACGCCTCGCGCAGAGGCCCCGCCAGCGATGCAGCCCAGCACGGGCAGCCCCAGCCCCGCCACCGCCTTGCCCCGAGCCGACAGCGCAATCAGGCGCGAGCGCCCACGCACGCCGCCCTCGACCTCGATCAGCCCCTTGCGCTGCAGGGGAGTAAGCAGGTTGGTCAGGCTCGACTCGCGCGCCAGCCCCATCCTCGCGATCAGCTCCGCGATCACAGGCGTGCGCCCCCGGCGCGCGTCCTGCGCAATCCAATCCAGCAATTCCCTCTGGCGCTGCGGCAACCCTTCCATCCTCCTCCTCCTCGCCTGCAAGTACTGGTAACGACTCGTCGCACGTGCAACTTCACGCACGTGATACTTCACCTAAAGATGGCGATAGCGTAATGCGTGCCGCCGGGTTTGTCAAGCGAACCTGTGGGCAAACCTGCAGGCAATCCTGCAAGCGAGCTTCGAGAGGAAGAGGAGCCTCTGTGATGAGCTTTGCAAAGAGGCAGCGCAGTAGTGACTACTCCCCAGCCATAAATGGCGGGGCTTCTACGGATTGGATACCGATTCGTTGTAGTCCCAACGAAAGAATATTCAGAGCCGCGTTTAAGTCGCGGTCAAGCGAAGCCGCACACATGGGACAATGATGCCAACGCTCACTCAACTTCTTTTTCGCTCGATAGCCACAGGCGTGGCAATCTTGAGAGGTGAACGCCGGATTGACTTCCGCGAACTTTCGAGCGGCACTTTCAGCCTTCTGCGAAAGAACGGTGCGGAACATTGTCCAGCTTGCGTCTCCGATAGATTTGGCAAGACAGTGGGTTTTCGTCATGCCTTTGACGTTCAGTTTTTCCACCGCAATCACTTCAAAGCGGTTGACGATTTTACGTGCTTCCTGATGCACAAAGTTGTGGCGGCGGTTCCTGATGCGCTCATGGATGCGCGCCACCACCTTGCGGGCCTTAAGCCTTTGAACTGTTCCCTTATCGAACTGGCTCAAGCGGCGCTGCGCTTGGGCAAGAGCCACTTCCTCTTCGCGGTAGAAGCGCGGGTTGGCAATCTGTTCGCCGTTGCTCAAGGTGGCGAAGTTGGAAAGCCCAACGTCAATGCCAACGGCCAGGCCGTTGGGCTCAAGCGGCACGTCTTCCACTTCAACAGCCAAGCACGCGAACCACTTCCCGTTCTGACGGCGCACGGTGCAGGTCTTCATGGTGCCTTCGATCTGCCGATGCACAATCGCCTTGACCACGCCTACCTTGGACAGTTTCACCGCGTCGTCTTGAAGCTCAAATCCACTCTGCGGGTGCGTGTAGCTGTCGTAGCGGCCACGGCCTCGGAAACGGGGATAGCCCGGCGTCTGGCCCGCCTTCACACGGCGAAAGAACGCCTTGAACGCCAGGTCTACGCGCACCGCGACGTTCTGACGGACTTGCGAATGCACACGCGGCAGATACTCGTTTTCTTCTGCCCATGCCTTGATGTGCTTCTGCTGCTCGAAGCACGACAGGCTCAACTTGCTCTCTTCCCAGGCATCCTTGCGCTCGGCCAACAGCCGATTGTAGAGGATGCGGCAGGTTTCAAGAGTGGTTTCCAGAACCGTCTCCTGAGCCTTGCTGGGAAGCAACCTGATTTTTAAGCAAATCGTGTGCATTGGGCACAAGTGTAGCCGAATTGCTTAAGCGCGACAACAAGTCGAACTTCGTTCGACACGGCTTATATCCCCGTGCCTAAAGGCAGGGGCTTTACGCCGTTTTTGGTAAGGTTCGTCCGAGCGAGCTTCTTCCATGAGCAACCGAGGACTTCCCGCCATCATCGGAGGCACAGGGCTGGACTGGAGCCAGGACTCGCCGCTGCACAGCACGCGCGACGAGCGCATCCAGACGCGCTTTGGCACTGCCCTGGTCACGCACGCCACCTTCCAGGATCGGGCTCTGGTATTCCTGCACCGCCACGCCGCGCCCTCTGGCGCAGGCCGCGTGCCGCCGCACAGCATCAACTACCGAGCCAACATCGCCGCGCTCAAGCAGCTGGGCGTGACGGCCATCTTCGCCTCAACTGCCGTGGGCTCACTGCGCCCCTCGTGGCAGCCGGGCACCCTGGTTCTGCTCGACGACTTCCTGGACATGACTTCGGGCCGCGCCAAGACCTTCTTCGACTCGCGCCCCATCCACATCGACGTGACGCAGCCTTACTGCTCGCACGCCCGCTCCTTCCTGCTCGAAGCCGCCCGCGAGCTAAACACTCTGCTGCACGATGGCGGAACTTACCTCTGCACCGATGGCCCTCGCTTCGAGACTCCCGCCGAGATCCGTCTCTTCGCGAGCTGGGGCGCTGATGTGGTCGGCATGACCGGCGTGCCCGAGGTCGTGCTGGCGCGCGAAGCCCAGATTTCCTACGCTGGCCTGAGCATTGTGACTAACTTAGCCGCCGGAATCTCGCCTGAGCCACTGACACAGGGCGAAGTACTTGAAGCCATGCGCATCGCGATGCCGCGCGTCTCGAACCTGCTCTTGCAAGCCGCCCTGAGCTACGTAGACGACCCGCAAGCGTCGGCACGGCGAGCCACGCGCGAGTTCGCCGAATCAGGCTTCGAGCCCGATTCACTTCTTGCTTGAGACAACGGGAGGCAGGGGAGATGAAGGTGCTTTACCACAGCAATGAGTTGCTGTACCAGTTGCTGCACGACGAGGACAGCGACGAGGATTTCCTCGATGTGCTGTGTGGTGGGATTGCTATGTACTCGGTCGCGTTAAAGCTGCACGGCTGGGAGGCCGCTTACTTCCAGAGCCGCGTTGAGCAGAATGAGACCGTCGAACTCGATGCGCTGGCCAAGCGGGTCTGGTCTCACTCGCGCAAGAACTTCGCTGGCCGCGAACTTTTCTTCTCCGACCCGCAGCCTTGGCTCAGAGTCTTCTAGCCAAACAGCAAAGAGATGCTCTCGACGGTGTGAACCGAGCGAATCGCGGCGCCAAACAAAGGTCAGCCCGACTCGCTCATTGTCTGAAGCTCGATCAACTGCCTCATCTGGGGCATCTCTATCTTAAAAACCGCCTTCAGCTCGCGCTCCATCATCGGTGCGGCCAGCTTTATTCTCCTTTTCTGCCTCGCGGGAGCGTTCGGCGCGGCTTCGCCTTCAGAGCGATTTCACTGCGCTCTGCCGCTTTCTTTTCTGCTCTGGGCTGGCCTCAGCGGACGAGGGCGCTGGGAAGAAGCGCGTCGGTTCGCTGTGCCAGCGCTTCTTGCCTTGGGCGTGCTGGCCTGGCTGTTTTACGCGCTGGTCCGGGTGCAAGCACGTTCTATTGGCGGACACGCTCCGCTCGGCGAAGTTGGCTGGAAGATGCTGCACGTGGCCAGCATCTTCGTTCTGTATTCCTTGTGGTCGCGCGCCTGGACTTTTGTGGCTGCCGGGCTTGGGGCATCGCTGCGGTGGATGTCGCTGGCGCGCGGGGCGGCGATTGTGTGCTTCGCACCATTCGTGTTTAGCTCCTTCAACGTGCACCGCACCAAGATCGGCAATGGGACCGATCCTCTTCGCGATCAGGACCTGGCTTTCCAGACGGTTTGGTTCCGCTCCCAGGACGGCTTGCCGCTGCACGGATGGTGGATTCCCGCAGCCGCTCCCACCTCGCGCAGCGTTGTGGTCTGCCACGGCATCGGGACCAACAGCGGGAATTTCCTGAGCGGCGCTCCGTTCCTGCACCGGGCGGGCTTCAACGTGCTGTTCTTCGACTTCCGAGGCCACGGCGACAGCGGCGGGCACACCACCTCGTTCGGCTTTTACGAAGCGAATGATGTTCACGCCGCCTGCAAGTACT
>JAABUR0100005532.1_pt1 | contig 16078 bp, 26 predicted proteins | sample 5560091 | NCBI WGS metagenome assembly JAABUR01 (sample SAMN10711879, study PRJNA513375) | rock metagenome | isolation source: Antarctica rocks | place: Antarctica: Victoria Land, University Valley sud
CATTAACTCCTTTGGTTATGGTCCCTGCTGTGCCCCAGCAGGACTCCCTTCGCAGGGTTGATGCCACCCATCGTTCCTCGCAGGCTGCCGGACACGGACGCGGACATCTCGACTGTGGCCGTCTCACTGACCGCCTGCGGACAACCTCCCATTGCGGCACCGCCGTCCGGTCGGGCGATCGCTCTGCAGCGTGGTGTACCACCGCGGCCTCGGTCAGGCGGCGGCTGGCGTAAGGTCTGAGGTGCAGAACGGGCAGCGCCGTGCCCCGACCTGGATCTCCGATAGGCAAACCGGACACTTGGCCGTCAAGAGATCGGGACTCGGCTCGGTCCGCATCCGGGTCAGCATCGCGTTCATCGGCTTGACGACGAAGAGGAAGACCACCGCGGCAATGATCAAGAACGACAGCAGTGCGTTGATGAAGGCGCCATAGCGGAATACGCTGTGGTTGATTGTGAAGGTCAGGTCGGAGAAGTCAGGCTGCCCACCGAGGGCCCCAATGGTCGGCGTGATGATATCGTCAACCAACGCGGTGATGACCGCACCGAAGGCGACGCCGATCACGATCGCCACCGCCAGGTCGATCACGTTGCCCCGCAGCACGAACTGCTTGAAGTCGCGTAGCATCGCCGTCTCCTTCTTCTTGGGCCAACTGATCCCCACCAGATCGCGCGGCCCTTCCGATTCTCCCTCACGCTACACGCACCCACGACCGTGTCAAGCACGCGAAGCCCCAGCGGCGAGGGAAGGCTTCGAGTGTGGGCACGTCCTTGAGCGCGTTCCGGGGCTCGACACCTGGGTGTAGGATACGAGCAGCCTGCTATCAACCCATCGCCCTCGCCTGTGCCTGGGAGGTCCTGCTATGGACGCCGACCGCTTTGATGCCGTGACGCGCTCACTGGTGGACGGGGGGACCTCTCGCCGGTGGGTGTTGAAGTGGTTGGCTGGGAGCACACTGGCCGCCCTCGCGGCGGCGCTCGGCTTGGGGAACGCCGGGGCGACCCACACCGGCTGTTACCACGTCGGGAAGCACTGCACCCGCAACGGCCACTGCTGCTCCGGTCGGTGTCGCGGACGCAAGGGCGCCAAGACGTGCCGGGCGCACGGAGTGGGAACCTGTACTCGCGAGAAGGAGTACTGTCGCACCTTTGCAACCGGCTGTGGTGGTGGCGCCTGCTACTGCTATCGGACCACGGGGGACGCCAGTTTCTGCTCCTCCGGCGGTGGAGCCTGCATGACCTGCTTCAAGGACGCAGACTGCGTGACCGCATTCGGGGTCGCCGGAATGGCATGCATCCAGTGGTGCAGCGACGGTGGCTGCGATGGTTTCTCCACCGCTTGCGCGGCGCCCTGCACGACATAGCACGGCCCCATTGAGCGCGAGGACGGCGACTTCTCTGACCCGTCTCGCTGTCCGGGTACCCACAATTGCGGACAATGCCGATTGGTGGTCGACGGCGGTGCCATGCTTGACAGGCTGGTATGGCCCGCTACAGTGAAGGCACCTCAGGCACCGTGATCCTCGCCGCGGTCCCTCCGGATCGCCTGAGCGGCGCGGGGTTTGGTCTGCCCGGCACGCGAGGGGACGACGGGAGTCCGCCATGCTTCGGTATATCGCGTTGATTAATTGGACCGAGCAGGGAGCCAAGAATGCCCCCGACACGGTCCAGCGCTCGCAGCAGGCGCAGCAGATGATCGAGCAGCTCGGGGGCCGGATGGAGACGATCTACTGGACCCAGGGGCGCTACGACTTAGTCGCCATCCTGGAGGCACCAGACGAGGAGACGGCCACCGCCATGCTGCTGCGCGTGGGCGGGATGGGGTCGGTGCGGACCGAGACGCTGCGGGCCTTCGATGCCGAGGAGATGGGTCGCATCATCGGCAAGCTCGGTTAGGGCCAGGGGATGCGACATGGACGCCGCCCTCCGAGAGGCTGAGTCGCACACGGGCGGGGTGGTGCCGGCCAGCGTGCGGTTCCTCCGCGTGATGCTGGCGCTGCAGGTCGCTCTGGGCCTGCTGTGGGGCGTCTCGATGCTCTTCTTCGCGCGTCAAATCGTGCTGGGCGAGGAGTCTGACCCGCACGTCGAGAAGATCGCGATGGAGGGCGCCGCACATCTGGCGCTGGTCTTCGGAGCCGTCCTCGTCTGGCGGGCGCCGCGGCGCGCTCGTGACGTGCTGCTGCTGATGGTCTTCCTGAACGGGCTGTGGACGCTGACCGACCTCGTCTACATCCCGCTGCTGGGCCTGAGCGAGCTCGACTTCTATGTCAAGGCCTTGGTGAATGCCACCCTCACGGTCGGGCTGGCGGCAGCGGGACGGCGCGCCGACGTCCTGTAGTGACCGCGCAGCGACCAGCAACCAAACCAACTGCGCTCGGTCCGGCGAGGCGTGTAGCACACCGCAGCCAAGCTTCTTCGTTTGTTGTCTGTCCTTGGCGACGTGCTTCGGAACCAGGCCGTTCACGTGGCGTGTTCCTCACCCGGTCACCGGGTCCAGGAATGATCACCGATCCTCGGCTGCCCCCTGTTGTGTTGCGGACAACCTATCTTATCGACCCTACCGTTTGGGAAGCATCGGTCCTCGAAACTGACCCTATTGCGCGCTATCCCCCCAGGACGCACTGAGCGCCCCTGTGACGCGATTGCCCCCCGTTGTGGAGTCAGGGTGCCAGAACCACCCTGATCGATGCCGGCGCCTCGCGTGGGGCCGCGACGGACGGTGCGTGGTGGCGTTTCGCCGGCGCCGACTGTCGCTATGTTCTCAGGAGCGGATCTGACGCCGCTTCGCTTACCCCGCCTCCGCGAAGGCTCGCTGCCGCATCCGTTCACCGACCAGCGCGAAGGCGCGCTCCTCGTCGACCCCCTGTGGCGCGAAGCTCTGACCGTCGATGACATAGGTCGTGTGGGTATCGCCGTGATTGACCACCGACCCACCACCACCGGCACTCGCGAACCCGGGGATGATCGGCGCGCGCGATGATCGTGGCGATCTGACCTTCGTGAAGATCGCGTCCATCATCGATTCCATGGAGTCGACCCCAAGGAACGCCCACTGATCGACGCCGAGCATCGCCAACCAGCGAAGGGCACGAACCTGAACACCCCGCGCCACCTCCGGCGCCATGAGGCGACTCGCCTCTGCCTGGAGCGCGCGCCATTCCTCCATCTCGGCAACGATCGCGGCCGTCCACAGCGGAGGCGCCGGAAAGTCCACCGCGGGGAGGGCGCTTGCTCGCTTGAGCGATGCATCCACCCGGCTCGTGATCACGTTGAGTGCCGCGGCATACTCATTCACGGCATCCCGGCTTTCCACCATCATCGCGCCGCCTCCTCGGGAATCTTCACGGCGTTCGGGATCATCCGCTCGATCGCCACCTCCGCGTCCCGTCGGTTCGCTCGCGCGCTGGCCGTCGATCGCAGCGCCTGAGCAGAGCGCAGACTGGCCGTGGTCCGCTCCCGCACCGGATCGCTCCCTCGATCCCGCAGGCGATCCCGAATGCCACCAAGGAGCGTCTGCAGCTCGCGACGGGCCACGTCCGCGCCGGGCAGGTCGTCATGGTGCCCGGCCTCTGTGGTGCGCGCACCGGCATAGCGGGCATAGAGCCACTGATCGACGCGGCTGTCCGTCATCACCGCCAGGCGGACGCGGGAGGTCAGTTCCGCGATCGGGAGGTCGGCACAGTCCTCGCGGACAAACGGTGCACGGGCGGCGGCAACCGGGGCATCGGCATCGGCCAGCGACGGCGGTGTCGGCTGTTGGAGCTGGGCGAGGAACTGGCGCGCGTTGAGCTCGGCCGACTCCGCCACGGCGACGGCATCCAGCTCGGCGCGGCGTAACACGGGCTCTGCTTCCGCCACAGCGCCGGCGTGCCCGGTATCGGTCGAGAAGCGGCTCCGGTCGGTGGCGATCTCGAACTGTTGGCGAGCTTCGCTCAGCCGCCGAGACGCCGCCGTCACCCGATCACCGTCGCCACGAAGCAACGTCTCCATGGCGTGCGGGGTCATCGCCGGGTCGAAGTCGCCAGCGTCTGATCGGTGGATCGGGGTGGTTGGCTCTTCGTCGAGGATGCTGTCGCGGTCCATGGTGCTTCTCCTGTTGATCAAAAGGTCTGAAGACCCGGAAACGATCGATCGTCTGCCGGTCCGTCCAGGTAGCTGCTGACGTAGGTGTGACTGGGGCGTGGTCGGGACTCGCCGTACCAACAGGCCAGCGCGACCGCTAAAACGAGGTCGTCATGATTGCCCTCCCGCCAGTCCGCACCGGCGCCGTAGGAATCGTGGCCGCTGAGACTGATCTTGGCTTTGAAGTTCCGCAGCTCCTCGGTCAGCGCCGCGGTCTGCGGCAGCCCTTCAGCGATGCGGAGACGTCGTCCCTGTAAGAGGACCTGAATGACCCCGGCGAGCTCGCGCTTGGGCACCCGGTACTCATCACTTGACACCGGGGTCGTCGCGTCCCCGCCATGGATGGTCACCGCGACCGGCGTCAACCCCGCCGCTCGGAGCACGTCGACCACCGCCACCCCGACACCGGTTTGATCGACGATCAACGTCGTCTCCACCAGACGCCCGTACTGACCAGGGGACGCGGTCTCGCGCTGCTGATGGACGGCGGTCAGCCCCTGGATCAGCAGCTGCAGCCGATCCGGGACCGCGGTGTAGGGTGTGCCGAGGGGCAAGCGCTCGAGGTGGGTCACGTCGTAACTCCCGACCATCCGTTCGCGCAGAATCGGTCGGGGATCGTCGTCAGACCGAGGCGTATTTGGGGCGGGTTCCTTGATCCCGGTGCCCACCTCTCGCCGTTCGGCGACACAGAGCGCGGTGTAATCGCGGGCGCGGCCGAGGTCGAGGCCAATCAGGTAGTTAGGCCGCATGACTCACCCCTCCAAACAGCGGCCGCACGTCGGTCGTCACCGCGGCGGCAATATCCGCATCGCTAAACATTTGATCCTCTGCCTCCATGAACTCCACGAGAAACTCTTGCCGAAACCACCAATCACCGATCTTCGATCGCTCCTGCTCGAGCCACACTTGGGGGATCCGCGGGACGTCGTACGCCGTCACCTTCGCTCGGTGCCAGTCCGGCCCGCCCTCGGTCCATTCCCGAAAGAAAAACCCCCGACGACCAAACGGCGTCGACAACGCGATCAGCCGGCCACCGGAGACCGCGAGCATCGGCCGCACGGTCGCGTACAAGTCGTCGTCAACCCGTGCCGCTTCGTCGATGACGAGCAAATCGACATCGGCGAACCCACGGACCGTCCCCTCGGTGCCGGGTAAGGCATAGATCTCACTGCCATTGCGGAGCTCAATCGAGAGCAGCCCCTCACTCACCGCCGGCGCCTGGGTGCGAAGGGCGGCATAGTGCCGCCGGACGGTGCGCAGCAGCCGCTTTGATTGGCGCTCGGAGGGGCTCAGGATCAGGGTCAGGGAGCCGGGCGTGTAGACCGCGGCATGAAGCGCCAGGATCGCCGCCACGGTGGATTTCCCCGCCTGTCGGCTGCAGCGGAGCAGGATGTCGCGGGCCTCGGTGGCCAGAGCGTCACGCTGCCACGGATCGAGCGCGAGGCCCAAATCACCAGCAAGCTCCACGGGCGATCGCCGGGGCGCCGTCGTCATGCTCATCTGGTGACGGGTGAGCTGAATCTCGCGGGCGATCACCGATGCCTGTCGCTCCAGTCCGGGCATGCCGCGCATCAGGAGGCCTGCCCGGGAAGCTCGGACCGGAGCATCGCGAGCTCGCGGCGCTGATCGGCGAGCTGATCCTCGAAGCTGCCTGCTTCCCGCACCGCCACCGCCGCCCGTGCCAGAGACGCGACCGCCTGGGCCTGGCCCGGCGTGATCTTCCCCACCAGGACGCCCTTGAGCGTGGCGCCGATGAGCCCTTCCAGCTCCGCCGGCGAGAGGATGCCGTCGACGTACTGCTTGCGCGCCCGGCTCTTATTGCTCCGGGCCGCGCCACCCTTGCGCGACATCTCGCGTCGTTCAGCGGCCGCCTCCGGGTCATGCCAGATGCACCACCGGCGCCCCGGTCGCGCCGGGGCGGAGCAGGGCACGCCGCTGGCGGCCGTCGCCTCACACATCGCTGCCATCAGCCTGATACCCCGCGATTCTGAACCGCTGGGGTATGTCGCCGGGGCAGCCGCGGCCGTTCGCTCGTGCCGCTCCAGGTGCCACATTTCGGACAGCGCGCCAGGCTGCCGGGGAGGGCGTCGGCGATCTTGGTCCGGCAGAGGGTGCAGACGATGGCGACGGTCCGGGCGTGGGTCGAGGTCGTCATGCCACCACCTCTAGGCAATCGGTCGCCCAGGTCTCCATCCCGTTTGGATCGTTGTTCCAGACCACCACGACCGTTGTCGAGACGATCGGGTCGGTGAAGCGCGGATCGGTGTACTCAGTGATAGAGATCACCTCACCCAGGCGTCGACCGCGCTTCGGTCGCACCCGTTGACCGGGGGAGATGTCCTGCCAAATCGGGCCGATCATATTCAGCATCACGTCACCTGCCTCCTTATCCGGTCCAACGATCGGCGGGCGGCGAAGGTTCGAAGCCAGGGAGCGCGGCCCCGCGTTGCCAGGCACCGGCGATGCTATCGGGCGGAGCGTCGTCGTTATGGTATGTCCGCGAATCACGGCTTATGTGGTTAACCACGCTGGTCCTAGGGATACCCGCATGTTGCGGAGATGCCCCCTCCTCGGTCGGCTCAATGTCCAGCGCCTCAGTCGCGGCGGTGAGGGTGTCGAATCGCTCTGACTTGAGTGCCCCGAGACGTTTGCCGCAGACACCGCAGCTCGCTTCGCTGGTGATGACGACCTCGGCGCCGGGATGATCGCGGCACTCACGGGCGCCGCCCCAGCCCTTATCGGCCGAGCCGTCGCGCTTCAGGCGGATCGGGTCAAGCATCACGAGGTTGTCGACGAAGGTCATAGCGGAGCCGACCGGCTCGATGATGACCTGGCGCCGACCGTCATGGATCACGCCATCGGCGTCGACCCACTCACCGGGCACCCAGTCGGTCCGCTTGCGGATGACCCCTTCACGATCGAAGAGATCGAGATGCTTGGCGAGGGCGTCGTCGGAGCAGCCCGCGCGCTTCGCCATCTCTTTCTGGTTGATCGCCTGGGGTCCGGTCTCGCCGGCGGCTTCCCGGTTGGCGAAGAGGTACGACAGGACCAGGCCGGTGCTGCGAGCATTGCGGAGTTTGCCGTTGCCGACGATGCCGGTCGCTTTGCTCTGGACCTCGGAGAGCATCGCCGCCCGCTTCTCAGCGGCCTCGGCGCGTTGCTCGGCGACGTCGGCGCGCTTCTCGGCCGCGGCTACGCGGCGGGTGAGATCGACGATCAGCGCCTTTAGACCTGGAACGTCATCAGGGAGCTCAGTCCCGTTGGTCTGACCATCTCCGCAAGTTGCGGTTTTGCTCGGGGGGGGTGCGGGGCGGAAGGGTGTCACCCGGCCGTCGAGGGCCTTGCTGATCGTCGTCTCGCCATAGGTCGAGGCACCGCGGCGGGTGTCCCACTTGTCACGCATCAGGGCGCCGGCGCGATGGATCCGGTCGAGTTGCTCGGGCGTGTCGGCGCCGGCGCGGACGAGGTGACAGAGCTCACCGAGATCAGCATCAGACCAGTTGTCGGCGTAGTCGCTCATGTCACCGCCATCGTAGAGACGGCGGAACTTCTCGGAGCGACGGGCACGCTCCAGGATATCGTCGTCGCCGGGTGCGAGCGTCATATCGCTTGGGATCACCGAACGCGCGGTTCGAACGGGCACCGGCTGTGGGAACGTTTCGGCGTGCCAGGCGCGGAAGCTGTCGGTGCAGTCGCCGAGTGCCTCGTGACCGGGGAGCGGGTTGCCGCTGATCGTGACGTAGCGGACCGTCCAGTAGACCTCAATGCCGTCACGATCGCGGCGGCAGCCCGCGATCGGAAACCATGTCGATCGACCAATGAGGCGAATCCCGGTGCCGGTCACACTCGGTTCAGCGTAGGCAATCGGGAACCGATCGATGATGGCTTGAGCCTGCTGATTGATCTCGCCCGTTTCCGCGTCGCGACAGTGGTCGAGGTCGATGGCGAAGAACGGGTCGCGCTCGGTCAGCACCCGTCCGATGCCTGGGAGTCGATACCGCTGCATCGTCGCGATCGCGGCGTCGATGGTGCTCCAAGTGGTGGGATCTGAGTGACTGGCGGGTTTCCCGGTAAGCGGGTTGACGAGGGGCTTGGTCCACGGTTTCTTGCGGCCAGGCTTCTCCTCGTACTTCCATCGCCAGGCGACCCAGGCAGGGTCGGTCCTGAGCTCGCCAGGGATGCGCTCAGGGTGCACAGGAAGGGTCGACGGAGGGCTCGACCGCAAGTTGCGGAGATGGTCGCTGGTCGGTCGCTGGTCGGTCGCTGGTCGGTCGGTCATGCCGCCACCGCCAGAGCGTGATCGCGGCGCCGGAGCTCGTCGCGGATCTCGCGGATGCAAACCCTCGCGTAGTCAGCGGTTGCGGTGTCGCGGGCCTCATCACGGAGCCGTTGATAGCGCTTCATGGTGTCGATCAGCCGAACGGTCGGCAGCAGGTCGAACCCGCGTCGACCCTGGATCATTCTCGTCTCATGCATCGGTCGCTACTCCCAAAACAGGCGCGGCCCGCGGTCGCTGATCGGGACAGCAACCGGGGCCGCAAGGCGCCCGCATAGTTATGGTCCGACATCCCGCTGTCGGGGATCGAACCGTTTGGGAGTGGTCGTACTCTTGCGCCTGATAGCCGTAATGGCTATGCTAGACACTGGTGGCCGACCAAGACAACGGCCGATCCTGACTCACGGAGCCGCCTGTGTCGCTAAACAAAGGGCGGCTTCCGTGTATGTAGGGTATACCTCGACTTACTGATGTGCAAGATCGCGCGGACACGGAACTAACCCTACATTTACTGTGAACGCGCATTTGACCCTACATCAACCCGTTAACGCCTCCTCTCGTGACGCTTCTCATCAGCCCGAACTGCTCGCGCAAGTTGATCGGGTCGCTGCTTCCATGCGTTGTGATCATCGTCGTCATTATCGACTCCTATGCGAAGCGCTCCCTCGCCGAGTCGCACCCATCGCCGGACGCGCTGCTCGATGCGTGCGCGGACCTTCGAGTCATTCCAGTCATCGTCGTCTCCCAGCCAGCCGAGGAAGGCGGCAATGCGTCGATGCGACCATCCCTCCCAATGGGAGAGGCGGGCGACCAGCTCTGGCGTGGTTGTAGGGCCTTCTTCGTCGCTGATCGAAGGACGGCCGCCCCGATTTCGGCGTTGGCTTGGATCGGTGATCTCTAGAGCTTCGGTAATAAAGCGGCCGACGTAGTTGAGATCACGACGGGCGATGGCCTGGAAGCGAAGTGACACCTCGCCAGGACTGAGACCCATGACTAGTCGTCTTCGCGGGTCTGCATTGACCGTGATCGATATCGGCTGAGGGGTTTCTTCGGCAACGTAGAGTACGAACTCTACGGGCAGTGTCTGCTCGGCAATGTAGCGAATGGCGGTTGTGTATGAGACGCCTGCGGCAGGCGCGGTCTCTTCTGCGGCCTGCCGGATTTTGTAATAGAAACCGTCCCGTAACATGCCAGCCATATGAATGATCTTGTCGTGGCCAGTGTGTTCGCGGATTTCAGCGCCGCGCACCTGAGCCTCGACGATTCGTTCGAAGTCGAGTGTTGCCCAGTCGGCTTGTAGTCGTTGAATGGCGGCTTGGGTACCTGAGTCTTTTGATAGGGTGTGGCGCTCCCGCGTCTCTGATCTTGATCGCCACTTCTCCGGGTAGTCTGGGCGCTCAGAGTCGATTGTAAAGATGCTAGCGGGTTCACCGGCGAAGTCGAGTCGCTTCCATCCCACCGGTGTGGGCATGATGTCGACGTTCTCTTCACTTGGCGCCGGTCCCGATCCGGGTGCCATGCTCAATCCTTATTATGGCAAGTCCGCAAGATGCGGGGTTGGTCGTGCTACCATCTGGTCATCCTCACCCGACGTTGACTCCGCCGGGTGGAGGCATCCCAGGAAGAGCCGTGCGCGTGGTTAGTTCACGCGGCGGCTTTTCCCTGTTCTGCTCCCCAAGAGATCAACTCCTCGGGATCGACGCCAAGCACCTTCGCTAGTTTGCGAATGGTGGGGATGCGTGGCTGCTGCAAGCCATTCTCGATCCTGCTGATCGTCGCCACCATCACGCCCGAGAGCTCCGATAGTTCCGGCTGCGTCAGCAGGCGCCGTTCGCGCGCCTCTCTCAACTTCGACCCATCGACCCACATAGCGGCCTGCTCCTCCGATGGCACGCTGAGTCGGCCGGTCGCCGACTAAAGCCATGATAACCCAAGCATAAACGGTTGACAACTGGTTACTATAGGTTTATTATTCATTTAGTGGAGCAGGGATGCCTCCACCCGGTAAGCGGAGTCAGTCGTAGAGGAGGAACCAGACCATGCAGCAGCAGCAGCCGACCGATCGCCGGGCAGCACGCCCCACCACCGCCGCCGATCTGTGGCGGCTTGCCGACCAGGGTCGCGCCAACGGCGTCATCATCCTGAGCGAGTGCGTTAGCGGCGCCCGCTACGCCACGAGTGCAACGTCACCGTCGACGATCTACTACCTGACCGGGTTCTCATGCACCTGCCCCGGATTCGTGGGTCATGGTCGCTGTCAGCATCATTCGCTGCTGCTGGCCGAACTCGGGTGGTTGCCCGATGTTGAGGACACCGACTCGGAGCCCGCGGCCGCGGCGCCAGTTCCGGTTGTCGACATCACCGACGAACGCCGGGACGATCTGGCTGAGCGTCGCCACCGAGCGGCGCAGGCCCGGCAGCGCCACGCCGCTCGTGCCGCTGATCCTGGCGCCCTCGATCGCCAACTCGCCGCGTGCAACGCCGCCCGCCTGCAGCGATGCCGCGCGGCAGGGATCGCATTGATCGCGCGCTAACGACTGCGACTCGGGGCGGTCATGGTGACCGCCCGGTCGTTCATTATCTACATCGTCGAAGAGGAGCCCCGCACCATGGTCCACCGCCCCCACATCGACGACACCCCGGAAGCTCAGCGCCGCGTCCTGGAGGATCCGCTCGTCTGGCAGCACGAGGCCTGGGACGCGCTCTTCGGCTCCGGCCCCTTCGATCGGTTGCTTCCCTGGATCCCGCCGGCGAGCAACGAGCACTACACCGAGGCGTTCCGGTTGGCTCGGCTCGCCGCCCGCACCGCGGGGGCTGACGTCAAGCACCAGATCGACCGGGCGAGCGACATCGCGAACGACTGCGAGACCGAAGCCGGATCGTTCGGGCTGGAGCTGGGTGCCATCCTGGAGCAGCTCCGAGCGAACCTCGTGGCCTACCTTCACCGCATCGAACGGGTGCCTGTGAATGATGACTTGGATGTCGCGGTTCTGGTAAAGGACCGAGCAACCCTTGAGGCATTGCGCCGGTCTGACGCCGCCTGATTGACCGGGCGGGGCCGTGCGATGATGCCGGACCCGCCATCGCTGCCAGGAGAATGCACATGATTCGCGGAAAGCATCAGGACTGGATCGCTCTCGTCTCCGGTGCCCAGCTAGGGCCATTGGTTCACCAGGAGATCGAGCATTTCGTCCCGGAGCAAGCGGATGCTGATGAGTCCTTTGACGTCGACTTCGGTCACGAGGCGATTCACCGGCGAGTCTTAGACGAGGCGTCTGCCTTGGGGCTGTCGAGCATTGTCGCCGTCGACGGCGACGACCCCAACAATCCCATCCTCCCTGCTGTCCCTTATGACAGATGGGAGGTGGACCAGCTCATGCGTGCGCGTGGCCTCAATGCTTGGACCGAAACGGGTGCGGCAGCTCTCCTTATTCGGGCCCGCATTGATGGGCGGCTGGACGTGCAGCCGCCCCATACTGAATCAGACGCGCTCCGGGACTTAGAGACATTACCGCGCCTCCTGCTGGCTGTCTGGGACCGGGATGATGCCGCGACGGTTCGTGACGCGGTCGCGCTGCTGCTTTTCCGGACATCGCTTTTCCCGCATGAACTCCTAGGCATGGGCCGAGCCCTTCGGCTTATTGGGCTCGATCAGATGGCGACGGTTGTGGAGACAGCGGGGCCGTAATGCCGGCTCCGCCCGAATCAGGCAGAGGAGCGAACAATGAGCCACGACACCCCCGCAACCCCCGTCGTCCTCTCCCCGGAGCGCATCGTCCAGCTCCGTGCGGCATTGGACCGGGCCTGGTCGGAGTGCTTGGACGAGCTGCTGGCGGAGATTGACGCGAGCGACGACACAACCGACCTGATCGCCGCATAAGGAGGCTGCATGACCCCGGAGGAAATCATCGCGCGGGTGATACGCATCTGGCTTGACGACCTGGGCGCTGAGCTGACGGCCTTTGTGGCCAAGTGGAACGCTGAGCGGATGGAAGGAGACGTAGCATGACCACAGAGAAGGACCAGGACTGGCGCAGCGAGGATGCCGCCCGACAGGTTGCCGACGATGCGGCGCAGGACGCCCGGCGGCTGGCCGAAGAGGAAGTCATCGCCCGCGGTGACAACCTCGAGGACTCCGGCGATGCCATCGAAGCCGCAGCGCAAGAAGCGTGGGACGCGGCCTATCAGGCGAGCCGGACGGCAGGGCTATGATCGACCTCGATGAAGTCGGACCCCGGCGACGACTCCGTATCTGGTTGGAGCGTGAGCATGCGGCGAACCCGGACTTGACACCCGAGGAGCTGTCAGCGCGTGTCAGCGAGCACTTCAGAGACGACGATGAGATGGTTCAGTCCTTCGTGTCGCAGACGGTTGGGAAGATTGTGCGCCAAGAGCTCGTGCAAAGGGGATACCGACCCACTGGTCGCGGTGGGGAATGGGCCCGACCGACCGACGAATAAACCGCACAGTGCGGTATTTAGTGACGGCCCTGGGCTCCGGCTCGGGGCCGTTTGCTGTGCCCTCTTGCGTCGATGTCTCTCCTCGGCGACCATCAGCCGACCAGGAGGGGCAACGATGAGCCGACCACCAGACACGCCGATCAGTCGACCATGAGGCGACCATGAGTGCCGACCAGGAGGCGACCAATCTCACGATCGCCGAGACGGCCCAGCGGCTCGGGGTCTCTGAGAACGCCATCCGGCAGCGCATCAAACGTCATACCATCCTCGCAGTGAAGGTTGACGGTATCTGGCGGGTGACGTTGCCCGACCAGGAGACCAACCATCAGCCGACCATGAGGGTCGACTATCAGCCCGACCAGGAGACCGACTACCAGGACGACCATGAGGGCGACCAGGAGGGTGACCAGGAGGCGACCACCACGGCAGTCAGCTCAGCGGCGCGATCGCAGCTCGAAGCGATCCGGGATGAATGGCTGCAACCGTTGGTCAATCAACTCCGGGATGCCGAGCGGAGCATCGGCCGCCTGGAGCAGGAACGCGACCAGCTCCGCGGCGAGGTCGATCGCCTGCATGCCGCTGCGGAGCACGCCGCGGGCACGGGTGAAGCGGAACGGCAGAACATGAGCCACACGGCGCCGCGGTCATGGTGGGAGCGTCTGCTCGGTCTGACGCGCCGCTAGTGGCGATGTTTGTCTACCTCGACGAGTCGGGTGATTCGGGATTCAAGTTTGACCGGGGCTCAACCCGCTATTTCGTGATTACGTTGCTCCTAGTCGAGGACCCTATCCCGATTCAGGTCGCGATCGATGAGCTCCGCCGAGAGCTTGGGTTCGCACCGGCCGACGAGTTCAAGTTCAGCCACTCTGCTGAGGACGTGCGCTTTGCGTTCCTCCGGCGACTCAACCGACAGCACTTCTCGGTGCGGGCACTCGTCATCGACAAGTCCCTGATGACGCGACCACACATGCGGCAACGAGATACCTTCTACAACTTCCTCGTCCAACTCATTCTCAGACATGACAACGGCGCCATCCGAGAGGCGACGCTTGTGCTCGACGAGTCGGTCAAGAGCAAGCGGCGCCAGGATCAGCTGGCCTCGTATCTGCGCCAGGAGTTGAATGCTCGGCCGGGAAGCCCGCGGGTCCGCTCCATCGTCCATCACGCGTCGCACACGGACAATCTCTTGCAGGCAGCCGATATGGTGTCGGGAGCGATCTACGCTCAGGCGCACCGGGGGAATGACGAGTACCTGAGGATCATCCGGTCGAAGTTCGGGCCACCAGCGGGCGATCTGTGGTTCTGGACTCCGCGGGCGGCGCAATGAGGCCCCGCGCTATCCCGGTGCTTGTCCGGGCACGCCACCATCCGGTGACTGTTCGCGCGAGGCCTCATTGGTTATTAGTATCATCAGGTGGTGCACGAATCCTGGCAATAGCATAAACGGTCTACATGAATCCGAACAGATGTACGAACACTGAATCTTGAACAGTGGTGATTACCGACGACACCATCACCGCGGCCATGGAGCGCGCGGCCACGCGACTCCGCGCCGGTGGTCCCGCCCAACGCCTGACCCTGATGCCGAGCCGACCCGAGGATGCGCTGGCGACCCTGACCGCCGATGGCTGGGTCGAGATCGGGGTGATGGCCGACCCGGATGATAGCCACGACTGGCGGGTGTGGCTGAACGTCGAGAGCGGGGAGGGACGGCTGCGAAAGTGGGCGAGACGGTGAGACACGTCAGCCTTGCCGCCTCGACGATCCAGGAGAGGACGCCCCCCGGTTGGATCCGGCCAACGGCCGCGCAGAAGGGACTTCTGGTGGCAGCGACTGTCCGAGAGGCGTCCTCCGGATTCAGCGCAATTGGTGGGCCAGGAACGACGAGAGGGTGATCTCCGGAGAGACCACCCTCTGCTCGCTGACCGCTCTCCGTGGGGCACACGGTTCGATGTAGATCGATCGCTTCGGGGTCAGGGTCGAAGCATTTCGATGGCGGTCGTGTCCTTAGACGTTCTGGAAGACAATCTGCCCACCGCTCAGGACACCAACCACGATCTGATTCTCGGTGAGGATGTTGGCGTTCTGGAGCAGGTTGTTCAGGAAGTTGCTGTTGTTGCTCAGGATCGTGTTGTTGTTCAGCACGTTGTTGAGGATGTCGATCTGGCTATTGTTGAGCACATCCTCGACGTTAACGAGCGTGATGTCCCCCGTCTCGACGGCAAGCTGAACGGCGCCGACATTGACATTGATCAGCCCCGAGACAAGCTGGCCAACATTCGCGGTCTGATTCTGTCGCTGGGCGGCTGCCTGGGCGGCCACCGTGCTTGGCGCCGTGGCAATGGCGCCGAGCATGACGGCCGCAACGATGGCGACCGCTAGGGTCAAGGGTCGGAAAAACTTCATCATTAACTCCTTTGGTTATGGTCCCTGCTGTGCCCCAGCAGGACTCCCTTCGCAGGGTTGATGCCACCCATCGTTCCTCGCAGGCTGCCGGACACGGACGCGGACATCTCGACTGTGGCCGTCTCACCGGTGGCACGATCACAGCTCGAAGCGATCTAGAATGAATGGCTGCAACCGTTGGTCAACCAACTGCGGGGCGAGGTCGAGCGGAGCATCGGGAGGTTGGAGCAGGAACGCGACCAACTGCGGAGCGAGGTCGAGCGATTGCGCCAGGATGTCGCTGGAAGGCCACAGGATGTCCCAGGAGCGGCGGACGGTCCCAGCTCGAGGCTGAACACCTCGCGGTCGTGGTGGCGCTTCTGGGACCGATGACCAGTGCCACCCTCACCGACGACACCATCACCGCGACCATGGAACGCGCCACCACCCGGCTCCGGGCCGATCGCTCCCGACCGCAACGGCTGATGCTGATGCCGATTCGACCAGATGGCTGTCCGCCACGGCCTATACTGACCGTCTGAACGGGGCGCCCACCGGCGCCGGGGGTGCCGTGGCCCCCGTACCCACCACGGCTGACGGGGGGGACTGCCAATGGGCAGTCCCCCTTTTGTGTTGTGGGCGGTCTCCCAGTGATGATCGCCTGGTAGCGGAGCGGAAGGTTGATGGGGGAAATCGAAGAGATCATCGCCCTGCTGATCGCGGCGGCGGTCGCGACGGTCACCGCCCGGTGGGTTCGGCTGTCCTACACCCTGGCGTTGCTGCTGCTGGGGCTTGGTCTCGGAGCGGCGGCTGTCCCAGCCCCGGTGCTCAGCGCC
>JAABUR0100005533.1_pt1 | contig 16073 bp, 22 predicted proteins | sample 5560091 | NCBI WGS metagenome assembly JAABUR01 (sample SAMN10711879, study PRJNA513375) | rock metagenome | isolation source: Antarctica rocks | place: Antarctica: Victoria Land, University Valley sud
AGGGCAGTAAGTTGAGTCAACGGACCTTGAGAAAGTAAGCTTTCTGGGAGCCATCTGAAAGCTGGACCCTAATCCGTGCAGTTCGAGTCCATGCTGAGGTACCAAAGCTACTTGCTTCAACCACTGTAGACCCCTCAGGAAGCTCCGCGATGACACCTTGGTCAAGTTCAAAGTCCCCTCCAACATCGGGAATAACTTCTTTGACACTACTTCGTGTTACCGTCATCTGGAATGATCTCCTCCCTAGGTAGTACTGCAACAAGTGCAGGGCATCGAGCCCCTAGGCATACGGCCAGAGGTGATCTGTCCCTTCATGAAGAAGCTCGCTTAGAAATCCTCGCTAAAGACGGGTCACTGCCGCGCCGTGTTCTCCGGCCTGCAGATGATGCAGCCTCCATCCGGGTTGGTCGCGTCGAAAGGTGTCTATGAACAAATGAATTGCTTGAGAGGATGTTATCTATGCAGGGTATTATTCAGGTTTCCGAGGTTGGGTGTTGTGTCAACCGAATCTATTTAATCTTGTTGATTTCAATTGAATGGACCTTAACTAGATTAATCCCGCTTTGTCACAGATCTGCTGTTCCGGGCGGCTGTTTGGCTCGGTGTAAGGCCCAAAACGAATTAAAAGGGGACATTTATTGTGCCGTGCCTTGCACGCAGCTGCTTACCACAGTATGCGATGCAGCATGGGTCCGTTAAACCCCTCTTCAATCTTACTAAGAGTTGACGATATAGCAGCTTTACGAACTGCTGACCTGTCGGTTTGGATGGCTTCGACATCAGTACTGCAAAATGTTTCATAATGGTGAGCAATCGGTTTGCTTCTCAGTATTAGCCTGATCGACTAAAAGCTAAATCTTGCTTTAGTTCCACAGATTTCGCCGGAAGAAGAGAGATATCCTCAGTTCATCGGACGAAGAAACTGCTCGTCCACGACAAGATCCTCAAGATCTTCCTCGGCCCTTGACAATCAATCGCAACTCCGCAGTGCGGAGTACCTTGTCCACGTTTAGCCCTGTGTCCCCAGAAGATCCAAATGCTGTCGTTGAACGACGCTTGAGAGACCGGTCTAGGGAGCGTCACACTGATCCCCTTGGCCTCAATGTCATATATGCGCCGTCGAGCGCCCCTACAATAGACATCATATTTGTGCATGGGCTCGGAGGAACTAGTCAAAAAACATGGTCAAGGAATAGGGACCCAAACCTTTTCTGGCCTCGTGAATGGCTACCTTGCGAGCGGGGAATAGGGACAGCTCGAATCTTGTCCTTTGGCTACAATGCAAACTTCGCGTCTGCCGGCCGTGACGTCTTCAACATTGCGGATTTTGCGAAAGACCTATTGTTTGGCATGAAATTTGGAGTGGACGAAAGTGCGAAGGAACTTGAGGTCGGCAAGGTTCGTCTTCATGTTAATATCTATCTACTCAAGGTCTATTCGTAAAGAGGAATTTCCACTCCAAGTGAAGACCTTATCAATCATGGCAGGATATACGGTTATGAAAGATCTGTATTTGCTAAGCTGTGACTGCAGATCCCTATTATCTTTATCGTTCATTCAATGGGTGGGCTTGTGGTTAAGAAGGCTTATATTCTCAGACAGAATGATGATAATTATAGGGATATTGTTCAGTCTTCTTGTGCAATTCTTTTTCTATCAACTTCACATCGTGGCACACACCTTGCGGACGCCTTGAACAGGATCTGACCGTTTCGGTGTTCAATCATTCGACAAAGCAATACATCGCAGAATTAAGGCAGAATTCCCCAACTCTACAAGATATCAACGAGCAATTTCGGAACATCGCGCCCAAACTACAGATAGTCTCATTTTTCGAGACACAACAAACAGCAGTGGGACCAAAGAAAATGATGGTACTGGAAAAGGACTCCTCAATACTAGGATATCCGGGTGAAATATCAAAACCCTTGGATGCGGATCACCATAATGTTTGTAAATACACAAGCCAAAAGGACCCTAACTACATAAGCGTGCGAAATGTTTTGAAGTCTCTGATAGGTAAATTCGGGAAGAGAGATTCGCTACCAAGCGATCGTAGCCTAGGTCAAGATGATGAGAAGCTTGAAAAGCTTCTCAATATCTCTCAAGCTCCGGACGATGACTATGAGTTCTTTCGAGACCGTTGGATGCCAGGCTCCTGTAGTGGATCACGTCAAACCCCACGTTCACGTCCTGGTCCCTAGACGATTCTTTCACTCCACGCTTCCTCTGGGTAAATGGACTACCAGGTTCCGGAAAGTCGGTTCTGTCATCCTTCGTCATAGACCACTTAAAGGGACTGGGGAAAGCTGTCAATTTAATTTTTTCAAGTTCGGAGACCAGTCGAAACGGTCATCGAACTCACTTTTGAGGTCACTAGCATATCAAATAGCATGCGATACTCCAGACTACAGCACTCGGCTTACGAAATTGGCTGAGGATGGCTTAAACCTTGAAAAGGCCGAGGCTCGATCGATATGGCAAAGGCTTTTTGTGTCAGCGTTGTTGAATATCGGCCTTACCAGCCCGCTATTCTGGATTATCGACGGCCTGGACGAATGCGATGCGCCGCAGTCACTCCTATCACTTCTAGCAGCTGTCTCGACTTCAAACACATCACTTCGTGTGATGCTCATAGGTCGAAAGAACCAGTCTCAGTCTATAGCTTTTGATAGGCTTGCACAAGTCTTTCAGGTCAGTAATATTTTTCTGGATACAAGTGGACAGGATCTGAGAATGTATTTGGACAAAGAGATGGAGTACATGCGTGGGAAGCCTAGCTTCAAAGAAGATGTGATCACAAAGACCCTCGACATGGCCGATGGGAACTGGCTTTGGGTTCATCTGGTCCTTAGAGAGATACTTGACTGTCATACCGAAGTAGCTATTAACCAAGCTCTACAAGAAGTACCTGCGGATTTGGAGCCTTTATACCAGCGCATGGAGGCTGCTCTTGTAAGGACGTCTAGACCTGCAGACAAAGGTCTAGCGATTCTAATATTGACATGCGCAACGTGTGCGCGCCGGTCCCTGAGCCTTCTGGAACTATCCCAAGCAATTCAGCCAGAGTACTCATCGGTATTGGATCTCAAGCATACAATAAGCCAGGTATGTGGAGATTTTGTCATTATAGACAAAAAATTCCGTATTACCATGGTGCACCAGACCGCACGGGAGTATATTACGAAAGCATCGGAGCTCCAGTTCTACATCTCGCCAGTCACAGGTCACCAAAAGCTATTCAGCAAGTGTTTATCTTTTCTCTTAGAAAATAGCTTGAAACTTCGTCGGGATCAAATCATTTCTCAGCCTTTCATGCTTTATGCAGCTACTTCTTGGTCATATCATCTGTCTCGAAGTGCTGCTTTCTCGGATCAGGTATCAATCGAAATGTTAGCTAGATTTTTCCAAGGACCCTGTGTGCTAACCTGGATTTACGTTCTTGCGCTGACGAGCCAGTTAAGGATCCTGGTGTACACCTCTCAAACTCTGACTTCTTTCCTCGATAAGAAGGCTAAGACAGACGCCGAGAAGAGCCCTTTGACGCATCGGCTACGAGAGAAAGAAGTACTCGAGCTTTGGGTGACCGATCTGGTAAAGATTGTAGGAAAATTTGGCGCACACCTGCTTGCTCACCCAAGGCTGGTGTACAAATTGATACCACCCTTCTGTCCTCAGGAATCGGCAATACATCGTCAGTTTGGGTCCAAAAGCTTGTCTTCCACTTTGGTTGTTACTGGAATCTCAGTCCGGACCTGGGACGACTGCTTAGCCAAGTTTTCTGTACGGAGGGACTGCCAAGCCCTGAAGATTTTGTGTGTAGATCGCTACTTTGCAATCTTGACCACAGATGGCACGGTCATTTTGTGGCACGCACTTACATGCGAAGAAGCGCGCAGGTTTCCTCACGGTGAACGAGTCCTGACTATGAACTTCAGTAGCTCCCAAGACCTCCTAGTCACTTATGGCTTCCGGACAACGAAGGTGTGGTGTGTTTCTTCTGCACGACAGCTCCACTCCTTCACCAATCCTATTGGCGCAAGAGCACTCGCGATTGTGTTTGCGCTGAATGACACCACAATCATATCATGTTCAGACGACAAAGCTATAAGACGAATCTCCCTCGAAGTACCTGATCGAGGGTGGGGAGGCGCCGAGTCAGTTGTAAGGGATGTGGCCTTTGACGGCAAAAACTACAATTCTCCTCGAAGGGTGGCATTTAATGCAGATGGCAGTCAAGTCGCCGTATCATATAGAGGGTTTCCGCTCATAGCCTGGGGTGTCGACTCACCTGGTCTTATCGGTAGATGTGAGCGCCCAAGTGACAAGGGTAGAGGCCGGCATGACATGTGGACGGATGTTGGTAGCATGGGCTGGAATCCCGTAACAGGACATGTTCTAGGCCTATACAACGATGGTTGTATTTTCAAATGGCATCCATTCGAATCCGAGATCGATGAGATCAAGACCACTGCGGCTGAGATTCAATGCAGTCCTGACGGTAACCTTTTCGTAACCAGCAATGTTGACGGTACTTTGAGGATCTGGAATTTTCACCATTTCGCCCTACTCTACCAGCTTTCTTGTATGTCACCTGTAACTGACCTTGCAATAAGTCCAGACGGAAGACGAATCTACGACTTAAGAGGAGCCTTTTGTAATATTTGGGAACCAAATGTGCTAATTCGCCTTGCCGAAATTGACGAAAAGGGAAGTGAAACGTCAAGTAATATGGGTAGTTCGACGCAAGTATCATTGGTATCTGAGGCATCTGCCGAGATGCCGGAACCCATAACAGCGCTTGCTGTCAGCCCGCGGACCTCTTCGTACTGTGTTGGCGACGATGTCGGTGTCCTGAGGCTATGCCGAGAAAGCGGCAACGAGCTGGAACAGATGTCCCAAAGCTTCATGCCCGTCGATCTGATAGCATGGAGCCACGATGAAAAAAGGCTTATTAGTGCTGACTTGAGTGGACGGATCAGTGTTCGGACAATGGACATGGAAAACTCGAATAAGCCTTCGCGGCTTCTGTTCGAAGCTAATGCTGCTGATGATATACACCAGCTCCTCATCAGCCCTACATCGAAGTACTTCCTGACAGCAAGCTACAAGTCCGTCAACGTGAGGTCGCTTGACACTAACACGGTACAGGCAACGCTCTTGGTTTCAGAGGCTTTTGCTCGATGGGCAGCTCACCCTCTTAATAACGACTTGGTGATACGCTTTAGCTTCGATAGTCTCCAAGTCTACCAGTGGGCCACCCTAGTTGAAATACAAAGCTTCAAACTCGACCGTGCAACGATTGATATTGAGCCTCATCCCCGCGGCCAACTCGAGTCTCAGAGAAGACCCTCCGCTCGGTACCTTACAAACTCTGCAGAGCTGCAGAATTTTGTGGACAAGATCCTTGTAACGGCAGACGGGATGCATGTACTACTCCAAACATCGAGAGGCCTCCCGCACCATAGGCGCGATGGCAAATACATGCTTCTAAGAAGCCAAGACATCGAAGAAAATGTTCCGGCAAAGGACGATCTCATACTCGCACCTATAGCATTGCCTCCACCTGTTATTTCTCGAATGGCATTGCCGCTAGGGTTTGTTGCTGGCGACTTAGGAAGGTTAGGGGCGTTCACAAACGGAGATGTACTTGCCTTCTTGGATAAAGAGTTCTGGGTATGTACATGGTCAGTCGACGAGGGACACTCTGACGGCAAAATCAAACGTCACTTTTTCCTTCCCCGAGATTGGTCGACTATAGAGTGCCTCGAGCTTTCCGTGATGACAACGGATGGCACATTCTTGTGCCCAAGAAATGGAGAAGTTGCCGTGGTTCGAAACGGACTTAGCGAAGAGTGGATTGATTAATGAGTATTGAGATACTGAGACTGAATCAGTTGAGGAAGAGATACTGCTCGTGCAAACTGGCCGATAGTCTCAACGGACCCAACGGTGAGATGATAAACAAATTTAAGTATGGCGGACCCTTGGGGCACAGACATTTTGGGATGCCCTAATTACGAGAATGGTAAATATAATGTCAATGGTATGAAGGGACGAAGACTGAAAGGTAAGGGACTCCGTCACCATAATTGATTCCTACAAGCATACTGCTGCTTCTCTGAATCATTCTATGAGACTACTTCACGATATAGAGAAGGTTTTGTGTGTTGAATATGACCAAATACAGTCAGATCACGGTTGATCCAAGCCTAGATATTTAGAAACACAGCTCTTGAATCTTACGATGTTCGGAAAATAAGATTCACAGCTTTGGCAGAGGCCCATAGTCTCTCCAAAGTCTTAATTAAAAAAATCTCTGCAACTCTTGTCATATGGAAAGCCTGAGGGCATTACTGACGCGACCATCGTTTCCTAGAGGACTTCCACATTTGGACTAGCTGGCTAGCGTTATTCAGCTAGCAGTATAATACAATACTAGCCGCTATTGTATTAAACATTGGTCGATACTTCAACGTCTCTGATCCGACTTTGCATAAGCAAATGCTCGATCTTCTTGCAATCAGACTCGGATTTCTAGCTCAATATAGTTGACTTTTCCAAAAGCCTGCCCCAGCATGTCGCAGCCTTCACCCGAGTTCCCTGTCTACGTGCCTTTATCCTCACACAAAATGGTGACGTCGTGGATATCCGCAGCGCTCCGCCAGTCCCACTCCCATTCCTGAACCTCCTAACCCACATCCTCTCTTCCCACCCATCCAACAAGTTCACAATGGCCTCCACAACCCCATCCCTTCAATATTCCACCTTCCCAGTGCTCTACACCCACCTCCTCTCCCTTCCCCCTCCCCTCCTTCCCCCGTCCCACCCCCCTAACCCTACCCTCACCACAGCCATCGCCGCGCTGTCCCTACACCCGACCCTCGAAGCCGCCTGCCACATCCTCAACTCCGACCTCCCCAGCGCGCATTTCCTAGTGCGGCACATGCAGGCCCCGCCCGCGCTTGAGGGCATGTTTCTGCACGGCATCTTGCACCGCGTCGAGGGCGATTACGATAATGCGAGGGCGTGGTACGGCAATGTCAAGGATAGCGATGTGTTTCGGGACGTGTGGTCTGGAGTGGAGGAGGCGAGGAAGTTTATTGGTTGTGTGGAGGGGTTGAGGAAGAGGGGGGAAGGGAATGGGGAGGCATTGGGGAAGGAGAGTTTGAGGGAAATTAGGGGGGTGGTTGAGTGGTGTAGGAGGAAGTTTGGGGAGAGCGAGGTTAGGGATGCGAGGGAGGCGTGGTAAGTGTGTTTGGAGTCGCTCTTCCCTCATTCGAGGCTCGTCTTTGAGTCTCCAGACATGTTTCGGGAACATCCCGATGGCTTTTCATTTTCCTTTTCTCTACCTTGATACATCAAGAGTTCAACTTTGCAACCGAAAACGCAATGCTGACCCCGAATTAATGACAGGGTGCAGCCGAGTAAGGAGCATAGGGAGATGGGGCAGAACATGGTTATAGGTGGGGAAGGGTGGAGGAAGTTTTGAGGAGTTGGCGGACATGGGCATGGCGGTGTGGGAGATATCACAAAGAAATTGAAATCTAACATCAAATCAGAATGCTTTCGTTTGCCCTGACATCATCTGCTTATCCCTTGACGGCGGTTCCGGTCTTGCAGACACACCGATATGCAGACCTAATAATCACAATGCCCTAGAGTCATGCTCTGTGACCCTTCCCTCCCAACTTTTCCCCACGCCGCCCAACCGCGCTTTTCCTCCCGTATCAAAGATCCCATGCACGACCCCCTTCAACCGTTCCTTTATCGCACATGAAAAGCCACACACAAATCTCCTCCCACTTCCATCCCAAATCACCAGCCATCTCTAGCGCGGCTACCACATCAAGCGCCACGGCAGTATTGCAAGACCGAGGACGGGGTGAACACTGCACCATCCGAGATCAATATGTCGTGTCGTACACTCTGAATTCCTAAAACCGGTCTCCAATCGTAGCCAATCCACAACCAGTCGCCGTCGTCAAAGCCGCCATCCACCTCACCTCACCTCACATCCCCCTCCCATCTCCTCCCCCTCCCCTCCCCTCCCCCCCCCTCCCCCCCCCTCCTTCCCCCCCATCTACCCCTCCCCCACCCCCCCCACCACCACCACCAACAACGCCACAAATCCCCACCTGCTCCGCCTCACTAAACCGCAAATCGCACTCCTCCACCACACAATCCAGCAGCCCCAGCTCCGTCGGCCGCAAGTTGCAGATCGTGAGCAGTTCTGTTTTCGTGAGCGCGTAGGGTTGGAGCGCGTGTAGGAGGGTGCGGGTCGTGGGTGTTGTTATGGGTGTTGTGGTGGTGGTGGTGGTGGTGGTGGGGGGGGAGGGCGGGTGGAGGTAGTCTGTTAGCTGTTGGGGAAGGGGGGAGGAGGGGTTAGTGTGGGTGGGTGGGCGAGGGATGTGGTGGAGAAGATTTTTCTTTTGTTTATGGGGGGGGGGGAGGAGAGAGAGAGGTACTTCTTTGATGACGGTTTCAAAGTTTTGGCTTTTTCGGGGGGTGGCGCGGGGTTTTGCGCGGAGGGAGGTGAGGTGGGTGAGGACTTCGTGGTTGCTGAGGACGGCGGATTGGGTTTCGAGGATCTGGGATGTGATGGGATGGTTAGCTGAGGGGGTTTGATTATGAGGTAGGAATGGGGATTTGGTTGACCTTCATGGCTTTTGCAGTAAATGGGCACCAGGGGTTGTCGTTGCGAGGAGTGACGTTTTAACGTCTTTTAGACATGTTCTTTAAATTGGCGAACCATATGTGAGTTTGAAAAGTTTACAGTATGCAAGTTTCTACGGAAAAGCTACTGCTGGGAGTAGAAGCTACAGGAATCTTGATACACACGACAGTGTCTGTACCAAAGCCACCCTTATCAGAGTGATACCCTTTGCCAATGTACAGCCCTGCGCCGAGTGTAAATGAATTGTCACAGAATTAACTTGAGAATCCCTATTCTTTGCTTTTTCTCTTCTTCTTCTTGTCGGACTTTTCAATCGCTCCAGCTCCAGCCTCCTCCTCATCTCTCTTCCTCTTCGTCCCTGCACCCACGTCACCGTTCGTCCCCTTTTCAGCTTTCTGGGCCTTTTCTGCCTCCTTCCTCGCCCTTTTAACCTCCTTCTTGCTAATAGCCTCAGGTTTACCGTCTGCACTAAATTTGATCTCGCCTCTCTCAAGTTTTCGCCTATACCGACTGATACTCAAACCCGCTTGCTGCGCCAGATCCCCATCCTTCGTCTCATGCCCTTCCTCTCGTCTCTCTAGCTGTTCTGCCCTCTTTTGCCGTCTCTCCTTGCGTTTCATCCTACGCTCGATCTTTTCTTGTTTTAACGCTTTCTTTTGGCTTTTCTCTCCTGACAAAGCAAGCTTTCGTTCGTGTCGCTCTATCTTCCTAGCCTTCTTTGCATCTTTCGTATCCCCAAGAATCGATGATTTCCAATTGATTTCTTCCTGAGTAGGCGAAGGAGGTGAATCCGGAGTGTCAGCGGAAACAGTCGAAACCGTCTCGGACTGGTCATCACCATCTGCGTTCCTGCTCATAGCGGGCTTAGCCGCCGATGCCTTTGATATACCATTCGCTGGTTCTCCCGCCTTTGCTTTAGGGACATCTACCACTGGCGGTGCTGGCTGGTCTTCCATCTCTTCGTCCTCCACAGCAGAGCTCCCCTCCGAGTCACTTCCCTCATCGTCTTTAATCTCTTCGATCAGTTTGACTGCATCACCCTTAGGAGCCTTTTTTGACTTCTTAGCAACCGACCTTACTGCGGCCGGCTCATCTCCAGCAAGACCGTCCGCATCCGGATTGTACTTTCGGGCTTCTTTGACTTCCCACCTTCCAGGCGCGACTGGAATCCCATTCGGAGCTATTGCAACTCCCTTTGACCGCAATGGCTTCCCTTCCAAGCCTGCTAATCTCCGTTCCACCTTCAGCCTATTCTCAACACCGAGAGCTGACTTCTCCTCCTCTGTAACCAAATCACCCTTGCCTTCCCCTTCTGCACTCCAGTCTGCTAGTGCATCCACGCGGAGTCCCAAAGCTGCTTTGGTTGCCAACATTCTAGCGATCTTACCCTTGTTCTTTCCAGTGGCTTGCCCAATCAAAGATGCGTGGTAAATAAGTCCATATTTGGGTGTGTCATGCTTGGTCTTGAGCGCTCGGAAAAGCGCCTTCTCAGCTCCAAGAATCTGTATTGTGCTGGCTGGACTTTTGGCTAGATTCATCAGGCTTCCGGCATGCGCAATAAGCCGTGCGCCTACAAGATCGCCTACCAAAGCGGTAAGGTTAGGAGCGATTGCAGTCATCCGAGCGGACAAATAGCTAGATAATACTGAACGATACTCGGTAAAATCTACAACCTGCTCAGCGAGAGCTTGTATGTTTTCCAGGTCCTCCGAAGTAATCTCGGTACCCATGGATATTTCGGCGGCAGCCTTGACAGCGGTCTCTATTTCTTCCGGTAATATTTCAGCGAGGTCGGCTTTGGCAGCGCTTGTCCTCATCCCCATCTTTAAGATCACGCGGGCGTACACTAGATTGTCGTTTAAGATTTTCCCCATCTCTGGGAAATGCCAGCCATACCACTCTTTCACGCGCATTGCATACGTATTTAACTCCTTGTCCAATTCGTCCAGGAGCGAGATTGCCTGTACAATCATAGTGTCGACTTTATCGGGTGAAAATTTTAGCTTGAATCGTGAGAGTGAGTGTGATAGACCTAAGGACATAGTGGAGACATCTTGGGGGAGGAGGCCAGGTATAAGTGATGGCAAATGATTTCGGATGGCTCGGTAGAGATCGGCTGTGGTCGAGTCGGATATGAGATTAAGAGAGAGCTGGGGAAGCTTGTTGATTGCATTCGCTTTGAGATTGATCAGCAATCAGAAAGGGGTCTTCATCAGGAGTGTGGAAAACCGTACCAAGCTTAGGGTCGGCGACCGCCAGCGACACCTTTTTCTCATCTTTGATCGAGTCTAACAGGGTCGCCAACCGAGGCGTGACTTTTCCTTCCACCAAGGCCGCGGTTTGCTCCAAAGCTGATCTGGTAAGCATTCGCTACCATTAAAGAGAGCGTGTACGCATGTTGGCGCGGCAATACTGACCTGTAGCTGCACTATCGAATTTGTGAAAGTCTTTCAATTGCAAGCTGCCCAACACAAATAGCTCATTAGTCTCAGTGGTCTCCAAAGTTAGGTTACGAAGACCAGATGACAGGTCCTGTATGAAGGCCATTGATATGGCGCGTAAAGAGCATAACGCACAGACTGCAGATTTCTTCTGCTGATTCGTCGTGAGCTCCAAGCCCTTCTTGTTTGAGGATTTTGGAGCTTTTTGCTTTCAGCAGGGCGTACCCAACGGGGGTTTCTCTATAACCATAATCAGCTTGTATTATTTGGAGGTTAGCTTTGTACTTACTGTAGAATGAAGAGCCCCATGATTGCAGGAAGGCACAACGCCAGTGAAAATAGAATCTATATTCGCAACTTCGTAGAAAATCTAAGAGTGAAAGTTGGAGAATTTAGGTTTCTCGCTAGTGGAGCCGAGAAAGGCTTAACGCATAATTGCGGACTTGATCTACGACAGCTCGGCCTCATGGTTGCCTCTTAACCACCCGCTCTGCTTCGACATTTGTTCTTCATATAGTGGAACCATGGAGGGCCTGTTCTTCAACGTTGATGGCGGGTAAGATATCTCCCCCGAAGACAGCCGACAACATGATCGCTAAGTCTTCTAGATACATTGAGGGCGTCGTTCGTGGATATCGAAACAGTCTATTAACAGGTCAAAACTATAGCAACCTCACGCAATGCGAAAATATCGATGGTATTGGATCTTTGGATATCTACTTCTTCTTGGCTAACTGACAGGACCAGACGTCAAGCTCCAACTATCCCCCGCTTACGGCGACTTTCTCGCATCTCTACCGCCTAATCCTTCGACCTCTTCACTAGCAAACAAAACAACTGACAAACTGGTCGCCGAGTTCAGATACCTTCAAGCACAAGCAACAGGATCGCTAGCGAAGTTCATGGAGTACTTGACCTACGGCTACATGATCGACAACGTTGCACTATTAATTACTGGAACGCTGCATGAACGAGACACTCGAGAGCTACTCGAGCGTTGCCATCCGCTAGGGTGGTTCGAGACGATGCCAGTACTCTGCGTGGCGACAAACATCGAAGAATTATACAACTCTGTGCTCATAGAAACGCCTCTTGCACCATACTTCAAAGGGTCGCTAAGCCACCAGGACCTCGACGAGTTGAACATTGAAATCATCCGAAACACTCTGTACAAGAACTATCTGGAAGACTTTTATCGATTTGTAACAGAAAATCCCGAACTTAAGAACACACCGACATCCGAGGTCATGTCGGAAGTACTTGGATTCGAGGCTGACCGAAGAGCCATCAATATCACACTGAACTCCTTTGGTACCGAATTATCAAAACAAGACAGGAGAAAGCTATACCCTAACTTCGGGGGGCTCTACCCGGAAGGTACATTGATGCTCTCAAGAGCAGACGACATCGAAGGCGTTGCACTTGCTGTTAGTGGCAACTCCGATTACAAGTCTTATTTTGACATTGTTGGAATGGGCGGGGGTATGAGTGCTTCTGGTCCGGGGAACATGAGTGGGGGAGGTGGTAGCGACGGGAAGAGTCTGGAGGACATGTTCTACCAGAAGGAAATGGAAATATCGAGGGCGGCCTTTACAAGACAATTTACCCACGCTGTTATCTACGCCTGGGTAAAACTCCGGGAACAGGTGCGCTAATTTTCCAGTTGCCATAGACCTGATTGCTAATAGCGGCTTAGGAGATAAGAAATATCACGTGGATTGCGGAGTGCATAGCTCAGAACCAAAAAGAGCGAATCGGTAACTATATCAGCGTGTTCTAGGAGGGACTCTATCAGTCTCGTCTATATTTCTACGGCAGGAAAACGCGTGAGGGCCATGTAAGATACGCATACTCGTTAGTTCACGACAGATTCCCGATTGACATTCCTCACAACCCACAAGCCTACTTTAAGCCTCTAAAGTGCAGGTCAACATTACCCAGTTCTCTACAGTCCTCCATCCTGTGGTGCTTATTGCACACTCATTTGACATGCGATCCGAGCCGGTGAGTAAATTCTGGCTGAAGATGAAGAAGACGGATGATTGATCCGGACCTCTCAATATGAGATGTTATGGCTTCTTCAAGCGACAATGTTGCTACTATCTGGTTTCTTGGTAGCCACTTTGGGGCTCAAGTAGCGGATAGGGCTGCGATCGATGCAAAAGTCCCCGACTTGCAGCAACCCGGCAATCTCTTTCCAGCTTTCTTTTTTTTAATTTCTCTCTCACATGCGGGTTACGGATTGCACTTCAAACAAGTAAACGACACAAGTACCTGCCTCTTTCGGACGTGACAGTCGTTACCTTATCCGAGCATGTCCCGATCAATTGATAGTGTCCTAGGTCGTTTCATAGTAATAACGTACCTACTTATCTGTTATCGCCATGATGTCAGATTTCCTTATCTGGATAACTTCTTGATAGCCGTGGAGTTGTGCCCATGATATCAATTCGTAGATATGATGAAGTTAGTGGAGCTGATTGTATATGAACATGATCTCTCTCATGTATTGATGATGTGGGATCCGTTTGTGCGTGGATAATCCTACTGGCAATTGTTGACATGTCGTCTACCACTCCGCTTCCTGTCGGCGTCGGCTATGGCGTTGTCGTTGGAATAGGGTTTTTCTTTGCATTCTTAATGTGTGGCATATCATGGGTGCAGGTAAGTAAACTGCTCTGCCAGATAATTCTCCAGGAGAACGACTGACACTGTGCAGAACCGCTACACTAGATTCTCGACCAAGACAAGCGAAGAGTTCAATACCGCCAGCAGGAGTGTCAAACCAGGATTGATTGCAAGCGGGATCGTATCAGCTTGGACGTGGGCGGCGACCCTGTTGCAAAGTAGCACCGTCGCATATGAGTATGGCATTGCGGGGCCGTTCTGGGTGTGTCCCTTTCAGCCAATAGCCTGCCGCCTGTACTGCGTTCAAGCTGATGCAAGTAATTCATAGTACGCGGCAGGTGCGACTGTCCAGATATTGATGTTTTCCATTCTGGCTTGCAAAGTAAAGCAAAACGCTCCTCGATGCCATACCTACCTCGAGATCATTTACACTCGCTATGGTGCCCTAACGCATTGGATCTTCATATTCTTTGCACTACTCACCAACATCCTCGTCGGTAGCCAGCTACTCCTCGGGGGGAGTGCGGTTGTCACTTCCCTTACAGGAATGAACGTTTATGCCGCCATCTTTCTGATTCCTCTCGGGGTTTGCGTTTACGTCATACTAGGTGGATTGCGTGCGACATTTCTATGTAGCATGACCCTACTGTCTGATGCTGATTTAAACTGACATCAATTCACAGGCGACTATTCCCATACCCTAATCCTCATGGTTGTGATCCTCTACTTCATGTTCTCCACGTATTCTACCAACCCGCAGATCGGTTCACCATCAGCCATGTACCAATTGCTCAAAGAAGCAGCGATTAAACGGCCTGTGGCCGGAAATGAAGGCGGTTCATACATGACTATGAAGTCCAACTTTGCTCTAGTCTTTGGCATAATTCAATTGTGCTCGGGAAGTGGCACTGTCTTCCTTGATCAAGCATACTGGCAAAGAGCCATCGCCAGCCGGCCCACAACTGCTGTACGAGCTTACATTCTAGGAGGCCTGGCATGGTTCGCGATACCTTTCGGGTTCGCTACAACGTTGGGACTTACAGCAGTCGCGCTTACGGACTCGCCAAGCTTCCCAACCTTTCCTAATGGCATGTCTCAATCAGAAGTTTCCTCGGGTTTAGCGTCATCGTATGCAGCCACTGCTCTACTAGGAAAGGGCGGTTCAGTAGCACTGCTCATTGTGCTCTTCATGGCTGTGACCTCCTGCGCCTCGGCAGAGCTCATTGCAGTGTCCTCTATTTTAACTTTCGATATCTTCAAGACATATATGAAGCCCTCGGCCACGCCTAAGCAGCTCATCTTCGTCTCTCACGTCATGATCGGCGTCTTCGGTTTGACAATGGCTGTGTTTGCCTGTATCTGGAATGCGATCGGAATTGATCTAGGCTGGCTTTTCCTGACCATGGGCCTATTGATTGGTGGTGCTGTGTTCCCAGCTGCCTTCGCTATCACATGGAAGGGTCAAACGAGAGCTGGTGCTATCTCTGGAGCCGTGATAGGTCTCGCTGCAGGACTGATTGCCTGGCTTACCACCGCATATCGTTATTATGGAGCTTTGACGGTCGCGACTACTGGGCTGGAGTATCCCACATTGGCCGGCAATCTGGCTGCGGTCATGACGGGACTCATTGTCTCGGTCACTGTATCTTTGATCAAGCCTGTACATTTCGACTGGGACACAACACGCTTAATCAATGCAGCTCCGGCCGTCTCTACTCCCACGTCCAACTCGATCGAAGACGAGGACCTTGGCAAGAAAGAAGATCTCCCAACTGTCCAAAATGAAGAGAAGGAGGAACTCGAAGACATTGCCGCGGCAGAAGAGCCATCGAAGCTGCGCAGCGCCTTTAAGCTGGCTTGTATCGCCTCATTCATACTTACTTTCCTCATGGACTTTCTGATTCCCATCCCCATGTTCCTATCGCACTACATATTCTCACAAGGGTTCTTCACTGCCTGGGTGATTATCTCGTTCATGTGGGTATTCTGCAGCGCGGCAATATCGACTATCCTGCCGATTGTGGAGACGGCAGGCTTTTTCAAAAATTTGATAGTGGAGGTTGGCGGCGAATTGCGGGGGAGGAAAAGGGCGGCTGGGAGGTAACGTGGCAGGGATGTGGTGATAGGGAGGGAGGCAGATGATGGGATCTATCCGGATTAGGGTCACAATTGTATTAAACATGCTTATTGCCTAACCGAATTAGGAGTATTCCCGGCCCGATGCACGTTCCGGTCCCGTGCACACCCTAAACCCGATTAGCAACCCATACTTTTTTTATTATTATTCAACCACCATTCATAGAATCAAATTGCAATTAATATAGAGA
>JAABUR0100005536.1_pt1 | contig 16065 bp, 13 predicted proteins | sample 5560091 | NCBI WGS metagenome assembly JAABUR01 (sample SAMN10711879, study PRJNA513375) | rock metagenome | isolation source: Antarctica rocks | place: Antarctica: Victoria Land, University Valley sud
GTGAACCGGTCCCGCAGCTCGGCAGGCGGCGCGCCGGGTCCGGTCCATACGGTGCGGGTGACGTCCGTGGTCCCATCCGGATACTGCGCGCCGCTGTCGATCAGATACGCCTCGTCGGCCCGGATCGGCCGATTGGACGCGGCGGTCACGCGGTAGTGGATCACAGCGCCATGCTCCCCGGCGCCCGAGATCGCGGGAAAGCTTTCCCCGCGGAACAGCGGCGACTCTTGCCGGAACGCAAGGAGCGTTTCGGCCGCGGTCATCTCGGTGAGCGGCGCCCGGTCGGTCGTATCCAGCCAGTGCAGGAAACGGCAAACCGCGACGGCATCCCGCGCATGCGCCGCCCGCGCCCCGGCCTGCTCGGTGGCGTTCTTGCAGGCCTTGGGCAGCGAGCACGGATCGGCGCCGTCCAGCACCTCGGCCCCAGCGTCCCGCAACGCCTGTGCGAACCAGACCGGCGAGCCCGCAGCGTCGACCCGCACCCGCTTTCCACGCAGGGCCGCGAGCGCCGCCGGAAGCGTCGACCGGTCCGCGACAGTCACCTCGTTCCCCAGCCAACCGAACATGCTGGGCGACAGCTTCGACGGGTTCATGAACAGCGTGGCCGAGGCATCCGAGCGCAACAGCACGAAGCCCAGCGCGAATGGGGTATAATCGACGTCGCTGCCCCGCAGGTTCAGCAGCCACGCGAGCGACGCCGGGTCGGTGATGACGGCGACATCCTGGCCCGCTGCCCGCAGCGCCTCCGCGACATCGATACGCTTATCGGCCGAAGCACGTCCGGCATACGCCAATGGCTGCGGCACGGCTGGGCCGGATGGCGCGGGCGGACGATCGGTCCAAGCGATGTCGATGGGGTTTGGATCAGCCGGCACCATCGTTATGCCGATATTCCGGAAGCGGTCCAGGCTGTCTTGGCTGATCAGCCAGGGATCGTAACCGATGCGTGCGCCGGCAGCGGCATGCGTCTTGATCCAGCCCGGCGGCGGCTCGTCCGTGATATGGCGAGTCTCGAACAGCGCCGTGTCGGTCTGGGCAGCAAGCTGTAGCGTGTAGCGGCCGTCGGTGAACACGGCTGCCTGGTCCGTCAGCACCACCGCGAGCCCTGCGCTGCCGGTAAAGCCGGTGAGCCAGGCCAGGCGTTCGGCGCCAGAGGGCACGTATTCGCCGAGGTGCTCATCCGCCCGGGGCACGATGAAACCGTCGAGGCCTTGCGCGGCCATAGCCTGACGCACCTGGGCCAGCCGCTCTGCTATTGGATTCTCGTTCACAATCTCTTCACAATTCGCATAGCTTACGTGTAGGACGAGCGTTCAGCGCATATCAGACGTCGTTACATAGCACGCTGCACTGCAGCATAAGCGCCCATATTGCAGTCATGCCGCAGGGCAAGGCACCAGGAGCGCCGGACCTGATCGCGGCGGTAGGATTTTTGAGGATAGTATAATGAACGCCCCGCTTGCCAAGGAGCAGATTGCGCTCCTGATGTCCGACAGCCTGACGTACCAGAGCCCGGTCGTCGAGGGTACGGACGGCACCGTTGCTGATGCCAACCCGGCCCCGCGCCGCCTGTTGCAGCGCTTTGGCGCTGTGATCTCCGGCCTGACCACGTTTTCGCGGCGCCGCGCCGTGCTGCAGGAGCTGTCATCCCTGACCGACCGTGAGCTGGCCGATATCGGCCTGAGCCGTGCCGAGCTGAGCCAGGTATTCGACCCGCGCTTCGCCGAGTCCCGTAATCGTGACGCGGCGCAGACCAGCTTTGGCCACGCCGCTTCGGCCTGATCACACACGGGCGGGCTGCAATCAGCCCGCCCGGCTTACCTTGCGCAGGACGAGCGTCATCCAGGTGCCCTCATGCCAGGTCGCTTCCAACCGCAGGCCCTGCCGTCGGTGCGCCGCCAGCACCATGCGGGCCTGACTGGCCAGCAGGCCGGCCAAGATCACCGTCCCGCCCGGCGCCAATTCGAGCGCAGCGTCTTTCGCCATGCGGCATAGCGGCCGTGCCAGAATATTGGCAAGGACGAGATCGTATGGCGCGTGCGCCTGCACCGCCCGTCCGTGCCAACCATTAGCCAACACCGGCCGGACTAGCCGCCCCACGCCATTCGCCCGCGCATTCTGGCCGGCAACCCGAACCGACCACGGCTCGATATCCGTAGCCAGCACCGGCCGCCGCAGCAGCATCGCCGCCGCCATCGCCAAGATGCCGGAGCCGGTCCCTAGATCGAGGATGCGCCGGGGACGACGCCGGGCGACGACCTCCAGCGCGCGCAGGCAGCCGCGCGTCGACCCGTGCTCCCCCGAACCGAACGCCAGCCCGGCGTCGAGCGTCAGCACCAACTGGCCCGCGGCCGGGCCATTTGCCTGATGCGTACCTCGGACCGTGAACCTGCGGCCCACGTGCTGTTCCGGGAACGACTCCCAGGTCCGGGCGAGCCAGCCCTCCGCCTCCGTTGCCTCGCGTCCTAGGATGGCGGGAACGCCGGTGACCAGGGCAGCGAGCGCCAGCGCGTCCTGCAGCCGCGCCTCGTCGGCGCCGGCGTCCCGCACGCCTTCGACGCGCCAGATCCCGCGCGCCTCGTCGGCAAAGAAGAAGCCGACCGTCGCGCAGACCGTGCCCAGCGCCGCCTCATAGGCCTCGACGGCCGTGTCCGGCACCTCGACGAACACGGTCTCCAGCGGGCCGGCGCGGCGCCTCATGCCTTTTCCACGAACCGGTCCAGCAGCCGTTTCTGCCCGGCCTTCTCGAACACGATGTCCAGCCGGTCGTCATCCACGGCCAGCACCTCGCCGTAGCCGAACTTCTGGTGGAACACCCGGTTGCCGACCGCGATCGCGTCCTGGCGCGCCGGGCGGGCCGGCTGTTCCCAGGCCTCGACGGCGCGCGGTCCCGCTTGCCTCCGGGCCATGAGGGGGCCGCTGGTGAATACGCTGGGCGCCGACAGCAGCCGCGCCTCCCGCTGCATCGCCGCCGAGCCGCCACGGTCGACATGCGCCTCCGGCAGCTCGTCGACGAACCGGCTGGGGATGCTGCTCTGCCAGTTGGCGTAGATGCGGCGGTTGGCGGCGTAGCTGACCACGGCCAGCTTGCGGGCGCGGGTCAGGCCGACATAGGCGAGGCGCCGTTCCTCCTCCAGTCCCTTCAGCCCGCCCTCGTCGAGCGTGCGCTGGCTGGGGAACAGCCCCTCCTCCCAGCCCGGCAGGAACACGGTGTCGAATTCCAGGCCCTTGGCCGCGTGCAGGGTCATCATGCTGGCGCGGTCGCCCTCGGCGTTCTGCTCGTTCTCCATCACCAGCGAGACGTGGTCGAGGAACCCGGCCAGCGTCTCGAAGTCGGCCAGGGCGCGCACCAGCTCCTTCAGGTTTTCCAGCCGCCCCGGCGCGTCCGGCGACTTGTCCTGCTTCCACATCTCGGTGTAGCCGCTCTCATCCAGCATCTTTGCCAATGTCAGCACATGCCCGTCGCGTGGCAGCTCCTCCCGCCAGCGCGTGAAGGCCTGGAACATTTCTCGCAATGCGGTCCCAACCCGGCCCTTCAGGCCGCCGCCTAGTGCCAGGCGCTCGCTGGCCAGGGCCAAGGGGATCTGCTGCTCACGCGCCGCGACGTGCATGGCGCGCATCGCCACCTCGCCGACGCCGCGCCGGGGCACGTTGACGATCCGCTCGAAGGCCAGGTCGTCGGAGGGCTGATGCAGCACGCGCATATAGGCGATGGCGTCGCGTATCTCGGCGCGCTCATAGAACCGCAGGCCGCCGACGACGCGATACGGCAGGCCCAGCGTGATCATCCGCTCCTCGAACGCTCGAGTCTGCGCGCTGGTGCGCACCAGAATCGCCATCTCGGCCAATGCATGCCCGTCGCGGCGCAAGGTCTCGATGCGGTCGCCGACCATGCGCGCCTCCTCGTCCGAGTCCCACAGGCTGATGACGCTGACCTTTTCCCCACTTGCATCATTGCGGCCGGACCGCAGAGTCTTGCCGAGCCGCCCCTCGTTGTTGGCGATCAGGCCGGCGGCAGCGCCAAGGATCGGTGCAGTTGAGCGGTAGTTGCGCTCGAGCTTCACGATCTGCGCGCCCGGGAAGTCCTTCTCGAACCGCAGGATGTTCTCGACCTCGGCGCCGCGCCACGAGTAGATCGACTGGTCGTCATCGCCAACGCAGCAGATATTCTTGTGCGACTGCGCCAGCAGCCGCAGCCACAGGTATTGCACCAGGTTGGTGTCCTGATACTCGTCGACCAGGATATACCGGAAAATACGATGATACTGCGCCAGGATCTCCGGCTTGCCGCGCAGGATCTCCGTCATGTGCAGCAGCAGGTCGCCAAAATCCACCGTGTTGAGCTGCTTCAGCCGTGCCTGATAAGCAACATACAGATTACGCGACTGGCCGCCGGCGAAGTCGCCCTCCTCCGCCGCGGTCACCCGGTCGGGCGTCAGGCCGCGATCCTTCCAGCGCTGGATCATCCCCATCAGCGCCGGCGGCGCCCAGCGCTTCGGGTCGATGTGCGCCGCTTCCATCACCTGCTTCAGCAGGCGCAGCTGGTCGTCGGAGTCGAGGATGGTGAACCCGGAGGTCAACCCCACCAGCTCCGCATGACGCCGCAGCATCCGGGCGCACAGGGCGTGGAAGGTGCCCAGCCACAGCCCCTCCGCCGGCCGGCCCAGGATCGCGCCGACGCGCTCGCGCATTTCCTTTGCGGCCTTGTTGGTGAAGGTCACCGCCAGCACCTGGCCCGGCGCCGCGCGCCCGGTCAGCAAAATATGTGCGAACCTTGTGGTCAGCACCCGCGTCTTGCCGGTGCCGGCGCCGGCCAGCACCAGCACGGGGCCGTCCATCGCCTCGACCGCCTGGCGCTGCTCGGGATTCAACCGGGCGAGGTATTCGGTCATGGTGCTGAGGTCGTGAGGAGCATGCGGGAATTATAGAACGAGTGGCGAACGCGGCCAACCTAGTGCCCAGTGCGTCCCTGCGCTTCCTCGCCTTCTCCGCCCAGAAAGCCTCGGTGCTGCTCGCGGTCGGGATTTTCGGCGGCGTGGTCTCACCCGGCCTCGCCAAGGCCTTCAGCGGCTTCGTGACGCCGAACGTGCTGGCGATGATGACGCTCGTGCTGCTGCGGGTGGACATCCCCGGCACGCTGGCGCATCTGCGCCGGCCGGTCCGGGTGGCGGCCATCATCGCGTTCCAACTCCTTGTCTGCCCGGTGCTGGTCTGGGCGGTGGCCAGCCCGCTCGGCCTGGACCGCGGCATCACGGCAGGGATCGTCATCTTCGCCACCGGCTGCGCCGCGACCTCTTCGGCGGCGTTCGCGCGCATGGTCGGGCTGGATCCCGAGCTGTCCTTGGTCACCTCGCTGGCCACCACGCTGCTGGTGCCGTTCACCGCGCCGCCGATGGCGCTGCTGCTGCTCGGCATCGACCTCTCGATCGGCGCGGGCGCGTTCATGGGCCGCCTGGCGCTGGTCGTCGGGCTGCCGATGCTGGTGTCGTTGGTGCTGCGACGGCTCATCGGCCCTGCCTGGCTCGAACGCTGGGCGGATGCAGTCGATGGGCTGCTGGTCTGGCTCGTGGTGTTCTACGGCTTTGCCGTCATGGACGGGTTGGGCGCACGGATGGCCGCCGATCCGGCCTGGGTCGTGCAGGCCGTGCTGGCGGCGTTTATTGTCGACTACGGCCTCAACCTGGTGACCGCCGCCGCATTCGCCGGGTTCGGCGCACCCATCGCGGCGTCGGCCGGGCTGATGAGCGGCAACCGCAACATGGCACTCTACCTCGCCGTGCTGCCGGCCACCGCCGACCCGCGCATCGCCTTGTTCTTCGGCCTATGCCAATTCCCGCTGTTCCTCAGCCCTTTCCTGCTGAAGCCGCTGTATCGCCGCTGGCTGGGCGCGCCCTGACGCCGAGCAGGTGGGCGATGGCGTAGGTGAGGTCGGACCGGTTCAGCGTGTAGAAATGGAACTCGTCCACGCCGTTGGCCTGCAGCAGGCGCACCTGCTCGGCGGCGACGATGGCGGCGATCATGCGCCGGGTCTCCGGATCGTCCTCGGTGCCCTCGAACATGGTGCCCAGCCACTCCGGCACGCTGGCGCCGCACATAGCGCTGAACTTCGCTGCCTGAGCGTAGTTCGACACCGGCATGATCCCGGGCACGATCGGCGCCGTGATCCCCGCCGCCAGCGCACGGTCCAGGAAGCGCAGGAACACCGTGCCATCAAAGAAGTATTGCGTGATCGCCCGCGTCGCCCCTGCGTCGAGCTTGCGTTTGAGATTATCAAGATCGTGATCGGCGTTGAGCGCCGTCGGATGCGTCTCCGGGTAGGCCGCCACCGAGACCTCGAAATCCGCCACCCGCCGCAGTCCGGCCACAAGGTCGGCGGCATAGGCATACCCCTCCGAATGCGGCGCATACTCCTGACCCGGCGGCGCGTCGCCGCGCAGCGCCACAATATGCCGGACGCCGGCGTCCCAATATTGCCGGGCCACGTCGTCGACCTCGCCCTTCGGCGCCCCCACGCAGGTCAAATGCGCGGCCGGGGTCAGGTCGGTCTCGTTCACAATACGGGTGACAGTCGCGTGGGTGCGGGCCTGCGTCGTGCCGCCCGCGCCATAGGTGACCGAAACGAAGCGCGGGGCTAGGCGCTCGAGCCGCCGGACGCAGGTCCAGAGCTGCGCCTCCAAAGCGTCATTCTTCGGGGGAAAGAACTCGAACGACAAAGCCGGCGCCGGCAATGCGGCGGTCCGCGCCGGAAGCGCCGCAAAGCGTGGACCTGTCAGCCAACGCTCCAGTGTGGCGGGCGCCTCGGGCTCTGGCGGAAGGGCGTTGATCTGGTTCATGGGGCTGCTATCCGGGTTGTGATCGTGCGGCGCGTGGTGGATGACAGGTAATATACGGCAGCCGCCGCGCAACGCCATGCTTGCCTGCACGTTGCCCCAATCGATCCGTGATGACACTTTGAGCACACGGCAGTTTGGGCCTATGGCCTGGCAGAACCCCGTATCGAGAGAGTAGAGTCCGTTCATGCTGACACGTCGCGCGCTTCTCACCTATTCCGCCGCTGCCACGGCCTTGTTCGCCACCGGTTCCTGGAACGCCGCCTGGGCGCAGCCGGCTGGGGATGCCACTGGGTTCGTGGTGCAGCTCGGCAACGCGCTGGTCGCCATCGTGAATGGTCCCGGCACCTACGAAGACAAGAAGCGCCGGCTTGCTCCGTTGATCGAGCAGGCGGTGGACGTGGACGGCATCGCCCGCTTCTGCCTCGGCCGGTTCTGGCGCACTGCGTCGCCGAGCCAGCAGCAGCAGTTCGGCCAGTTGTTCCACGCCGTGCTGCTGAACAACATCACCGGCAAGCTCGGCCAGTTCGAGGGTGTTACCTTCAAGCCCACCACCACTACCCAGCGGGACGGCGACAGCCTTGTGGGCACGACGATCCGCCGGCCCAACCAACAGCCGAACAACGTGCAGTGGGTCGTAAGCCAGGCGGGCGGCCAGCCGAAGATCATCGACGTCATCGCAGAAGGCACCAGCCTGCGCCTGACGCAACGGAGCGACTACGCAGCCTACATCAGCCGCAACAACAACGACGTGGACGCGCTCATCAGTGCCATGCGCCAACAGGTCGCGGCGTAGCGACGCTCTCGAACACTAGCATCTGGCTGCCATCGCGCTCGAACGTCCCGCAAGGGCGCATCCCGATCGCGCCGAGCAGGGTGCGGGACGCTATGTTGGTGTCCCGCGCCACCGCCACCACCCGTTCGAGCCCAGCCCGATAGTGGGCAAACTGCAGCGCCGCCGCCGCAGCCTCGCGGGCTAGCCCATGTCCCCGAACCTCCGGCCGGAACGCAACGCGCAGTGCGGTTCCCAGGCCGTCAAGGCGTTCATGCAGCCCGGTCGTGCCCAAGGCAGCGGCAGTGGAGGCATCGCGGACCAGCCACATGCCTGCCCCGCGCGCCGCCCAGAACGAGACATCCTCCGCCAGCTCGGCGGCGACTTGGCCCGGGCTGCGCACGCCGCCCAGCATCTGGCCATAGACCCCCGGATCGCCCTTGAGCACCCGGAGATCCGGCAGATCCCGCCAGCCGACGGGCGTCAGCACCAGGCGGCCGGTCTGGATACGCCAGGCCGGGTTCACGATGAGACTCTGGCGTAGGGTTCAGCGTGCGAGCGGCCGATACTTGATGCGGTGCGGCTCGGTGGCGTCGGCGCCAAGTCGACGTCGCTTATCCGCTTCATAGGCCTGGAAATTGCCCTCGAACCACTCGATGTGGCTGTCGCCCTCGAAGGCCAGGATATGCGTCGCCAACCGGTCCAGGAACCAGCGGTCGTGGCTGATGATCACGGCGCAGCCGGCAAACTCCGCCAGTGCCTCCTCCAGCGCCCGCAAGGTGTCGACGTCCAGGTCGTTGGTCGGCTCGTCGAGCAGGATAACATTGCTCTCGGATTTCAGCATCTTCGCCAGGTGGACGCGGTTGCGCTCGCCGCCCGACAGGATGCCGACCTTCTTCTGCTGGTCCGACCCTTTGAAATTGAACGCGCCGACATAGGCGCGGGACGGGACGGCGCGCTTGCCCAGGTAGATCACGTCGGTGCCGCCGCTGATCTCCTCCCAAACCGACTTGCTGGCGTCCAGGCTGTCGCGCGACTGATCGACATAGCCGAGCTTCACGGTATCGCCGACCTTGAGCGTGCCGGCGTCCGGATGCTCCTCCCCGGTGATCATACGGAACAGCGTAGTCTTCCCCGCGCCGTTCGGGCCGATCACGCCGACGATGCCGCCCGGCGGCAGCTTGAAATCCAGCTCGTCCATTAGCAGCCGGTTGCCGTAGGCCTTGCGGACCTGCTCGGCCTCGATGACCAGCCCGCCCAGCCGCGGACCCGGCGGGATGACGATCTCGGCCACTCCCGTCTGCATCTCCAGCGATTTCTGCTGCATCTCCTCGTATTTGGCGATGCGCGCGCGGCTTTTGGTCTGCCGGGCGCGCGGGCTGCTTTGTATCCACTCCTCCTCGGCGGCCAAGGCGCGCTGGCGGGAGCTTTCCTCCTTCTCCTCCTGCTGCAGCCGCTTCAGCTTCTGCGCCAGCCAGGACGAGTAGTTGCCTTCGAACGGATAACCGCGGCCACGCTCGATCTCGAGAATCCAGTTGGTCACGTTGTCCAGGAAGTAGCGGTCGTGCGTCACGATCATGACGGTCCCTGCGAAGTCACGCAGGGTGCGCTCGAGCCAGGCGACGCTCTCGGCGTCCAGGTGGTTGGTCGGCTCGTCCAGCAGCAGCAGGTCCGGCTTCTCGAGCAGCAGCCGGCACAGCGCTACCCGCCGCCGCTCGCCGCCCGAGAGGCGCGCCACGTTGGCGTCGGGCGGCGGGCAGCGCAGCGCGTCCAGCGCGATCTCGATACGGCGGTCGAGGTCCCAGCCGTCCTCCGCGTCGATCTTCTCCTGCAGCTCCGCCTGCTCGGCCAGCAGCGCGTTCATCTTGTCGTCGTCCATCGGCTCGGCGAACTCTTCCGAGATCGCGTTGAACCGCTCCAATGCCGCGGTCAGCGGACCGAACGCCAGCAGCACGTTCTCGGCAACGCTCTTGCTGTCGTCGAGCCGCGGCTCCTGTTCCAAATAGCCGACGCGCACGCCATCGGCCGCCCAGGCCTCGCCGCCATACTCGGTCTCGATCCCTGCCATGATCTTCAGCAGCGTCGACTTCCCCGCGCCGTTCACGCCGAGGATGCCGATCTTCACGCCGGGCAGGAACGACAGGGTGATGCCCTTGAACACCTCCCGTCCGCCGGGAAAGTTCTTGGTCACGTCCTTCATGACATAGACATATTGGTAGCTGGCCATGGCGCAGGCTCCTGCAGGCGGATGTGGCGTGTGTTTACGGTTGCGCGGCCCGGCTCACAACTAGGCCAGCAAAGAATATGGTGCGCCCGGCAGGACTCGAACCTGCGACCAAGCCGTTATGAGCGGCCCGCTCTAACCAACTGAGCTACAGGCGCCTCGGCTCCCTGCTTAACACGTGGGCGCTGCGGCCCTCAAGGCGGGCCGTTGCCGCGTTGGCAACCATGGCGAGGACGGTTATCGTCCGGCCGCCTTTGAACAAGAAACAGGACTAGATTATGGATATTTCCAAGATCCCGCCGGGCAAGGACGCGCCGCACGACATCAACGTGGTGATCGAGATACCGCAGGGCAGCCAGGTCAAGTATGAGGTCGACAAGGCCAGCGGTGCCATCTTCGTGGACCGTTTCCTGTTCACGCCGATGGCCTACCCGGCGGCATACGGCTTCATCCCCGGCACCCTCGCCGACGATGGCGACCCGGCCGATGCGCTCGTGCTCGCCCCCGCCCCCATGGTGCCCGGCGCCGTCATCCGCTGCCGCCCGATCGGCATGCTGCAGATGGAGGATGAGAGCGGCCAGGACGAGAAGATCATCTGCGTCCCGCACGACAAGATCCACACGCAGTTCACCGACGTGCACGCAGTCGAGGACCTGCCGGCTATTACCCGCGCGGCCATCGAGCACTTCTTTACCCGCTATAAAGATTTGGAGCCGGGCAAGTGGGTGAAGGTGACCGGTTGGGCCGGGCGCGAGGCGGCGGAAGAGGTAATCCGCAAGTCGATCGCAGCGGTTCGGGTTTAAGCAGCAAGACAGCACTTCGCTAAAGCCCTCTCCCCCCGGGAGAGGGAGCTAGGACGGATGCCGTTCTAGCCGGTCCGCTTCGTCACGACCGATTGAGAGAGTAGCGGTAGTTGCAATTCCCATTGCTGGCCTGGACGTCGAGATGACCGTCCCGCACGGTGCCGGACATCCTCGTGCGTCCGGCCAGGGCCGAAAACGTGCCGTCCTGCTGCACGACCGCCTGTAACCGACTATTGCCAAATCGCCGGACGATCGTGTTGTTATTGATGCGGATTGTCGGATCACGAAAATTGCCGCAACGCCTGCTTTGCCCAATCGGCGTGGCCCGCCCCCGATAGACGCCATCTATTGAGTCGTTGGCCACCGTCGATGCAGCCGGAGCAGGCGCCGCACTGACGGCGGCCGCTGCAACGACGTCAGAGGTGGCCTGCGAAGGCCCGCATCCCGCAAGCAGCCCCGAAGCCAGCAAGCACGGCAAAATTATCTTCAGCATAGCGGGACGCTTTCGGCCATTGCAGGGCCGCAAGTGAAAGCCGCGGGCACGATCCCGTCAATGCCCTCGGCGCAAGTGGCCTGCGCGCCTGAAACCCGTCCAACCCACCATTCGCGCCATGCGCCGCAGCCCCGCCCATTGCTGCTGGAGGTAGCTGCCGGTCGCCATCGCCTCCTCGGCCGACGGATCGCCCGTGCGGACATACGCTCGGGAGAAATCCGCCGTGCCGAACAGCACGTCCCACCACGGCAGGATGGCGCCGTAGTTGGCGCTGCGCTGCCCGGCCGCCAGCACGCCATGGTGCGACCGATGGAACCGGGGCGAGACCAAGAGCCGCTCCCCCAGCCAGCCGAACGACAGCCGCGCATTGGCATGGGACAGGCTCTCCAGCAGCCGCAGCACCAGCACCAGCAGCGGGAACTGCATCGGCGGGATGCCGATCAGCAGCCCTATGGCCATAAACCATACAAAACCGATGACGTCGTCGACAACGTGGTTCCGGTCGTCGGACCAGAACGTCATCTGCCGCTGCGCATGGTGCAGGGAATGCAGCGCCCACCACCAAGCGAACATATGCGACAGCCGATGCCGCCAATACTCTGAAAAATCCAGGATCACGGCATACAAGAAGAAGGTTAACAGGTGATGACCGAGCAGCGCCGGCACGAGGCGCTCCAGCGTCGGCGGAATCCAGCCGTGATCCGTCAGCCAGCCGTTCATGCTGACCTGCAGCTGGTAGAACAGCACGAACGTCACCAGCGGCAGCACGCCCACGCGGGAGATCAGCGTATAAAGCACGTCCACCCAGACGGCCTTCTGGTCCGGCCAGCGCTCGACTGGCCGCCAGCGCTCCAACGGCAGGCAGATCGCGAATGTCACTGCCACCTGCGCCGCGCCATAGCAGGCGAACAGCGCCCAGCCGAACGCGACCTCCTCCCACTCCATCGCGCCGACCGCATAGAGCGCTGGCAGCAGCAGGGTCTCGTGCAGCCATCCCGCCGCGAGGCTGAACGGATCCGTCATCGCACGTCCGTCGTGAGGAAGATGCCGTGCGGCGAGCGTCCGACGGCCAGGGACCGGATCGCGCCCGTCGCCGGGTCGAGCACCGCTACGTGTTGGATAAAACGCTGGGTGATCCACAGCTTGCCGTCGGGCGCGAAGTCGATGCAGTCGGGGCCGCCGGGCACACGGTAGCTGCGGATCAGCGCATAGGTCGTCGCATCCAGCGCCACCGTGGTGCCGTCCACCCGGTTGTTCACCCACAAAATGCGTCCGTCCGGCGACAGGAACAGCTGATGCGCGCCACGGCCGGTATGGATGCGCGCCTCGACCCGGCCGTCGACGGGGTCCACGACCGCGAAATGGTCCGAACCCATGTTGGCCACCAGCAGCTTGCCGTTATGCCAGACCACCCCCGCCGGAGTGGCGCCGACCTCGGCCGTCCACAGCACCGCTTGCCGCTTGATGTCGATCGCCGCGAGCCGGTTCGTCCCCTGCAGCGTCACATACGCCGCGCTGCTGTCAGGCGCGTACGCCACGTGGCTTGGCATCGAGCTGAGCGGATACCGCTTCACGAGCGTCATGCTGGCGGCGTCGTAGATATCCACCTGGTTGCGGGCGAGGCCGGTGACGGTCAGCCACTTGCCATTTGGGCTGAACGCCAGATGGTAGGGATCGGCCATCAGCACCCGGCGCTTGATGTCGCCGGTGCTGGGGTCGAGGAACAGCATCTCGTTCGCCCCCGCATCCCCCACCAGCAGGTCGCGCCCGTCCGGGCTGAGCGCCACATGATGCGGTTCGCGCAACACGGGGATGCGGCGCAGTTCGGTGCCCCGCGCCATGTCCAGCAGGCTAAGCGTCGCGTCGCCCGAATTGAGCACGATGGCGATGTCGTTGGCCCGCGCAGGCCCAGTCGCGAGACCGGCGAACGTCACGAGGATCGCCAGAAGCAATCGCATGAGGGTCTCCATCCGGCAGCACCCGGTCATAATGCGCTTCGGCCTTGATGCGCCACATAAGCTAGCACGTCCAACCCCATCCTGCTGAACCATTCTTCAACCCATGCTGCCCTGCGGCCGACGCAGCGGTGCCCGAAGCACGGTGTTCCCAAACATTGCGCGCCGATGATGTCAGGCCAGGGTGATCACCTGTCCTTGATCGCTTGGAATTGCGCCATCGCTTGCTATCTGAGTGTCGTTTCGCGAAGGTACGGTTATGGCAGGTATGGATGCATTACAACCCCGGGTTTTAGTTGTCGAGGATGAATTCCTTATTCGCCTGACCCTTGTCGAGGCGCTCAGCGACGATGGCTTCGAGGTGCTCGAGGCCGAGACCGGCGATGACGCCCTGCAAATCCTGCAAAGCGACCCGGCTATCTGCCTGCTGCTGACCGATATCCAGATGCCAGGCACGCTGAACGGTCGGACGCTGGCCATCAAGGCTCGGGAGAACCTGCCGAACCTGCCGATCATCTTCATGACGGGTCGCCTGGAAGCCGGCGATGACGCCCATGGTTCGACGCGCGATATATTCATTGCCAAGCCATACACGCTCGCCGACATCTGCGAGGCGGCGAAGCGCCTCACGGCATTAAGCGCCGCCTAGACCAATGTCGTTCTGACTGGAAACGCGCTTGCGTTGCCGGTCAGGGCGGCAAAATCGGTCGCCCGAACAAATGCGAGCCCACAGTAGCTTTGACACAGTCAGAACTACTGTGGGCTAGTCCTGGACCATGGTTAACGAGGCAGGCGCGCGAGCGTGCCGGCTCCGGCCGCTGCGACCGCGACGTCCACATCCTCCCGCAGCAGCAGCCGCTCCGCCAAAAGCCGCTCCGCTGCACGCTGAACTGCAGACCGGTAGTCGTCTGAGCCGGGATAACGCGCATCGAGCGGCGTCCGCGGGTCGCCTGCGACCGCCGAGGCCGGCAGCGGCACGGCGCCGCCGGCCAGCCCGCATAGCTCGCCCGGCGAGAAGCCGGGTCCGCGCAGGTTCCACCCGGTGTAGGTCGCCCGCGGCGCCTCGATCTCCGGAAGCCGGATGGCGTCGACCGCGTGGCCATCGGCGTCGGTGCGCGGCACCAGCAGCGGATAGGCCCGGCCAGGCTCAGGCGGTTCGCGGTTGCGGTTCACGACCGCAATCGGGTTGACCAAGCCGGTGTAGGGCACGCCAGGAAGTTGTGGAAATGCGGCCGGGCTGGGCTCCACGAGGGTGCCATGCGCATAGGACGGATAGCGGCTGTTCGGCGGCCGGATGTCCTGGCGCACCCAGCCATCCAGCGCCACGAGCAGCGCACGCATGACGCCGCCGGGATGCAGCGGATTGCTGGCCATCACGCAGGCCGGCTGCGGCGCCGATACCAGGCCCGGCGTGACGTTATGCGGCAGCCCAGCCAGCATATAGGCGCGCACGTTGAGCGGCAGGTCCAGGCTGTTGCCCTGCGTATCCGTCGTCAGCAGGGCGGCGCGGGCCTGATACGCCTCACTGTCGGTGTCCACCTGCATGATCCTGGGGCAGCTTTGCGTCAGGTCGCATCGCGCCAGCAGCCCATCGGTCCGGCCGGTTAGCGCGTCAGTGGCGCTGGTATAGCTGAATGGGAAGCCGTCGCCGGGATACAGGTGGTCCTCATGCTGGCGGGAGAACCGGCCCGGCTGGGAGAACCGCGCATTGGTGAAGCTGCGCCGGGCGCCGGAGATGAACGGCATCATGGCGTCGAACACCGGCATCCCATCCTCGTCGTCGTTGAACCCCTGATACAGCATGTCCTTCAGGAACCGCCCGCTTTGCGAGATGCCGACGGCGTAGGCGTGGCTCGTTTCAGGTGCGCCGCCGCGGGCGAGCGGGCCGTCGGTATCGCGCCGCAGGTAGGCGATGAGGTCCCGCACCGCCGCGAAGCCGAGGCCGCCCACGACCGGATCGCGTGCGGTATAGATGAACTCGTAGATCGCGCCCGCGTCGAAGCCGGCGGGCCGGTTGATCTCGATGCGCTGGGGATCGAGGAAACGGAATTTCAGGTTGGCCGGCGCCTGCCTGGCGTCCGCCTCCCGTTCGCGGACCGTGAGCTTGACGTCTGCCGGCTCCGCGGCGGGATAGGACAGGCGTTCGACGACGGGATTGGTGGTGTTGTCCCAGATGAACTCGTCTCGCGAAACTCCGGTGACGCCCGGCACGACCGGGGCAATAAGCCGCAGCGCGTCCGGCGCGGGCGTCACGTCGTGCTGCCAGCCGCTCCAAACGATGGTGTAGCCCTGGCGCATCAGGAAGCCATTGCCGGCGTCGGCACTTGTCCGCACTGCGCTGCCCACGGGCGCGTCGTTGAACATGTTGAGGCCAAGCTTCCGGCCGCGGTTCACGACGTCATACAGCAGCACGCCATTGCCGCGGGTGGCGTCGGCCGGCCGCAGGATCACGACGTCGGAGGTCGTCTCCACCAGGCCGGACGCGTTGCGCGGGGCGAGGCCGAGATCGACGATGCCGGCGTTGTGCGGATCGCTCGGGTCCACGCCGATGGTCGCGCGGCCAGCGACGCGCTCATAGGTTCCGACCGCGCCGAAGATGCGGCCGTCGAAGGCGGGGCTCAGCACCTCCTGCACCTCCAGCCGCAGCAGGCGGGCCTGGGCCGAGGCAGCCCAAAGCAGGAATGGCATCAGCAGCACGGCGATACGGATCAAGGATGCCTCCCAGCATTGATGCGGACGGCCATTCGGCTCATCCCAGCTTAGGCTTCATCCGGAAACAAGTGCTCGGACTGGCGGCGTGTTTGGTTGCATGGTGTAGTTCCATTCGCCGTGGAAGGCGTCGCGGCTGATGTTGAGATCGCCCATTTCTCGATCAGACACGACGATCCCCTTGGGGTAGTCGGCGCTGTCCAGTTCGCAGCGGACGGTCAGGCCGGTATCGGTGGTCGTGGCGCTGATCAGATCGACGATGACGCGGTAGCTGACCAA
>JAABUR0100005538.1_pt1 | contig 16060 bp, 15 predicted proteins | sample 5560091 | NCBI WGS metagenome assembly JAABUR01 (sample SAMN10711879, study PRJNA513375) | rock metagenome | isolation source: Antarctica rocks | place: Antarctica: Victoria Land, University Valley sud
GGTCCGTCACACCAGATGCCGACAAAACGCATGCATGCCAACCCAAAAGCGGCACCGAGGCTACGAGCCAGACATCCAATGATCAGGACCCAACCACCGCGAAGCGGCAACGTCACCCTCACACTGAGTCGATGCTAACGGTGGGCCTACATTCGTCGCCGAGAGCGCAGGCGACCGCCCGATGCGCGCTCATCGGCACGTTCGTACATTCCGCAAGCCGAACGATCAACGGCACAGCGGTAGGGCGCCTAGCATCCGTAGATCATGGGCCCAGATCCGCGGAAAGGGCGCGGCCTCATGGCGGCGATCCGGGCCGTGGGCGAACGGGGCCTCGGCGTCGAGGGCGTCCACGTGCATCTCCGCAACGGGCCACCGGCTGAGCACCACTGGGTCGCCGACATTCGCCGTGACGTCTTCTCGATCTCGAAGACTTTCACCTCGATAGCCATCGGGATCGCGCAAGCCCAAGGTTTGCTCAAGACCAGCGACGCGGTCCTGACCCATCTCGGACACCTGGTACCAGCTGCTGCGCAGGGCGTCGAGGCGATCACGATCCGGCACCTACTGACCATGTCGTCGGGGATCGTCTACCGCTGGGAGGACCCAGACGCCGATCATCCGGGGGACGCTGCCCGCGACATACTGACCACGCCGCTCGGCGCCGTGCCGGGCAGCAGCTTCGCCTACCGTGGCGCCAACACCTATCTGCTCAGCCGGATCATCCACGCCTGCTCCGGCCAGGACCTTCGAGACTTCCTCCTTACGCGGCTGTTCACCCCGCTCGGCATCAAGAATCCGCAGTGGCACCGCTGCCCGCTGGGGTATTCACTCGGCGCGGTCGGGTTGCAGCTCCGTACCGAGGAGATCGCCAGACTCGGTCGCGCCCTGCTTGACGGCGGCCGCTACGGAGACTGCCAGCTCGTTCCGGCCGACTACGTGTCTGCCATGATCACCGACACAACGCTCACCGGCGGGCACCGTGCCACGTACGCGAGCGGGCCGCATCCAGACAACGCGCGGTACGGCCGCCATGTCTGGTTGTGCAACCGGGACGGCGCTTGGCGCATGGACGGCATCTACGGGCAGCTCAGCATCGTGCTTCCCCGGCAGCAAGTATGCGTGACGATCACCTCCCACTATCGAGGGCCAACCACTGACATCCTGGACGCCATCTGGTCCGAGATCGTGCCTGCGCTGGATTGAGACGAAACGGCCGGCAAGCTTCCACGGCTGCCGCCGGCAAGCGCTGCGAAGCGACCCGGGCTACATGTCCGCAAGGGGATCCGCTTGCGGGCGCGGTTCACACGAAGCGACCCCTGGCGACGGCTCCTCGTAGTGGGTCCACATCCGCAGGACATGCACGACGTGCCGATCGGGGAAAATATCGTAGACAAGCCGATGCTGGATGTTGATGCGTCGCGAGTAGCAGCCCGACAGGTCACCGACAAGCCGGAGCTCGCCGACGGCCGGCCGGGCAGTCGCACCGGCTGTAGTAACGAGTCCCGCAGGCCAACCCCTCACCGGGCGGCTGCGCAGCGGGATCCCTCACTGGTGAGCAGGCCGCCGCCGAAGCCGGTCAGGCGGACTTGCGCCATACCGAGACATGGCTCTCGCTGTCGCCCGTGAATGGGGCGCCGTTCCAGTCGGCCAGGCGGCGCTCGAGCGTCATCCCGGCCAGCTGCGCCATCAGGTCGCATTCGGCCGGCCAGATGTACCGGAAATTGCAGGCGCCGTAGGTCACCGTCCCATCGAGGTGGCGACGATAGTGATGTGAGGTGCCCTGCTGGGTCGCCATGTCGTAGGTGTCAAAGCCGACATGACGCTCACCGATGTGGAACGGCACGGCGTCCTGGCCCGGCGGGAACCGCCGGATGCCGGGAATCTCCAGCTCGATCACGAAGCGTCCGCCGGGTGCAAGGTGGCGTGCGGCGTTGCCGAAGCACGCAACCTGCTCGGCCTGGGTGCGCAGATTGCCGATGCTGTTCCACACCAGGTAGACGAGTGAGAACTCGCCAGGCACTTTGCTCGTAGCCATGTCACCTACGACGACGGGGAGGTCTGGCATCTTGCGGTGCAGCTGGTCAACCATCGGCTGAGACAGCTCGACGCCGGTCACTGAGACACCGCGTTCAGCGAGCGGTATGGCAACTCGTCCCGTGCCGATGGCCAACTCCAGCGCCGGGCCGTCGCCTGCCAGCTCGGCGAGGAAGGCGACCGCCGGATCCAGGACATCGGGCGCAAACATGAACGCCGAGCTGTCGTCATACCGCTCGGCCGTCTCGGCATCCCAGAGATCGCTGCTAGTCATGGCGACAGCGTTGCGTCCTATCGTCCGCCTCGCCACTCAATTCGCCCGACGGGGACTCCGGGCCGAACCCGGTCTCGCCGACGGTGCACGCAAGCGGAACGGTGTACGGCGAATCGGGCGGCGGATGCACCGAGGATGGGTGTGGCAAGCCGAGCCGCTTGAGGACTGCCCGGCGAACGGGTAAGCGCGGACAGCCACGCGGTCTAGGTTTGGACCATGAGTTCCGCTGACCTCCGCTTCTACTTCGACCCGGTGTGCCCGTTCTGCTGGCTGACTAGCAAATGGATCCGGATGGTGCAGGCCGAGCGGGATTTGACCGTGGACTGGCGGTTCATCTCGCTGCGGCTGATCAACTCCCACATCGACTACGACGCGCACTTTCCGCCGGAGTACGAAGCCGGGCACACGGCCGGCCTGCGGCTCCTGCGGGTGGCCGCTCGAGTGCGCGCCGAGCACGGTCCGCAGGCACTGGACCCGCTGCAGGCCGTCTTCGGGGCGCACATTTTCGACACGCCCCCACCCACCGACGTCGCCGACGAGGAGGAGCACCGTGAGCGGCGCGGCACCCGGGAGTTCGTCGAGCCGATCCTGCGCGAGGCCGGTCTGCCCACCGACCTGGCCGATGCCCTAGACGAGGAGTCCTGGGACGGCGAGATCCGCGCGGACGGCGAGGAGGCGCTCATGCTGACCGGCAAGGATGTCGGCACTCCGATCATCCACTTCGAGCCCCCGGACGGGGTCGCGTTCTTCGGCCCGGTGATCAGTCGGCTCCCCGAGAAGGAGACGGCCGGCGAGCTGTGGGACCACGTGGTGGGCTTGGCTCGGTTCCCCGGGTTCGCCGAGCTGAAGCGCAGCCTGCGAGAGCAGCCGCAGCTGGTGGGGTTCGGCGTGCCGACGGGCACCACCGGCAAGCAAGAGGACTGGCACGGTGGCAGTCGCCGACAGAAGAAATGAGCGCCCGATGACCGAGACGCCGGGACGCACCCATGAGCATTCGATCATCATCGAGGCCACACCGGAGGCGTTCTACGATCTGGTCAGTGACATCACCCGCACCGGTGAGTGGAGCCCGGTCTGTACGGCGTGCTGGTGGGACGACGCGGGCGAGGCAGGCCAGGTCGGCGTCTGGTTCACCGGCCATAACGAGCTGCCCGAGCGCTCCTGGGAGACCCGGTCCCAGATCGCTGCGGCCGACCGGGGCCGGGAGTTCGCCTGGATCGTGGGCGGCAGCTTCGCGCGGTGGGGCTTCACCTTCGACCCCGACGGCGCGGCGACGAAGCTGACCGAGAGCTGGGAGTTCCTGCCAAGCGGGATCGCAATGTTCCAGGAGAAGTATGGCGACCGGGCGGCGGCAGAGATCGACGAGCGCACGCGGCAGGCTCACGACGGGATTCCCCGGACGCTCGAGGCGATCAAGCGGATCGCCGAGTCTTCGTGAGTTTCACGAGCGCAGGAGACAACGGACGCCGGACGCGGCATGTGCAACCGACCGCCCGGCAGTCCCACGCGCACGATGGGCTCTACGAGTGGCGCATGCGCTTCGAGGGGCACCTCGCCCACCTCGGCACCGATTCCTCCACCGGGGGCTTGCCGGCGATCCGAACGTCTCAACGAAGTACCCGGCCACCGTCAGTAGGTCGACCCGCGTCCCGGGGCTCGGCCAGCGTCGATAGACCGACCGCCGGCCCACCGCGGGTTGCGTCGCGGTCGAGGTGGAACGCGGTTGTGGTCACCGATCTGGGATCCCTGACCGGAACTGGTCGCCCACCCGTACCGGCTCGCGGCACTCCACGTCGCCAGAGCAGGGCATCAGCATGCACGGCGCCGTGAACGGCCCGCCGTGAAGCGCACCGAGCCGTCTCGATCTGCGCGGCCCGGCAGCGAAGAGCGCAGCGTAACCACCTCACGCGTGAGTTAACTTTGTCACACTCAATGAGGAGTGGCGACGATGACCGATGCACGGCTGCGACGATCAGCTGTGCTTTGCGCTCTACGCCGCCACCAACGCGATCACCCGTGCCTACCGTCCGCTGCTGCGTGAGCTGGGTATCACCTACCCCCAGTACCTCACGCTCATGGCGCTGTGGCAACACAGCACCGGCACCGTCAGCGAACTCGCGCAGCATCTCGACCTGCCCGCCCACGCCATGACGCCCCTGCTGCAGCGGCTGGAACAAGCCGGGCTGATCGTGCGCCGGCGCAGCCCAATCGATAGCAGGGCGGTGCTGATCAAGCTGACGTCGGTCGGTGTCGAACTCGAGACGTCCGCAGCCGCCGTGCAACGCACCGTCGAATGCGCCACGGGCCTTCCTCCCCCGGCTCTAGCTGCCCTTCGCGGTGAGCTGCACGACTTGGTCAACGACATGCGCGCAACTGCCGCAAGCCCCCATCCGATGGAAGGAAAAGCATCATGACCGTGAACGTGCCCGACACCCGACGGCTCGCTCCCGAGGCCGACCCGGCAACCGCCCCCCAAGTGCACCCGGCCGACGCGACGCTCTACGAGCGTCTCGGCGGCTGCTATGGCATCGCCGGTGCCGTTGACGTGCTCGTCGACCGGCTCTTCAAGAACGTCAAGGTGAACGCCAACGACAAGGTCCACGAGCACCACGGCAACCCCGCGAACGCCGCCGGCTACAAATTTCTAGTCACCGCTTGGTCCATTGAGGCCGCCGGTGGCCCGAAGTGCTACATCGGCCACGACATGAGCGTGGCGCACGAGCATCTCAGCATCGACAAGGACGGCTTCGACGCCGTCTCTAAGGAAATCGAGGCCACCCTCTACTACCTCGGCGCCCCCGCCCAGGAGATCAACGAGTTCATGAACATCATCGAAAGCTTCCGCTCGGACGTGGTCGCCTAGCGTGACGTCCGGGCAGATCGGCCAGACGGTTGATCGGCGCAACGGTCGAATACAGAACCGGCGATCTCCGGCGCGTGTAGTCAATGCACGCGAGCCCGACCGACGTATGAAGTTGCAGCTATGTGCATGGAGTCTCGTCTGCCTGCACCGCGCCCGTCAGCAGCTACCGGCGCGTCTCGCAAGGAACGACCAGCGGCACCGGTTCGCTGCGGTAGTCGGAAGATCATCGTGGTCGCAAAAGCCGATCGCCCTACGGGGCGACCGAGGCGTTGCCATGGCCGCCGCACTGTTCGAGTCGTTCGGCTTGCGAGACGACCCCGGCCGGCTTCCCGCGGGGGACTTACCTTGAACGAATGACGGAAGATCTCGAAGACGGCACGCACGTCACACTCGGCCGTCGGTTTGGGACACCGGCCCACCCCAGGCGCCGACCGACGTAGTACTCAGTCGAGATATCGGATTTGGCGAGCCTTGCCTGCCTGATAGGCCTCGCTCCCGGCCAAGTTCGGCGGGACGCCGACCTCCCACCACGCTCCGGCGTCGGTCCAGGAGTCCGGGTGCGTACGGACGACGAGCACCGCCGGCCGGTTGCCGCTGAGCACCTCCTCACGCATCCGGTCGTACGCGGATCTCAGCTCCTCGATCGAGGTGCCCGCGGGCAGGTCCTCCACGTGGCAGCCCAGCGCGGCGGCGTGCGCGGCGAAGTCCACCCGAACCGCACCCGGGCCGGCGACGTCGGCGTACATGTTGTTGAACGACGCAGCCCCCTGGCCGGTCTGCAGGCGCTCGATCACGCCGTACCCGTCGTTGTCGCAGACGACGGCGACGAACGGGTGCCCGGCGAAGGCTGCCGAGAACAGGTCGGAGTTGAGCATTAGATACGAGCCGTCGCCGAGGAGCGTGGTCACCACACCGGCCGGATGGGTGCCGGCCCGGGCGATGGCGGCCCCCCAGGCGCCGGCCAGCTCGTACCCCATGCAGGAGAAGCCGTATTCCACGTCCATCGTCGGGCCGCGCTCGAGGGTGCCCTTCGTACGCCAACCGCCGACCAGTTCGCCGGGCAGGCCGCCCGCAGCAGTCATCACGTAGTCGTCGGGCCCGCTGGCGTCGTTGACCATGCCGACGACCTGGGCATAGGTCAGCGCCCCGTGCGGCTGTGCGGCGCGCAGCATGTCGACGCGGCCGTCCCAACCCGCGCGCTCGGCTGCGGCCTTCGCCGTCCAGTCCGGCGGCGCCTGCCACTGGCCAAGACCGGCGGCGAGTTCGCGTACGGATTCCCGCGCATCGCCGACGACGGCCACGGCACCGTGCTTGACCGCGTCGAACCGGGCAGCGTTGACAGAAACGATCCGCGCATCCGCGGCGAAGACCGTCCACGAGGCAGTGGTGAAGTCCTGCAGCCGGGTCCCGACGCCGACGACGACGTCAGCCTGACCGGCCAGCGTGTTGGCCGATGAGGACCCGGTTATCCCTAGTGGGCCGGCGTTGAGCGGGTGCGGCTCGGGCAGCACGGTACGTCCGGCAGTGGTCTCGACACACGGGATGCCGTGCGCCACAGCCAATTCCAACAGTGCCGCGCCCGCCCCGGAGTAACGGACCCCCCCTCCGACGATCAGCAACGGGCGCTGGGCCGAGCGCAGCACGTCCACTGCCCGGGAGAGTTCGGCCACGTCCGGCCGTGAACGCGGGACCCGGTTGCGCCGCGGCAAGAAGAGGGACTCCGGAAAGTCGAACTCCTCTACCTGTACGTCCTGCGGCAACGCCAGCACCACAGGTCCGGTGTCTGCCGGGTCGGTCAGCACCCGCGCCACCTGCGGCAGCGTGGCGAGCAGCTGCTCCGGGCGCACGATCCGGTCGAAGAGCCGGGACACGGCCCGGAACGCGTCGTTGACGGTCGTCCCCAGGTCGCCGAAGTGCTCGACCTGCTGCAGGACCGGGTCCGAGGCGCGACCGCCGAAGGTGTCGCCGGGCAGCAGCAGCACCGGCAGCCGATTGGCATGGGCCACACCGGCAGCCGTCACCATGTTCAGCGCCCCGGGGCCGACCGAGGACGTCGCGGCCATCAGCTGCCGGCGGTGGGTGGCCTTCGCGTGCGCGACCGCGGCCAGGGCCATCCCCTGCTCGGTGTGCCCGCGCCAGGTCGGCAGGGCCTCGCGCGCCTCGTGCAGCGCCGTACCCAGACCCAGCACGTTGCCGTGCCCGAATATGGCGAAGATGCCGGCGAACAGCGGCACCTCTGTACCGTCCAGCAGTTCGGCGCGCTGGGCGACCATCCACCGGACCAGCGCCTGGGCGGTGGTCAACCGCACTGTCCCGGTCATGGTTGACACCGCCCGGAGGCCGACGTGACCGGACACCTCGGATCGGCGGCCATGCCCGCCCAGCTGTCCCGAACCCAGGCGTGGCCCGGGTCGTCGCAGAAGGCCATCGAGCGGTCCTCACCGCGGCGCGGGCCGGCGAGCACGTTGAGGTAGTACAGGTCATAGCCCGGAGCCGCAGCGCACGGACCGTGGTAACCGCGGGGGACCAGCGCCAGATCGCCGTCGCACACCTCGGTGGCCAGATCGACCTCGTCGTCATACGTCCGGTGCAGCGCGATCCCGTCTCGACTGGGCGTACGGCCGTCTCGCCCGGCAACCCGGAAGTAGTAGATCTCCTCGTTGGCGACCACGCAGGTGTGGTCGTGCTTGTGCGGCGGGTAGCTCGACCAGTTGCCGCCGGGCGTGATCAGCTCACAGGCCATCAGCCGGTCGGCGTACGCCCAGGCATCCGGCGTGCCGAAGCTGGTCACCTGCCGGGTCGCCGGCCCGGCGCCGCGGACCTCGACCGGCACCTCTTCGGCGGGGCCGTAACGGGCAGGCAAGCGGGCCTCGGCCAAGGCCATCGGCAGCGCGATCTCGGCACCGGCGTCGCTGGACAGGGTGGCCCGGCTCTCCCGCCCGACGTAGGCGAAGTCGGTGACCCGGGTGAAGACCGAGTCCCGGCCGTGCAGGGTCATGACCTCGCCGCCCACATCGCCGCCATCGCCGTTGTCCGAGCCACCCTCGATGTCGACCCGGCAGCCGCCGCTCAGCGGCAGGACGAACATCTCGTACCCGCCGGTCTCGATCACCCGCGGCGCTCCGGGTGAGAGCCGCAGCACCCGGAGCCCGGCGTAGTCCCAGCCGGCATCATCGGGGGTGAGCACTACCGGGTCGCCGCCCTGGGCCAGCATGCCGTGCGGGCGGACGAGGCTCGGGGTCCGGTCCTCCTCGACCGACCGCCCTGGAACGTACGAGCCGCCGGTCATGTCGCGGGCCGTCGAGCAGGCCGGAGCACCCGGGCGGCGGCCTCGATGGCCGCCGGGACGTCGCCGTCCGGTGGGTAGAGCAGGGCCCGGCCGACGACGAGCCCGCGGGCGGTCGGGCAGGCCAGCGTGCGTCGCCAGGCGGCCCGGTCCTGCGCCGGGTCCTTCGCGGGTACGCCGCCGAGGACGAGGGCGGGCAACGTGCTGGCGCCGAGCACTCGGTCGGGCTCGTCCAGCGCCGGCAGCTTGAGCCAGGTCCAAGCGCTCGTGGCGCCGAGCCCGGCCGCGACCGAGACCGCCCGCGCGTTCGAGTAGGTGTCGAGCTGCAGGACGAGCCGTCCGGACTCGTCGCGCGCATAGGGCAGCGGCTCGACCATCGCCATCAGGCCATGCGCGGCCAGCTCGCTGACCGCCCGGGCGCATCCCTCGAGGGTCGATGCGGTGCCCGGGTCATCATCCACGAGGCGCACCAACATCTTCCCGCCATTCAGGCCGCAGGCGGCGATGGTCGCCACGTCGTAGCCGGTGAACCGGTCGTCGATCTCCCAGGCCGCCCCGGCCAGCCCGCCCCGGTTCATCGAGCCGATCACGACCTTGCCGTCCAGGCTGCTGCCTCCGGTGGCCGACGGGAGCAGCAGCAGTTCCTCGATGACGTCCGGCGTACCCAGAACGCCGTCCACCTCCGGGGAGTCGAGCGCGAGCAGCAGCCGCTCCAGGAGTCCGCGCCGGTCGGCCATGGCGAGCGGGTCGCTCCCGAGGCCGGACCCCGTGCCGAGCATCCCGCGGGCCGGGTGGTCTGCCGCGACCAGGAACAGGGTGCCGTCCCCCGCGAGCAGCTGCTCGCGGCGGCGGCGACCGGCGTACGCGGTGGGTACGGCACCGGGATCGGTCGCCCGGCGATCGAGCAGCGCCGCCCACAGGTCGTCGTCCAGCCGCCGGCTCACGATTGCGGGCCGATCGGCGCCAAGCCGGCCGAGACCAGCAGGCCGTCGAGCTGCTCTGGCGTCGGCATCGCGTCGGCGCAGGCGAGCTGTCCTGCGACGTAGGCTCCGGCGGCGTTGGCCACCTCGGCGATGCGCAACGGCTCCCAGCCGGCCAGCAGCCCATGGGCCAGCGCACCACCGAAGCCGTCCCCGGCCCCGAGGCCGCAGACCACCTCGACCTCGACCGGCGGCACGATGTGCCTGCCTTCTGGCGTCGCGACCAGCACGCCGTCGGCGCCCAGCTTGACCATCGCGAGGCAGATGCCGCGCTCCAGCAGCAGTGTCGCTGCCTCCTGCGGATCGCGGGTGCCGACGGCCACCTCCACCTCGTCGCGGTTGCCGACCGCCACCGTGACCAGGTCCAGCATCGCCGAGATCTCACGCCGGCCGTCCATGACCGACGGCCAGAAGGTCGGTCGCCAGTCCAGGTCGAGGACGACGTGCCCGCGACGGGCCCGGCGGCGCAGGAGTTCGTGCTGGATGGACCGGGCCGGCTCGTGGCTGACGCCGGTGCCGGTGACCCAGAGCAACGGCACCGACTCGATGACGTCCCAGGGAACATCGGCGACCGTGATCGTCGTGTCCGGCGCCTGAGGCAGCCGGTAGAACACCAATGGCGGGTCCTGCGGTGGATCCAGGGCGCAGAAGACCACCGGGGTGAGCAGATCCGGCGACGTACCGACGTAGGCGGCGTCCACGCCGAGGGCCGCCAGTGCCGTACGGACGTAGGTTCCGAACGGGTCCGGGCCGACTTTGGTGAGGACGGCGGTTCGCCGGCCCCATCGGGCGGCGGCCACGGCGACGTTGGTGGCCGTACCGCCGAGCGAGCGGGCGAAGGAGGTGACCTCGTGCAGCGGTACGCCGGACTGCTCGGGGTAGAGGTCGACCCCGACCCGCCCGACGGTGAGGACGTCCAGCGGCCGGGCGCGGCCGGCACCGGCGGTCATGCTCGGGCGGCGCCCAGCTCGTGGGCCAACGTCTCGAGCTCCGCGCCACCAGCCATCTGGCTCGTCAACTCCTGGACGGTGATGTCGGCCTTCTTCGAAAACCCTTGCGAGCGACCGCGCTTGAGCAGCAGGAAGTAGTCACCGACCGGGTAGGCGTGGTGCGGATTGTGGGTGATCAGGATGACCGCGAGGCCCCGGTCGCGGGCTTGGGCCACGTACTTGAGTACGACCCCGGCCTGCTTGACGCCCAAGGCTGCGGTCGGCTCGTCGAGGATCAGCGCCTTGGCCCCGAAGTGGACCGCGCGGGCGATCGCCACGCATTGGCGCTGCCCGCCGGACAGCGTGCCGACCGGCTGCTCGACGTCGGCGAGCACGATGCCCATCTCCTTGAGGGCCTGGCGCGCGGTGGCCTTGGCGGTCTTGCGGTTGATGATCTTGAACGGGCCCACGCCGATCCGGGGCTCGGAACCGAGGAAGAAGTTGCGCCACACGCTCATCAGCGGGACGACCGCCAGGTCCTGGTAGACCGTCGCGATACCGCAGTCCAGCGCCTGCCGCGGCGAGGTGAAATGCACCTCTTCCCCCTCGACCAGGTACTGGCCCTCGTCGTGCGGGTGGACGCCGGCCAGGATCTTGATCAGCGACGATTTCCCCGCCCCGTTGTCGCCGAGGATGCAGGTCACCTTGCCCCGCTCGACCTTTGCCGAGATGTCGGCGACAGCCACCACCGAGCCGTACCGCTTGCCGATCGCTCTTACCTCGATCATCGGGGGCTCGCCGGATCCAGCGGCCTGGTCCGGCGTGCCCGGCGTGTCCGGTGCGTTCTCGGTGCTCGGCTCGGTCATCGCCGGGACCTCTCTGCGCGCTTGCGGAAGCTGTTGTTGACCAGGACGGCGGCCAGCAGCATCGCGCCGAGGAAAAGCTGGAACCAATCGCTGTTCCACTGCGCGAACACGATTCCCTGACGGGCCATCCCGAAGATGAGCGCTCCGATCGCCGCGCCGACCGCCGAGCCGAACCCACCGGTGAGCAGGCAGCCCCCGATGACGGCCGCGATGATGAACTGGAACTCGGCACCGATGCCCTGGTTGGCCTGGACCGAGGCGAACCGCAGCAGCAGCATCTGGCCGACCAACCAGCCGGCCCCGGCCGTGGTCATGAAGAGCAACACCTTGGTACGCAGGACCGGCACGCCGACGCCACGCGCACTGTCGGCTGCCCCGCCGACGGCGAAGATCCAGTTGCCGAACCTGCTGCGCAGCAGCACGAACGAGGCGAGCACGGTGATGATCAGCCACCACACGACCGAGATCTGGATGCTCGTACCGAACACCGCGATCTTCGAAGCGAGCAGTGCACCGGCCGACTCGTAACCGGACGCCTCGCGGATCCCGCTGACCGTGACGCTGCCGGTGACCAGGCGGGTGATCCCCAGGTTGAGCCCCTGGAGAGCGAAGAACGTGCCCAGCGTGACGATGAAGCTCGGCAGGCCGGTCTTCATCACCACGAAACCGTTGGCCGCGCCGACGCCGAGGGCCAGGACCAACGAGACCGCCATCGCCACCCAGACATTGAGCCCCAGCTCGGTGGCCAGCAGGGCGGTCACCAATGCCGAACTCGCGGTCATCACCCCGGCGGACAGATCGAACTCGCCGCCGATCATCAGCAGCGAGACGGCGACTGCCATGATCCCGAGGGTGGCCGCATCGTCGAGCCAGGTGGCCACCCCGAGTGGGGACAGGAACTGCTCGGTGACGACCGAGAAGAAGACGAACACCGCCAGGGCCCCCAGCAGCGAGGCGAGTTCGGGTCGCTTGATCAGCCGATCGGCGAGCTTGCTCGTGATCGGCTCGTCCTCGTCTGAGGCGGCCGGCGGAGCCACAGCCGCGGTCGATTCCGCGGCTGTGGCCGATCCGGTAGCTGTCATCTGTGCCCTCCTGGCTAGCGCGACTCGTACGGCCAAGCCACCTCGTACGGCCAAGCCACCTAGTACGGCCAAGCCACCTAGTACGGCTGTTCCGCCCGAGTCAGCGGGTGCCACGCTCCGCGTACTCGGCCACGTCAGCGGCGTTGGACGCATCGACGAACCCGGGCCCGGTCAGGACGGGCAGGCCGCCGCCGATCGTGTTGGCATTCTCGATGAAGAGCTTGATCATGACGACCGGCAGGTAACCCTGCAGGTACTGCTGCTGGTCGACGGCGAACAGGATGTCACCGGCCTCGATGCCGGCGATGACGTCGGCGCTGAGGTCGAAGGTGGCGACCTGAGCGGCCGAGCCCGCCTCACCGGCCGCGCTGACGGCGGCGGTGGCGACCTGCGGGTTGAGCGCGAGCACGCCGTCGATGGCCGGGTCGGCCTGCAGCGCGCCTCGGATGCGGGCCTGCACGTCGGTGGGGTTGTTCAGGTCGACCTGCAAGGTCGTCACGTCACCGAACGAGCTGGCGGCACCGTCGCAGCGCTGGGTCAACCCGATGTTGCCGGCCTCGTGGATGACGCACAGCAGCTTGGTGGCACCTTCGTCGGCGAACCGATCGCCGGCCCCCTCTCCGGCTACCTCCTCGCTCTGCCCGACGTGGGCCAGGGCGCCGAACTCGACGGACGCCGCCTCACCGGAGTTGATCGTGATCACCGGGATGCCGGCCTCCACGGCGGCCTCTATCGAGCCCTGCAGGGCATCCGGGTTGGCCATCGAGACGACCAGACCCGAGACTCCTTGGGCTACCGCGTTGTCGATCAGCCGGGCCTGAGCCGCGGCGTCCCCGTCGCTGCTGTAGTTGACCTCGACCCCGAGGTCCTCCCCGGCCTGCTCGGCGCCGTTCTGCGCCACACTCCAGAAGGCGTCGCCGTCACCGCCGTGCGTGATCACCGCGATGGTCAGATCGCCGGATCCGGCCGAACCACCACCACCCCCGCCGCCCCCGCCGCCGGTCGAGTCGGCGGAATCAGCGGAGTCCGATCCGCTCGGGCCGGTGCAGGCAGCCAGGACGACGAGGCTGACGGCGGCCAGGGCCGTCTTCCAGGTACGGCGCGAGGCGGGTCGGGACGAGCTGATCATGGGATCTCCTTCTCGAGGGTTTCCGGCGACTGCGCCGCCGTGACGTACGCGATGCTGACGGCGGTGTCCCGCCGCGGTTGCAGGTGTGGGTCATCGTCGACCCCGGTTGCCGGCGGTCGTTCCGTTCTCGGGGCAAGCGCGGTGTCCTGCTCCAGGACCCACCATCCGTCGTACCCGGCCGTGGTGAGCGCCTGGATGATCTCGCCTACCGGGACGTCGCCCTGTCCGAGCGGGCAGTAGAGACCGGCGGAGACCGCGCGCTGGTAGCTCATCTCGTCCGACCGGACGCGGGCGAGAACCGGACCGGAGACATCCTTGAGGTGGACGTGGGCGACCCGGTCGCCGTGGCTTGTCGCCAGAGCGAGCGGGTCGGTGCCGCCGATGAGCAGGTGGCCGGTGTCCAGGCACAGGGAGAGCGGGCTGCTGGTCAGGAACCGGTCCACCTCCGCGGCGGTCTCGATGTGGGTCCCCACGTGCGGGTGCACTGCCACGACCAAGCCGTGCGCACTGGCTATCTTCGAGACCTCATCCAACGTGTCGACGAGTCGTCTCCATGCGTCGTCATCGAGCGCCAGGCGGGTGTCGTAGTCGTCGAGGCCGGTGGCCGCGGCGACCACCAGCACCTGGCCGCCGGCACCGGCCAGCAGGGCGCAGGCCCGCTCGACCTCGCCGAGCGTCGCATCGCGTACGGCCTCGTCGTGCAGGACCAGCGCCAGGAACCCGCCGACCAGCCTCAGGTCGTGGGTAGCCAGCTCGGCGTTCAGTGGCTCGACCTGTTCGGGCAGGAAACCCGGCGGCCCCAGCTCGGTGGCCCGCAGGCCGAGCGAGGCCATCTCGGAGAGCACCTGCTCGACCGGCAGCACCTGCCCCCATCCCGGTACCTCGCAAACACCCCAGCTGATCGGTGCGCCGGCCAGCCGCAGCGCGCTCACGCGGCCAACCCCTGGGGAAAGTGAACCGGAGCGCCTGCGGCGCAGGAGCGTTCGCAGGCGCTGGCCAGCGCGAGGCTGACCAGACTGTCGCGGACCGGGCTCGGGTTGACCGCGCGACCGGCGACGACCTCACAGAAGGTGGCCACCTCCGCGGCGTAGGCGACCGCGAACCGCTCCTGGAAACCGCGATAGGCGTCCGGTGCGCTGGCCTGCCCCGATGGCTGCAGCGAGGTCAGGGGGGTGCGCTCGTCGAGCCCGGTCACCAGTGCGTTGCGGCTGCCGATCACCTCGATCCGATGGTCATAGCCCAAGCCGTCGCGCCGTCCGCCAGTGAGCGTGGCCAGGGTTCCGGAGGCGAAGCGCAGCAGGATCACCGCAGTGTCGATGTCGCCGCACGCTGCAAACGCTGCGTCGACCAGCACCGACCCGGTGGCGAACACCTCGACGACCGGCTCGTTCATCAGCCAGGGGACGGCGTCGAGGTCGTGGATGAACAGGTCCCGGAACATCCCGCCGGAGGTGGGGATGAAGCCCGCATCCGGCGGCTCATGATCCTGACCCAGGGCCCGTACGTGATAGACGGTGCCCAGCTCGCCGGCCAGAATCTGGCGGCGCAGCTCGACCAGGGGCGGATCGAAACGTCGCTGGAAGCCCACGAGAACTTCGACTCCAGCCCGTTCGACGGCCTCGACGAGTTCACGCAGGCGCGGTTCGCTGTCGGCAGCGGGCTTCTCGCACAGTGTCGGGATTCCGGCCGCCACGGCGTGGAGCACGAGCTCGGCATGAGTAGTGGTGGGAGTGGCGACGACCAGCCCGTCGACCTGGGCGAGCAGTTCCGCGTAGGTGGCGACCGTGCTCGTCCGAGCCGTCGCACCGGACAGTTGCCGCGCCACGGCGTCAGCTCGACCAGCGATCGGGTCGTGCAGGATCAGCTCGTCCAGCCCCGAGAGCGCGCTGAGATTGGCCGCATGCATGGCCCCGATGCGTCCCGCCCCGGTGATACCGATCCGCACTGAGCTCCTGTCTGGGCGTTAGAGCGCTCTATTGTTTAGAGCGCGACAACCTTGTAGCGTCCACGACCTCGATGTCAAGAGTTCTTCGGCAATTCGGCTCAGTCGGGATCGATTGGTTTCGCCGGTTCAGCGGAGGAGGAGCAGGAAAGCGATGGGCCGATCCACCATGGCCGATGTCGCGGCGCGCGCCGGCGTCTCTCGTGCCCTCGTCTCTCTGGTGATGCGGGACTCGCCCAAAGTCAGCCCGCACCGGCGGGCCGCGGTGCTCGCTGCCGCAGCCGAGCTGGGCTACCGTCCGCACGCGTTTGCCCGGCAGCTGGCCAGCCGAGACTCGACGGTGATCGGGGTCCTGGTCTCGGACCTGCACAACCAGTTCTTCGCCGACCTGGTGGACGGTGTCGACGAGGCAGCCCAGGAGCAGGGCTTCTCCCTGTTGTTGCAGACCGGCCAGCGTCGAGCCTCCCGCGAGGAGCAGGTGATCGACACCCTGCTCTCGTTCTCCCCGGCCGGCCTCGTGCTCCTCGGGCCGGTCGTGGCCACCCGCGTCATGGCCGCGGCCGCGCAACAGTCCCCGGTCGTCGCGGTGACCCGGAGCAGCCGCCACCCGCAGGTCGACACCGTCACCGACGACAGCGAGGCCGGCGCCCGGCTGGCCGTGACTCATCTTGCCGG
>JAABUR0100005543.1_pt1 | contig 16051 bp, 19 predicted proteins | sample 5560091 | NCBI WGS metagenome assembly JAABUR01 (sample SAMN10711879, study PRJNA513375) | rock metagenome | isolation source: Antarctica rocks | place: Antarctica: Victoria Land, University Valley sud
TCCAGCGCTATCGATACGCCGCCGTGTTGTCTGGGCGAATCACGGTGCTTTAGGGTGGCCGCATGCGTACGACGGTGACACTGGCTGAGGACGTGGCGGCCGCCGTCGAACGGGTCCGACGCGAGCGATCGGTCGGCGTGAGCGAGGCGGTCAACGAGCTGGTCCGCGAGGGGCTCATCTCCGATCGTCACGATGAGCCGTTCGTGCAGAAGACCTACCCCATGGGGCTCAAGGCCGACGTAACGAACGTCGAAAGGGCGCTCGAAGAGCTCGAGGGCCCCTCCGCTCCCTGCGCCCAACTTGCTGCCTCGCTCTCGAGCACGGCTTGACGGTCTGCTCGGCCGACACGGACTTCGCCCGCTTCACCGAGGTCCGTTGGGAAAATCCCCTCGCCGGCGCTGTCTGAGGGGAGCGCCTCATCGAGCGGTACGAACGCCTCTGTGCCTCAGTGACCTGCCCGCCGCCCAGGCTACCCTGGGCGAATCGAGCCCTCGCTGCGAGCGGGCCGTGACGTCAAACTGCTACGCTGCGTAGCAGTGTCTCGCCGGACGATTCCCCAGCGTGAGCTGCGCAACGACATCGGGCGAGTGCTCCGCGAGGCCGGGGCGGGGACCGAGTTCACCATCACCGTGCGGGGGAAGCCGATCGCCCAGCTGGGGCCGGCCGACGCGCCGCAGGTACGCCGTGTGGATGTGGAGGGCGAGGCCCTGCAAGCGATCCTGGCCGCCACGCCGGTCGACGAAGCGCTCGCGACTGACATCGCGGCCCTACGTGAATTGGAGGCCTCTGACGGCGATCCATGGGCCAACGAGTGAGCGGCGCCGTGATGGACACGTCGACGGTCATCCGGAATGTCGAGTCAACTCCGCCGACGGCCAGCGCCATATCCGTGATCACGCTGGGTGAGCTGCGGGCCGGAGTCCGGCTCGGCGGCGACCCGTCGGTGCGGGCGCAGCGCCAGGCGCGCCTGGCGGCGATCCGCGACGCCTTCCTGCCCCTGCCCGTCGACGAAGCGGTAGCCGAGCGCTACGGCGACGTACTGGCCGCCGCCCGCTCGTCGGGACGCACCACCAAGGCGACCGACCTGCTGATCATCGCCACCGCGGCAGCCACGGGGCGGGTGCTGTGGACGCTCGACCGGCGCCAGGCCAAGCTCGCCGAAGCGGTCGGAGTGGCAGTGGCAGTGCCGGGCGACTGAGGACGAAGCGAGACGTGGCCGACGGTCCGGGACCTGGCCTGAGAGGGGTGAACCGGCTGGCGGCGACTCAGTCCGGCCTGCCGGCACTGCTGCGCTCAGGAGCCGCGACTCGCTCGGCGGCTTCGGTGAGCCACTCCGATGCGTCGGCAGCGTTCGAGGCCTGCCGGTCGAATGCGGAGGGGTCGAGATCGAGCCGGCCCGCGGTCTCCCGCATGTCAGCGGCGATGACCGCTTCGTAAGCCTCGTGCTCGGCCATCATCCGCAGGACGATCCGCTGGGAGCCGGAATCACCGGATCGCGCGGCCTCGCGGAGCCCCTGCCACACGCCGCTGTCGGGATCGATCGGAACGGGGCGATGGGGGCGCACGCCCACGAGACAGTGCCAGCACCGATCCGTGGCGTCATCGGCCGGAAACCATTCGTGCTCGCCGCAGTCACGCGATCCGGGCGGAAATAGGCGTGACAGCGGCTCGGGCGCGTGTTCGCGCAACCACGTGCGGAGTCGGTAGCGCGGCCCTCGCCTCATTGGTTTGAGTGTACGCGGTGCCTGTGCTAATACGCGTCTGGTCCGTGGCGCTTCTGGCGGTTCCGGATCCCGCGAGCTTTCTCCTCTGTCTGAGCCTTACGGCGGACATCGGCGGGCAGGTTCGGGTTGCGCGCAATCGATGCGACTTCCTCAAGCGTCAGGGCGGCAAACTCACTGTGGCGGCGATTGCCCTTGCGTTTGGTCATACGGAGCTGGCCCCAGCCTCCCAGGTCTACCGGCCCGCGCTCCGTCGAAGCACTCGCCGTAGAGCGCTCCTCGGCGGCGGACTGGATGAAACCGAAATGAGGTGAGGTCAGGCGTCGAGAGCGAGCGCTATCGCGGCGATTGCCCGCGAGTGGAGCCGGACCGCTGGCGACGGGGGCTCACTCGCGCTCGGCAGCAACTGCCTTCGCGAGGAGAGCCAGCCCTACTTCCCCGAATCGCTCGTCCTCCGGGTGCTCGGAGTAGGCGCGACGGTAGGACTCCGCAATCTCTCGGTTGCGCTGCTCGCCTATCAGACGCGAGACCCCCCCTGACCGCAGCCGCCCGGCTCGCGAAGCGCCCGGCGTGAACGGCCTCATCGAGGGCGGCCAGGTCCCCTCCGGGATGCGTACCGCGATCTGTGTTGACATGGCTCAAACATACCGCTTGTCGGGTCAGCACGATGTATGCTGCGTACATCGTGCGTCGCACACAGATCTACCTCGACGAGCAGCAGGCAAAGCGGCTCGACGAGCGAGCGAGCGCCGGCGAGACGACGCGCTCGGCGCTCATCCGGGAGGCAATCGACTCCTACCTCGGAGCACCCGACGACGAGGCGAAGCGCCTCGCCCGCTTCAAGGCCGCGGTCGAGACGACCGCGGGCATCGCTCCTTACCTCCCGCGCGGCGAGGCCTATGTCGACGAGCTGCGAGCCACAGGTGCGGGCAAGCTGTCCGAGCTCGAACGGCGGCGCGCCTGATCGTCGTCCTCGACACGAGCGTCCTGATCGACGTGCTCAGGCGCACGCCCGAGGCCCTCGCATACGTTCGAACCCTGAGCGCGGTGCCGGCGTGCTCGGAGATCACGCGCATCGAGGTGCTCACCGGCCTGCGTTCTGCCGAGCGCCGGCCTGCCGAGCACCTGTTCGCGACGATCGACTGGATCGCCGTGGAAGAGGACGTCGCCCGCCGAGCGGGCGACCTCGGTCGCCGCTTCCGCGCGAGCCACCCTGGCATCGACGCCGCCGACCTCGCCGTGGCCGCGACGACCGAGCACCTCGGCGCGACGTGTGCGACCGCGAACGTCAAGCACTTCCCGATGTTTCCGGGGCTGCGAGCGCCGTATTGAGATGGAGCGCGGGCAGTGCGTGCACTGCTCCTCGCAGACCTATCATCCCGCCGGTGTCGCCAGCTCCCGAACCGTCGACGGAGGGCCTGCCCGGCGCCGAGCTGGTGCGAGCGGGGATCTCGGATATCGCCGCGGGGCGTGAGACCCCGGAGGCGGCGCTCGTGCGCATGGCGCGTCCGCGGCTGCGCGCCATCGGCTTCGAGATCCCGGATGCTCCCGGCGACGAGCCGGCCGGCCACGCGCTCTACGGAATCCTCGCCGCCGAGGATCCGGCCACCGCCCACAGCCGCTACAACGCCCTCGTCAACCGGATGGTCAGCTTTGCCCGGGCCGCTGAGCATGCGCCCACCGGTCGACGCTGACACCGTTCGGGCCCTCGCACGCGAGCTGGCGCAAGTCACTCGCGAGCCCACCACGATCTACCTCACGGGCGGCGCGACGGCGGTCGTCGAAGGGTGGCGCGCCTCGACGGTCGACGTGGATCTGCGCGTCGAGCCCGAGTCCGACGAGGTTCTGCGCCGAATCGCGACCGTCAAGGACGAGCTCGGCGTCAACGTCGAACTGGTCTCCCCGCCCGACTTCGTGCCCGAGTTGCCCGGCTGGCGGAAGCGCAGTCCCTTCGTGCTGGCGCAGGGCGCCGTCACCGTCCGCCACTTCGATTTGTACTCGCAGGCGCTCGCCAAGATCGAGCGCGGCTTCGAGCAGGACCTGCTCGACGTCCGCTCGATGGTCGACGGCGACCTGATCGACCCCGTTCGCGCGCTGACCTTGTTCGCCGAAGCCGAGGAGCTGCTGTTTCGCTACCCGGCGATAGACGCCGGCGCCCTGCGAGCCAAGGTGCGGCGCGCGCTCGGCGCCTGACCACGCCGTCGCCCACGCAGCCGAGGTAACCGACATCGAACGTCGGTTACATCCGATGTCGGTAACCTCGTCTGGTGTTCGTCAACCGCACCCGGGAGCTGGATGAGCTTGCACGTTGGTGGGAGCTGCCCGGCGCCCGCCTGGGTCTCGTGTGGGGCAGGAGGCGGGTGGGCAAGACCGCCCTGCTCCAAGAGTTCTCGCGCGATTGGCGAACTGTGTTCCACACGGCGGCCGGGCGCCCGGTGGCCGATGAGCTGAGGCTGCTTGGCGATGCCGCCGGAGAGACCATCCGGATGGGCACCCGCGATCTCACCGCGAGGCCCTTTTGCGACTGGGACGACGCGCTGGATACGCTCGCCGACGCAGCCAAGAGCCAGCGGCTGCTGCTGGTGATCGACGAGTTCCCCGAGCTGGTGGCGGCCAGCCCGCAGCTGCCGTCGCTGCTGCGCGCCTTCTGGGATCGAGCCGCCGGGCGCACCAAGCTGCGAATGCTCCTCTGCGGCTCCGCCGTCCGGACCATGCACGCGATGCAGGAGGAGCGTGCGCCGCTGTACGGACGTTTCGATCTCTCGCTGCTGCTTCACCCGTTTCGGCCGCACGAGGCCGCACAGCTGCTGCCGGACCTGAAGGCGGCGGACCAGGCGCTCGTGTGGGGCATCGTCGGCGGGATCCCGCTCTACCTGAGCTGGTGGGATCAGGGGGCAGCGGTGGTGGCGAACCTTCGCCGGCTCGCATGTACGCCCGGGGGACGCCTGCTCGACGAGGGACAGCTCGTCCTCGCCTCCGAGGGCGACATGGGTGGTCTGGGCGAGCTCGTGCTGCGCGCGATCGCGGCTGGCCGCACGCGCCACAGCGAGATCGAGCAGGCGGTGCGCGCCGAGCCCGGGCGGGTGCTTGATCGCCTCGTGCAGCTGCGCCTGGTGGAGCGCGTGGTGCCCGTCACCGAACGTCGGGAGCACACCCGCCGGCGCTCCTACCGGATAGCCGACGGCTTCCTCAGCTTCTGGCTCGGCCAGCTCGACCGCCACCGCTCGGCAATCGGCCGCGGGCTGGCGAGCCAGGTGGCACCCGTGCTCGCACGCCAACTCGACGACCACATGGGCGATCGCTGGGAAGAGGCGTTCCGGGAGCACCTGGTGCGGCTGGCGGCGCGCGGCGAGTTGGGCGAGGAGATCGTGGACATCGGTCGGTGGTGGCGGGACTCGCCCCCTGTGGAGATCGACGCTGTGGTCCTGGCCGGACGCGGGCGGACACCGGTGCTGGCAGGTGAGGCGAAGTGGGCCAAGCGCGTCGATGCACGGCGGGTGGCGCGGGACCTGGAGCGCAAGGCGGAGGGGCTGCCAGGGCTCGACACGGCCGCCCCGCTTCGGTTTGCGGTCGCCGCGCGGGAGCGGGTGGACAACGCCAAGGGGATGGTGGCGGTCACGGCGGAGGAGGTTTTCGGGGGGTGAGCGCCGGAACACAGACCGTTGAGCCACATCGGCCGGACCTACCGGTGGATTCATTGGCTGCCGTCAGGCGAGCTCGATGCCCAGTGCGACGCAGAGAGCCGTGTCGAGACGGACGATGTCAGAGACGTTGAGACTCCCGCGGCGCCGGGACAGCAGGGCCTTGCCGATCGTCACGATGTCGTCGCAGTTCGCGACGCAGTCGTGGTCAAGGCCATGCTCGGGGCCCAAGGGAACCTCGGCTGGGTGCCCCCGGACGGAAGATGTGATCAGCGCAACAGTGACTCGCGCGAGGACGGGAATCGCTTCGTCGCGAGTGAGCACCACACATGGCCGGCGACCCACTCTCGGAAGCTCCGCATCCCAGATGTCGCCGCGCCGTACGCCGTTCAAGAAGTGGCTCCCGCGCGACTGCCTCTATCGCCGCTGAGGCTCTTCCTCCACGATCCGCGCGAACAACTCGGCTCCAGCTTCCCCGAGCTCGGCTTCCTGGGGCCGAGCCTGGTAGGCGTTGCGATAAGCCTCGGCGATGTCCTCCCGCTGCGCCGCCGCGCGCGCGAGGCGGGGGATGCCGGCCCGCAGAGCGTCGGCGGGGCTGGCGAAGCCCCCTTCTCGCGACGCTTGCTCCAGAGCCCGAAGCTCGTCATCTGACAGCTCCACGGTGATTCGGGTCGCCACGCCAACGATGGTACGTCATGTACATGGACAAACGGGAGGGGATGGTGGCGGTCACGGCGGAGGAGATCTTCCGGGGCGTGAGTCGCGCGAGGAGCCATTCCGTTCCAAGTGCGCCGTAGGCGAATGGTACGGTCCGTTTATCGAGTCCCCCTTTGCCGTCCCTGCGTTGGCGTACCTGGTAGCCGTTTCGTTGGAGCCAGAGGCGGCCGTCCTTGCGCTGCTCCTCATTGTCGGGTTCGTGGTCGGCCGGGCGCAGCCACGATCACCGCCTTGAGCAGGGTGCCGCTCGGCACCCAGGGTCGATGCGTGGTCATTCACCGCGGATTCAGTCAGTCACCCGCCGTCTGTCGGGCGGGCTCAGTTGAAGGCAGGTGCGCTCTAGGCGCCGAACCCCAAAGTGCAAAGTCACCCAGGTCTACGGGCCTGGGCTCCGTTGAAGGTCGTGCTGAGAGCGACCCGAAATCGTCCCGTCCGAAGAGTCGTGTCAGATAGTCGCAGCGACCACGACACAACCAGCCTCAACCGAAGCAAGGAGGACGCAAGATGGCGTTGGATCTGATGAAAACCTTGAGAGAGGGCCTGTCGGGCGATGCGGTAGGGGATCGGCCCGCAGGCATAGAGATACGGCTCGATCTTGAGCCGGCCGGTGGTCTCCCCGTCCAGCCGCCCTCCTACGAGGGCGCGCTGGAGATCCATCCGCGCCATGTCGACGGCGAGCGGCGCGACGTGATCGAACTCGACAGCGTCGGTTCTTCAGCCAACCGCATGGAGGACGTGCTTCTCGACCTCCACCGGGCCGGCAACTACCCCCTCCCCGTTTCGACCACGACCGTCAAGCCGACCACCGGGCAAGCAGTGACGATCTCAACGCTCGAGATGCCACACCGGGTATTCGACGCCTGGCTGCGAGTGTCGGATGCGGAGGACGGGAGCGGCAGGTTCGAGGACAGTGAACAGGGACAAGAGTTGTCGCTGGCTCATGAGGCCGCCCTCGATCCGCTGCTCGAGACTTCAGCACACGATCTGCTCTTCGGAGCCTGGGACTCCCACAGGAAGGGACCCCACGGTCAGGTGCGGCTCGGCCGGAGCCTCACGACGACACTGATCGGCCTGGACCCGATCGCGCAGGCCCAATTCGCCGCGAGACGAGATCCGCTCAACCTGGGCGAGGCCAGTGACCTGCCCAAGGGAGCGAAAAGGCTCTCAGAGCAGGGGCTCAGTTCCATCCCGCCACAGAAAAGGATCCCTATACCCGTCGAGGGTGAGCGATACGAGAGCCTCAACGGAGGGGTGTCGATCACCGAGGCCCGCTACCTCGGCTTTCTCTCTTTCGCCGCGCTGAGAAGACTCGGCTTCCAGCGCTACGACGCTACCGAGGTCCGAGTTCTGCTCGCAACCCTTGGGCTGTACGCCGTGGCCCTACGAGCCGGCGACGGCTGGGATCTTCGGGCCCGATGCGCGCTCATACCCATGGGAGACGTACAGCTGACCCTGGTCGGACCCAAAGGGACGCGTGATGGCTTCACCCTGCCCACGGAAGAGGTCCGGGGCCTGTTCTCGGACGCCGTCGCGGCAGTCGGCATCAATAATCGCAGCGTCAACCTCCACGCCGGGGCGACCCTCAACGGGCTCGTCGACAAGGCGGTCGCCGCAGGCGGCGAGTAGGGGGAGGTCCACGATGAGAATCACTGTCCGGTTCCCGCTCGGTGTCTACCACGCACAGTCGCAGGGTTCCTTCGATGAACCCGAGTGGCCGCCCCATCCGGTCCGCCTGATCGGGGCGCTCGTGGCGGCCGCCCATTCGCCCGGCCGCGTGGGTGCGAGCGGAGGATCCTTGCACCAAGATCTTGCACTGCTGCAGAAGCTGTGTGACGCGCCCCCTCCCGTGATCGGAGCGCCGGATGCGGTTCCGATCGGTGAGGGGCCTACAGAGGACGTAGCCGTTCTGGTGACCGGCGCGACACGCTGGGCGCCGCGCAACTACTTCACGAAGGGCCGCAGAGAACAGGCCGGGGTGCAGAAGGTCGGTGTTGCTGTCGGGGATCGAGAGATCCAGTTCGCGTGGCCAGCACTCGAGCTCGGCCCTTCAGATGTGGAACGCCTCTCAAGCCTGGCGCAGGATGTGAGCTTCTTGGGTACGACCCGCTCTCCCGTCGTCGCGGAAGTGGCCGCCGGCGTGGGCGGGGACCTGGGCTCTGTCTGGAGCCCCGCACAGGACACGAACGCGCAACGAGCGCCGACGGTGGCGGTTCGAGTGCCGGATACGACCACGCTCAACGCCTTCGATCGCCGCCATGAGGCTCGCCGAAGCTCCAAGGCTGGGGTGGAAGCTGCCACGGCAGCCGTGCCGGGGATTCGGATCGGTCGTGAAGTCGCGTACGTCCATTCTTCGGCTTACAGATCGGCCAGCACGATCGATCCTCAGTGGTGGGGGGACATGGTCGTGCTGGCGATCGACAAGGACAGAAGCGAGGTGATCCCCCGCTCAGGCGCCTCCTATCTCTTCGCCCGTGCCGTGCGGACGGCGCTGTTGAGCGCGTATGAGTCTGTCGGGACGGCAGATCAGGCCCCCGCGATCCTGCGTGGGCGAGGCGCCGAAGCGCACTGCGCGATCGTGCCGCTCGCCGATGTGTGGCATGAACGCGCAGGGGGTCAGGTCAAGGGGGTGGGCATCCTGCTCCCGAGCACTCAGCGTGCCGACGACCTAGCGCAGCAGCGCGCGGCGATCGAACAGGGCCTCGCAAGCCTCGTCCGAGGCAGCGATGGGTGCGCGCAACGGTACGTCCAGATCCCGGGCTCCGGCCGGATCTGGCTGAAGCTCCCCACCGGCGGCGAAGCCGCGCTCAAGACGCTGCTCAAGAGGACCTACCGCACGACCGCGACATCCTGGTTGAGCGTAACTCCGGTCGTGCATGCGAGGTGGCGGAAGGGCTCGCACGAGACACTGATGGACCAGGTCGCACACGACTGTTCGCATGTCGGACTCCCTCGTCCGGCCCACGTGGAGGCCATTCGAGGATCGGCGTTCCCAGGGGGCGCGAGCCGACCCGTGCCAACTGACCGAGTGCCTCAGGAGTGGCGCAAGTCCCTCGGCGGGCCTTCAAGTCACCTGCGGATCACCTTCGCTTCCCCGGTTAAGGGCCCGCTACTCCTAGGACGGGCGCGCCACTTCGGTCTTGGCCTGTTCGTACCCAAGCTTGACGTTTCGCGGCCGGCTGGCCGGCAGCGGCGCCCGGAGGCCCCGTGACCTCGTTCGCCGAGTTCATCGCGGCCATTCATGGCGAACGGGGTCGCACGCCGTACCCGTGGCAGCAGCGCTTCGCCGAACGTTGCGCTACCGGCGCGCCGCCCTCCCTAGTGGGGGTTCCCACAGGGTGCGGGAAGACGACGGTGGTCGACGCGCTCGTGTGGGCCCTCGCGAGCCAGGCGGACCTGCCGCCAGCAGAACGGAGCGTGGGTGCGCGGATCGTATGGGCGATCGATCGCCGGATCCTCGTTGACGAGGTGCACGACCATGCCAGCGCGCTGGCGGAGCGCCTACTGACCGCGCGGGATCGCGAGGACGATCCACTCCATCGCACGGCCGTTCGACTGTCGGCCATGTCAGGCGATGTGCCTCTGGTGGCGACCCGTTGGCGCGGCGGGATCCCGAGCGACCGCTCGCTCCATGCGCCCACACAGGCACAGGTCATCACCAGCACTGTCGCCCAGGTGGGTTCGCGATTGCTCTTTCGCGGCTATGGGGTCGGCCGACGTTCGCTCGCGGTGGAAGCGGGCTTGGCCGCATGTGACACGACCATCTGTCTGGATGAGGCTCACCTCACCGAGCCCTTCCGCCAGACCGTCACCGCTATCGAGGCTCGTCGCGATGAAACCGAAGGCGAACTGGCTCTCCCGAGGCTTGGGCTACTCACCCTGACGGCTACGCCGGGGGAGCACATGCCCGACGCGGTCCTGCTCGAGGACGACGACCGCGAGGTGCCGGAGCTGAAGCGGCGCCTTCACGCCGAGAAGTGGGCACGGCTTGAGGAGGCGCCTCCAACCGAGCGCGAGCGGGTGAAGCTGATAGCCGAACAGGCAACCGCTTACCTGAAACTCGGGGTGCCGACCGTTGCGTGCGTCGTAAACACCGTCAAGCGCGCTCGGCAGGTGTTCGACGTGCTCACCCGCGAGCTTCGCGATGACGAGATCGACCTCGCCCTGTTGATCGGTCCTCAGCGTCCCGCAGACCGTGAGCGTTTGCTGGACGAGCACGGCGATCTGCTGTTCGGTCGCCGCTCCTCCGACCGGCCTCTCGTCTGCGTCGCCACGCAGACCTTTGAAGTCGGTCTGGACGCGGACGTGGCCGCGATGGTGACCGACTCAGCGTCGGCGTCGGCGCTGGTACAGAGGCTGGGTCGGCTGAATCGCGGTGGACACGGAACCGGACAGGCCACCATCGTCCGGGACGAGGGCTCGTGGCTGTACGAAGCCGACGAGCAGCTCGCTTGGGAATGGCTTCTGTCCCGCGAACGCGACGACGGCGCTGTCGACGTCTCGGTCGCCGCCCTCGAAGCCGACCGATCCCGTCCGCTGCCTGCTCGCGTGCGTTCAGCGCCTTCCCTGACGCCATTTGCCATCGACCTACTCGTGCAGACAAATCCCCAACCAGGCCGTTGGCAAGAGCCAAGCGTCGAGGGATTCCTCCGCGGGGCGGAGGACCGGACGGCGACCGACGTGACGCTGTGCTGGCGATGCGATCTCCTGCCCTCAGTCGGGGACCCCGCCGCCGAGGGGTACCGCGAGATGTTGCTCAAGCTCGCGCCGCCCGAGGCAAGAGAGCAGCTCACGCTCAGCATCAAGGCAGCCCGAGCTTTGCTGGCGGTCCTCTGCTCAGCCGAGAGCAGGTCAGCTAAGGCCGCGACGGTGGCGGTCTCCGATGCCGATGTGGAGGGGGCGTCTGAGCCCGCGAACGTGCCAGACCCAGACTCTCCGAAATTTGCCGTTCCTTTCCTCGTCATCCGCCGCAGAGAGGTCCTGCACGGAACGTTCTCGAGCGCCAACGACGGCAAGGTCGCGGCGAACTCGCTACAGCCGGGCGACATCGTGGTGCTCCCAACGGAAGCGGGGGGTGTCGACGGGCACGGTCTCGCGCCGGCCGCTCGCCCCGATCCGCAGATCGGCGACGTGGCGGCTGATCGCAGGCGAAAGCCCGAGAGCGGCGTTGGGCTGTCCACCCCGGTCCCGGTCCGAATCTCGCTGGCGGTTCTCGATAAGGGCGACCGATTCAAGTGGTCCGAGATCAAGCGGAAGTGCCGATCGGTGACGGACGGGACACGGGTAGGCGACGAGGCGAAGGCAGTTGCGGGCCTCGCAGACGAGCTGGCGCGCATCCTGCCGGATCACTACGCACTGTCACTTCTCACACGCGAGAAGCTGGCCGACCGGCAGGAGCCGATCCGTCTGCTCCTGCGAGCGATCGGGCCCGTGGGTGAAGACGACCTACCCAGACTGGACGATGGCGAAGTTGAGGCGCTCGAGGGCGAGGACCGCGAGGAACTGGACGGTGACGATGGCCGGGACGCCGGGGACGCATCGGCAGACGCCGAGGCCCCTCCACCAGAGCCAGATGTCCTCGAGCGGACATGGGTCCTCCTTCCCGTAGCGGATCGGCAGCGGGAACGCCAACACCGGGACAGCGCCCACCCCCCGCCCACCCTCGAGGCGCATGCGACCGCGGTTCGAGCCCAGGTGGAGGAGTTCACCGCCAACAGTGGTCTTCCCGAATCGATCCGTTCGGCGCTGTCGCTGGCCGCGTCTGCCCACGACCATGGCAAGGCCGACCCGCGAACCCAGGCGTTCTACCACGGGGGAGTCAGGCCGCTCGGGGCAGACCCGATCGCCAAGAGCGTGTTCGGGACAGACGACCCGCGCACCGAGAAGCTCGCGCAGGCGACCGCCGGGCTCCCACGAGGGCTCAGCCACGAGATCGCCTCCGTCGCCGTCCTCTCCGGGCGGCTAGGCGGCGAGGCATCCACGGACGACGATATAGACGCTGACCTCGTTCTTCATCTCGTTGCCAGCCACCACGGACAGGGCAGACCGATCCCGCGCACTCCCACCGGCGGAGAGGATCCGGCGGCCTTCTATGTCGACGCAGCCGGGATCCAAGGGATCGCGATCGGGGACGGGCAGGACGGATGGGCCGACGGCGAGTGGCTGCGGCGATTCTGGCGCGTTCTCGATCGGTACGGAGAGTGGGGCACGGCTTACCTCGAGGCACTGCTCGTCCTCGCAGATCGGACCGTCTCGGCAAGGGGAGACTGATGGCGCTGGAGCTCGCATGGATGGCTCCCGAAGCCCCGTACATGCCGGTGGCGACGGCAGGTCTCCTCTCGGCGCTCGAACAAGCCGGACACCCGACGACCGCCCGGTGGCGAGAGGCCGGTAACCGGGTTCAACTGCGCCTGGATACAGAGCTCACCTCGGATGAGGTGGGTGTGCTGCTGGCCGAGGTCGAATGGCCTTCCCCGGAGAAGATCCCATGGCCACCCGGCACGGCAGGGTCGGGCACCCAGGCGATCAAGCCGGTGCTCGAGAAGCAGGACCGCCCGGCAGACGCCTTCCGCATCATGGTCGCAGCAGCTCCGCCGGCCGAGGCGAGGTTCCTGAGGGCTCTCCTTACAGACGCCGCCTTGGACAACAACGGCGTCCCCTCCCGCAGCCGTCTTCTCCGCGGCGTGAAGTCGGACCTCTCGGGTGTGGCCAACCGGCCGAAGACAGTGACCGCCGCGCAACTGGCGGCCGAGCTTGCCGACGGTCCTGACTTCCGCAAGGGGGCTTCCGGCCTGGGCTTAGGTCTTATCCCCGAGATACAGACCTTCGGCGGCACGACGGGCCCCTCGGCGTCAACGGTGGGCGCCTACTCGCCCCTCCTGTACGTCTTGCTCTGGCTCGGTGTGATGGCCCTCCCACCGGTCGGGGTATCACGTGGTCCGACTCGAACCGTCGGCGGCCCGCTGGTTACCGCTGCAGACGTGCTGTCGTGGCCCCTTTGGCGAGTACCGGTCGGACTGAGGGCGCTGCGTTCGCTCTTCTGCCTCGACGCGATCCACGCACAGGAACCGGCGATCGAGGCGTTGGCCCGACGTGGGATCACGGCCGTCTACAGAGCCCGTGCGGTCGAGCTGAGCACAATGGTCGCCGTCTACCGCTGGGGGCAGCAGGTCGCGCGGTGACCAGGCTCGACCTCACCCCCATGCACACGCTCAACGGGCACCTGCAGCGTCGCGTGATGGGCTGCAGCACCCCGCGGAAGCCCCGGGCACTGGCGAGGAGCTCCTCGGAGCGCGGGGTCACGCGCTGCCGGCAAGCACGATCTTGTCCCGATCGACCTCGCGGATGAAGAACGAGTCGATCGCGCGGCGTCCTTCGATCCAGCCTGGATCCGCCACCCGAGTCGACACCCGGAACGGGTTCACACCCTCGGCCTCGGCGGCATCCATCGCCAGCTCGGTTACCCGCCGGAAATGCCGCTCGCGCCCGCCGTCTGTGATGACGAGCAGATCGATATCAGACCAGCGCCCCGGTTGCTCGCCTCGGGCGCGTGATCCGTACAGCCATACGCCGATCAGCTCCTCCCCCAGTTCGTTCTCGAGCAGCCCGGGCAGGCGATCGACCACGCGTCGGTCGCGATCGCTCAACGATGCATTCGCAACCGATCCCACGCACCCAATGTAACCCGACGCCCATGGCTGACTCACCCCCCGCGACCCCAGATGAATCCGCCGCCCCGGACCTCATCCCCGCCCGGATGCTCAACGAGCACGTCTACTGCCCGCGGCTGGCCTACCTCGAATGGGCGGACGGAGGCTTTCGCCACAACGCCGACACCGCCGAGGGCACCTACGCACACCGGCGCGTGGACTCCCAGAGCGGAAGCCCCCCGGCGCCCGACGAGGAGGCTGGCGATGAGCCTCCGCGTCCGAGCACGTCGGTCACGCTCAGCTCGGATGCGCTCGGTCTCACGGCCAAGATCGACCTCCTCGAGCACGAGGGGCGAGCTGTCACGCCCGTCGAGTACAAGCGCGGCAGTCCGGCTCCCGGCGACGTGCCGCTGCACGACCCTGAGCTCGTCCAACTCTGTGCCCAGGTTCTCCTGCTGCGCGACGCCGGCTACACCGTCGACCAAGGCGAGGTCTACTTCGCGGAGACGCGTACCCGGCACACCATCCCCATCGACGATGCACTCGTCGCGCGCACGCTCGCCGAGCGAGACCGGTTGAGAGCAAACGTCGAGTTGCACGAAGCCCCGCCTCCTCTCGTGGACAGTCCGAAGTGCCCGCGCTGCTCGCTGGTCAGCGTGTGCCTGCCCGACGAGACCAATCTCCTGCGCGGGGCGAGCGAGCACGTCCCGCGCCGCCTGATCGCGCCGGACTCACCGGCCACGCCGCTCTACCTCACCACGCCCGGCTCGCGCCTGACCAAACGCGGCGGCAGGGTCGTCTTGATGGAGGATGGAGTCGAGGTCGCGAGCCGGCGGCTGATCGACATCTCCCACGTTGCCGTGTTCGGGAACGTGTCGGTGGGCAGCGCGCCTATCCGGGCCTTTCTCGAGGCTGGGGTACCCGTCCTCTGGTTGAGCGCCGGCGGATGGCTCAGTGGCTTCGCGACGGGCATGCCGGGTCAGAACATCGAGCTGCGGGTGCGCCAGCACCGAGCCGCTGCCGTAGGAGCCCCCGCGACGGCGGCTTCCTTCGTCGCCGGGAAGATAAGGAACTGCCGGACGCTGATCCGCCGCCACGGTGGGCCGGATGCGAGCCAGGCGGTCGCCCAGCTCGCAGACCTTGCCCGGGCAGCGGAGCAGGAGCCGGCGACGCAGTCCCTGCTCGGGGTCGAAGGGACTGCCGCACGGATCTACTTCGAGCAGTTCGGCCGGCTGATCGCCGGAAGCCGGAACCTGGGCGACTTCGACTTCGCCGGCAGGAGCCGGCGTCCCCCGCGGGACCGGCTCAACGCCCTGCTGTCCTTCGCCTACGCCCTGCTGACCAAGGACGCGACCGCCGCCACCATCTCAGTCGGGTTCGAGCCCTACCTCGGCCTGTACCACCGGCCCCGCTTCGGGCGCCCCGCGCTGGCGCTGGACCTTGCGGAGGAGTTCCGGCCGCTCGTTGCCGACTCGACGGTTCTGACGGTCGTGAACAACGGCGAGATTCGCAAGGACGATTTCGTCGAGCGGGCGGGCGCGGTGGCTCTGTCGCAGACTGGCCGTCGCAAATTCATCGCGGCGTACGAGCGAAGGATGACCGGTGAGCTGCACCATCCCCTGTTCAAGTACCAGGCGAGCTATCGTCGTTGTCTTGAGATCCAGGCACGGCTGCTGGCAGCCACGCTGCTCGGCGACGTGCCGGGCTACCGACCCTTGACAACTCGATAGGAAGATGGCGGACCGCAACCGCTACCTGCTCACGTACGACATCCGGCACCCGCGAAGGCTCAGGCGGGTGCATGGCGTCGCGAAGGACTACGGGGAACCGCTCCAGTACTCGGTGTTCGTGTGTGACCTGACGAGGATCGAGCTCGTCAGCATGCGCTCGCACCTGGTGGAGGAGATGAACCAGGGCGAAGACAGCGTGAGCATCTTCGACCTCGGTCCGCCGACCGGGCGCGGGTTGACGTGCGTAGAGTTCATCGGCGCGCGCCGACCTCTCCCGGGCGGCGACGCCGCCATCTGGTGAAGCGAGCGGTGAGGTGGTGCAGGAACGTCCGCTACCGCTCGCGAGCCGTTTCTGGCTGTTCACGGGCGCTTTCTCAAGTGCCAGCTCTCGGCTGACGGTGGCCCGAGGATGGTTTCACTGCTACCGCTCGCTCGCCCACCGAAACAGCCTGCAAACCGATCCATTATTGTAACCGTTCAGTTCCCCGGTGTTTTGCAGGATCGTTTGCAGGGAGGGGGAATTTGGGGGTGTGGGTCGTGAGGAGTTTGAGGCGGTCGCGGTCGCGGGGGGTGAGCCGGCGCGGGTGTTGATGGTG
>JAABUR0100005545.1_pt1 | contig 16045 bp, 17 predicted proteins | sample 5560091 | NCBI WGS metagenome assembly JAABUR01 (sample SAMN10711879, study PRJNA513375) | rock metagenome | isolation source: Antarctica rocks | place: Antarctica: Victoria Land, University Valley sud
CCTGACCCTGACCACCGCCAAAACCAAGGCCGTCTCCAAGCCAGCTCTCGACGCGGCCACCCAGCGCGCATCCGCTCATGAGTCAACGATGCCAGCTACGCGCGCATCTTGACATGAGTCACCGGGGGGCTGAAGACTCGGCGACTATCAGCGGCGAGGGGGTAGCCGGTGCAGCCTTACCGCGTCCAGTGGCGCGAGGCGAGCCGCTCATCCGGTGCGGGACTCCTCACCGGCCAGCACATCGCCGTGAGTCCCGGTCTCGGCGACCTCGGGCGGTCCCTCGGTGTGTACCTCCGCCTCGTCACTCGACCGCATCAATGCGATGAGAGCCTTCTGGTCGGCGGCCGACGGGAATCCCCACCCCGGCTGGTAGCCGTAGACCTCGTGCAGCATGCGCCCGTCGCTCAGCGTCGCCAAGATCTCGACTGAGTCCGGTCCGACCAGCGCCGGATGCTCGACACCGCAGGCTTCCGACACCTTGAGCAGGTCGCGCCGCAATGTCTTGACGTAGTTGCTGCAACGGTCAGCCTTCGAGACGGGGTCCAACCCATGGGCGAGCCACGGGTCCTGGGTGGCCACTCCGGTCGGGCACGTACCGGTGTGGCATCGCTGGGCCTGCACGCAGCCGACCGCCAGCATGGCTTCGCGGCCAACGTTGACCATGTCGACCCCGAGACCGAAAGCCACCAGGGCGTTGTCAGGCAGCCCCAGCTTCCCGCTGCCGATGAACACAACGTCCTCGTGCAGCCCCCGCTCCGCGAAGATCGAGTAGACGCGGCTGAAGCCCATCCGGAAGGGCAGCGACACCGCGTCGGTGAAGATCATCGGAGACGCGCCGGTGCCGCCTTCGCCACCGTCGATGGTGATGAAGTCGACTCCACGGCCGGTCGTGCCCATGACGTCGGCCAGCTCATCCCAGAAGTCGAGGTCCCCTACTGCCGACTTGATACCGACCGGCAGGCCGGTCTCGCCTGCCAGCATCTCCACCCAGTCGACGAGCGAGGCGACGTCGTGGAACTCCGCGTGCCGAGACGGGCTGATGCAGTCCTTGCCTTCGGGTACGCCGCGGGTGCGCGCGATCTCAGGTGAGACCTTCGCGGCGGGGAGCACGCCGTCGAGGCCGGGTTTCGCGCCCTGGCTGAGCTTCACCTCCAGGGCGCGGATCGGAGCGTTCGCGACCAGCTCCAGCAGGTGGTCGAGGCTGAACCGGCCTTCGTCGTCACGGCAGCCGAAGTACGCCGTGCCGATCTGGAAGATCAGCTCGCCGCCCATCCGGTGGTAACGCGACACAGCACCCTCACCGGTGTTCTGCAGACAGCCGGCGAGCTCTGCTGCCCGGTTGAGCGCTTCCACCGCGTTGCCCGACAACGAACCGAAGCTCATCCCGGAGATGTTCACAACCGAGTCCGGACGAAAGGCCTGCTTCCGCCGATGTGCCCCTCCCAGCACCTTGGCGCAGGGCAGCCAGGCCTCCTGCGCCGGGTGACCGTGGGTGGCGTGGGTCCGTCCGAACGTGCGGTGATGGACGATGACGTTGCCGACGCCGTGCTCGAGGTCGTTGTCGGTTCCGAAGCCGAAGTAGTTGTTCTCCTGCTTCGCCGACGCATACACCCACCGACGTTGGTCACGGCTGAACGGCCGTTCCTCGTCGTTGCCGGCGACGATGTACTGGCGCAGCTCCGGACCGATCGACTCCAGCCAGAAGCGGGCATGCCCGACGACGGGGAAGTTACGCAGAATCGCGTGCTTGCGTTGCAGCAGGTCGTGCGCGGCCACGGCGGCGAGGGCAGCAGCGGGCACCGTTTTCCACCAGGACTTCACCTGCACAGTGTTCTACGGATGCGGCTGTTGCGCACCGGGCGTTCGGCTGCGCCTACGCGTGGTCAGCCGCGGCGCAGACCGGTCACCCATGACGAGGCATCGGCGAAGTCGGAGTCGGAGGTGCCCGGCCTGACATCCGTGACCGCGCCGTCGGCCCGAGGGTAGGAGCCGAGGAAGCGGACGTCGGCGCAGGTACGCCGAAGCCCCATCAGCGCCTCACCCATCCGGGCGTCGGCCACGTGGCCCTCTGCGTCGATCGAGAAGCAGTACCGGCCGAGCGCAGAGCCGGTCGGGCGGGACTCGATACGCGTCAGGTCGACCCCGCGGGCAGCGAACTGCTCCAGCAGCTCGAGCAGGGCTCCCGGATGGTTGTCACGGATGAACACCACCAGCGACGTCTTGTCGGCACCGGTAGGTCCAGGCGGCGAACCCGGGCGCGAGACAAGGACGAAGCGTGTCACTGCCCCCGCCCGGTCGGCGATCGCCGACGCGAGCGTTGCCAGCCGGTAGGTCTGGGCGGCGATTGGGGCAGCGATCGCGGCGTCGTACGGCGAGTCGGCGACTGCCACCATGGCTGCCGCGTGCGCGGTCGACGCCTCCAGCACGACCTCTGCATCGGGCAGGTGGGTAGCCAGCCAGCGCCGGCACTGGGCCTCGGCGTGCGGGTGGGTGGCGACCCGGCGGATGTCGGCTGCCCCGGTGCCCGGCTTCGCCAGCAGCGCGAACTGCACCTCGACGTGCATCTCGCGGGTGATGACGAGCGGGTCACCCGTGGAGAGCTCGTCGAGAGTCACCGCCACCCCGCCCTCGACCGAGTTCTCGATCGGTACGACGGCACCGTCGGCGTCTCCGGCACGCACGGAGTCGAGAGCGGCCACGACCGAGGCGCACGGGAGCAGCTCCGCCCGCGCTGCCGCCGGGAGCGACCGCAGGGCGGCCTCGGTGAACGTGCCTTCGGGGCCGAGGTAGGCGTAACGGGCAGGCGGGACACCGGGCATGATGCCCAGCGTAGAGACGCTAGATTTCCCGCATGAGCGGCTCCCCCCCTGAGGATCGCGGCGCCACCGCCGCCTCGGCGGTCCACACCTACGCACAGCTCGACGCTGACCGGGCCGGCAGGACGGGTGACGCCGAGGTCGTGTACGGCGCCGGGAAGACTCCCACCCAGGTAGTCGAGCTACTGCGCTCGCTGCACGAGACGCATCCCGACCGGGCAGTGCTGGCGACCCGCCTCGACCCCGCCGCCCTCGATCTTCTTGCCCACGAGCTGCCCGATGCAGAGCTGCACCTGGTGGCCCGCGCGGCGACGCTCGGGCCGCTGCGACCCCCACGGGGGCGCATTCTCGTCGTGTCGGCCGGTACGTCGGATGCTCCGGTTGCCCAGGAAGCAGTCGTGACTGCGCGCGTCTTCGGGGCCGCCTGCGACACGGTCCACGACGTCGGAGTCGCGGGGTTGCATCGGATCCTGGCGGTCCGCGACCAGCTTGCGGACGCCGACTGCCTCATCGTGGTCGCAGGCATGGAAGGGGCACTGCCCTCGGTCGTGGGCGGCCTGACCGGCGTCCCACTGGTCGCTGTGCCCACCAGCGTCGGCTACGGGGCGTCGTTCAACGGTCTCGCTGCCTTGCTTTCCATGCTGAACTCCTGCGCGCCCGGGGTCGTGGTCGTTAACATCGACAACGGCTTCGGGGCCGGCGTGTTCGCAGCCCGGGTGGCCCGCAACGCGGCCGCGCATGACACGCATATCGACCCGAGGAGTCCGCCCGCATGATCGGCTGGATCGACGCAGCTTCTGGAGCCAGCGGTGACATGCTGCTCGGGGCACTGCTCGACGTCGGCGCCGATGAGCAGGTGATGCAGGCGGCAATCGCGGCCGTGGCACCGGAGGCAGCCGCGTTGTCGATCGTGCGGGTGCAGCGTCGCGGCATTTGGGCCAACAGGGCCCTGGTGGACGTGGCCGAATCGTCGACGCAGCGCGGACTGGCCGACATCGTCACGCTGATCGGCAGCGCCCACCTCGACCCGCAGATCAGCAGGCACTCGATCGACGTGTTCTCCCGGCTGGGCGCCGCAGAAGCAACCGCCCACGGCGTCAACGTCGACCAGGTGCACTTCCACGAGGTGGGTGCGCTCGACGCGATCGTCGACATCGTCGGCGTCTGTGCCGGGTTCGTGTCGCTGGGCCTGACCGAGCTGCACTGCAGCCCGATCGCCGTCGGCTCGGGCTCCGTGCACTCCGAGCACGGCGAGCTCAGCGTTCCGCCGCCCGCGGTGGTCGCCCTGCTCCAGGGTGCCCCGACGTACGCAGGGTCTGCCGCCACCGAGCTGTGCACCCCGACCGGTGCGGCGCTGCTCAGCCACTGGGTGACGGAGTTCGGGCCGCAACCGCTGATGGCCGTCGACGCCATCGGCTGCGGCGCGGGAACGAAGGACTTCGACTCGCACGCCAACGTCGTGCGCGTGTTCGTCGGCAGGTCCCACGCCGAGAGCATCAGCCGTGCCGTCGTCTACGAGACCAACGTCGACGACCTCGACCCTCGGCTCTGGCCGGTGGTCGTCGAGCGACTCTTCGACGCCGGGGCGTCGGATGCGTGGCTGACGCCCATCGTGATGAAGAAGGGCCGACCTGCTCACACCCTGTCGGTACTTCTCCCGCTCGAGCGGGCGAGCGACGTCCGCCGGGTCATCTTCGCCGAGACCTCCGCGATCGGCCTGCGGGAGACCTTCGTCGGCAAGCACGTGCTCGACCGGTCGTTCTCCCACGTGCTGGTCGATGAGCAGAAGATCAGCGTCAAGATCGCACGCACCGCGAGCGGCAGCGTGCTCAACGTTCAGCCGGAGTTCGAGGATGTTTCCCAGGCCGCCCGCACCCTCGACCGCCCGGTCAAGGATGTGCTCGCCGCCGCTGTCGCAGCGGCATCGCACCTGTGGGAACGCAGCGACAACTAGGCCGCCGCACTGGCGACGTGCGGCGGACCCCCTCACCTCGTCGCCCCTAGACTCATCCGGTCCGCACCCCCCGCGACCCCGAGGCGACGCATGGATTGGCATCTCCTGCTCATCACCTTCGGTGTCATCTTCCCGGTCGAGCTGCCGGACAAGACGTTCGTCGCCGCGCTCGTGCTGTCGACGCGTTACAACCCGCTAGCAGTGTGGATCGGCGTCGGGCTCGCCTTCGGGGTGCAGTGTCTGGTGGCTGTCACCGCGGGACACGCCGTGTCGTTCCTGCCCGAGTGGATCGTGCACGTGGTGAGCACGGTGATGTTCCTGATCGGGGCGATCATCTTGTTCCGGCAGGCGCCGAAAGCCGACGTCGAGGAGAAGGAGCAGGAGGAGTCGTTCGCGGCGAAGGCTTCCAAGGATCAGGTGGGGTGGCACGCGGTGAGCACCTCGTTCCTGGTGCTGTTCGCAGCCGAGTGGGGCGACCTGTCGCAGATCCTGACGCTCAACCTGGTCGCGAAGTACGGGTCGCCGGTGACGGTGTTCGTCGGGTCGTGGCTGGCGCTGCTCGTCGTCTCAGGGCTGGCGGTCGTCGGCGGTCGGGTCCTGCTGCGTCACATGAGGCTGTCGGTTCTCCACTACTTCGCCGGGACAGTCTGCCTGGTCCTCGTCGGCGTCGGCGTCGTGCAGCTCGCCACCGGCTGACCTGCCGACAGGACACGTGCAGCATCCGGGCGGTCCGCGGTGAGCGCGACCATTAGGCTCGCCACCATGACCCAGAAACCAGGCGCCGACAGCGAGGTCGGCAGGCTGCGTACCGTTCTGCTGCACCGCCCCGGTGCGGAGCTGCAGAGGCTGACGCCCCGCAACAACGACAGCCTGCTCTTCGACGGCATCCCCTGGGTCAGCAGGGCCCAGGATGAGCATGACGCGTTCGCGTCGGCCTTGCGTGACCGCGACGTCGAGGTGCTGTACCTGATGGACCTGCTCACCGAGTGCCTCGCCGCGTTGGAGTCGGCCCGCGAGCACGCGATCCGGCATGCCACCGCGTCACTGCACCTCGGCGACACGCTGCGGAACCACTTCACGACCTGGATGCATGAGCTCGACGCCCCCGGCCTCGCCGGTGCGATCACTGCCGGCGTACGCAATGACGAGGTGCGCGGCGGCTTCGGTCTGGTCACCAGCCTGCTCGACCCTCACGACTTCCTCATCGACCCGTTGCCCAACCTCCTCTTCACCCGAGACTCGTCGGTGTGGCTCCGTGACCGGGTCGCTGTCACGAGCCTGGCCATGCCCGCCCGGGCCCGCGAGACACAGCTGACGGAGCTCATCTACCGGTTCCACCCACGCTTCGAGGGAGTCGCCCAGGTCCACGGCCCGGACCGGGAGCACGTCGAAGGTGGCGACGTGCTGCTGCTCGCACCCGGCGTCATCGCGGTCGGTGCGGGCGAGCGGACGACCCCGGCCGGTGTGGAGCGGTTCGCCCGGCAGGTCCTCGCCGACGGCCTCGCGCACACGGTGCTCGCCGTCCCGATTGCCCAGGAGCGCGCCACCATGCACCTCGACACCGTCTGCACGATGGTCGACGTCGATGCGATGGTGATGTATCCGAAGGTCGCGGACTCCCTTCTCGCCTACGCCATCACCTGTCCCGATCCGCACGAGGACGAGACGCAGATCGAGCTCTCGGTGGCGGCCAGCGAGCCCTTCCTGGTGGCGGCCGCGAAGGCGATGGGGATCGACACGCTGCGACAGATCTACACCGGCCTCGACCCTGTCACCGCCGAGCGCGAGCAGTGGGACGACGGCAACAACACGTTGGCCATCGCGCCGCGGGTGGCCGTTGCCTACGAGCGCAACGTCGAGACGAACCAACGGCTCTCCGACGCAGGCATCGACGTCGTCGCCATCTCAGGTTCTGAGCTCGGCTCTGGCCGAGGTGGGCCTCGGTGCATGTCGTGCCCGATCTTGCGCGAGCCTCTCGCTCAGCCCTGAATGCCGCGGAGCGTTTGCCATGTTAACAAACCAGCTGGCTTGTCAACATGGCAAATCTGCCGTGCGGACAGTGCGTTTGCTATGTTGACATGGCAAACGCGGGGGTGAGCTGCGTGTGAGGATGGCCACCGCAACTTCACCGTTGCGAAGCCAATGCCTCGAGGGCTGCGGCGCCGGTGACCACGGCGACTCTGTCTCGCAGGTCGAACGGTGTGGAGACATCCATACCGACGACCATGCCATCACCTGGACCGTCGAGCCGCCAAGGAACCGACATGCGCAGCGGTTCCGGGCTTGGCAGCTGCTCGAAGCGCCTGAGCCCGACGGTCGGCGAGCCTGTCGTTTGCCGGGAGGTCACACATCGACGCCGAGCCTGACCGTCACCACGTCGCCCGTCTCGAGCCCCTCGACCGCCCGCACGCCCGCCTTCACCGGCACGAGGTAGCGGCCGTCCTTGGGGAACAGGGACGTCTTCCATGCCGTTTCGCCGATCTGCGCCGCGACCGGGATCATGCCCCAGCCGTAGGTCACGAACGCCGATGTCGCTTCCAGCTCAGCGCAGTCCTCCTCCGGAACGGTGACGAAGTGCCAGGGCGCGGGGCCCTTCCAGAACCACAGTTCGCCGGTGAACTCCAGGTGCATGCGATCAGGATAGGAGCAGTCCCGTCCCGACAGACCCGCTCAGGCGTCAGGTTTGCGCCAACGGTGACATGCGGGCATTGGAAAACCCGGCCGTTACTGACGGGGGATACAGCAACGACCGGGCTTTAGTTGAGTGTAGAACGACCCCCGTGACCGACACAAGCGGAACCGCGACCTCCGCCGCCGATTGCGCACAGGCAGACCTGCGGTACTGCCGGAAGGCCTCGCAAACCCCGTGATACCTCGCGTTTGGGTGGGAGAAGCGGCGGGCCACCGCCGCGGGTCAGCGAATCGTCAGCTGCCGGTTGGCGAGGCCGTTACGGGCCGAGCGTTCGTCTTGGCTGAGCGGGCCCTTGTCGCCGATGACGTCTGCAAGCCGCTCAGCGAAAGCCGCCGCAGGCTCCTCGACCGCTTCTGCGCCGGTGCCGACGGGCAGGTCCCACACCGGCACGAGCAGACCATGGGCGCGAAACGAGCCGACGAGACGGCTGTCGGCGCCCAGAGAGTCCGCTCCGGCGGCGTGCAGCCGCGCGAGTGCGGTGAGCATGGCGTCCTCCTCGTGCGGCATCACCCAGCGGACGTGCTCCTTGGTGCCGACCGACGTCCAGTACGCCGCCTCGACGGACGCCAGCCGGCGGGTCGGGTCGATGGAGGCGTTCAGCTGTTCGAGGGTCGCCGCCACCGAGCCGTCCGTGTCGTCGGCGTTCTCGAACCAGAAGTCGAACCCCTCCAGCACGGTGACGTCGAGGCGGGCGGTGAGGTCGACGACGTCCTGGAGGCGTGGCCCGGGACCGGGCAGGCTGGGCATCACCACGCTCGTGCCCGGCTCTCCGGCCAGCCCGAGGCGCAACGCCTCGGCGAAGTCGCGGCTGGGATCGCCCGACTGATGAGTGACCTGGACGGCCAGCCACACCTCGGAGTTCTCGCGGACCATGGCCGGCACCAGACCGGGAAGCAAGGTTGCGACAGACACCGTGCGACCCTCACCCGCCCCGTCGTACGCATCCGGACGAAGGGAGAGCGGAGCAAGGGCCGCGGGCACGAACTCGCGCAAGGCGATCCAGTCGCACTCCTGCGGCAGCCCTTCGAAACTGCGCACGACGTACGGTGCGGCACCGTCGGCGGCGCCGTGGCAGGCCTTGTAGCGGCGCCCCGACCCGCATGGGCACGGTTGGCGCGGCCCGACCTGACCCGGCGCAGTAGCACTGGCGGTGGAGGTGCGTGACTTCTTGCCCATGACGCCCTTCTCGCGATGACCTGGACGCGGAGCCGTCCGCACACAGTGTCGCCCATCGGGAGGCGGGCAGCGCCAACGGGCAGCCTCTTGCAGGCGGCCGTCAGGCGCGGTCGAGCACGCCGAACACGATGTTGCCCGTGCGCGTCTCCCGGACACCCCAGTCGCGGGTGAGACTACGCACGATCGCGAGACCGCGGCCGCCGAGCGACAGCACCGGCGTGTGCAGCAGCGCCGGCAGGGTGACCGACCCGCCATCGACGACACAGACGCGGACGAAGTCATGCCCCGCCACGAGCTCCACGCGGAGCATGCCGTGCGGGAGGGGCCGCGCGTGCCGCAAGGCGTTGCCGACCAGCTCGCTGACCACCATCCTGGCGTCGTCGACGATGGCCTGGCTGACGCTCAGCGAGCGCAGCGCCACGGTGAGGTGCGTACGCGCGGAGCCAGCGGACGCCGGGGCGAACGGCAGCGCCCACGACCACGTCTGGTCGTCGATATCCAGTGGCAGCGCGGCACTCACGTGACTAGAGTGACTGCTTCTGTGTAATCGTGCAACTACATTGCGTGATATGTCGGTCTTCTACGCCGTCTCGGTGAGCTGCTGGAGGGCGTCTCCCGGGTTGTCGGTGATGATGACGTCGACACCGAGACCGGCGCACAAAGCGATCTCCGACGGCGTGTTCACCACCCACACGGCCACCTCGTGGCCGGCGGCGTGCACCTTCTCGACGTACTCCGGATGTGCCCTCACGATGTCGATGGACGGACCGGCCACGCTCGCGCCGAGCGGCAACGACCCGTCGCGCAGGCGCAGGGGCACCCGCTCCATCAGATAGACCCGCGGCACCCGGGGCGCCATCTCCAGGCACCGGCGCAGGCTGATCCACGAGAAGCTCATGATCCGGACCGGCGACGTGGTGGCGCGGCGTGGCCGCGCCCAGCCATAACGGTCCAGCAGCTCGACCAGCCGGCGCTCGACCAGGCCGGCGTACCGGGTCGGGTGCTTGGTCTCGATAGCCACCTCGACCGGCTTGCCCCAGTCCTTCACCAGGTCGAGCAGCCGCTCGAGGGTCAGGAACGACGCCCCCTCGGGGTCGCCGTCCTTCGACTCGTCGTCGAGATCGGCCCAGGGGTTCTTCCACGCCGCCCAGTCCAACGCCTCGAGCTGTTGCAGCTGCAGCGTCGACACCGGCCCCGTGCCGGTGCTCGTGCGGTCGATACGGCGGTCGTGCACGCAGACCAGGTGGCCATCCGCCGTCAGCCGCACGTCGCACTCGATGCCGTCGGCGCCGAGCTCGAGCGCCGTGGTGTACGCGCCGAGCGTGTGCTCGGCGTTCGAGACGCTGGCGCCGCGGTGCGCCGTGACCGCAGGCCGCTGCTTCGGCACCACCGGGATCGCCGCAGGCTTGCGGGAACGTCGTACCCCACGTCGAACTCCATCGCCGGACTTCACCATGGACGAGCCTTCCGCAAACCGCAGTAGGGAGCCGGCCGCTACCAGTTCCCGTAGCCCTGCTGCGGGTAGCCACCCGCAGGCGAGGAGGCCGTGTCCTTGCGTGGACCGCGCACCTTCAGCAGGCCCATCAGTAGTCCGACGGCAAGCAGGAGGAAGCCGCCGCCGGTGATCATGGTCGCTGTTACACCCTTGTCACCTTGGGCCGACTGTCCGTCGGCGTCAGCGATGCCGCTGGCGAGGAACAGCCCCACCAAGACGACCAGGACGCCGATCCCGGCGACCGCCATGCCGGCCAGATCGATGCCGTCGCCCTTGCTCTTGCGGCCGACGAACCGAGCGATCCACAGGCCGAGCGCAACCAAGGCCACCAGACCGGCCACCAGCAGGAAGATGGTGTCCATGGTGTCGCTCGACTTGGCGTCGTCGGTGCTCACGGGGTTGCCGTCGGCGAAGTCCGCGAAGATCCCCCGTCGCGCGGTGAACGCCCAGAGGGCGTACGCCAGCGCCAGCACCCCGCCGAGCCCCAGTGCGATCACCGCCGCCAACGCACCGCTGTCGGAGCCGGACGACACCTTCGACCCCGGCGTCGTCATCGGCCACGCGGCACTCGGAGTGGCGTTCCCGCCTTGGTAGGAGGGCTGCCCTGCGCCGTACGACGGGGGCGCGCCGGCGCCTGGACCGTACTGCTGCGGGGAGCCCGGTCCCGGGTAGCCCTGCCGCTGCTGCTCCTGGTGGCGACGGAGCACGGTGGTCTGGTCTTCGGTCGCTGCCGGCTCGCCGTACGGCGACTGAGCCGAAGCACCGTACTGCCCGGGGGGACCCTGGGGTGGGTACGCCGGAGACTGCTGGCCAGGCCCACCGGACGGGCCGGGTGCCCCCTGGCTGAGGGGGAGACCGCATCGTCCGCATGAGGTGGTGCCGGGCGGGTTCTGCAACCCGCAGCGTGGACATGGCATGGCACGATCCCCAATCTGGACGCACGCGAACGCTGTCGACTCGACAGCGTACCGAAGCCGGGGTCTCTCGGCCGCTCGCTATCTCGACCAGGAGCCGGCGTCGTCGCGCTGGGTGCGCAGGAACTTGCCGAAGTGCGGGACGGTGAAGCGCACGACGCCGCGTTCCTCGGCGAACACGAGCCCCTTCTTGATGAGCCCGTCGCGGGCCGGCGACAGTGACGACGGCTTGCGGCTGAGCGACGCTGCTACGTCGGCAGTGCTGACCGGTCCGTCGTGGTTGCGGGCACCAAGCTCGGCGATCGCCAACATGTAGTCGCGCTCGGCGGGCGTGGCGCGGTCGAAGCGGGCGCCGAAGAAGCCGACAGCAAGCTCCGCCTCGGCGAGGGGGGCGGCTTCGGTGACGTCGTCGAGCGTGATCGGGCTGCTGGGCGCGGCGTCCCAGGTGACCTTGCCGTACGCCTGGACGAAGTACGGGTAGCCGTCGGTGAGTCGGTAGAGCTCGTCGAGGGCGTCGGGGTGGTAGCTCACGTCTTCGGTGGCGGCGGGGATGAGCAGGGCGCGGTCTGCCTGCTCGCGTGGCAGCCGGTCGACGACGCGGTAGTGGAACAGCCGCTCGGCGTACGACTTGGACGCCGACAATGCGCTGGGCAGGTGCGGCAGGCCCGCGCCGACGATGACGAGCGGGCTGCCCTGCTGGCTGATCTCGTGGCAGGCGGCGCACAGCGCAGACAGCTCGTCGGAGGCGACGTCTTGCATCTCGTCTACGAAGATCGCGACACCGACCGACAGGTCGGCACCGAGCTGGGCGACCTCGGAGAAGAGCTCGACCAGGTCCATCTCGAGGTCGCCGGAGTCGGCTCGACCCTTGGCCGCGACGACGTCGGTCGGCGGGTGCCAGCGGTGACCGACCCTGTCTGCCATCGCTGTGCGCAGCGCGAACGCCTTGACCACGCCGGCCACAGCGTCGACGCGCTCCGGGTCGCGGTGGCGATGGCCGAGATCGCGGACCGCCACGTGGACCGCCTGGGCGATGGGGAGGCGCAGGCTACGGTCGGGGCGGGCCTCAAGCTTGCCGGTGCCCCAGGCGCGCTGCACCGCGAGGCTGCGTAAGGCGTTCAGCAGGACGGTCTTGCCCACGCCGCGCAGGCCAGAGAGGACGAGTGAGCGCTCGGGCCTCCCGCTGGCCACCCGTGCCAGCGTGACCGCGAACTGCTTCAGCTCGCGGTCGCGGCCGGCGAGCTCCGGCGGCCGTTGTCCGGCACCGGGAGCGTACGGATTGCGGACCGGGTCCATGGCTAGCACTCTAGGCGTGTCTCTAGCAAAAACCCTAGATTGCCGTATGGACTGCTAGGCGCGTCGTGGTGAGCGTGCGTCAGATGACCTGCGCAGGGGCGCCGGAGTCCGCCACCATCGGCCGGCGGGCGCGCTCCCAGGCCAGCATGCCGCCGGCAAGGTTGACGGCGTCGCGGCCCTGGGCCTGCAGGAACGCCGTCGCCTGCGACGACCGCCCGCCGACCTTGCAGACGACGAGCAGCTTGCTGTCCTCAGGCAGCTCGGACAGCCGCTGCGGCACCTGCATCAGCGGAATGTGCAGGGCGTTGTCGATGTGTCCCGCCTGCCATTCGTCGTCCTCGCGTACGTCGAGCACGACGAGACCGCGGGGCAGCTCGGCGGGCAACTGGGTGACGTCGGTCTCGGGTAGTCGCTGGCTCATGTCCCCAGCCTGACAGGTGCCGGCGAGGCTGTGACCTGACAGCCTCCTGTCAGCGGCGGTCACTTGAGCAGACGTGACAGCCGGCGGTCGGCGAGCAGCTTGCCGCCCGTCTGACACGTGGGGCAGTACTGCAGGGCCGAGTCGGCGAACGACACCTCCCGGACGGTGTCGCCGCAGACAGGACACGTCTCCCCGGCCCTGCCGTGCACTCGCAGCCCCGACTTCTTCTCCGCCTTCAGCTCCGAAGCCCCGAGCCCGTCCGAACGCTCGATCGCCTCTCCCAAGGTGGTGCCGATCGCGTCGTACAACCGGGCCACGTCGTCGTCGGCCATCGCGGCCGGCTTGAACGGGGACATCTTCGCCACGTGCAGGATCTCGTCGGAGTACGCGTTGCCGATGCCCGCGATGGTCGACTGGTCCCTCAGCACGCCCTTGACCTGGCCGCGCCCGGCGCTCGCCAGGATCGCGGCGAGAGCCTCCAGTGTGAAGTCGGCTGACAGCGGGTCCGGGCCAAGGCGTGCAATGCCCGGAACATCGGACAGCTGGCGGACGACGTAGATCGCGAGCCGCTTGCGGGTGCCTGCCTCGGTGAAGTCGAGCCCGGTGTCGTCGTCGAGAAGAAGCCGAGCGGCGAGCGGGCCCTTGCCCGGCCGCGGCGGGGTGTCCGGCAGGCTGTCGCGCCACCGTACCCACCCCGCCCGCGCCAGATGCACGATGAGGTGCACGTCGTCGACGGCGATGTCGAGGAACTTCCCATGCCGACTGACGCCGTCGATGAACAGTCCGGACAGCGCAGCCGGCGCCGGGTCGAACGTCTTCAGCGCCGCCAACGCGACCACGTCGAGACGTGCCACGGCGCGTCCGTCGAGTCGCGCGGTCAGGTCATGGGCGAGGGCCTCGACCTCCGGAAGCTCAGGCACGATCCCAGTTTGCCCTGTCTCTCCCTGATTTTCACCGCATGGTTGCCCCGGCGCCGTTCACGACGGCAAGATACCCAGATGGCCGTGAGCACCGAACGACCCGCGGGTGAGGTGTTTCTCGACGCCCGCGGCAACGGCCGGGCCATGCGGCTGACGTGGCATCAGGAGTCCGAGCTGGTCGTCTTGTCACTGTGGCGCGACGGTGTGTGCGCCAGCACCTTCCGCCTGGCCAAGGACGATGTCGAGGAGTTCGTCGACGCCCTTGTCGACGGTCTGCGCGACGCACCGGGGATTCAGCCCTCCGGCGACGTGCACCGTGAGCAGCCGATGCCGACGACGGGGACTGTCGAGCGCGGCCGTCACCGAGCGGGCAAGGCTGCCGACGCCGAGCCGACCGCCGACCCACCCGGCCCCTTCACCGACTGGGCGTTCGGCGAGTCACCCAGCTCGCACGCGTCCTGAACGGTTCGTCCTCACTGCCACCGTCGCGGCAGCGGTACGCCGAGCGCGCGACGCAGCGTGGCGAGGTAGTCGACCCGCTCGAGCTCGACCGCGCCAAGGCTCATCAGGTGCGGGGTGGCCCATTGCACGTCGAGCAGCCGCCCGTCCGCACCGTCCGACAGCAGCAGGTCCACCAACGCCATCAGCGCCACCTTGGACGCGTCGCGGTACCGGTGGAACATCGACTCACCTGCGAACAGACCCCCGATCGCCACGCCGTAGAGACCGCCCGCCAGCTCGGTGCCGTGCCAGACCTCAACCGAGTGCACCCAGCCCAGCTCGTGCAGGCGCCGGTACGCCGTCGTCACCTGTTCGTCGATCCACGCACCTTCGCGAGAAGCGTCAGCGCAGCCGGCCAGCACTTCGTCGAAGGCCTGGTCGAAGGTGACCGTGAACCGCTTCGCGGCCTGACGCATCGACCTCGTCACCCGCAGCCCGTCGAGCGGCAGTACTCCCCGCCTAACCGGTGACCACCACGCCATCGCCTGCGCGGGAACCTGCTCCAGCGGCATGGGAAACAGCCCAGACCGGTAGGCAGCCAGCACTGTTGCCGGCTCAAGATCTGCGCCGACAGCCACCAGGTCGTCGTCGACCTCGCTCGGGTCGGGGAACACCCACGAGGTGGGTGGCGGCTCAGCCGGCACCGGGAGCATCACCCAACGGATCGTCGACCAGACTCAGCAGCAGCCACCGCAACTGGGCACCGTCGTAGTCCGTGAGCTGCTCCGGCGGCGTGGACCGAAGCTGTCGTGCCCAGGTCAACGCCCGGGTGACCGTGCCGACGTGGCAGCTGAGCTCGACCAGCCGCTGCAACTGCGTCGGCTCAGCCAGGTCCTCGAACTCGCTGAGATAGGCGTCGCGGGCGCGGAGGAGTCGCGGGTCGTCGGTTGTCGTCTCGAGCTCCGCTCGCAGCGAACGCAGCGTCACGAGCATCGTGCTGAAGGGGTGTGCGACGACGCTGTCGCCCCAGTCGAAGAAGACTGAGCCCCGCTCGTGGTCACGAGCGAACACGTTCCAGGCATGCAGGTCGTCGTGCTGGAGGGTTGGCGTGACCGGGCCCGCGTCCAGTTCCGCACAGCGCTCGGCGAAGAGGCTGCGGTGGGCCACCAGCGTCCGGTACAGACCGTCGTCCCCTTGTCCGTCGACCGCTGCCGCGCCTCGGAGGTAGCGTTCGGCCTCCGCGAGCGCCTCGTCGAACCGCTCCGGCATCCTGGCCGGCGACATGTCGACGCAGCCAGCCGCCACCAGCTCGGCGGCATACGGAGTCAGCCTGCGCTGCAGCGCCGCGTACTGCGGCAGCACCAGCGTGAACGCGTCGGCGACCTGGTCGATCGCCCCTGCCTCGGTCAGCGACTCACCGAGTGAGGGACCCCCGTCCGGAAGCAACAGCCAGGCCCGTTCGACGTCGACCGCGAGCGGGGCCAGCACCCAGCCCGGGGCCCGGTGGTCGAGCACGCCGTACAGCTCACCCTCGAACGCCTGCCCGATGCCGCCCGCCTTCAGCCAGACGTCGCCCGCATCGGTGTGAGCCAGCAGCACGGTCGCCCACGGCCGCAGGTGCGGTTGTTCGACCTCGCCGACCCGGACAACGGCTCGGTCGGCGAGCCTGGTGTCGAGCCACTCGACCGCTTCGGCGCGCCACTCAGGCGTCGCCCAGACCGCCATACCCGAGTGGGTTGCGCTGACTAGCGGGCCGTCGGAGATCCGCTGCTGCTCCGCGTACGGACTCAGCTCCCGGACTTCCTTCGGACTCAGCTCCCGGACTTCCTTCGGACTCAGCTCCCGGACTTCCTTCGGACTCAGCTCCCGGACTTCCTTCGGACTCAGCTCCCGGACTTCCTCCGGACTCAGCTCCCGGAC
>JAABUR0100005547.1_pt1 | contig 16038 bp, 18 predicted proteins | sample 5560091 | NCBI WGS metagenome assembly JAABUR01 (sample SAMN10711879, study PRJNA513375) | rock metagenome | isolation source: Antarctica rocks | place: Antarctica: Victoria Land, University Valley sud
GCAGATGTGCTGCTTGCCATGTGATTTACACTTGCTGCCCTCGCTGCTGCTTCATGTATGCATCATCTCCCGCGATGTCTTGCAGCAGGTCCCTAATGGGGCGCTCATAGTTCATGGGGACCGCCGCAGCCCACAGCGTGGTCGGTAGCCCTGTGCAGAGCATGTCAGTATCTCAGCGGGTTGTGCTTGCCTTGTCATGAGATTGCTTCACTGTTGTCTACCCATGCACAGTCTTCAGCCAACAAGGTTGGGGGCCAGACCTGCATCATAATATGCGTCGATCACTTCCAGCACCTGCAGCAAAGCACAGCATCAGAGCTTTGGGCAAGAGCATACACTGCCAGGAAGGCTCCTGCAGCAAAGGCCCCCACCTCTGCGCTGGACATGCCTGACAGTATCACGGCCCTTCGCACGCCGAGTCCCGGCTGCAGCAGCTCCCGTGTCAGAGACACACCACCACACAACACCAACGCAGAAAAAAAACGGTGCTTGCTTGCCACACACACCTTTTCATAGTCGGGCACAGCCTCGACCTCGAGCGCTTTGTTCAACGGGCCGCGCAGCAGTGCGGTGTTGCAGCATATCAACCGCACGATGTCTGCGTCCATGGCCTGCATCACTGCTCTGAAAGCGTCCACCTCAGACTGCAGGAAGCCGATAAGCAGCACCGCCTGCGTGCCAACACGCATGGTTCACCGCCTTCAAGGTGTTGACCAGGGAGTCGAAGTCCAAGCTCATGCGTATTGTTATATAAAGCTTAAGAGAAAAGCAGCGCACCAGCGGGCCAAACAGCTCGTCACTGCTGCCGTCTATGCTTCCGTCTGCGTCACGATTTATGGGCACAAGCTGCGGCGCTTCCTTGGCATGCGTTTGTCCGCTAAACAGGTTGCCAAAAAAGCTGGCCCGCGCTACCACGCTAGCTCTCCTAGCATGCGTCGGCCGTGCTGGGCGGTGCAGGTGTAGCACACACAGTGCGCGCTGCTGCGCACGAGAAGAACACGCTGGGCATCGCTGAGAGCTCAGGACAACTTGCGTGCCTGCCATTGGTGTTGTGGACCTCCCTGAGTGTCCCGCTGTGCCGCACTCAGAGCTTCCTAAAGCTTACGGTGTCACCTTCTGGTGTCTTATACATCCTGTTTGGACTGATATGAAGCTGTACCCCTGAAACCTGCTAAGCACACACTTGGGTGGCAAGCGGTGCTGGGCGAGGTGGCTCTGGCAGGCACATCAGCAGTGTCTATTTATTAGGAAAACTGAATATCATTTACAGCACAACGTATACACAGTACTGTGCAGCTCACAGGTCATTAGAATAGGATGAAGCAGCCTCCTTCCTCTCCGCCTCCTTCTCCGCCGCGGTGGCCTGCTCCCCCACAAGTGCATGTCAGGTTTCTGCAACTGCTTCCATATATGTCGGCAGCGCAACGTCCTGCGCAATTGGTACCTTGAACCGGTATCTTGCCGAACGGTCCACCAGCTGCAAAGAAGACGACAACACCCACAGAACATGAACAGGCCTTTCACAAAGAGAGAAGAGGGAGATGTACATGCATCGTCAACTTGCCCTGCAGCCGGAGCTCACACCTCACAAGAGAGATGAAACGAAATGTATATATGTCGTGAACTGAAGACTTGCCCTGCAGCCGGAGCGCACACCCCACCCAAAAGCGCACTCAGAAGCGCACCGGCTTCTTCAGGCCGCGCTTCTCGAGCCGCTTCTCCTTGGCAGCGCTCAGGTGCACCGGCGGGTCCTCCCCGTGAGCGTCTATCTCGGCGCGCACGTCGTCAAAGTCGTCCTCCCCGTCGCCGACGCGCTGCTTCTCACCCTCCGCGCGCGCCTCGGCCACGGCCGCCGCGACCTCAGACTGCTCCGCGCCGCCGGGCGCGCCGTCGTTCACCGGCGCGGCCTCCCCTGCGGTGCGCCGCCGGCCCCGCTCGCAACGCGAAGCGTCTGGGCAGCCACCACGCTCTGCTGAGCGCGGTTCACGGCAATACTGCAGAGAACCTGCGCCTGCCAAACGCCCTACACACGGAGCACCGGATGTTCCTCTATAACTGAGCTTCGCAAACCACAATATATCTTTTACCATGGCAGCGTCGGCGGTCCCCATGAACTATGAGCGCCCCATTAGGGACCTGCTGCAAGACATCGCGGGAGATGATGCATACATGAAGCAGCAGCGAGGGCAGCAAGTGTAAATCACATGGCAAGCAGCACATCTGCATGTTATCTGCAGCCTTTTCGGCTTTTGCGACCCATTGCAGCCAGGGCCATGCATGCATTGTATACATTGGGGATTCTGTTTTCACTATTTTCAAAATAGCACATGCGTGCAGTGATGTTTGGTGCATGTTCCCTCACTTCCCATCTAGATGTTTGGGCAGAGTGCTTACAGTTCAGTAAATATAGGGTTACTCTAGTCAACACATCATCACCCAACACGCTCAGCACACATCACGATGCCGCAAAGTTGCGCAGCGCAATGGCAGGAGGCAACCGCGGCGCATTTGTTGTCGGGGCCGGCGCCGAGGTGGCCGCAGATGCTTTGAGCGCACCCTGCGCACCGGCATACACCTCCCACGCTTTATTCACTATCATTACTTGCAGGCAGGAAAGCTCAGGCAGATGCAGATTAGGGTGAATTCTTACGGCAGAAGCATAATCAGGCCAAAGAGGTGCAGCGCTGTAGCAGCAGAGCTGACCTGGAGCTAAAGCATGTCTGGCTTATTTTGGGCGCGGCGCCTATTTCTGCTGGAGTCCTTCACTCCTCCTTGAGGGCCGCGGCAACAGGGTTATGGCTACTCTGGGGCGCCAGGCGCGCCTGCAAGCGCAGCTTGGCCTCGACCGGGAGCGCAGCCAGCGCCGCTCGGACAGCCGCGGCGGACCCGCCGGCTGCCAGCGCGCCCACCAGCCGCAGCGCCAGCGCCGCCAGCGCGGGCTGCGGCCCCGCGGCGTCCGGCGGCGCCGCCGCCGCGACCTGCCGCGCCCGGCAGCAGGGCCGCTGGACTGCGCGGACCGAGGCCACGCGCAAGCACCGACTCAAGCCGCACGAGGAAGCTGAGTGCCGATCAGGCTCAGCGGCTCCTGCCAGTCAGGACCCGCATGGCAGGGCAACTAAGGCGAGCTGCACATATGACGCTGAGCGGCATGCGGCCCTGCTGCATGGGGAGCGCCAGGGAGCGCATGCAACGCACCAGCAGGGGCGCCAGCACGGACGCGATGGCGGCCTGCGCGGGCTCGCCGCCGGCCGCCGCTGCGGCCGGCAGCGCCGCCGCGAGCAGCTTCAGCGCCTCGGCCACGACCTGGCCGCGCCCAGACCGCGTAAAAAAAGGTCATGTGCTGCGTCATGCTGGTTCATCTGCTGCTCTGTGCAGCCACCTGAAGCATCAGACAGGGGCTGAAAGGCCATGAGGAAGGCGCGCGCTCGCTGTTCCAAGCTCAGTGGCCAAGCAGGGGGTATCAGGCCATGTCGAAAGTGCGCTGCGCTTGCCACCTGGTGGGGCCAACCTGGACTTTACTCTCGGGCATGGCTTCGACGCTGCCCGACCCGTCGCCGCCGCCAGCCAGCAGCCGCCGCGCGGTCGCCGCGGCGTGCGGGGCGACGCTCGCGAGGCACGCCAGCGCCCAGCCGGCCGGCGCGACGCCGCCACTGCCCGCAGCGCCCGCGCCGGCCGCGCCGCCGGCGGCCTGCAGCGCGCCGCGCAGCGCCTGCAGTGCCGCCAGCTGCACGGCCGGCGCCGCGCCGGGCGCGCAGGCGGCCGCCAGCACCTGCGGGATGCGAGCCAGCGGTGAGCGGCCCGGCTCCGGCCAGGCCGGGCCTGCCCCCGCATGCACCCCAGCACATTGCGGCGGCGCATGGCCTGCGAGCTGCTCATCAGAAGTGCAGTGCAAGCGCTACGGTCAGACCTAAGGGCGCCAGCTGCGCTGCCTCCATGTTGCTCAACAGAGAGTCATTGCCTGTCACGGTTATGGCCTGACCTAACAGCTAAAACATTCCTGATGGAGGGTGAAGATTGGAAATGGGGTGGGCATTGCCTGAAGACAGCGCTCCTGCGCCGCCAGCAGCCCATGCGCGCCAGCCTGCCGCCCGACAGGCTCGCCGTCCTCGGGCTCGGCGCGCGCGCCGCCAGACCCCTCGCCCTGCCGCCCGCTGCGCTCGCTGCCGCCGTCGCTGCGCAGCGCGGCGCCGTTCGCGGTGGCCGCGCTGGGCGCCTCAGCCGCTTGGAAGCCCCCGTCATCCGAGGCCTCCTCCCAGTCGTCGGCCTCTATGTCCGCCGGCGGGCCCGCCCCCGCGTCATCTGCCACGTTCGGGTCCGCCCGGGCAGGGGACTCCCCACCGCAGCTGCCGCTCGCTGCAAGCGCACGCAACGCAGCCACGAGCGCGGAGAAGACCAGGCCGAGCCGGGCGCCGGGCGGCAGCTCCTTGCCGCCGCCGCCGGCCCCGGCGCGGCCGTCCGCAGCACCGCCGGCGGCGCCCTCTGAGCAGTCCCCGCGCTCTGTGCGCTCGGCGTGCGCTCGGGCAGCCAGCCGCTCCGCCATGGCCGCCAGGCTGGCGGCCGTGGCTGCCAGCATGTCCGAGTCGCCCATGCCTTCTTGCTCGAGGCCGTCCCCGTCCGGTTCTGTTGCAGCCGCGCCCTGGGCGTGCAGACCCTGCAGGTCTTGCGCGCGCGCACCCCCGCCCGCGTCCCCGTCGCCCGCTGCGCCGTCGGGGCGGCCGACCGCGCCGCCGCTGCGCGTCGCGCCCGCGGCTCCGCTGTCGTGCGCCGCGCCGGCGGCCTCGCCAGCGGGTGCGTCGCGCGCAGGGTAAGCGCCGGCGTGCGCATTGCACGGTGACTGTGCGGCGGCGGCGGCGTGTATACGCCGCGCGGCCGCAGAGGCGGCGTCATCCAGGAAGTCCCGCGCAGCTGCAGCCTGGGCACCTGTGCGCATGTGAGCTTCTGTCAGGGTGCCCTTGCACGACCTGCGTTTTGCAGGCAGTGCTGATGCGCTTTACCCGGACTCACTACATGCTATTCACCGAGACGCAAGCGCGTAGGCCATCCGCAGTATTGAGCAGAACATTTGACAGACATGCTGGGCGTGACAGTCTGGAGCGAGGGCAGTGTGATCTCACGGCGACAGTAGGACAGCACATGAACCCTCCTCAAGACCAGCACATTGCTCGGGGTCCTCCACTGCAAGGCGGTAAGCCACTGAGCTCCCCGAGCCAGCCTGCATGCAGAAGCCGGGACGGCAGCAGGCACATGCTGCCGGCCCAGGGACCTGGGGCGCGCACCGCGCGGCGCGGCTTCCAGCAGCGCCGCGCCCGTGCGCAGCAGCGGCAGGCGCTGCGGGGGGTGCGCGGCGAGCAGGCGCCCGGCCGCCGCCAGCGCGCTGCGCAGCGCGCCGTCTAGCTGCGCGATGGCGGACCCGTCCAGGACCTGCAGCGCAGAAGGTCACGGGCAGCGGGGCATCAGGCCATGCTCCCGGCGGCTCTAGTTGATCAAGAGCAGGAAGAGCAGCACCGATCAGGCCGATGGCGAGGTATCCCGGAGAAGCCTCCGGCTTGAGCATGCGGGGTGTCATGCATTTTTCTGTGTACGTGTGCACATCACCCTCATGACAGCTCAGGGTCAGGAACCGCGTTTTGAATGCTTTGAGACCGCAGCGTTTGAGATGCACTTTGGCGCGCCTGCGGCGCAGCGCCCGTCGCAGTGGTATCATCAACCGTCACCGCCGACGCAGCCGCCGCCGCCGCCGACAGAATGCCAACCGTCAGCCGCTCAGCCAGGCGGGCGTCGGCGGCGCGGCACGCCTTCAAGCCCTCCCCGGGGGCCTGGGACCCTGAGCCCGACCCCTGCTGGTCGCAGCCGCTGGCTGCTTTAGCCAGGCTGCGCAGTAACCCCGCCACATCCGCGAGCACGCCGGCGAGCGCGCCGGTCATGGCTTCATCAGCCGCCGCCGGCTGTATCACCTGCAAGGAGACAGCGCCCCTCGTTCAATGCAGAATCCGGCACGCATGCACGCTGCCGAAGATCAAGCAGCTGCGGTTCAGGCAAATGCAGCTTTAGCAGAAGAGTAGCAGCTGCTGGATGAGAATGTGGGCCCGGCACGCCTGCAGCAGCAGCTGCTCCAGCGCATCCGCTAGCTCCAGGCGTGTCGCCGCGCCCGTCGTGCCCCCCCACCGGTCCTCCGCCTGTGGCTGTCCAGGCCGCGCCCCGGGCGCCATCGCTGGCTGCGCCAGGCCCGCTGATGGCGGCACACCCTCCCTGTCCTTTGCGTCTGGCGCTGCCAGCCCCGCCGGGCCCGTCGCTGTCAGCCTGCCGGACGCCGCCGACGCCTCAACGGCCAGCCGCAGCGCACCCACGGCTGCAGCGAGCGCGGGGAGCGGCGAGGCGCCCTCAGGCGGGCCGCGCGTCAGGCCCAGGCGCGCGGGCCTGCCAGCTGTGTGGTCCCTCGCAGTCGAGGGACCCGGGTACGGCCCGCCCGCGCCGCCGCCGCCTCCGCTGCTGCTGCTGGTCCGGCGGCGTCCGCTTGCGAGGTCGGGCTGCTCCTGCTCAGGGTCCAGGGCGGCGCCCGCCCCTGCAGGCTCATGCGTGGCGGGCCAGGCGCCGCCCGCTGCGGCGGCCGCGGCGGCGCGCTCTGCCGCAAGCGCGGCGCTCGCGTCGCGCATGACGGCCAGCGCCACGCGCAGCAGCAGCGCAAGCGTGTCCCCGTCCAGCAGGACGCCCCTGCCGGCGTCCTCGGCCGCGAGCGCGCCAAGCGCGCGCAGCGCCGGCGGCGCCGCGCGCGCGAGGTATGGCAGGACCGCGGGCAGCAGCGGGCCGACCGGCGCCGGCAGCAGGCGCGGCGCGTAGCCGCCGGGCGGCGCGCCGCCGGCGCCCAGCGCCGCCCAGTCGGCCAGCAGCGCCGCCCACAGGCGCGCCAGGCGCGGCCAGTGCGGCGCCTGCGCGGCGCGCACGGCGGCGGCCGCGGCGGCGTCCTCGGCGACGCCAGCCGCGAAGGTGGCGCAGTGCGCGTGTGCCTCGAGCAGCGCGGCGCGCGCGCGCACGCCCACCCATTCTGCGTACACCTGGCGGTGGGCCCAGCAGCATGGCAGGTTTGATACCAGACCAGCACTCTGCAGCACAAGCAGCCCAGAACAGGCAGGCATGCGAAGGAGACACCACGCCGACACAGGCGGGCGCCGGCTGAGGTTACAGGTGCGCCTAACATACAAGGGTATGGGACGTCAGCTTTGTGCTGCCGCAGTGAGTGTGCTGAGGCAGCCAGCATCGCAGGCGGCGGTCTGAGCAGGTTGCACAAAGCCGTGCATGGCCTTCTGGCAGCGTGTGCATCAGAGAGACATCGACAGCGGTGCCAGGCAGGCGCACCTCGGTCACAGACGAGCCGAGCCCATCCCATGGCTGAGGCGGGCGCATGCCATGCCATGCACTTGGCCCTTCCCAGAACAAGCCGCGCCTGCCCGGCAACGCTGCTCAATTTGAGGGAGGCGCGCCTCCTCGCGCGGCGCGTCCCAGGCGGCGAGCGGCGCGCACAGCAGGCCGAGCAGGCGCGCGAGCACGGCCGCATCGCCGCCGGCCAGCCCCGCGGCCAGGAAGGCGGCCGCCAGGCCCGCGCCCGCGGCCGCCGCCACGGGCGCGCCGCCCGGCGCGAGCGCGCCGCGCAGCGCGGCCACGAACTGCGCCTGGTGCTGCGCCAGCAGCAGGCCGCCGCCCTCGGCGAGCGGGTCGGGCGCGGCGCCGAAGCGCCGCAGCACGCCGCGCAGCAGGCGCAGGCCCAGCGGGCGCAGCGCCTCGACCTGCGCGCGCCGCGCGACACTTGGCTTGGTAGGGCTTGCCATGGGCGTGCGCCAAGCGCGCCCGGCGGACGTCAGGGCAGAGCTCACGACCGGATGTGTACTCTTGCATAAACTCATGCAAGACGCATACACAACAAGGGCAAGACAATTCATTCTGTGGATGAGCTATTGAGGATGTCACTGGCAGTGCATCGTCCTTTGGAATACAAAAGGAAACCTAGTTAACGGGCACTGCAAGCCCCACATCCACCGCCTCGTGTTGCGCGCCGTGCGACCCGGAGCCGCCGTGCATGTCGGGCGCGGCGGCGGCCGCGCGCCTGCCCCGTGGCCATGCGGAAGCCGGCGTCTACCAGCGCGGGCAGCTGCGACACCAGCCAGTCGCCGCCCGGCTCGGCCGCCGCGGCCGCCGCGTCCCAGTGCCGCCCGTCCCCGCCCACCGCGCCCAGCAGCTCCAGCGCACAGCGCGCCGCGAACAGGCGGGTGCGCAGGCGTGGCGCGGCGTGCGGCGCGCCCCCGGCCGCCGCCGCCGGGGTTTGAGGAGAAGCCTGTGGGGCGGCCGCGGTGGGCGCGCCGCCCGCACTGCCCAGGCTGCCCTCCTCGTCGGCGTCCGCCTCCTGCGCAGCCCGGGCGGCAGGGCTTACACCTTCAGGGTTTTTCCAGGGGCGGGAGCACCGTCTGTGCATGCAGCGATGAATGCGCAGGCGCTGCAAGCATGCGGCTGCGCTCCAGGCACCCCGCACCCATGTGCAGGCCCGCCCAGCGCACCCTGTGCCTCCCGATCCCAACCCTCTAAATCGTGCTGTGTGCAGGCGCGCCGAGCGCACCTCCTGGGCGCCGCCGGCACCGGTAGCCCCGCCAGGCCCCGCGCCGGCGGGGGCGCGGTCGGGCGCGGCGAGCGCCACGCGCGTGCAGGCGGCGAGCCAGCGGCTGGGCGCCGCGCCCGCGCCCGCGCGCAGCAGCGTGCGCAGCGCGGCCTGCAGCTGCGCCGCGATGCGCGCGTCGCCCTCGCCGTCCAGCGCGGCGAAGAGCGCGCCCTCCAGGCGCGCCGGAAGCACGCCCTCGGGGTCCCGCTCTGCGGCGTCATCCCCCCGCAGGCCGTGGGCTGTGCTGGCAGATTGGTATGGTCGGGGGCCTGCTGCTGCATGGTCGGGCGCCGCACAGCCCGTCACAACCTAGCGCTCAGAAGCACTTCTGCAAGGCCACGATGCCACCCATGGTGCAGCGTCCAGACTGCAGCACAACGCTGCAAGTCTCTGCAAGCGTGCATGTAATATCTAGCCCTGTGCAGCAGACCCGCGCATGCTCCTGCCATACCTGCAGCAGGTACCTGGACCCCGACATGCGCCGTACAGCACCCGGCGTTTGCGGCACCGCGGTTCATGCCTAGGCGCTGCCAGCATCACTCAATGCGCGCCACGGGGCAAGTGACCCTTATTATGCCCGAAACGCGCGCGCAGCAACAGGGGTGCTGCAGCGCAGCAGCGCTGCGCTGCTCGGGCGTTTTCCCCGCGGCCCAGGCCGGCACCGGCCAGGTGGCGCAGCGTGGCGGCGGCCGCGCGGCGCAGCGCCGGCTGCCGCGAGCGCAGCGTGGCCAGCAGCAGCGGCAGGTGCGCGGCCGCGGGCGCGGCGTGCGGCGCGAAGAGCGCCAGCTGCTGCGCGTACAGCACGCGCTCCAGCTCGGCCGCCGGGCCGTCGCCCGCGTCCGCGCCGGCGGCCTGCCCGCGGCAGCCGGCACGCGCTCGCAAGCCATGCGTACCTATCTCAGGGCGGTCTGGTGTTAACGTCGTAGTAAGGTAGCCGGTGAAAGCCCACATTGAAAGCCCACTTTGCGCACCATTTGCATGCCGGCGGCCTGAGTCACGCAAGGGAGTACGTGCGGACGGCCGCAGCCCGCGGCCGCGCTTCCAGTGACATCTGGCAGGCGCGCATCAGGGCTCCCCGCATCGGCCGCCCAGCTCCGCTGGTACCACAACCGACCGAGCGCGGCGGCCGCGCGTCCGGCGGTGCCAGGCCCCGCCTGCTGCGGGCGCCGACAGGGCGCGTCGGGCCGTGCGCCGCGGGCGCGGGCGCGCGCACCTGCATCTCGCGGATCAGCGCGCGGCAGCGCGCGTACTCGCGCGAGCCCAGGCGCAGCTCCGGCCCGAGCACCGCCACCATCGCGTTGGCCAGCCTGCGCGCTCCTGTCAGCGCTCGGAGCTCCCAGAGCTCTCGCACATCGATGCACACTACAGCTCCCAGCACATGTCAGACAGCCCTCCCGCACCGGTTACTGTGAGCTGGCCTGTCCCCAAGCGCACGCCAAGGGCATGGCGGCCCTGCCCATGCGAGCACTTCGCCGAGCTTTTCTTCAGCGCGGTGCCTAATGGATTGCGTTGAGTGGTACTTCCATATGTGTGGCATCAGAGATGCGGAGGACGCGGCGCGCCTTCCGGCTGCCGGGCGCAGGCCGGGCACGGACGCGCTGCCCTCCGCGAGCAGCACGGCGAGCGCGAGGTCCAGCGCCGGCCGCACGTGCGGCATGAAGCCCAGCCCGGCCGCGCGCGCGAGCAGCCACAGGCCGTGCAGCAGCCACAGGTGCACGCCCGGCGGCGAGCTGGGCGCCAGCGCGAGCAGCGTGCCGGCCGCGCCATCCGCGGCGGCCGCCAGCGCGATGCCGCCCTTGGCGCGGAAGATGGCGCCGGCCGCCAGCGCCAGCGCGCCGCGCCTGCGCGGGCGGGGCCACGCCTGCGGGCTGGGCGCCGCCGTTCTGAGCCTGTGCCTGGCTGACTTTTCTCGCCGGTGTGAGGCAGCGCAGTGCCGCGCTGCCTGCCATGGACGCAGCGTCAGCAGGAGCACCACACGCCTAGCGAGGAAACCCCCCCTTGGCCCAAGCGGCTTGGCACGCGCAAAGGACCCCAGGTTGAGAGCCCGCAAAGGGGTGGCGCCGCAGTCGCGTACCGCGCCGGCGACGGCGTCTCGCCCGCGGCGCGGCACACGCCGCGCACCAGGCCAACCGCGAACGCGTCGCTGCCGATGCAGGCGGCGGCAGCGTACGCCTCCGCGGCCGCGCGCTGCAGCGCCGCGTCGCCCTGCTCGGCCGCCTCGGCCAGCACCACGTCCGCCAGGCCGCGCGCGCGCTCCGCCAGGTCGTCGCGGTCACCAGGTTCGCCTGCACATGACATAGGGTTGGCCCTGCATAGGGTTAGTCTGCACTTGACATGGGGTGTCCCTAAATCCACAGGCTGTGTATTGCTGGAGCTCGACGCTCATTTGCACCGTCCCTCGGCGCTGCCTAAAGCGCCCAAGCAGCTGTGCGTATCATCACGTCATCAGCCGCAACACCGCCGCAAGCTGCTGGGCCCTGCGCAGATAGGGGCACTCCAGCGGCCACTGCTGCGTCGGGCCAGGCCGCGTACTGCGGCCTCGCTGCGCCAGCGCGTCCAGGCCGGAGAGCGCGGCCGCGGCCGCGCACGCAACGGCAGCGCGCCGCGCGGCGGCGTCCCGCTCTCGCCGCCGGCCCGCCCCGCCGCTGCCGCTGCCGCCGCCGCCGCCGCCAGGCCCGGGCGCGGCGTCGCCCGCCGCGGCGGTCAGTAGCAGCTCCAGGATGGCTGCCTGGTCGTGTTGCAGGCCCGAAAGCAGCAGTGAGTGCAGTCAGTCTGTTGGAGGCTGTGTACCAGCCCTTGTGAGCATGTGAAATGCAGACAACTGCCGCACATCGCTTGGCCAATGCCCCCACTACAAACAGACGGCCGCACTTCAACAAACGCCTCCAATATCGTCAGGAAAGACATACTCACATGACAGGTTAAATTATTTGTAAAAGGGAGTCGGGGAGGCCGGTGCACCTGGTTCGCAGGCGACACCGCCGCCAGCAGCCCACCCAGCAGGCGCAGCTGCGCGCCGAGCAGCGCGGCGCCCAGCGCGGCCGGCTGCGGGAAGCTCTCAGGGGCGGGGTCGGGGCCGCCGGGCGTGCCCGCCACACGATCAGGCAGGCCGCCGTCGTCGGCGCCGCCGCCGCCAGCGCTGGCGCAGTACAGCACGCCGGCCTCCCAGGGCAGGGCCGGCGGACCGCCCGGCGCGCCCGCGAACGCCGCCAGAGCATCGCCGAGCGGGTCACGCCCCGGCGGCCATGGCCCCAGCACCTGCCCCGCGGTGGCAGCCGCTGTTCAAGCCTGCATGTTCGAGGCTAACAGTGCCTATTTTTGCGCAACTTGGTTGAATATCATCATCTATGCACATACACAGCATCTATCACGTGATTGTTGTGCACATGCACAGCGTTTTTACACGTGAGGTGTGCACAAACATGCCGTGATTCTTTGCGGCTCTGTTTGGACGCGCACGCACCGCGTCCTGCAGGTTAAGCGCAGCGTGCAGCGCGACCGCGGCGGCGGGCGCGGCGGCGGGCGCAGGGCGCAGCGCGCGCACGCAGAGCCGCGTCAGCGCCTCATGCTGCTCGGCGAACGCGGCCGGCGCCGGCAGCGCCGCGTACGCTCCCAGCAGGCGCAGCTGCGCGCCCGCAGTCCGGACTACGTGCGGGGCCGACGTCCCACTGCGTTGTGAGCTGACTGCAGCGTCCTACTGGCGGGACAGCATGAAACAGATCAATGCGGCCTCAGCAAGAGCCTTCCAAGCTTGTAACCAGGCCAGGTTCCGCTCCCGGCAGCCACCGACAAGGCAGCGCCGCGCGGGCGCGGACCTGCAGCATCGCGGCGGCGGCGGCGTAGACGGCGCCGGGGCCGGCACGCGCGCCTGTGCGCGCGGGGTCCTGCAGCGATGGCGCGCTGCTAATCGCATCCAGCGTTCCGGCGAGCAGGCCGGCCGCGGCGCGGTGCAGCGCGGCGCCCTCGGCGCGCGGGGCGGCCGCGGCCGGGCCGATTGTGAATGCGGCCAGCGCGGCCAGCGCGCCCGCGCGCCACCAGGCCTCCGCTGCCACCAGCGCCTCGCCGCCGGCCTGCCGGATAGTCGGCGCTGGTCTGCATGTGGATCTAGAAGGCGAATGACGCTGCAAGATGAGCTGCTCCTCAGAGCTTTGCTGTCCTACCACAGTGACTACTTCCTAATTCTGCCCTTGATGCGTCATAGACAGACTCCCTGGCAGGTGCGGGGTGCCTGCAACAGCCTGTAAACGCACTGTTCCGGGGCGCCGGCACAGACGTCTTTCCAGCAGCATGCAGCCCCCCTGTAAGGTGCGACATGCAGGTGTACGTTTGACTCGGCGTGCCCGGCTAAATACGTCACCACTGGGCCTGCACCATGCGCATGTGAAGCCGTGGCAGGGGTGCCGCGCAGGGCGCACCTGGTCGGGCGCGCCGGGCGCGGCGTACTTAGTGAGGTCCAGCGCGGCGGCCGCGCCGGGCCCCAGCGCGGGCGCCCACAGCGCCGGCATCGCCCCGCGCCGCGCGGCCAGCTGCTCCGGCGGCAGCGCGGCGCACAGCGCGCCCAGCAGCGCATAGCCGGCCTCGCGTTCGACGCCCGCGCCCGGCGCGGCCGCGCACGCGGGCGCCAGCAGCAGGCGCGCCGCCAGTGCGTCGGCGTCGCGCACCAGCCGCGCTGGCACGCCCAGCGGCAGCCTGGGTTGTCCGGCCAGCACGGAGCTTTACTTATAGGCCCAGCATGACTCCTAGAGCCAGGTGGACAAAGCGCAAAAGGTATGATGCCTGCATACCACTCTGTGCTTTATGGCAGTGCAGGCGCTGCGCCGGTCGGCTCTTGCGCTGGTCGGGAGTGTGCAAGCACAGCATCTTGCCTGCCCGCAAAGGCAGTGAACATCGTCCTCTGGCCCAGCTTGAGGGCTCAACCTGTAGCGGGTGGCAGCACATCGCGCCAGGCTTTCAAACGGGCGCACCGCGTGGAGGCGACCAGCAGCGCCGACGCGCCCAGCGCGAAGCCATGCACCGCATCCATCGCCGGCTTCATGCCCGCGAGCTCGCCGGGCGCCAGCCCGCGCGGCGTGGACCCTAGGTCCTCGTCGGGGCCCCGCGCTGCGCCGCCCGCGGCGGGCGGCGGCGCGAGCGCGGCTGGCGGCGCCTGCGGCGCAGCCGGCTGCGCTATTGGCCCCAAGCTGTGCCCGAGCTGCGCGGTGCACCTTTACGAAGTGACCAAGGGGGAGGCATGCCTGCGGGGGCTGGGGCGGGGGGGCGCCGTTAGCCGGCGGAGCAGCAGCGGGCGCGGCGGCGGCCGCCAGGCGGGCGATCGCGGTGGACAGCGCGGCCAGCTGGGCGGCGAGCAGGCGGGCGGCTGAGGACGGCTCCGTTGCGGCCATGGCCGCCAGCACCGCCGCCGCCTGGCGCCCTCCCCAGTGTCAGTGTGTATACTGGGTTACCAAAAGAGCGTGGGTGTCAAAGAGCGTGATGCGGCGTCTTGCGCGGGTCAGAGGCCAGCACCATGTCACCTGCACTCGGGGCATTTGACCTGCTGTTTATGCGCCAGGATGGAGTGCAGCTCCGCAGAGTGTTCTGCTTAGACCGCACTCGAGTGGCCCTGATGCCATGTGCCGTTGAGGGAAACAGGCATGCGCATGCATCGCAGGCGGCTTTAGGAGGGGCGATCGAGTCGGTGGGCGCGCCTGCACGCGCAGCGCGGAGTGCGGCGCCAGCAGCTTCCACACGATGGGTGCCTCCAGGCCGCGGACCACCTGGCGCGCGCGCCCGCACCCTGAGCGCAGGATGCCGTCCAAGCTGCTTTTCGCGCAGCTCATGACCAATGCATGCATACTAGGATGCAAACATTCTGCCACGCACCCCTGGTGCGAGGGGCGCGCAAGCGCCAAGTACCGTCGTGCATGCACAGAGCCTCTATCTGCCCACCGCCAGTAGCCAGTCAAGCACTAATCACTGTGCGGGCGCCGTGGCGCGCCTCTGGCGAGACCTCGCCCAGGACCTCCAGCAGCCGCCCGACGGCGTCGAGCGCAACCACGGCCAGCGGCACGTGGCCGCCCAGCACGCTGGCCGCCAGCGCCGCCAGCCGCTCCAGCAGCCGCCGCTGCCGCGCGCGCGTCGTGCGTCAGGAAAGGAAGCGCCGATCCGCATGCTGCGCGGGCCGGCTATTGGCGTTCGTGCCAATGCAGCCGCCCACGCACGCTACAGGCAACACATTGTACAGCTGGTCAGGGCGCATCTGGTTTTGTGCGCTGTTAAACAGAAGAACTTCCCGCCCTTAGGATAGCCTCAAGTCCTTGCCAGCCTGCCAACCGCGTGGGACGCCGCATGGCCTACTTCCTGTGAGCCTCCTTTCGCTATTATTTCCATTCGCTATTGCAGTGATGATGGCACCAGCAAGAGCCAACTGCTGGGGCATTGTGCAGTGTCATGCGAGAGTGATCCTCATAATATGTGCATGCATGGGGCAGCAGAGCGTGGGGAGCGCACTTGTCCAGACTCGCCCAAGCGCTCAATGATGCCAACGCGCAGGACATAGAGGACGGCAGCCTGCGCGCAAGCCCCCATCCTCTGATTGCATGATTGCAAAACAGCAGGCATAGCAGCAAAGTCCATAAACCTTTTATTTTCGTCTACCATGTCCAAAAAAATTGTTGGCTATATATTCACCTGGGCCGCCGGCAGCTCGCCGCCGCTGACCGCGGCACCCAGCTCGGCGCCCGCCGCGTCGGCGCCGCCGCCGGCGGCCAGCGCAGCCCCGCCGCCGCCGTGTCTGCCTGCTGCCGCCGCGGCGGCAGCCGACGCCGTAGCCAGCATCTCGACCGCGCGCACCGCGATGTCCACCAGCGCTGCTTCCCGATCCGCCGTGCGCCGCTGCACTCGGACCCCATGGGACTTAGGGTCCCACGCATTTTGAGTAGAAACAAGATAGATTTGGGGTAGACATGTGTATGTAGTTGACACACAGGCACAGCCTCCGCAGGGTCACCACAGCCCGCACATCCTCTGCCTCACCTGAGCGTCTGCCCAACCTCACTGCGCGCCAGCCGAGTCTGTCCCAGACAGGCCGGCGCGGGTCCAGCGGCGCCGCGCGCCTCTACACTCGCGATGTAGGTGAGCCAGGCCTGCGCCAGTGCGCGCAGCGCGGGCCGCCGGCCCGCCGCAGCGGCCTCCACGAAGGGCGACACTAGGCACGCGTTCACCGCGTCCGCCTGCAGCCGCTCCAGCGCGGCCTTGCGCGCGGGCTTGCGCTCCAGCGCGCGCGCCTGCCGCGCCCGCGCCGGCCCCCAGCTGCAGCGGCTGCGTCTGCGGCGAGAGGCGCGCGCGCGAGCGCGCGCCAGGGCCCGCCTTGGTTGACGCACCGAGGCGCAGGGCTGCCGCGCAGCCCGAGAGCGTCC
>JAABUR0100005548.1_pt1 | contig 16037 bp, 15 predicted proteins | sample 5560091 | NCBI WGS metagenome assembly JAABUR01 (sample SAMN10711879, study PRJNA513375) | rock metagenome | isolation source: Antarctica rocks | place: Antarctica: Victoria Land, University Valley sud
GCGCGCCGCGACGACCTGCTGCGCAAAGAGGTGCACGACGCTGAGCGGGTCCGGCCGGGCGCCGCTCGCGGCTGCCGCCCATGCAGGCGGGCTGCGCGCTGCGCTGGGGCGCTCCGGTTCCGGAGCGCTGTGGTCGGGCTGCCTGCGTTCAGCTGCAGCTGGGCGATGGACGGCGCACACGACCGCGGCCGCATGCGCAGGCGCCATGCCAAAAGCCGCACCAGGCCCTATCCCCAGATGGTCCAGGATGCGCCGTGCCGCAGCCGCGCTGCGCCCGAGCGGCGCCGCGCCCCCGCCCGCGCGCGGCGGCGCGAAAGGCGGCCCTGGAGCGGAGGGGCAGGATCGGGCCGCGCCCGCCTCGGGGCTGCAGCGCCACATGCCTCCCTGCGCCGCCTGAAGCGCGCGGGCGGGCGCCGAGCCCTGGCCGCAGTCCCGTGCGCGCGCCTCTGGGCTCCAGATCCCGATGCCGCCCGCAGCCGTCAGGCCCGTGCCGGCTTGCCCGTGTGGCTGCACAAGCGCATGCGTGCTGCGGCGTCCGTCGCAAGAGCCGCCCCTGCAGGCGCTGGCGGGGGAGCCCGCGCGTCCAGGGCCCAGATCCCCGAGCCCGTAGGCGCCAGGACTGCCGGCGGTGCGCGCGCTGGCGGGGGAGCCGGCGCTGCGCGCGCCCGCGCTGCTGCCGGGCCGCTCCGCGGTGAGCGCGGCGACGCGGTCAGCCAGGGTCAGGACCTGCGCCTGCATGGCGCCGCCGTGCGCCGCCGCGTGCGGAGCGGCCTGCAGGCGCCCCACCGCATCAGAGCGGCCCCTCCGCCTTGCCCAGGCTGCTTACCCAGGCATTGCATACGAGGAGCGGATCGGCCAGCGCTGCTGCGCACAAGGCTGTCTGCCCCGCCCCAGCCGCACCCTGCCAGCGGACTCGCGCGTTCGCCATGGTATGCCAGGGGGCATGACATGCGCAACCAGCGCGCTGCGGGCAATGCACCGAGGAGGGCTGACTTGTGGAGCCCGACGCACGCGGGCCACGCCACGCACCGAGCGCCGCAGACGTGAAGGGAAGCAGGAGCGCGCGGGGGGGGGGGGGGGGGGGGGCGGGGGGTGAGCGGGCACGCGAGACGGGGGGGCCTCTGCAAAAGCCCAAGGCAGAAGGAGAGGCCGGTTCCCGGCGAGGGCGGGGGCCGGCACCTGGGCCGCGCAGCTGCCAGGCTCACGGGCGGGCCGCGCGCCGGAGCCGCCCGGCGGCCCGCGCAGTCCGCCGCCGCTGCCGTGCCCCGGCGTCCCCGGCGGCAGCGTTTGTGTCCAGGCGCTGCGCCGCGCCCGGCACAGGCCTGCAGCAGAGCGCGTGCGCCTCAGCGGCACCACATTTGTGTTGCCAGGTCGGCGGCGGAGCAGCAGGGGCCGCGCATGCGCACGGCGCGCGCGGGTGCAGACCCCAGTCGACAGCGGAAGTGAGTATGCGTGCAGGCATGCGCGGGCCTGGCCGCGCAGGCAGGGACGGCCATCCGGGCATGGAACAGCTTGTAAGAGCCTTGTTCGGACCGGGACACGGAGCGCGCCTTGCAGCATGCGCGCGCCACGCATCAGCGCCGGCGCGGGCCCCGGTTCGGCGCCGCCGCCGGAGCAGCCCGCAGCGCCGGCCGGCCGGCCGCTGCCGGATGCGCCGCGCCCCGCCTCGACCGCCGGCGCTGGGGCGCGCCAGGGCCTGAAAAGGCGCTCGGGTGCATGCTGCGGCGCGAGCGCCGGAAAGCGCTCGCCCGGCCGCCCGGCAACTGAGCGCCCGTGCGCCATCCCGCGCGCCCGCATTTCGCCTGGTGACAACCCGCCCGCAGCCCTGCACTCGCGCTGGGGCAGCTGCGCTGCGGTCGCGCCGCCTGCCGCCTGGCAGGCGCGCGCGCGGCCCGCCGCGCGCGGCGGCGGCGCGCCCGCCGCCAGCTGCTGCCGCTGCCGCCGCCGTTGCTGCTGCACGCTGCGCCGCCGCGCCTGGCCGCGCCCCGGACACGCAGCCCATCAGCAGCGGCTGCGCCATCCCGGGCACGAAGGTTACCTGAGCCGCTGAGCACCATACCCTACTCTTTCTGCCCTGTGAGCTGGCATCATCGCCCCCGCAACGCGCGGGTCGTGTGCTCTACTGTCCAGGATCACCTGGCGCCTTGCCGTGGCCGACGCAGCGCACCGCAGCAGGCAGGCTGGCGCTGCGTCCGAGCCAGACGGGCGCGGCGCGGGCGCGCGGGGCGGCGCGCGCGCCTGGCGGTCGCGGAGCCGGGCGGCCACGCGCGCGGCGGCCTGCCGGCGCAGCGCGGCGGCCTCGCCCGCCGGCGCGCGCCGGCGCCGCGCCTCGGCGTGCTCCGCGCGGCGCCGGCGCATGAACGCGCGCACCTGCGCGGCCGCGCCAGACGCGCTCGCTGCGCCGCGCGGCGCCCAGGGGCCCTGACGCAGATCGGATCGTGAGGGTCGGCCAGCAGTGGGTCTGCCGATGCGCTGCTGCCACTGCTCTGACGGGCGCGCGACGCGGGCCACGCCTCGGCCTCTGGCGGCCAGCCGTGCGAGGCAGAGCCCGGCCTGCCAGGCACGGCCGCGTCGAGCGTGACAGGGCAGGCGGTCATGGCATGACGGCTTGACTGGTCGGGCTCGAGGGTGCAGGCCGGGCGCACGGCCTCGTGCTCCTCGGCCAGCTCGCGCGGCGGCGGCAGCGGCGGCGAGCGCGCCCGGCCGCCGCGCCGGCCGGCGCCGCGGCCATCCTCGCCCTCCAGGCGCGGAGCTTTGCGCCACGGCTCGGCTGCCGCGCTGCCCTGCCCCGCGCGCTGCCGGACGCCGCAGCGATCGGGCGGCCAGAGGTCCGCGCGCTCACCTGCAGTGGCGGTGGGCCGGGTGCGCGGGCTGCCGAGCGGCTGGAGCGGCACGCCAGCGGGCGCTGACCGAGGCCGGCCTGAGCTCTGGTGCTGGTCACCCACTGCGCGCGCGCGCCGCCTCTTGGGTGCCGACCAGCCTGGCGCAGGCGCGGCGTTGCCCGCTGCGCAGCCCGGCGCGGCACTGCGGTGCTCCCAGAGCGCCTCCCCCGACTCGCAGAGCCCTGCCTCATACGCCCTGGCCGGCGCGCACGCCAGCTGCCTGCGCCGCATGCTGCACAGCAGCGCCTGCAGCGCCTGGTGGCTGTGGCTGGCGGCTGCTCTGTGCTCACTGTCGCGGGCGCACAAGCCCTCTGCGCCGCCCGCGCGCCTGTCTGCCCGCGGCCCCAGCGGCCAGGGGCCCTCCATGAGGCCAGCTCCTGCACAGCAGCGCTGATCACCTCCCAGACAGCCAGCTTCATGAGGTCTGCAACAGATGCGGCGTGTGCGCGAGCCGGCTACCTGGAGCGGGAGAGGCTGCTGCGCAAGCGCCGCGCTCAACACGCGCACGCTTGCCGCCGGCGCGCATCCACGCGTCGCCGCCGCAGGCTTGCGCCGACAGGAGGCCCTGCAGCTCGCAGCTCATGCTGGCCGCCACCGGTGTGCGGTCAGCTGCGCTCAGCGCCCGCCCCGCTTTGTGGTGAGACCAGGGAGCATCGCCCATCCGACTTTGCGTCGGCTGATGAAAATAGATTTATATCGAAAAAGTGATGTGGGGTGTTACACCAGGGCTGCACTTCCCAGCGCTGGTAAGTGCAGCCCCAGGCTAGCCCCACTTCATGGGCCGACCAAGCTGCGCCTAGCGTCAGCAATGAGCTTGCAGGCTTGCCGTACGCAGAGGGCATGGAAATGCATGCACTGACACTCCACATGTGTGTGTGCGGTGTCCCCAAAATGCAAATGAGGATGAGCAGCACGACACAGGTTGATACAGCCCACTTGAGTGCAGCATACCACCTGAAGGACCCCTGCGACACTTTGTGCACAGGCTGACATGAGCGTGTAGAGCTAGCTCAGCTCTAGATACAGGCGATAAAGCGCTTCCCAATACGCGATGATTTTACGGCACGCCTGCGCGCCACCGCATCATCCACCACTGTGAACGCAGACAACCAAAGCGCATTGCAAGTATACCAGCTCCAAGCGTTATAGTTCCGTTGCAAATCCCAGCCATGCACTTGCACACCGCGTGACGCGGTCTGCGTCAACGTACAGCTCACTCTCCCGTCACACTGACTCTTGCACATACCACTTCAGCAACCTGCAAGCTGACCCGCCTGCAATACACCAATGCTGACCTGCAACATGCAATGAAAGCTATCACGCACATACATGGGCGCACACTCCTGGACGGCTGTGCTTGACACGCGCAAATTGCGCCCACAGCCGACTCCACACTGAAAGTCTGCAAGCTGTCCGTCACACTCACAGGTGCGTCAGTGCAGCGCCCTGTGCAGCGCCAGCCTCATGTCGCTTCGCCTTCGGCAGCCCAACAAGGCTTGGCAACCAGCCGTCGCCACCCGCGTAGCACTCCTGAGAGCGCAACTGGATGCACGCCCCACGCAACCCTGCGCTCGAAGGAGTACGCACCACCGCACACCTGCCGAGAGGAAGCTGGCACGAGCGAGCCAGCACGTGCCTGCGCTGCCGCTCTCCTAGAACAGCGCCCTGCGGAGCACGAGCTCCGTGCCTACCAGGCCCACAAAGCCCAGCATGGCGACGCGACCCACCCACAGCTCGTGAGTTTTGTTGAAAAAGCGCAACTGCGGCGGCAGGCCCTCGCGGCTCGCGCTCGCGATCAGGCTGCTCAGGCTCACGCCCGACGCAAACTTGGGCGCGAGCGAGCCGACGGCGATGAGCGCGACCGTGGCCACCACGCTCAGGGGCGCCGCCGCGAGCTGCTCCAGCACGGAGCGCCCGGACGCCGCCTCGGCCGCGACGGCGGCCAGGAACGCCCACATCGCCACGCGCCCGTTCACCCTCTGCGCGGCGCGCGCGCGCACCGTCAGCGGCGCAAGCAGCGCTGCCAGGACGCTAGTTGAAGCACCTGCACGCAGCTCTCCTGGACCACCTGCACGGTCCCATTTGACCACTTGCGCAACCAGCGTCTACCTCCAGGTCAGCGACACACAACTGCCTCATACACGCTTTTGACAGGAGGCTGGCAAGCTGCACTGCTCCAGGCCATGCTTGCCCAGGGGGGCACCTCGGGGGCTGGGCCCGCAAAGGCAAACACGTCGCTCAGGCTCTCAGTGTCCTTGCTGAATGTGATGCCACGCGTAGCGGGCTGCGGCTCCGCCTCAGTAGCACCGCCGCTGTCCGCTGCAGCACGCAGCCTGACCGGCGCGCGCATGCCGCTGTAGCAGGAACGTCCATGGTGACCAAGCGCGGGCGCTGGCCGCCGGACGGCGCAGGTACAGGCCTGCACGGGCAGCACTTGTCTTCAGACAAGGTAACAAGCAATATCAGACATGCCAAGTGACGGGGGCTGCACTGACCTTGCTAGAAGCAGCAAGCAGGGCGGCCATGTCCTCAGCAGCTGAGTAGTCTTGCGCTTTCGTAAAAGTTGGTGGTACTTGCTGCACCAGCTTTTCTGGGAACTACATGCTTTTACTTTACTACATGGGACGTGGCCTGCTCAAGATCCTCCGAAAGCACAGCTGTCTTTCCCTCGCAAGCAAGCTTATTTAGGCGGCCCAGTAGTTCAAATTTGTCTTCCCAAATTAGTCTTTCCAATATCATGTCACGCTTTCGAAGCATGGACCGAGCCGCTCAGTCGGCGAGGCTGCTCCCTGCATGCACATCGTGATCCACGTTCTAAGGCTTACAGTCACGCTCTGCTTCCTCTCCCTGCTGTTGCTTCGAGTGCTCGATGTAGACCTCCTCAGGCTGGCCACGCAGCGGGCCCCTGGCTTGGCTGATGCTGTGCACAGCGGCTTCATCTTTGAAGTCTTCGTATGGAGTGGCTGCGTGCTCGGCCGCCAGCCGTTCCTCAACGAGGCCCAGTTAGGCACGACACCAACTCTGGGCCTCATCAGTCGCTGCTGCTAATAGGTGAGCCTGCACGCTTTGGCAGAGCAGAGAGATACAAGAGCTGAACAGTGACACAACGAGCACACAGAGCGGCTGGTGATCATCATTGGCAAGTTTTCTGCTGTTCTATATATCATTATTAATAACTGATCAGTTGAGTTACTTAAAAAGGTGAGTCTTATAAACTCTAACTCACTGCTTTTATTTCTGCACGCAACAGACGTACCTCCTACTAAGCACACCGTGTGTCTCTTGCTCTGTCGCTCTAAGCTACCCGCAAGGCTGCTGCTTGGCGGGACGATCTGTGCTCCTGGTTTCACTGTGGCACAGTGAGCCTGTCCATCCGCCCAGTCATCTGGCTCTGTTGCCGTTGTGTGTAGACGAGTTGCCTCTGTGTCTTAGGTCGCGGGTGCGCGAGGACCTCGGTCCGATTGCGCATACAAGGGCGGACGGCTGGTCTCCAGCCTGACGCGGCGGCCTCAAGGGTGAGCGCACGGTCACGGTGTCTCTGGACTCTGCGCACTCGCTGGCTGCCCGCAGCAGGGTGTTCGTTGGGCTGCAAGCGACAGCGCAGCGACCATTTGCTCTGCCATCTCCCCGTGGCTCCTCTGGCGGCGTGCGACGGACGCGCCACCAAGCCCTCCTTCTTCTTCACAACCTTTCATGCAGCGGGGCTGGGCGCCGAGCCCACCTGACAACCGCAGCGCGCCCCCGCTTGATAGCCGTGGCGCGGGCAGCGGCGGGCGTCCGGGCTCAGAGCACCGAAGAGCGCGCCGCACAGGTCGCTGCCGCGCCGGCCGCGCCTGACCCGCCCGCGCGCCCCGCGCAGCGTGGCTGGGCGTCCAGCCCGCGCCGATGGCCGCCGCGCGCGCGCGCCTGCTGCCCGCGGCCGCCGCCGCCGTGGCCGCGACCGCCGCCGCGGCCGGCGGCCTGGCGCTCGCGCAGCCGGAGCTGCCCGCGCTGGGCTTGCCCTCCCTAGGGCTTGCGGCGCTCGACCCGCCCGCGTCGCCGGCGGCGGCCGGGGGCGCGCCGGCGCACGGCGGGGCCGCGCGCCGGGGGGTCTTGCCGCCGATGGCGCAGGTCGGTTGGGTGCGCGACCTAGCGGCGGGCGAGGGCGTGCGGCTGGTGTTCGACGCGGACAGCATGTGCCGCACGCCCGCGCTCAGGGACCACATGGTGCCGCCCTCCGCCGCGCCCGACGGCAGTGTGCTCTGGCCTCGCCCTACACCTGCTGCGCTCTCGGGGCCATGCGTGCCCCGCCCTTTGGCAGCGCCTGGCCTTGGTCGTGCCGCAACTGCTTTGCTAGTGCCTGTCGCTTCACCTGCGACGGCTGTCCTGGACGCGTGCATCCTGCTCGGCCTGTCATTGCAGAATAAGGCCTCCCAGTCTGTATTGACCACGCATGACGCAGCCGCTCCGGCCTGCCGGGCAGGCATGCGCCGGAGCGCCAGGCGCTCACTGTGCTGCCCGCGCGCGCGCAGTTCACGTCGCTCCTACAGCGCGGCATGCTCGCCGACGCGGTCTGCTACTACAGCGCGCCCGACCGGCGCCTGACCTTCGTCGTCCAGCTGGGCAGGCGCGGCCGCCTCAGCCCCGCGCTCGTGCGCCGCGCACCGCCGGGCGCGCCCCGGCCTGCCGAGCCAGCAGCAGCGTGAGCTTGCGGACAGAGCCTGCGCCAGCAGGGGCGGGGCTGGGCTGGTCCGCTGCACTACTCGCCGGCCGCTCCTGGCCGCGTGCCGTGATCGCACCGGCCTGCGGGCGTGCCTGGCGGCGCGCTGCCTGATCGCTCGTGAAGTCACCTGGGCGCCATGCTGAGCGACGCGCTGCGCGGCGCAGCGGCACCTGCGGCTGGCCGCGCATCCTGCACGGCGGCGTGACGGCCGCGGCGGCCGATGAGGCGTTCGGCTTCCTGCTGCTGTCGCTGCGGCGCGCCGGCGAGCTGCCCTTCCTCGCGCCCGCGTTCACCGCGCGCCTGGAGGTCAGCTACCACAAGGCGCGGCCCAGGCGGGTCCGCTTGCCAGCGCTGGGAAGATTCGTGTTGCGCCCAGATGCCAGCGGCCACAAGGTGCGGCGCCGCGCGAGGCCGCGTGCCAGCGCTGGCGGCGCGCTTGATGTGCCTGGATGTCAGCGGCCACAAGGGACGGCTCCAGCGGTACCGCTCTCACTGCTGGAACCGTGCGATGCGTGGAGGGCGGGAGGTCTGCTATGCAGGGTCCTGTGGACCCTGTGGCACCGCAGGGTGGTGATGCCACCAAAATTGGCCGTAGACAGATGCATCAGAGTCGGTTGCGTGAGTCTGGCGGAGTCTAGAGGAAAGTAGGCGGGAAAGTGCAGACGTGGAACAGGGGACGCTGACACGTGTGGGCGGTGCGCGGGAGCGCAGAAGGTGCATGTAACGCCCGGGCGCCTGCTGCTGTTCACGGCCGAGCTGGACCGGATCGAGGGCCGCAAGGTGTTCATGACGTGCCGCGTCACCGACGCGCCCGGCGGCACGCTCTACGCGACGTCGCAGGCCGTGTTTGTCGCGCCCAAGCTGCGCCGGCTGGTGGTCGACGGCGCGCGCTACCTCGCCGGCGCGCTGACCGGCGGCCGGGTGGCCTCCTGAGGGGCGCGGGCTCCGCCCGCCAGGGGCCTGAGGCTCCGCACGCAATAGTGGACGTGCACTGTCAGGCACATTAAGTGATCACAGCCCCATCAGCAGCTTGCCTCGCAGCTTGGCGTTCGCCACATGCGAGGACCGGGGGGCATAGGCCGGTCATGCTGCTTGCCGGTGTCTGCTTGTTGTCACGAGGGGCAAGCGCCTTGTCTGCGCCCAAGGACTTGAGGGGTGTGGCTCCGTAAATGCTGCGCGGCCCCTCGTGATGCGTTTTAGGGCGGCTTCTGCTGCTGCATTCTACATCTTGTATTCCACAGGCAGTTTCAGAAATGGTCTCTTTGAGGGCACAATCCAGCCATGTAGTGGTGGGCGGACAGGGCTGTAGTCGGCAAAAGCATCAGGCAGGTGCCGTTGGTGTGCCACCCGATGTTGGTGACTTGCTTGTGCGCTCTACGAGCTGCGGCAAGGCGTGGGCCGGCCAACGCGGTGCGCTATCTGCCGGTATTGCAGCTGGCTGCCTGGGGTAGCGGCACATGTGTCCCCCCGTAAACTTGGTTAAAAGGCCTACATGCGCTAGAGCGCAAGCCAGGTCTACTTGCGGCCTCGCCTGCATGCCCAACAGCTAACACATGCCCAGCTTGCAGCGTGCGCTGCATCTCCCGCATGGCCAGTGCAGAGGTTACAGCTTGTCTTGCACTTGTCCTCGTTTGGCTCAAAAGGAGGTCGCATGTCTCTGGTTGCCACATTGTCCATACATGCTGGTTCCCTACTCACCTGTATGCAAATTGTATTGCAGTGTTATAACCATAGGGCTTAGATAGCGTGCTGCATGGCGGGGGGCAGCACCCGGGGGGCGCGCGCCCACAAGAACTTACCAATTGTAGCGGTCGGGGAGGGCGCTCCTGCTCCGGCAAAGTCACCGAACCATTTGGCGATAGGCCCTAGGACGGTAAACAGCAGGCTAGGTTATTTATGACTCTTCTTGCTGTCTCAGTAGGTGTGCTTGTGTGAACGGTGTATGCACAGATGTGCCTGCACATGTAATGCATGCATGAGATGCCCTGGATGCAGGTGTACAGTGATTATGAAGTTTTATGCAATCAAGCACAAACGAGTGGGCACTGCTCTACAGAGACTTTACTGTTCTGTAGATGTTTATGTGACGAAATTGTAAGCTGCACACGGACCGTTGCGTTTGAGTGGTCACCCCTGTCTTTTTATATTGTCAGGCCCATGAACTCTGGTACCTGCGCCAATGGCTGCCTTTCCGATGGAAAAAGTAGACATAGAGGCACTGCCTATCATTGAAGCCACAGAGTAACGCTGGACAACACAGACGAGGCAGCAGTTTACACACCCCCGGCTCGTCACACACACGCGCTCATCCACTCACTACTTCGGCTCTGCACCAGCCTCCTGGCTCCACCACGTCGAGACAGCACTCGAGAGGCATGGTTATACATGCCCAGTACAACCCAATGCGCCATGTAAGAGCAGCATGCACACCATGGCTGCTGCGCAGCGCGTCGCAGCTCTGCCAGTAGCTACCGTCACACAGGCCAACCAGCACGGCTGGCTGTGCCTCTAAGCAACCTCGCTGTTAGCAGCCTACACCTGGCAGCCGCACGTGACATAACAGCGTCAGCTGCTGCTGCCGCATGGGTGCAACTCCGCGCGCACCCCAGACCTGCACGTTACTAGGTCTGGACCCACATTCCCCGCCCACCCCCAGTGGGCGGCACGGAGCAGGCCAAAGAATGGGTGGGGTGGCGTGCTATAGTCCCAGGCCCTAGGCCTTGGTCATGGCCATGGTGCGGCGACGACAGCCACGCACAGACTGCGGGAGGACAAGAGGCACACGTTGACAGGCAACCTGCACTGACACACACGGCAGTCTGACCAACACGCGCAGAGAGCCTGACCACAACCCTACCCAATGGACAACAACCAGCAGCGCCAGCAGGGCCGGTAGCTGCCAGCATGTCACGCATGCACGAAGGACCCCGGAGCGCCCACAGCAGCCATTGTCCACGTCTGCCCGAGGCGCAGGATGGCCAGCTGTGGGGACAGCTCACTCACGCCCGCCCAAGCCCCCGTGCCGCACTCAGCTCCTGTCCCTGCACGCGCCGGGTCGCGCGCCCGGCGAGGCCGCGCGCGCCGCGCGCGCTGGCTCACGCCGCCACCTCACATCGTGCTGGGCAGCACGCGGCGCTGGAACGCCCAGAACGGCTGCTCCTTCTTGAAGTCAAAGGGCACGTAGTTCTTGTCCTCGTCGTACAGGTGCAGCTCTGTGAAGATGCTCTTCATCATGCGCGGGTTCCACGTGGCCTCGGTCATGTAGCGGCCCCAATTGGCGCGCAGCGAGTCGGTCGCCGCGCGCAGGTTGTACCACGGGACCTTGCTGCTGACATGGTGCGGCACGTGCACATTGATGTCGTGGCACAGGAACTCGACCCAGCGCGGGTAGTCGCAGTGCACCGTGCCCGACAGCTGCGCCTTGGCCGCGTTCCACTCGCCCGCCGGCTTGAACGGGATGTGCGCCGCGGTGTGGTGCACCACGGTGAACGTGCTCATCCAGAAGTGGTAGCCCAGCCAGGGCGCCAGCCAGAACTTGGCCAGGCCCGCCCAGCCGGACAGCGCCACGATCGCGGGGAAGCCCAGCCCGATGAACGCCGCGACGGCCCCCAGCGACACCAGCACCTGCGCCGGCGCGCCAGGGTCAGGGTGCCGCGCACGCGTGCGGCCCCCTCTCGCCGCAGCTGCGGCGCACGCACTGGCGTGAGCTGCGCGACGCATCCTCCCGCGCAGGGCCAGGCGAGGTGGTGCTGCCACGCACTGGCGGCAAGCTAAACCCTGAAATTACCCTAACCTGGGTGCGGGCGCGCACCCGCGGCCGCTGCTTCTCAGTGTACAGGTCCAGGTTGAAGTGCCAGATGAGCCAGTGGCCGACGCTGGCCCACAGCTTGAGCGGCGAGCCCAGAAAGGTCTTGTACAGGAAGGCCTGCGTGGGGCCCCACTTCTCCACCTCCGCCTTGGGGATGGGGTGCCACGCGGTGTCCTCGACCAGCCTGCGCCCCCGCACGCGCGCATCAGCTCCCCGTGCCGCGTCTCCCACGCTGCCTGTTTGATCTGAGCGGGCGCGCGCGACGACCGCGCGAGCAGCAGCCGCGCAAAACGCGACGCTTGGAAAGGCGTCTGTGGCCCCAGCACTGTTTCCCTGCGCCGCACTCCACCGCAGGCTGTCACGTAAGGCGCCAACATGTTCCGCACAGAGTCCAACGTGACCACCACACCCAGCCAAAGCACAGTGTCTGCCACAGCAGAGCTGACTGCAAACCAAGCTGGACTCACACTCACGACCTGCCACCGCTGAAGCCGCCGTTGACCGTTGAGCAAGAGGAGGGCCGCTGACACGCCAATAGCGCACTTGTTCGTGTGCGCGTGGTGGTGGTTGTGCTTGATGCGCCACGGCTCGAAGGGGTAGATGAGCGGCATGAACATGAGCGTGCCCACGATGTCCTCCACCAGCTTGTTCTTGCTGAAGCTGCGGTGCCCGGCGTCGTGCCCGACCACGAACAGCTGCGCAGCCCCCACGCACAGTTTGCGCCTTTTACTCTGCTACACCACACGCACGCTCACACAAGCGCTGTGCATAGTGACAGGCGCAGCTATCCTGTGTGCGGCCACTCCTGGCCCCTGCCGCGCTGCAGAATGCACTCGCAACAGCGCTTTGCGCGCCGGCGGCGCACCCCAGTCCACGCCGTGCCCGCGAACGCCCACGCCAGCGGCAGCAGGTACCACGGCGAAATGGAAATCAAATATACGCTAAGCGAAACAGACGCCACAGTCGTCGCCACCGCGCCCCACGCCCGCCACATGTTCAGCTCGAACACCTGTGGACGGCCCCAGGTCGAGGCTTGGCTTGGAGCTCAACGCCTGTTCTAGATAACAACGTGCCCAGCTCCCTGTGTCCCTGGCCAGCCCGCCAAGCAGCAACAGGACCGCACCCTGCCTGCCCCCAAGCTTCGACTTTCCTCTTGCGCGTGCTCACGTCTCTTGACTTGCAGCAAGTGTAAGCGCTGGTGAGGTCCAGTCAGTCAACAACACTTCCCGGCAAGCTACAGACGACGCCACAGCTTGCAGCTTGTCTCTGATGAAAGTAAAATATCAGGTACAGGCTGGGAATGGATTCCAGGCTGCTCACGCTCTTGGGCATCGACTGGATGACGTCTCCCAAGGACACGTCCTCGGGCAGCTCGGCGCCGATGGTGCGGTAGCCCAGCTGCTCCGCGAGCTCGGCGCGTTGCCGGTCGTCCAGCGCTGCCACGCTCTCAGTGCGGTCCTCCGCTGGGGGGGCTACAGCGTCGAACGCCAGAGCCCGCAGCTCGGCACCACCCAAGCGGGCACTCCGAGGCTGTCGTCCAGGCAGGCGCACTGTCAGCACCGGGCGGCAGGCCGTAGCATGGAAGGCCGTAGCATAAAAAGCAAATGCAGGCAGCCTGCTGCAGCCACGAAGCAGCCAAGCCTCCCAGCACTGAGCAGCCTTGGGCAGCCAAAAGCCACAGAGCAATCACCGCAGGCTGAAGGCAGCAGGGGGGGGCTGCAGGCCGGCCGCACCTGCGCAGCGCGGCCTCCACGCGCGGGCAGGCGGCAGCCCGAGACGGGCGCTGCGCCAGCCACATACGCACACTCAGTGCTGCATGGACACTGTGGCTGGTGCTTGGGCGGGCCTGGTCACAATCACTTGGCAGGCGCGTGCCGGGCAGCTCACCTCTGCCTGCGGCCGGCGTGCGCTGCACGGCGCGGACCTGCAGTGCGCCAGAACGCCCAATTAGCACGCTGGTGTCACGCAGGCAGAACGCCTGCACTTGCAGGGCCTCCGAGCCTCGCGCACATACCTGCATTCTGCAGCTCCCCCGCAGCATTCCAGCCGACATCGCAGCCCGGCACACACAGTGAGCCTCGAGCCTTGCTTGAGCGTTGTGATAATCGCTAGGTGGGAAAGTGAGGCCGATTCTGGATCAAAGGTGGAGCTTGAGAGAGCTCTGTCCCCTAACCCTGGACAGGCATGAAATCTAATTCGGCGGTTATCACATAGACAGCTCTGTCTCAGCTCTGACATCTGTGCTGACGACAGCGACTCTGTGACATGGTGCGGTCCCAGACAGACACTCGTGAAGCCGTGATTACAAGGACCTTAAATACAGGTGCTAAACTGACAGGCGGTCAGTGAGTGAAGTCCATCAAGCACCTGTGTTGCAACAGAACAGGGCTGTCAGTGCAGGCAGACACACACCAAAAATGCTAGTAAAGGGCATGCAAATGTGCCGTCACCCACAGGAAAACATACACACAGTCTCACGCTGCAGACTCGTCAGTGCTGTCACATGCCGCGCCCACATCGCGTGGCGGCGGCCCGCACATCATGCACCTGCGGAGGACTGCAGAGCAGGCACGCCCTCAGCAGTGCCAGCATGCTCTCTCGCACCAGCAGGGATGTTGACGGCTGCCGGCGTCTGGCCGCCACAGCGGCACACGCATTCGACGTGGGTGGGCACACCAGCGGCGCGCCGTCCGCACCGCTGCTGGACTCGCACATCTGCCGCCGCCAGCGCAGGCTGCAGGGGCGCCGTCGGGCGCCAGTGCGCGCTCATGGCGCCGCGGGGAACGGCGCGGGCTGCCCGCGCTTGGCCGCCGCCGCGGACAGCGCGTCAAGGTTGGGCAGCCAGAGCAGCAGCGCGCCGTCTGCGCCGCCGCTGGCCGCGCACATGCGCCGCGGCGCCCAGCGCAGCGCGCGTGTCGGCGCCACAGGGCCCGCCCACGCGGCCACCTCGGCGGCGGGCGCGCCGTCGCTGACACGCCACACGCGGATGCTGCGGTCCTCGCAGCCTGCGCACGCCGCACGACCTGTTGCGTACGCGTGCTCGGCCTCGGGCGCAGAGACGCGGTGCACTGCATGACAGCACCCAGGCGTCGGTCACCAGACAGAGCGCCTAGTTACCAGCTGTGCATGTTGTCGCCCGCGCCGCCGCCTCTGCCCGCCATGGACTGCCCGGCGCGGCCTGCCCCCGGCCCCGCCGAGCTCCTGAGGAGGGCGGGCGGGCGCCTCGGCGGGCCCCGATGGTGCAGCTGTGACAAGCTCTCAGTCAAGGCAGCCTGCGCGGCTGCAGGCAGGGCCGTTCCACGGCTGTGCAGCAGGATACCGCGCGCGCGCCAGCGCGGCAGGTCTCTGCCCTAACCCTGGACTTAACCTAGCAACCAAGTGCCAAGTGCCGCAGCGGGGCCGCGCGCCCGACAGCAGGTAGCGCGAGTCGGGCGTGAACGCGAACTCTGGCGCGGAGCCGCCGGGCGGCACGCCGGTGGGCAGCGAGAAGCGGGGTTCGCCGGAGAAGGCGTCCACGACGTGCACGCGCCCCTCCACGCCCGCCGCCAGCAGCTTCTGGTCCGGGCTGAAGCGCACCAGGCCGAACGGCGCCGGGTTGTTCACCTCGGCCGGCACCTGCGCGCGGGGCAGGGCAGGGTCATCAATCGAGTGAAATAAAAAAAGAAAAAGAAAGGTGTCAGGATGAAGGGATGCCGCTCCCCTCCTGCAACTCGAGAGACGACGCCTCCGACTCGCTGGGCGTTGTCCCTGAGTTGTCTAACAGCACGGCGCCGCGGCCCGTCGCCGCGCCGCCCCTCCGCCCCCGGCCCTGCTTGCGCGTAGCCAGGGCTGGCTGCGTGCCACCGCGCCCGGCCCGTGACAAGGCCTGACAGCGGCCAGCGCCACGCGAGCGGTGGCAGCAGAGAGCGCCTGTCTGTGAGCGCCTGCCACGCATCGATGCCTCACGGGACAGGGTGGGCGAGCGCGCCGCGAGGCCCTCGCTGTGAGGGGCTCGGGCAGCGCACGCGCACCGTGAACGTGGCAAACGGCCCGCTCGTGTAGTTCCTGGGGTCGAACAGTTTGATGACGCCGCTGTGCACGCCGACTGCAAACACCTGGCCCTGCGCGCGCGCGACACACGCCTCGTCGTCCAGGGGCTTATGCGCACGCACGTCCCCTCACGCCCATGCAGCACATGTCATCCACTGCACTGGAAGCGGAGCTTGCAGTCAACTCCCCTCCGCTCGCACCGGGCATGCCCAGCTGACAGGCTCTACAGGCTCCACCTGAAGCGCTGGTGCACGCAGCCTGACAGCCATGCTTGCACCACGCTCGCAGACGGGCCGCGCCCGGTGCGGGGGGGCCGCGGGCGCGCCTGGCAGTCGATGGTGACGCAGGGCGTGGAGCCCAGCGCGAAGCGCGGCGCGCCGGGCGCGCCCGCGCCGTTCAGCAGGCCCTGGCACACGGTCGTGTTCAGGTTCCAGATCCGCACCGTGTTGTCCTGCGCGCCGCCCGCCCACAACAAACACTGTCACCGCGGTGAGCTTGTGCGTGCGCATGCGCAGCGGGCCACGCCGCGGCAGCCTCCTCCGTGCCCCGGGCTGGGGCGCGAGGCTTTGCCGGCCAGGCGTGCCACGCCTCCTGCTGCTGAGGAACGCGTACTGCA
>JAABUR0100005550.1_pt1 | contig 16031 bp, 18 predicted proteins | sample 5560091 | NCBI WGS metagenome assembly JAABUR01 (sample SAMN10711879, study PRJNA513375) | rock metagenome | isolation source: Antarctica rocks | place: Antarctica: Victoria Land, University Valley sud
CCGACGCTTCGGCCGACTGCTTGAGCCGCAGGGTGGGCTCGTGCAGCATCCGGCTCACGATCGCCCGGGCCATCACCTCCACCCGGTCCCGGTCGGCGTCGGACGGCGATTCCCAGCGGTGCCGATTTTCGGCGAGCACGGTCTGGACGATGTGCTCGCCGCGCTCGCGCAACGCCGCAATGGTGGGTACCACATCGAGGCTGGCCAGCCAGGAGTCGAAGCGCTCGACCTCCTCCTCGACAAGCGACCGCGCCCGGGCGGCCTCGGCCTCACGCACGCTTCGCCCGCGGGCCGCGGCGCGCTGGAGGTCGTCCATGTCGTACAGGGCCACGCCCGGGAGGTCACGCGCCTCGGGGTCGACGTCGCGGGGCACCGCGATGTCGATCACCACCAGCGGCCGGTCCGGGCGCTCGGCCATCGTCAGCTCCAGATCGTCGCGGTCGAGGATCTGGTGGGGCGAGGCGGTGGAGGAGACCACGATGTCGGTGCGCGCCAGCTCAGCCGGTAGATCGTCGAAGCGGATGGCGGAGCCCCCGAAACGCTGCGCCAGGCCGATGGCGCGGTCGTAGCGGCGGTTGGCCACGAACACGGTCTGCACGCCGCCGGCGCGCAGGGCCCGAGCGGTCAGCTCGCCGGTCTCCCCGGCTCCGATCACCAGCACCCGCCGCTGGGAGAGGTCGCCGAGCATCGCGCCGGCCAGCTCTACGGCCACCGACGAAACCGACACCCGCGAGCGCCCCACCCCGGTCTCGGTGCGCACGCGCTTGCCGGCTCCGAGCGCCTCGCGGAAGAGGCGGTTGGTGATCGGGCCGGTGGCGCCCTCGACCAGGGCGAGCTCGTAGGCGCGCTTGATCTGGCCCTGGATCTCGGCCTCGCCGATGATCATGGAGTCCAGCCCCGAGGCCACCGAGAAGAGGTGGCGCACCGCCTCGCGGTCGCGCATCGCGTAGAGCGAGTCGGTCAGCTCGGTGGGGCGGATCTCGGCCTGGCGGGACAGCACGGCCAGCGCGGCGCTCTCGGCCTCGACGGCGTCGGGGGTGATCAGGTAGAGCTCGGTGCGGTTGCAGGTGGAGACCACCACGGCCTCGTGCACGGCCTCGCCCGCTCGCAGCTCGGATAGGACAGCCGTGGCCCGGCCCTCGGGCATGGCCAGCTTCTCGCGCAGGGCCAGCGAGGCGGTGTGGTGGGAGACGCCGAGGGCGAGCAGCTCGTAGCTCATGGCGATTGACTACCTCGGCGGGGCTTCCAGCCCCGCCCTTTGAGTCGATTGCTCGGCCTCCGGCCTCTCTTGAACGGCCGGGCTCTGCCCGGCCTCCTCAGGCCCCGGAGGCTCGGGTTCGCGCTCGGTCAGCTCCAGCAGCTCACCGACCTCGCGCTCGATGCGCGACACCTTCGCCCCGATGATCGCCACGTAGATCACGATCAGCGTCAGGAAGACCACGTACGCGCCGGCCACGTACCTGCCCGCCTCGTCGAGCGGAAGCGCGGGCATGAGCTAGGAGAGCCCCATTCGCAGGCACCGCCTGCTCATGATGAGAGCCCCATTCGCAGGCACCGCCTGCTCATGGCAGGCGGGGGGCTTCGAGTTGCGTGCGCAGCCGCTTGAGCTGCACCGACGCGTGCTTGGCGGTCAGCTCGAGCTTCCACAGGGTGACGAACAGCAGCGTCATGGCCACGATGCAGACCAGGAAGGTCAGCCGCATGTCGCCGGGCAGGTTGCCTCCGGTCTGGGAGAGCACGCGCGGGTGGGTGAAGGACTCGGCCATGCGCACCGCCGCGAAGTTGATCGGCACGAACGCACCCGCGGCGATGGCGAACACCGACGAGTAGCGGGCCTGGCGCTCGGGATCCTCGATCGAGAAGCGCAAGGGGTAGTAGACGCAGTAGAGGAGGAAGACGACCAGGAACGACACCAGCACGGGCTCGTCCCACACCCACCAGTGGCCCCACGAGGCCTTGGCCCAGATCGCGCCGGTGACCAGGACGGCCAGGCCGAGGATGATCGAGAGGTGTATGGCCACGTAGGAGCGCATGTCCCACGAGCGGTCGCCGCTGCGCAGATGCTTGATCGCCATCAGCCCCCCGGCCACGAAGCCACCCAGGGCGACGATGGCCATCGGCACGTGGATATAGAAGATCTTCTGGATGAAGCCCTGGTCGGCGTCGTTGGGCGCGTAGAAGAACACCAGCGCGAAGGAGGCGAGGACGGCGATCACGGTCACCAGGGCCAGGGGGCGAAATCCCTTCGAGTACACGCTCTAGAGCCTACCTACCGTCATCTGGCCGCAATGGCGCAGCCCGTTTGTGCACGGGAGGAGCGCAGCCCGATCGTCGATCTCTCTCCGTAGGGAGGCCAGGCGGGCGAGCACCGCACCGAGGTTCTCCCCGCGGGAGGTGCTCAATCGTCCAGCAGGAAGTCGAAGACCGCCAGGGCGATCAGGCCGAACAGCAGGTCGTAGCCGCCGAGGAAGGCCAGCCAGCGGCCGAAGTCCTCGGCCACCGGCGTCGGGCGCATCAGCGGCTCGGTGGCCGACGCCGCCGCGATCAGCAGCGGCACCAGCAGCGGGAGCAGCAGCAGCGGCACGATAAGCTCGCGGGCGTTGGACTCGCTCGCCAGCGCCGACACCAGAGCGCCGACCGCCGCGAGCCCGACGTCGGCGGCCACCAGGATCGCCAGCAAGTGCGGAAGGGCATCGATCAGATTCGGGCCCAGGAGCAGCACGCCGAAGACCGGCACGGCGACCACCTCCAGGGCCAGGAGATAGAGGAACAGGCCGGTGGCCTTGGCCACGAACAGCGCGGTTCGGTCCACGGGAGCCAGCAGCAGACCGTCGATCCCTCCCTGCTCGCGCTCGGCGGCGAACAGCCGGGTCACGCCGATGATCGCCGCCAGCACCAGCGTCACCCACAGCACCCCCGACGCCAGCTCGCCGTCCAGCGAGTCGCGGTCCAGCCCGAAGTGGAAGAGCACGTAGACCACCACGGTGAACAGCGCCATCGCGGGGACGGACTCCTTGGTGCGCCACTCGATCGCCAGGTCCTTGCGCAGGATCGCCGCGGCCGTCCGCCAAAGCGAAGCAGCCGGCTTGGCCGGCTGCGCACGATCCGATCTCAGCGAAGCAGCCGGCTTGGCAGGCTGCGCACGATCTGACTTCACGCGTACAGCTCCCGCGCCTGCGCAGCGTCGAGCCCACCCGTGGGCAGGGCGAACGCCTGGCGCCCGCCCCTGAGGCCCAGCGCGAGGTCGGCCTCGCCCAGGCCGCCCTCGACGTCGTGGGTGATCAGCACGCGCGTGCGCCCCGACCCGCGCCCGATCAGCGGCTCCAGCAGCTCGGCCGCCGCCGGGTCGAGCGCCGCGCGCGGCTCGTCGAGGAGCAGCAGCTCGGGCGAGTGAAGCGTGGCCCGCGCGGCCGCCAGCCGCTGGAGCATCCCGCGCGAGAGCTCGCGCACGGGGCTGTCCGCGCGGCGGGCCATGCCCACCGCTGCCAGCTGCTCCTCCACGCGCCCGAGGGGCACGCCGTGGAGGCGGGCGTGATAGCGCAGGTTCTGGCGTCCGCTCAACTCGCGGTAGAGCAGCGGGTCGTGGCCCAGGTAGCCCACGCGCCCGCGCACGCGCCAGCTCTGCTCGGGCAGCTCGGCGCCCAGCACCCGCGCGACGCCGCCGTGGGGGCGCAGCAGCGTGGCCAGGATCCGCAGCAGCGTGGTCTTGCCGGCGCCGTTGGCGCCCAGCACGGCCAGCGTCTGGCCCGGGGCCACGCTGAGCGACACGCCGCTGAGGGCGACCCGCTCCCCGTAGCGACGCTCGACGTTCTCCAACGCGATCGCCGGCTCGGACACCGCGGGGACGCTACAGGGGCGGCGACTCAGCGCTCGAGCGTCTCGGCGGCGTGACGCAGCGTGGGCTCGACCACCGGCCACGACTCGCCGATCGCCTTGGGGTTGCCCGGGAAGTTGATGATCAGCGTCCGGCCCCTGATCCCCGAGACCCCGCGTGTGAGGATGCCCATCGGGGTGTGGGTGCGCGACTCGGCGCGGATCGTCTCCGCGTAGCCGGGAGCGTCGCGGTCGATCACCTCGCGGGTGGCCTCGGGCGTCACGTCGTCGGACGTCATCCCGGTGCCTCCGGTGGTGAACACGAAGCGGGCGCCGTCCTCGTCGCAGAAGCGGCGCAGCGCGGCGGCGATCGAGGCGTGGTCGTCGGATACCAGTTCGCGGATCACCTCGAGCCCGGCCTCGCGACAGCACGCCTCCAGCGCGTCTCCCGAGGCGTCATCGGTCCGAGCGCGGCTGCTCGAGACGGTCAGCACGGCGGCCAGCGCGGCCTCAGCCATCGCGCCGCCAGTCCTTCTTGCCGCCCGTCTTCTCCACCAGCTGCACGGGCCCGACGCGCACGCCGCGCTCCACGCCCTTGACCATGTCGTAGACGGTCAATGCGGCCACCGAGCATGCCGTCATGGCCTCCATCTCCACGCCGGTCTGACCGCTGGTGCGGGCCTCCGCCGTGAGGCGCACCACCCCGGCGCGGGCGTCGACTTCGATAGCCACGTCCACATAGCTCAACGGCAGCGGGTGGCACAGCGGGATCAGCTCCGAAGTGCGCTTGGCGGCCTGGATGCCGGCGATGCGGGCGGTGGAGATGACGTCGCCCTTGGGCATGTCGCCGGCGGCGACCTTGGCGGCGGTGGAGGGCTCCATCTCGACCACGGCCTCGGCCACCGCGCGGCGGTCGGTGACGCCCTTGGCGCCCACGTCGACCATGCGGGCGCGGCCGAAGACGTCGAGGTGCGAGAGCGGGCTCTCGGCGTCAGACACGTATGACCTCGACCGACGAGAAGGCGCCGAAGTCCGCGTCCTGGGTCACTACCGCCACTCCGTGACGCAGCGCCGTCGCGGCTATCCAGGTGTCGTGACGGCGCAGCCTGCGCCCCGCAGTGAGCTCCTCGTCCGCTATCCGGGCAAAGCATGTCGCCGTGGCATCGTCGATCGGCAGCAGCGGGTAGGTGGCGCGGGTGCGCGCCAGGGTCGCGAGCCGGGTGGCCCGCGCCGCCGCGTCCGCTGCGCGCAGGACGCCCAGCTCGAGCTCGGCCGTGGTCACCACGGAGACGGCGATCTCGTCCGGGAGGGATCGGAGCGGCCGGCCGGACTCGCGTGCGACGAACACCGACGTGTCGGCGATGGCTCGGCTCACCCGCCGTCCAGCTCGGCCTCGCGAACATCGGCGAGGTCTGCGAGGAGGCGGTCGTCGGCGCCCGCCTCCTCCACGATCTGACGCAGTTCGGAGGAGGGGACCCAGGGGCTGCGCGCGCCGGAGTGGGGCACGATGTCCGCGACCGGTCGCCGGTTCACCGTCAGCGAGACGACCTCACCGGCCTCGACGGCGTTCACAACGTCGGCGGTCCGGTTGCGCAACTCCCGTACAGAGACTTCGCGGGACATGTAACGTCACCGTAGCACTGGATGCTACGGTGACGCCTACGCGGGAGCGTTCGTGCGCTGTGCCGCGGCGACGAGGTCACGCACCGCGTCCTCGTCTCCGGCTCGCAGCAGCTCGATCGGGTCGGGAGCCCCGTTGACGATCGACTCGAAGAAGACCTTGCGGTCCTGGTAGGTGGGCAGCGTGCCCTTGGCCCACCCGCGCACCTCGTTGAGCATCACGGCGAGGCGGGCGTAGGGCTCGCCGTACTCGGCCGCGATCTGGCTCTTCATGCGCTTCGCCAGAGCCGGGCTGGCGCCGGCCGTGGAGATGGCGATGGCCAGCGGGCCGGTGCGCACGACCGCGGGCAGGATGAAGTTGCACAGCGGCGGCACGTCCACCACGTTGACCAGCATCGCCCGGCGCTCGGCGTCGTCGTAGACCCCGATGTTCACCTCGGAGTCGCTCGTGGCGGCGATGACCATGAACGTGCCCTCCAGGTCGTCGGGCACGTACTGGCGCCGCTCCCAGGCAATCGAGCCCTCCTGCACCAGCTCGTGCAGCGGTTCGCAGATCTCGGGGGCGACGACCGTCACCGAGCCGTCGCAGGCCAGCAGGCCCTCGGCCTTCTCGAGGCCGATGTCGCCTCCGCCCACCACCAGGCAGCGGCGGCCGGTGAGCTTGAGGCACGCGACGTAGAACGGCGTCTCCAGCATGCCCTGCACGCAGGACTGGTCACAGATCCCCTTGCGGAACTGGCAGACGCACTCTTTACCGGCGTACGCTTGAGCGGGCATGGTCCGAGCCAGTCTACGCGCCGTGCCGTGGCGCCGAACGGACGCGGACGATGGTCTGCCGAGCAGCGCACCGCGTACTTTTTGGTGACAGATGACCGACGGCCACTTCACCGACCAGTCCATGCTGCGGCGCGTCCACCGCGAGCGGGCGATCGCCCTGTCGGGCCCCCGCGCGCTGCTGATGCAGGCCGCGCACCCGCTCGCCGTGACCGGCCTGCTGGCCCATTCGACCGCCATGGACGAGCCGTATGATCGCCTGGCCCGGACGGCGGAGACCCTGAGCACGATCGGCTTCGGCAGCCGGGAGGACGCCGATCGCGTGACCGCCCACGTACGCCAGATGCACACGCGGGTGAAGGGCACGATCAAGGAGCCGGTGGGGAGGTACCCGGCCGGCACGCCCTACCGCGCCGACCAGCCCGATCTGCTGCTGTGGGTGCTGTTCACGCTGGTGGACTCCGGCGTTGTGGTCTACCGCAAGTACGTGGGGGCCATGTCGCGCGAGGAGGAGGCCGCGTACTGGGAGGACTACAAGCTGGTCGGCGAGCTGTTCGGGCTCGATCGCGCCGACATGCCCGGAACGCTGGCCGACCTGGACGACTACCGCCGCGAGATGCTCGAGGGCGACACGCTGCTGGTCACCGACTGGGCTCGCAGGCGGGCGCGCGAGATCGTGCTGGAGCCGCCGATTCCATGGATGGCCCAGCCGCTGCTGCAGACGGCCAACTTCATCACGATCGCGCTGCTGCCCGATCGGATCCGTGACGAGTACGGGTTCCTCCCGCTGCCGCCGGCGCCGGTGCGAAAGGCGGTGGTCGCCGGGGGGGCCGAGTACGTCAAGCGCGTGCTGATCCCGTTCCTGCCCGAGCGACTGCGGCTGGTGCCGGCGGCGCGAGCCGCCTGACGACTCCGGCGACGCGTCTGAGAGGGCGGGGAGGGCTGTGGAAAGGAGCCCATCAGGCGCGGCCCCCCCCGGCCACGCCCCAGCAATCCGCGGACGGCGCCGAACAGGGCCAGCAGCACGGCGAGGATGACCACCGGAAAGAACACAGCCCCGGTGATCTTGGCCAGGGCAGAGCACGCTTCACCCTTGCACTCCATCCCGTCCTCGCTCACGTAGAGAAGGAAGTCACCGGCCGCGAGGACCAGCAGTACGACAGCACCGAGTAGAGGAGCCCTCATTCCCGCCTGGGCTACCTTGCGCCCCGCCTCCTCAAACCCCTTGGCGATCCTGGTGCGCGCGTTTCGAGACGGCGGGCGGCTGAGGCACCTCAGCCGCCCCCGGCTCCACCACCAGCTCCATGAACAGCTCGTCGGCGAACTCGCCGGTGCGAAAGTCGCGCCCGCTCAGTCGCGTGACGCCGACGCGCCGGAAGCCGGCCTTCTCGTAGCAGCGGATGGCGATCGCGTTGTCCACGGCCGCGCCGAGGATAAGCCGGTGGTGGCCGCGATCCTCGATCAGGTGCCGCGCCAGCGTCTTCATCGCGTCGGTGCCCAGGCCCCGGCCGTGGTGGTCGGGGCCGAGGAAGACGTCCAGCTCGGCGTGGCGGTAGTCGGGCTCGTTCTCCTCGGTCACCTGGACCATCCCGGCCACCCGGTCATCGACGAAGATCGTGAAGCGCTCGGCCGTGGGCTCGTCGGACAGCGGGAAGTCCTCCTCCGGCGGCCCCCAGCGGTCGGCCACCTCGGGCCGGAGCCTGATCGCTCGCAGCGCCTCGGCGTGCTCGGCGGTCAACGGTCGCAGCGCCACCCGCTCGCCGTACAGGTCGGCCATCGCCTCAGCGTCGCAGCGCCCGCGCCGTGACCTTCGCGAACGAGCGCGCCCCGCGTCGCAGTGCCTTGGGCTTGTCGTCGTCGCGGCCGTACAGCAGCTGCGCGGCCGCGTGCATCGAGCGGCCGAGCGCCTGGTCGTAGGGGTGCCACCAGAGGTTGCGGGTGAGCCCCGGCTCATAGGCCAGCGTCTTGATGTTCACGCACTCGTAGAAGCCGAACCTGGAGTGCGAGCGCCCCAGCCCGGAGTCCTTGGCGCCGCCCCATGCACAGGAGCAGGCCCCGTGGCTGAACATGTGGTCGTTGATCCAGACCATGCCCGACTCGATCCGGTGCGCGATCCGCTCGCCGTGCGCCCGGTCGGCGGTCCAGACCGACGCCCCGAGACCGAACTCGGAGTCGTTGGCCAGAGCGATCGCCTGGTCCTCGGAGTCGACTTCGATCACGGGGACCACCGGCCCGAAGATCTCCTCGCGCATGATGCGCATGTCGTGGGTCACGCCGGTCAGGACGGTGGGAGCGTAGTAGTCCGCGGACGGAAGAGAATCGGGTCCGGTGCTCGCCCGACCGACGGTCGGGCTGCGCTCCTCCCCGCCGCCTGGCTGGCTGCGGCCGCCGCAGCGCAGCCGCGCCCCGCTGGCCACGGCGTCCTGGACGAGCTCGTCGACCAGTTCCATCTGCTCGTGCGAGACCATCGGGCCGATCTCGGTGTCCCAATCCATCGGATCGCCCACCCTCAGCTTCCGGGCGCCCTCCACCAGCCCCTCGGTGAAGCGCTCGGCCACGTCGCCCATCACGTACACGCGCTCTATCCCCGAGCAGGTCTGGCCGGCGTTGGCGAAGCCTCCCCACAGGGCGCCCGAGACCGCGTGGCCCAGGTTCGCGTCCGAGCACACGATCATCGGGTCCTTGCCGCCGAGCTCCAGCACGGACCCCTTCATCCGCTCCGCGCACGACACGCCCACGCTGCGGCCGACCTCCACAGAGCCGGTGAAGAAGATCTTGGCGGCGCTGGACTCGGCCAGCGCCTGGCCCACCCTTCCGCCGCCGTGGACCGCGCGCACCAGGCCCTCGGGCACTCCGGCGCGCTCGAAGACCGCCTGGATTCGCTGCCCGATCAGCGGCGTCAGCGACGCGGGCTTGAGCACCACGCCGTTGCCGCACATCAACGCGATCGCCACCTCACCGAAGGGGATGGACCAGGGGTAGTTCCACGGCGCGATCACGCCGACCACACCGAGCGGCTCGTAGGTGTGCCGCGCCCGCTTCTGCTTCATGAAGATCGGCATGGAGACGCGCTCGTCGCCGAGGATCTTCGGCCCCTCGGACGCGATCCAGTGCAGCGCGTCCACGGTCGGCACCAGCTCCATCACGTACGACTCGTTGCGGGGCTTGCCCTGCTCGCGGGTGAGCAGCTCGGTCAGATCCTCCATCTGGTCGATCACCACCTGGGCGGTCCGGCGCATGTAACGCGCCCGCTCGACCAGGGGCAGGGCGGCCCAGAAGGGCTGCACGCCGTTCACATCGTCCACGACGCCCTGGACCTGCTCCGGGGTGATCGTGGGCACCGCGCCCAGCCGTGCCCCGTCGGTCGGGCTGAAGGACTCGAGCTGGGCGATGTCGGCGGTGGCGCTCATGCCGACAGCTTGTCACCCACCCGCACCGTGCCGCCTTTAACGATGTCCGCCCGCAGTCCGCCACGGTGGACCAGTGGGCGAAGCACCCCTCCGTGGTTCAGCCGATCGAGGTGCAGGCACGGCTCGCACAGCCGGCTTCCCTCGCAGACGACCGCCCCGAGCGCGAACCGGCGACTCACGAGCGCGTTGAGGTCGGCGCCCCGGACCACGACGTTGCGACGATGGTCGATCGGGTGGCCGAGGACGGTGGCCATCTGGTCGAGCACGTCGGCGTCCACGAGCGTCAACGCACTCCCGGGCCGGCCCGAGGCGAAAGTGCCCTCGGCGATCGCGTAGCGGTCACCCTGGAGGCCGCGGCCGGCGATGGCGTCGGCCTGAGCAACCGACCGGACCGTCGCCTCGGCAAGGGGGGCGAGGACGATGTCCTCGATGAGGCCGGTACCGGGGTCGCCCGCGCTCGGTGGATCCCATAGCGACACGTCGAGCGGGGCGACAAGCACGCCGTCGAGCACCTCGTCGGTGGTCTCGGCGGGGTCCCAGATCGGGCCCGAAGGCACGCCGAACATGACCACGGCCCGGGGCCCGGAGCCGTCGGCGGCGGGACGGCGGGCGATCCACGGGCCGGCCCAGGCAAAGGAGGCCGCGGCGGAGATCGGCACCAGGCCCAACCCGCGCCCGCCGAGCCAGGCTCGCAGCTCCCCTTCCTCCAGAGGCACCTCGGCGGTCGGCACGCCGATCACGGCGGCCACGCACGCCCCGAGAGTCGAGCGCTCGGTATGGATCACAGAGCCAGCAAACCAGCAACCCAACAAACCAGCAACCTCAGGCAGCGCGCCTCTGAGCCGCCGTCAACCTGGTGGTCACCTCTGTGTTGCCGTCGGCCACCGTGCGCACGGTTCGGCCCAGGCGCTCCATCAGCCTCAGCATGGGCGCGTTGTGCTCCAGCAGTTGCGCCCGCAGGTGGGTCGCGCCCTGGTGCACGGCCAGGGAGGCGATCACCTCGGTCAGCAGCTTGCCCACGCCCTGGTGCTGAAGCTGGTCGTCGACGACCACCGCCACCTCGGCCACGCCGGTCCCCAGCAGCGCCACGTCGGCGATGCCGACTATCTGCTCGTTGCCTTCGGTCATGGCCGCGGCCATGACGATGAGCCGTTCGCGGGGATCGAAGAAGGTGAAGTGGCGCACCATCCGCTCGCCGACCACGGGCATGGGGGAGAAGAAGCGCCGGTGGCGCGTCTCGGGGGAGAGGGTCTCGAGGAAGGCCCGCACGAGCTCGCCGTCGCTGGGACGCGCCAGGCGCAGCCGTACCCGCAGACCGTCGCCCACCTCGTGGGTGGTGGCCATCAGCGCGCCTGGGTCGGCCAGGGACACCTGTTCGCTTCGTTGGGTCACAGGGCCACCGTGGCAGACGGCTCCGATTGAGGCCAATGTCGCTTGACACGAACGAAACATCCGTTGCAGGCAGGGCTTTTGTTCACCGCGGTAGGGCGGGGATCCCCTTGGCATCCCCGCTGTACGCATCCGTGTCCGGTACGTGTCGAGCTGCCTCAGCGACCGCGCGCCTGGCGGATTCGCGCCCAGCGCTCGGCCATGTCTCGTTCCTGACCGTGGTCGCTGAGCTCGAGGAAGCGCTCGCCCTCGGCCTCGGGGGGCATCATCTCCTGATTCGAGACGCCTTCGGGGCGGTCGTGGGGGTAGTCGTAGTCCTGGCCCCGGCCGAGCTTGGCCGCACCGGGGTAGGCGGCGCTGCGCAGCGGTCCCGGCGGGTCGGGCGCGCCGTGGTCGCGCACCCACTGACGCGCCTTGCCGAGGGCCAGGTAGGAGGCGTTGGACTTGGGGGCGAGGGCCAGGTAGGCGGTGGCCTGGGCCAGGTTGTGGGCGCATTCGGGCAAGCCCACGTGCTCCACGGCGTGGGCGGCCGCCACCGCCACCTGCAGTGCCTGGGGGTCGGCGTTGCCGATGTCCTCGGAGGCCAGGATCACCATCCGGCGGACGATGAAGCGCGGGTCCTCGCCGCCCTCGAGCATCACGGCGAGGTAGAAGAGCGAAGCGTCGGGGTCCGAGCCGCGCGTGGCCTTGATCCAGGCCGAGACGAAGTCGTAGTGGCGGTCGCCGCCCTTGTCGTAGAGCACGGCACGGCGCTGGAGGGCGTCCTCGGCCGCCGCCACGTCGACCGTCTCCCCCGCGTCCATGGTCTCGACGGCAAGCTCGAGGGCGGCCAGTGCGGTGCGCGCGTCACCGCCCGAGCGGTCGGCCAGGAACCTCAGGGCAGCGTCGTCGACCTCGGGCGGCTCGACCAGTCCGCGCTCGTGACCGAGCGCGCGGCGCAGCAGCATCAGCACGTGGTCCTCGCCCAGCCGGCGCAGCTCGTACACGCGGCAGCGCGAGAGCAGCGCCGAGTTGACCTCGAAGTAGGGGTTCTCGGTGGTGGCGCCCACCAGCGTGACCAGCCCCTCCTCCACCGCCGGCAGCAGCGTGTCCTGCTGGGCCTTGTTGAAGCGGTGGATCTCGTCCAGGAACAGGATCGTGGGCTTCTGGTTCGTGGCGGGTGGACCGGAGCCGGACCGGTGATCCGGCGAGGACCGCGTCGCGGTGTTCCTTCGACGGTGCTCGGCGCGCTCCAGCACGTCGCGCACCTGCTGGCGACCGGCGTTGACCGCCGAGAGCTCCTCGAAGGCCGCGTTGGCGTTCACGGCGATCAGCCGGGCCAGCGTGGTCTTGCCCGTGCCCGGAGGTCCGAACAGGATCATCGAGTGCGGCCGGCCCTCGTCCAGCGCGGTGCGCAGGGCCGAGCCGGGCTCGAGCAGGTGGTCCTGGCCCACGTACTCGTCGAGCGACGCGGGCCGCAGCCGCGCGGCCAGCGGCTGGTTCGAGGTCGGCACCGGCGTCTGGCCGGGCGGCGGCTCCTCCTCTTCCTCGAACAGCTGCTCCACAGAGCGATTCTGTCACCCGCCGCGATTGGGGTGAGCGGCCGGATCGGCTCGCGGGCCGCTGAACGGACCCGCTCCAACCCCCGAGGGTGGGGCGGCTTGTCTGGGCCGCGAGGGTGATCTAGTCTCGAGCCCATGGCGGCTTCGGGGAGCAGGCGTGACGCAATCGAGGTCGCTGCTGGGCCGCTCCGGGCACTGGTGCGCGAGGAGCACGACGAGATCGCCGCGGCGCAGCAGGCGCTCAGGCAGGCGGAGAAGGCGCACGATCGCGCGATCGAGATCGCCGAGCGTCAACTGCGGGCGGCGAAGACGGCGAAGCCCCTGGCCGCCTACGGCCACGAGGTGATCCTCTACGCAGACCGGCTGAGCACGGCTGACGGAAACCACGAGCTAGCGCCGGAGGTCAGAGCGCGGATCGACGTCGGACCGAGCTCTGGTCGCCTCCACCGTCGCGAGCTGACCCTCACGATCGAGGGTCCGACGTGGCATAGCGAGGTCACGTTCCCCCACCGGGATGAGCGCAAGATGCGCCGGTTTGCCACGGACATCGAGGCGGCGGCACGCAACGCCGAGGCGGTCCGCCGGGTCGTTCGAGCCGAGACCGAGCAGGCGGAGTGGAACCTGGGCGGGGCATCGGCTGACCGCCACGCGATAGAGGAGGTCCGCGCTCTGATCCATAGGCTCGGCGAGCTTCTCCACGATGAAGAGGACGTGGTCGACATGGCGCCGGGGATCAGCGCGGGACACGATGGCGTACTGGTGGCGACCGACCGACGGCTGCTCTTCATTTCAGCGCGTCGAACGCTCGCCTTCCCGTACGAGCAGGTTTCCTCGGTGAGCGTGCACGGGAAGTGGTTTGGAGCACGCCTCGCAGTGTCGACCACCGCCGGCAAGGGCGTCATCAGCGGGATCACGCCGGGGCATGCCGCCGAGATCGCCGAGCTGGTTCGCAGCCGGATTCCCAGCCAGACCGCGACCGTCTAGCGCGGCATCGTCGGTTCTCGGCATGCGCAAGCTGGTCGTGACGGAGAACATGACCGTCGATGGAGTGATCGACATGGCCGCGGGCTGGTTCGACCCGCTCGCCGAGGACGTCGACCAGTCCGACATCACCGCGGCGAACACCGAGCACCGCGAGGCCGCCGACGCGCTGCTCGTAGGCCGCGACACGTTCGAGGCGTTCCGTGGTTTCTGGCCGCGCCGGACGGACGACCGGACCGGCGTCTCGGGCTACCTCAACGCGGTGGAAAAGTACGTCGTCTCCAGCACGCTCGACGAGCCCGGGTGGGAGAACACCACCGTTATGCGGGGCGACCCGGTCGCGGAAGTCCAGGCGCTGAAGGCCGCCGAAGGCCGCGACATCGTCGCGACGGGCAGCGTGCAGCTCGTCCACGCACTGATCGCCGCGAAGCTGGTCGATGAGTACCGGCTCTTCGTCTTCCCCGTCGTGGTGGGCCGCGGGGCACGGCTGTTCGAGTCAGCCGACGTTCCGCTGCGGCTGCTCGAGGCGCGGCCCTTCGTCTCCGGCGCGGTGCTGCTTCGCTATGCGAGCAGCGAGCTCGGCCGGCGCGCAGCGCGTAGGGCACGGGGCGCACGGCGCGGCAACGCACGCTGCGGTAGTCCCTGAGGGACGACCGTGCCGTTCCTATACTCGGCTCCGTGCCCGACTCGGACGATCTGGAGCGCCGTACCACCGAGCTGCTCCAGGAGCTGATCCGCTTCGACACGGTCAACCCGCCGGGCAACGAGCAGGCCTCCCAGGAGTTCCTCCGGGCGCTGCTGGAGGGAGCCGGATTCGAGGTCGAGCTGCTGAGCGCCGTGGAGGGGCGCCCGAACCTCGTCGCGCGCATGGCCGCGGCTTCCGACGGGCCCGTACTGTGCCTGCTCGGCCACATCGACACGGTGCTGGCCGACCCCGCCGACTGGCAGGTGGACCCGTGGGCGGGCGAGCTTCGCGACGGCTGCGTGTGGGGTCGCGGCGCCGTGGACATGAAGAGCCAGGTTGCGGCCGAGGTGGCCGCCATCGTCGCTCTGGCCCAGGAGGGCTGGCGTCCCGCCGGCGGCGAGCTGAAGCTGGTCGTCACCGCCGACGAGGAGGCCGGCGCCGAGCACGGCGCCAAGTGGCTGTGCGAGCGCCATCCCGACAAGGTGCGCGCCGACCTGGTGGTCAACGAGGGGGCGGGCCAGCGCTTCGACTTCGGCGACCGCTCCCTCTACGGCGTGTGCACCGGAGAGAAGGGCGTATTTCGCTTCACCGTCGCCACCGGCGGCCGCGCCGGTCACGCCTCGATGCCGCGGATCGGCGACAACGCGCTGGTCAAGCTGGCGCCGGTCCTCTCCGCTCTGGCCGCGGCCGAGGTGGTGGCGGAGGTCGCTCCCGAGCCGGTCGCGATACTGGAGGCGATGGACCTGGATCCCTCGGACATGGCCGGCTCGCTGGAGGCGATGGAGGCCGCCGACGAGCGGATCGCCACGTTCATCGAGCCGATGATGGGGGTGACGCTTGCGCCGACGATGGCCAGCGCGTCGCAGAAGATCAACGTGATCCCCTCGCACGCCGAGGTGAAGGTGGACTGCCGTGCGCTTCCCGGGCAGGACGCCGATCACGCGCTCGGGCGGATCCACGAGGCCATCGGAGCCGACGGCTTTCAGATCTCCTTCGACGAGACCGTGGTGGGCAACCGCTCGCCGGCCGACACCCCGCTCATGGACTTCATCCGCTCGTTCGTGGCGCGCGAGGACCCCGGCGCGACGGTCACCCCGGTGCTGCTGGCCGGCTTCAGCGACTCGCGCTGGTTTCGCGCCGCCTTCCCGGACTGCGTGGCCTACGGGTTCTTCCCCCAGCGCGCGATGGGCCTGTTCGAGGCCACGCCGCTGATGCACGGCGCCGACGAGCGCATCCCCGTGGAGGACCTGGGCCTGGCCGCGCGCTTCTACTCCGAGCTGGTGCAGGAGACGCTGGGATGAGCGGTCGGGAAACCCAATCGAGCGATTCGGCATCCCTGCCGAACCCTGTCCCGCCGATCGTCGGTGAGGCCGGGGACGGGAGCTCCCCACCCGAGAAGCTGCGCCTCGGGGGCATGGCTCTGCGCAACGGCCTGCTGGTCCACGGTCCGACTCACTGGGCGGCGGCGGTACGCACCGCCGACGGCGGGGTCAAGGCGGCCTCGGGCCGAAAGCCCGACCTGGGCGGCCAGGCCAGCGAGCGCATACCGGGCCTGCGCGGAGTGGCCAAGCTGGCCGAGGCCGTGGCCGTGATCCCGCTGGCCAAGCGCGCCCTGCCCGAGGCCCGGCTGCCCATGCAGGACATCCGCACCCTGGCCACCATGGGCGGAGCCGCCCTGATCGGGCAGGCGATCCGCTCGTCCGGCGCCCGGACCATGGGCCGTGAGCTGGCCGTGGGGATCGTCAGCGCCGCCCCCGCCCTGTTCGCCCTGCGCGGAGGGGACCTGGCGGCCTACCACGGCGTCGAGCACAAGTCGAT
>JAABUR0100005559.1_pt1 | contig 16005 bp, 18 predicted proteins | sample 5560091 | NCBI WGS metagenome assembly JAABUR01 (sample SAMN10711879, study PRJNA513375) | rock metagenome | isolation source: Antarctica rocks | place: Antarctica: Victoria Land, University Valley sud
CCCAGCCCGGCCAGGTATGCGCGCGTCAACCTCATCTCATCAAGAACTCGTCTCACCTGCGCGGAGTATCGACCGATTCGCCTCCGACCTTGAGCCCGACGTGTGCCGAGGCCTACACGGTAGCCCGCGCCGGCGTCCGTGCGCGCCGCGCCCTCCCTCAGCGTACCCCGGCCGCGTTGGAGGCCGGCGATCCGAGCCGACGGTCGCCGTCGCGCCCCGCGCCGCGCAGGCCACCACCGCGCCTCCACACCACGAGCGCCGTGGCCCCGAGGGCCGCGGCGACGATGCTCTCCAGCTGCGGGGCGGTCAGCCCGGCCACGACCTCGCTGTTGCGACGGATGAACTCGACGAGCAGCCGCTCCACGCCGGAGCCCACCAGGTAGAGCGTGAAGATCGCGCCGGGCCGCAGACGCTCGCGCAGGTGCCAGAGGACCCAGGCCAGCAGGCCCATGGCCAGCGTCTCGTAGATCGGGGTGGGATGGACGTGGAGGGTGGTGGGGACGGTGCCGTGCGGGTAGGGCATGGCCCACGGCAGGCCCGATCCGATCCCGTAGTCGCCGTCGCCGGAGACCTGGCAGCCGATCCGCCCGATGGCATAGCCCAGAGTCAGCGGAGCACTCGCCAGGTCAAGCAGGCCCAGGCTGAGGGCGCCTCGCCAGCGCGCCCAGGCCAGGACGCCGATGGCGCCACCGACCGCCCCGCCGTACCAGACGAGCCCCAAGCCCGAGAAGATCGACCCGAGCAGGTCGTGTGAGACCTCGTCGAAGTGCTCGGCGATGTAGTAGCCGCGCGCGCCGACCACACCGCCGGCGAGTCCGGCGAAGATCATCTCGTAGGCCCAGTCCCGGGGGTGCCCGAGCTCATCCAACCGCCGGGCGAGCACGGCGCCGGCGGCCAGGAAGGCTGCCGCGAAGCAGATGCCGAAGGTCTTCAGCGACAGGCCAAGGACGTGGATCTCAGGCTTCACGGGGCCCCGGACGCTACCGCGGGTCGCAGCGCGGCCAGCACCGAAGCGCCCCGGGGGCGGTGTATGGTGCGCTCGCGGGATTCCGTCGCCCGCATGGCATGGCCGATCCATCGCACCCCACCACCGCGGAAGGGATTCCCGCGCAGATCGCCGGACGCGTCGAGTCGATCGTCCGCGCCGCCGAGCGCGAGGCGCTCGCCATCCAGCGGGAGATCGACGCCCAGCGCCGGGTCGCGGAGTCCGAGGCCCGTCACTACGCAGAGGAGGCGCGGCGGAGGATCGAAGCCCTGGCCCAGGAGCGCCTGGACCGGCTGTGCGAGATCACCGACGACCTGGCCGAACGCGCCGAGCATGTACGCCACCAGCTCGACGGCCTCGCCCAGGCCATCCAGGCCGTGGTCGCGGGCCTGGGATCGGGAGCCTCGGCCGACATCGCCTGGGAGCACGCCGAGATGCCCGACCCCGGTGCCAGCACCGCCGAGCGCCAAGGCGCCTCCGCCGCCACTCAGGCGCCCGGGCCGACCGACCCGGGGCCCACGCCGCCCCCGACGCCGGCGACAGCACCGATTCCACCCAGCCTCCAGGTCCGCCCCGGCGCGCCAGGACCACCGATCCACCCTGAGGCGCGGACAGCACCCGGGCCGGCGGGCATCGCGGCCGCCGAAGAACTGCCGCTCGGTGTCCGCCGGCGAATGGTGCCCCCATCCGGGAGGCCCCGCGACGGCGACGACCCCTGGACGCAGATGGCGCCCGGCAACGCCCCCCCTGCGCGCGAGCGACCTGGCGAGCCGCACCTGGGCCCCGCGCCCGGCGACGACCGCGCCGACGCCGCCCGCCTCGTCGCCCTGGAGATGGCGGTCGCGGGCCGATCGCGGCTCGAGCTGGACCGTCATTTGCGTGAGGCCTTCGGGACCGTGGACACCACGGCCATCCTCAACGGCGTCTTCGGGCCCGCGCCGGCCGCGTCGCCGCAGCCGCCCGGACACTGAGCTCACCCGCTCTCGGCCGCCCGTCGGGACCGCCGGGCGGCGGTGTCGCTCTGCCACACTCAGGCCATGCCCAGAGGCTCAGCCTTCGGTCGGGATCGAGGACTGCAGGCCCGCATGACGCTGACCATGTTCCTGCTCGGACTGGTCTACGCGGTGCTTGTCGCAGCCCTGCTGGCCGCCGGCGTCGGGGGGGTCACCGTCGCCCTGATCGCCGTCGTTCTCTTCGGAGTGCAGTTCGTCGCGTCGGACAAGCTCGCGCTGGCCGCGATGGGCGCTCGGGAGGTCTCTCCGGGGCAGGCGCCCGAGCTGCACGCGGTGATCGACCGGCTCTGCGTCCAGGCCGACCTGCCCAAGCCCCGCGTCGCCATGGCCGAGACCTCGATGCCCAACGCCTTCGCCATCGGGCGCTCGCCGCGGTCGGCGACCGTATGCGCCACCACCGGCCTCGTCGAACTGCTCTCCCCGGCCGAGCTGGAGGGCGTGATGGGCCACGAGCTCACCCATGTCCAGAACCGTGACGTGCTCGTGATGACCGTCGCCTCCTTCTTTGCCACGGTTGCCGCCTTCATCGTGCAGTTCGGGTTCTTCTTCGGCGGCGGGGGCGACGAGCGCGACGACGACGGCGGTGGCTTCTTGGTCCTCATCCTGGTGTCAGCGGTGGTCTACGCGGTGTCCTTCCTGCTGATGAACGCGCTCTCGCGCTACCGCGAGCTCGCCGCCGACCGTGGCTCGGCGCTGCTCACCGGTCGGCCGAGTGCCCTCGCCTCGGCTCTGCTGAAGATCGGCGGCACCATGCAGCGGATCCCGCAGCAGGATCTGCGCTCGGCCGAGGGGCTCAAGGCGTTTTACATCTTCCCGCCGGTCAGCAAGCAGAGCGTGATGGGCCTGTTCTCGACCCATCCGCCGACGGAGAAGCGGATCGCCGCCCTCGAGCGCCTCGAGGTTGCGCTCCAGGCCGCCGGTTAGCGTCAGCGGCGATGGGTCTGCTCGACGTCCTCACCGGCAAGCGCAAGCTCCGCGAACCCGCCCCGGAGCGGTTGTTCGCGCTGTCGACCGCCGCCGTCACCCTCGAGGCCCAGTACGCGATCACGTCCTCCAAGAGGGCGGCCATCGTCTTCCAGGCGCTGGACACCGCCGACTTCGCCGAGCTGGTCAGCGACATGGAGGAGGTCGTTCGAAGCACCGGCGACGACAGCGGGACGTCGGTCTCCGCTCGCGAGGACTCCTTCGGCTATCGCTGGATGGTGCTCGCCGGTGGCGAGCTCGATGACCTGGTGGTGGGCGTGCACGCGGTGTCCCAGGCCCTGGTCGCCGGCGGGTACGGCGACCGCGTGCTGTGCGCTGTCTTCGCCCTCTCCGATGCGCGCCACGGTCCGCTGTACGTGATCTACAACTACAAGCGCGGCAGCTTCTACCCGTTCGTGCCCCTCCCCGGCGGCGCGCGCGAGCGAGACTCCGAGCGCGAGCTCAAGCTCAAGGCCCAGCTCGGCGGCGAGATGTCCGTCGAGCCCGAGCTCGAACGCTGGTTCCCGCTCTGGGAGGCGCCAATCTGACGCGTCCCGGCGCCAATCTGACGCGTCCCGGCGCCAACTGACCGGACGCGAGGTCGGGTCTACGGGCGGTGCGCGCGGTGGGGTTTGGGCGTAGTGGCGCCGGGCGACCCGCAGGCATCGCGCCAGCTTGCCGCGGTTGCGGCGCCCCCGGTAGCGCGCGCTCGCCGAGAGCGGACGCGCGGTCCTGTGCGCCTAGTAGACCGCGTAGTTGGTGTTGGACGGCATCTCCGGGCCGCCGTTGTAGTCCAGGTTGGAGAAGAAGGCATCAATCCGCCGCACGCGCGAGCCGCGCAGCGGCAGGTAGCTGACGGTCTTGCCCGTGGGCAGGTGCTCGATGACCGCCTCGGCGCCAGTCGGCGCGGCGGCGAGGGCGATGCTCCCGGCGGCGAGGGCCGTCAGCAGCCGACCGGGCGGGAGGCGGCTCCTACTCAGGGAGCAGCCCGTCGTGGCGCAGCTCGCCCGCCGCCTCGGCCAGCGAGGTGTCGGGCGGTGGGAGGATCACGTCCGAGCCCTCCAGGGTGTCGTGGTCGACGCGCTCGCCCTGTTCCTGGACCAGCTGCACCATCCGCGCGAACAGCTCGTGGAACGTGGTCTCGTCGGCTGCGTCGATGGCGTCGACTACCTGGTTGTCGAGCTCGTTGAGGGCGCTGGCCTGACTGTCGGTGACCCGGTACTGCCCGATCGTCGAGATGCGGATGATCACGCTCCGGCCCCCGTCCCCGGGCCCTCGGCGGGCGGGTGCGTCGCCCCGGCCTCCAGCTGGCCGCCGCCCTTGCCCGTGCCCAACTCGGCCTTCATCTTGGCCAGGTCATCGTCGACCCCCGACTTGGTGGTGAGCTGCTTGAGCTGGCGATCGATGTCGTCCTGGCCCGAGCCGAGAGCGGTCAGGTCCTCGAAGGTGCCGGCCTTCTCGAGCTCCTCGACGGCCGAGGCCCGTGCCTGCATGTTCTCGGTCTTGTCCACCGCCCGCTGCATGGCCAGCCCGACGTCGGCCATCTCCTCCCCCACCCCGGTAGCGGCCTCGGAGATCCGCACCTGAGCCTCGGCGGCCGAGTACTGCGCCTTGATGACCTCCTTCTTGGTCCTGAACGCATCGATCTTGGCGCGCAGGCGCTTCTCTGAGTCGGTGAGCTGCTCCTGCTGCTGCTGGAGCTGCTGGACCTGGGGATCGAGCGACTGCAGCTCGGTCTGGGCGAGCTGCTTGCGCTCGAGCGCCGCGCGGGCCAGATCCTCCTGGCCCGCGGCCAGGGCCTGGCGGGCCTGGGTGTCGAGCTTGACCACCTGCTGCTCCTGCTTCTCGGACTGCAGCTGCAGGCGCTTCTTCGCCGTGACGACGTCGGCGATCCCCTTCTTGACGTTCTGGAGTTGCTCGATCTGCTTCTGGTAGGAGTACTCGAGCGTCTCGCCCGGGTCCTCGGCCTTGTCGAGCATCTTGCTGATCTTGGACTTGACGACGGTGGAGAAGCGTCCGGACATGCCGGGCATCCGGTGCCTCCTTGGCCTCGGGAACTGGGCGGGGACTGGATGACAGCCTAGAGGTCGCGCGGTCCACGACGGCGCGAGTAGCATCGCGACGCCCGTGGACCCCCGGCCAGCCCGTGACTCCGCCTCCCAGCTGGTGCGCTGGATGGGGATCGTCGACGCCAACTCGGCCGGCTTCATCCACGGCGGCACGGTGATGAAGCTCTGTGACGAGGCGGCGGCGCTGGCCGCCATCAAGCACTCGCGCTGCCGGGTGGTGACCGCAGCGGTCGACCGCATGACCTTCCTGCACCCGGTGCGCCTCGGAGAGCTGCTGACGTTCGCGGCCACGGTCAACGCGACATGGCACAGCTCGATGGAGGTGGGAGTCCGAGTGCAGGCTGAAAACCCGCGCACCGGCGAGCAGCACCACACCAACACCGCCTACTTGACGATGGTGGCCGTTGACGACGAGGGCCGCCCGGTCGCCGTCGGAGAGCTGCGGGCCGAGTCGCCCGACGAGCAGCGCCGCGAGCGCGAGGCCCAGCTGCGACGGGCAAACCGCCTGGCCGAGCGCGAGCAGATCCAGTCCGGCCGCGACGGCTAGCGCCCGAGTCCGAGCCGCGACCGACCTGCGGAGTCAGGACCCGCGGCGGAGGTGCTGGGGCGCGCTCATCAGCGGGCGTGCTGCCAGGTCCCCAGCAGCAACGAGCGCATCAGTCTCGACGTCTCGCCGAATCCGGGGCAGCAGGGCGGCCCCGACGGCGAGTCGCTGATGCCGATCTCGATGTGTGGCCCGTCGGAGATCCCGACCGAGCCGCAGCCCACCTCGGCGATGGGCTGGCCAGCGGTGACGTGGGTGCCGACGCTTACCAGCGCGGGCAGCGCATGGCCGTAGTAGACGTAGCGTCCGGCGTAGGGGCCGCTGTCGATGCGCAACACGGGCGCGGCTGGCCCGAACCCGTCGATGCCCTCGGCCACGATGGTGCCCGAGGTCACCGCCCGCTCGAGGACCTGCGACCCGCAGGCGCCGTTGACCGTGCCGATGTCCACGCCCTGGTCCAGGGTCCAGCCCGACGGTCCGAGAGCGCGCCGGCGCGGATAGAGCGGAAAGACCCACGCGCCGACGCCCGCAGGCGGGACCACCGGTGCGGCCGCCGGCGGCGGGCCGGCCAGAGCCCCGCCGGCAACGGCGCTCTGAAGCGCCTGGGCCGTAGGCGGGTCGACTACCCCGTTGGCCGGCAAGACGCCGTGGTCGTGCTGGAAGCGGCTGACCGCGCGCTGGGTCAGCGTCCCGAAGATCCCCAGCACCGGCACCTGGTAGCCGGCTTGGCCCAGTAGGCGCTGGAGGAGGCGGACGTCGAACCCACGCATCCCGCGATGCAGGCGCCGGTGGCCCAGGCCGCGGGCGCCATGGGCAGCCGGCTTCGTCGACCGCGCCGGGCGCCGGGCGGGGAGGCGGGCCCCTGGGGTCTTGCCGCCGGCCACGGGGGCCGAGGCCCCACCGGCGGTTTGCCCGGACGCGGCGACGGGTATGACGAACAGCCCACCCACGAGAAGCCCCATCAGGGCGCTGCCGCGCCTCCGCAGGCGCGGTTGAGAACGGGCGTCAATTCGCGTGTCAGCGCGGCGCATGGCGTTTCGTGCTCGCCTGCGGGGTTAGCTGACGGGCTGGCGCACCTGCGCCTCCCATGGGATCACCACGGAATTCGCCCCGAACGGCCTGGGTCCCCCGTCCCCCGGAGCGATTCCGGGGGACGGGGTCCCCCGGAGCGATTCCGGGGGCTCGGCGATGGGCGGCACTGTAGCCGATCACGCCTACCCGCCTCAGCCGGCCCCGCGACTCCGGGCGGACACATGCTGGCCCCGCCCCAAACGGACGGTATGGTCAGGCCGATGCTGTCGCGGATGATTGCCGCCGCTGGCGCGGTCACCGCGCTGCTTGCCAGCGCCGGCTGTGGCCAGGGCTCCACCACGGGCAACCCGGCGGTCCCGGTACTGGGCGCCCCGTCAAGCCAGTCGACCGCCGCGGCCGACCTGGGCTACCCCGGCTTCGCGACAAAGAACACCACCCGGGTCGGTGGTAGCGACCCGGTGGCCGATGCCGCGGCGGTCGCGCGGGCGGTGTACGTGGCCGCGTCGGCGAACACCCGGCCCCAGGTCGTCGTGCTGGCCGACGACCGCAATTGGCCGGGCGCCCTGGCCGCCTCGGTGCTCATGAGCCGTCCGCTGCGGGCCCCGATCCTGCTGGCCCACGGCAACTCGTTGCCGGCCGCCACCCAGCAGGCCCTCCGCGACCTCTCTCCGACCGGAGCGCCGCAGGCCGGCGGCGCCCAGGTGATCCGGGTGGGCACCCAGGCCTCGGTGGGGAGCCTGCGCGTCCGCCAGGTGTCGGGGGCCACCCCATTCGCCGTTGCCGCCGCCATCGACCGACTGGCCAGCGAGGCCAGCGGAAGCAGCACCGGTCAGGTCGTCGTCGTCCCCTCGACCGCGCCGGCCTTCGCCATGCCCGCCGCCGGCTGGGCGGCCAAGTCCGGCGACCCCATCCTCTTCGTGACGCCGACCTCCGTGCCCGCCGAGACCATGGCGGCCATCCACTCGCACCCGGGAGCTCACCTCTACGTCCTGGGGCCGTTGTCGGTGGTGGGCAAGGAGGTCACCAGCGCCCTGCGCCCGCTCGGCAAGGTGACGCGCATCTCCGCCCCGGACCCGGTGGCCAGCGCTGTCGCCTTCGCTCGCTTCACCGACGGACACTTCGGATGGGGGGTGACCGACCCCGGCCACGGATTGGTGTTCGCCAACGCGACGCGGCCGCTCGACGCTGCCGCGGCCGCCCCGCTCTCGGCCAGCGGTTCCTATGGCCCGCTGCTGGTGACCGACTCGGCGATCGGCCTGCCATCGGCGCTGGACGGCTACCTGCGCGACATCCAACCGGGGTACGACAAGGACCCCGCCCGCGGCTTCTACAACCACGCATGGCTGATCGGCGACCGCGCGGCGATATCGCTGACCGAGCAGGCCTCGATCGACGCCCTGCTCGAGATCGCCCCGGTCAGCGGCGCGGGCCCGACGGCCCCGGGCGAGGGGGCCACCGGACCGGCTGGAGCGGCTGGTCCCGGGGGCGCCTCGGCGCCGATCCCGGCGCCGAGCGTCACCGGCCCCACGGGCGCGAGCGGCCCAGCGCGGCCGCACGCGCATCGCGCCCACCAACGGTCGCCGGGCGGCGGCTATCCCATCGGGCCTGGAGGCCTGACCGGGCTCCGGACCGCCAAGCCGTGAGCGGTGTGCCGTCGGGGCCGGGCCCCCGAGTATCTTGGGCACCGTGGCCGAGGCCGAGAACCCCGAGCGCCTGCGCCCCGACCACGAGGTCAGCGTCAACGACGTTCGCGCTCTCATGGGCGCCTCGACGCCGCACTTCGCCTTGCAGCTGCGCAACCGCATCCACAAGCTGATCCGCGACCTGGCTCCCGACCACCCGGCGCGCATCGAGGGAGAGCGGGAGATCACCCGCCTGGACCGCATCGCCGTCGACGGGGAGACGCGCGGCATCGACCCCCACGACGGGATGCCGACGCTGCCATCAGTCGGCGGCGAGCCGCCGGTCGCGGCCTAGCGTCGCCCCGCGCCGCGCACGACGACGAGCCCGCCCGGCATGGCCGAGAACGAGGACGGCCGGGACCTAGCCGAAACTTCCGCCTAGCGCGGCGACGAGATGCCACGTCGAGGAACCGGCGAAGACTGCATGATCGAGCTCGTCGTCTGACCGATGATCGTCTCCAAGTGCTCGACGTCGCGGACGTAGGCGGTCAGCACGTAGCAGTCGTCGCCGGTGACCCGGTGGCACTCGATGACCTCGCGCGTATCGCGGGCTAGAGCAGCGACGTCAGACAACTGGCGCGGCGCCGGCCTGATGCGGATCGTCACGCCGAGGTTGTAGCCGAGCTTGCGCGGATCGACCTCCGCGCGATAGCCGGTGATGACTCCCTCATTCTCCAGGTGCTTGAGCCGCTACGCCACGGCTGGCGAGGACAAGCCAACGCGGCGGCCGAGCTCAGCCAGCGATGTCCGCGCATCGCGCTGCAACTCCTCGAGCAAGCTCAAGTTCGTTGCGTCGAGGAGCCCACCTTCGGCCGAACGGCGATTCTGCTTCGTATTCACAGGCACCCTAGCCATATTAGCTTCGGTTGCCCCTGTACCTCACGGACTGTGCCGGGCAAGCTCAAGATCATGATCGAGACGGCCGCCGGTGGCGGCGCTGGGGCAACCTCCGAGGCGATCGAGGGGTGGCTTGGGCCCCGTGCGCCGGGCCGCCGCCGTCGTCGACAAGGCGCCGGAGCTGTACTTCCTGATCAGCGCCGTCTTTCACTACCTCGGCCCGGCGTTCGCCGTGCTGCTCTTCACGCGCATCGACGTGCTCGGGGTCGCATGGCTTCGCATCGTGTCGGCCGCGGTCATCTTTGCCGCCTGGCGCAAGCCGTGGCGCGCGTTCGCGACCCAGGACGGTGAAGGCAAGCGGCTGCTGATCGCATGGGGCACGGTCCTCGCCGTCATGAACGCATGCTTCTACACCGCCATCGACCGCCTCCCGCTGGGCACCGTCGCCGCCATCGAGTTCCTGCCCGTCATTGCCCTCGCCGCGCTTGGCGCCCGCACCGCGCGCAACGCCGCTGCGCTCCTGCTCGCCGTACCGGGCGTCTACCTCCTGACCGACCTACACCTCACGGCCGAGCCCCTGGGCCTGGTGTTCGCGTTTGCCAACGCCACGCTACATCGTGCTCGCCGACCGCGTTGCCAAGGGGCCCGGACTCAGCGGCATCGACGGTCTCGCGGCGTCCATGCTCATCGCTGCCCTCGTCGTGACGCCCATCGGGGCCTGGGCCGCCATCCCCGCCTTCAACGACCCGATCGCCCTTCTGGCCGGCATCGGCGTGGGCGTTTCCTCCTCGGTCATCCCTACGTCACGGACCAATTGGCCCTCAAGCGTCTCGACCGCGCCACCTACGCGCTCATGGGTGTCTCTGCTTCCCGCCACCGCCACCGTCATCGGCATCGCCGTCCTGACCCAGATCCCCACTCCGGTCGAGATCATCGGCGTGACGCTCGTCGTCGTCGGCGTCGCCCTGCACCGCCAACCACGAACGGCCGCCTGATCACCTACGGCGGGCGCCGAGCAGGGCAGGATGGCAAACAACCGGCACACACGCAGGTCGATACCCCCTCCCCCGTCCCCCGACCACCGCCGACGCTCGACGCCGCGATCACCCCGGGTCGGCCTAACCTGGACCCTTATTCGCGGCGGCGCCAGAGCCGGGCACAGACGAGCGCGACGGCCAGGGTGAAGACGAGCACGGAGGCGAGATCGCCGGCTAGGCGTGCGCGCGCCTGGCTTACGTGGGTCCGTAAACGCGCGTGGTGGCGTAGGTAGGCGCCCGCGGAGAACGGCGGCGCCGGCACCAACCGCTCCGGGGCGTAGCCCACACCCACGGGCGGGCGGATAACCCACTGGCCGCGCGTCGGGACCGGGGTCTCGCGAGGATCGGAACGGAAATTAGCGGTAGGGCGGGCTTCTGATCGCGAGTGCGATACTCAGGCATGCCGCCGGCGACCCCACCCCCGCCTGGGTATCACTCGGTCACGCCTCGCATGGTCGTCAGCGACGTGATGGCCGAGGTTGAGTTCCTGCGGGTGGTGTTCGACGCCACAGGCGAGGTCGTCAGCGGCCGCCCGGCCGAGATGCGCATCGGCGACTCACTGGTGATGGTGACGCCTGCCGGGGAGCGTGACTTGTTCCCGGCCTTTGTCTACGTCTACGTCGATGACGCCGAAGAGGCGTATCGGCGAGCAGTCGCGGCTGGAGCGATGAGCCTGGAGGAGCCGTTCGACACCCCTTACGGCGACAGGCGGGCAATGGTGCGCGACCCGTTCGGCAACGTCTTCCAGATCGCCCATCGAACGACGGCGGCTGGCTCTTGAGCCTCGGCTCCGTGTGACAGGTGGCCGATACGGACGGGCCGGCTCCTCGACCGCTCGGCAAGCGGGCCCGCAGGTCAGTGTGCGGCTACAGACCGGAGAAGGTCGCGTAGCTGGCGGACCTGGCGGCTGCTGAGCTGGGCGAACGGGCCGGCGCTGGCCACCATGCCCGACCAGAAGTTGTCTCGCACCCGGCAGCCCTCGTCGGTGATGACCAGGACCTTGATGCGCCGGTCGGCAGGGTCGACTTGGCGGCGCACGGCTCCTCGGACCTCGAGACGGTCGACGAGGCCGGTGAGGTTGGACGCGTCGCAGTCGAGCCGTTCGGCCAAGGCCCGCATGGGCAAGGCCTCCCCTGGGGCCAGGTTGAGCAAGAGCTTGGCTTGGGCGGCGGTGAGCCCGAACTGGGCGGCCATGGCGGAGAAGCCGGCCTGGAGCGTTTCGGCCAGCACCAGCATCAGCTGGGCAACTTCCTTGATGTCGCGGAGCTCGTCGGTGGCGGGCTCGGGCAGCGCTCCGTTCGTCGTCACCAGCCCAGCCTATCCGGTCCTGGTACCCCTATATACTTGACACATACCATGGTATACCTCTATGGTCATGCTCTACTACTAGATCGGAGCCGGGCCATGGAGTTCGGACTGCAAGACCGCGTCGTGCTCGTCACCGGGGCGACCTCGGGCATCGGCCGGGCCACCGCGATCGCCTTCGGTACCGAAGGAGCGAGGGTGGCACTCACCTACCACACCAACCGAGAAGGCGCGGAGACGACCGCCAAGGAGGTCGAGACCGCTGGCGGCCAGTCCATGGTTGTCGCCTACGACCTGGGAGACAAGGCCAGCATCGACGCTGCCGTCGGGACGCTCGCGGAGCGTTGGGGCGGCATCAATGTGCTGGTCGCCAATGCGGTGGAGTGGGGAGCGCCGGCCTGGGCGCCCCCTGCGTTCGAGGACCTGGACCCGAACGGCTGGCAACGCAGCCTGCGCACCGGTCTCGATGGTGTCTTCCACACGCTCCAGGCCGCCCTACCGGTCATGCGAGAGCGACCCGGGGCCCGGATCGTGCTGGTCTCCTCCGGATCTGTCGACTACGGGATGGTCGGCGAGGCCGCCTACGGGTCGGCGAAGGCCGGCCTGCACGGGCTGGCGCGCAGCCTGGCCCGCGAGCTGGGACCGGCCGGGGTCCTGGTCAACGTGGTCATGCCCGGCCTGGTGGCCACCGAACGCAACCTTCAGATGATCCCCCAAGAGGTCCGAGACACCATCGCCGGCCACAGCTGCACCGGTCGGCTGACCTGCCCCGATGAGGTCGCCGCGGCCATCGTCTTCTTGTCGTCGTTGGCCAACAGCAACGTCACTGGCGAGACTCTGCACATCGCTGGGGGGATGTAGAGCCATGAGCAAGATCAAAGAGGTGAAGGTCTGGTTGGACGGCGTGACCTTGCAGGTCGAAGACGTCGAGCAGTCTCTGGACTTCTACCGGCGCATCCCCGGTGCCGTGCTGGAACACCATCGTCCCGGCGAATTCGCCCTGCTGCGGATGGGCGAAGCCCGTCTCGGCCTGCTCGGCATCGGTGCCCCCGGGTTCCACCTGGAGGTCTCAGCCGACGACGTCGACCAGCTGCACGTCCAGCTGTCCCGGGCGGGCATGGAGCCGCTTGGGCCACCCGAAGACCGGCCCTGGGGAGAGCGGACCTTCAACGTCATCGACCCGGACGGCAACCACATCGAGTTCGCCGGCGGCTGAGCGTCGGCGGCCTGAAGACAGCCCCGACCTCGAAGGAGGGTGCGCCTGGTGCCGGTGGAGTTTCTGAGTGACGAGCAGGCCGCCGCCTACGGACGGTTCATCGGGGCACCCACCCAAGCAGCTGGAGCGGTTCTTCTGGCTGGACGACGCCGACCGGGAACGGGTCGGCCGGCGACGACAGGAGGCCACGGCCCTCGGCTTCGCCGTCCAGCTCGGCACCGTCCGGTTCTTGGGCACGTTCTTGGACGACCCGGTGGACGTGCCGTGGGCGGCCGTGGTCTTCGTGGCCGGCCAGCTCGGGATCGTCGACCCGTCCTGTGTGAAGGGCTACGGCGCCCGGCCCATGACCGTCTACCAGCACCAGTGGGACATCCGCCGGGACTACGGCTACCACGACTTCCCCGACCGGGCCAACGAGCTGCGCCGCTTCGTCGAGGCCAGGGCGTGGCTGTCGAATGAGGGGCCGAGGGCGCTCTTCGACCGGGCCACGGCGTGGTGCGTGGAGCACAAGGTCCTGCTGCCGGGGGTGACGACCATGGCCAGGCTGGTCGCCGAGGTCCGCGCCGCCGCGGTCGAGCGGTTGTGGTCCAGCCTGTACGGGCTGGCCGGCGACCCGCTCCGCCGGCGCTTGGACGGCCTGCTGGTGGTACCCGAAGGCGCCAGGGTGTCGGAGTTGGAACGTCTGCGGGTCGGGCCGACCAAGCTGAGCGCGGCGGAGATGACCCGCTCGTTGGCTCGTCTGGCCGCGGTGCAGGACCTGGGCGTCGGTGGCCTCGACCTGACGGTGGTCCCGGCCGGTCGCCTGGCCGCCCTGGCCCGCTACGGGATGGCGGCGCCCGCCGGCGCCTTGCGCCAGATGACCGTCACTCGACGAACAGCGACGCTGCTGGCCACCCTGCAACGTCTGGAGACCCAGGCTGGCGATGAGGTCCTCGACGTGTTCGAGTTGCTGTACGCCAACAAGATCGAGGCCAAGGCAGAGCGGGCCTCGGTCAAGGAGCGCCTGGCCGCCCTCGTCCGGTTGTCTCGGGCCGCTTCCCGCTTGGCTGCGGGGTGGCGGGTGGTCCTGGACCGGGCGCCGAGACCACCATGAGCCTGCCCGAGTTGTGGGCGGCTGTCGAGGCCGTGGCCGCCCGTGAGCAACTGGCCGCCGCGGTCGGGGTGGTCGACGACCTGGTCCCCGACGACGAGGACGACCAGGGCACCAAGCGAGCCGAGCTCGTCAAGCGCTTCGCCACCCTCCGCTCCTTCTGGACCGCCATGATCGACGTGATGCCCTTCGAGGCGGCGGAGGGAGGCAAGGCGGTCCTGGCCGCCGCTCAGGCCCTGCCCGCACTGTTCGGACGCAAGAAGGTGACCGTCTCCGAGATCGACGAGTCGGTTCTGGCCGGCTCGTGGCGGCGTCTGGTCCTGCAGAGCGCAGACGTCGACGCCGGACTGGTCGACTGGCGGGCCTACACCCTGGCGGTGGCCGAAAGCCTCCACCACGCCCTGCGACGCCGGGACGTGTTCGTCCTCGGCGCCGGGCGCTGGGGCGACCCCAGAGCCAAGCTCCTCAGCGTCGATGAGTGGGCCATCGAGGCGCCCACGGTCCTCGAAGCGCTCCAGTTGCCGGCCGAGCCCGAAGACCACCTGGACCGTCTGGCCCGGGAGCTCGACGACGCCTACCGGGGTGTCGCCGCCCGTCTGCCCGCCAACGAGCCGGCCACGATCGAAGGGGGGCGGGTCCATCTGGGGAAGCTGGACGCCCAAGGCGAGCCGGCCTCCCTCGTCGAGCTGCGCGACCTGGTCGACGCCATGATGCCCAGGGTCGACCTGCCGGAGCTGATCTTGGAGGTCCACGCCTGGACAGGCTGCCTGGACGCCTACACCCACCTGTCCGAGGCGTCCGCCCGCATGGACGACCTGGCCCTGTCGATCGCCGCCTGCCTTGTGGCCGGGGCCTGCAACCTCGGCTACACCCCGGTCATCAACCGGGGCCACCCCGCCCTCACCAGGGCCCGGCTCTCCTACGTCGACCAGAACTACGTGCGCGCCGAGACCCACCGGGCGGCCAACGCCTACCTGATCGAGCACCAGGCCGGCATCGACTTCGCCCAAGCCCTGGGCGGCGGGCTGGTGGCCTCGGCCGACGGGATGCGCTTGTGGTGCCGGTGGCCACCGTCAACGCGGGGCCGAACCCCCGCTACTTCGGCCGGGGAAGAGGGATCACGCTGCTCAACGTCGTCAACGACCAGGTGCTCGGCATCAGCGCGGTGGTCGTGCCGGGCACGGTGCGTGACAGCCTCTACATTCTCGACGCCCTCCTCGACGTCGACGCCGGCCCCCGCCCCGAGCAGGTCGTCACCGACACCGCCTCCTACTCCGATCAGGTCTTCGGGCTGTTCCGCCTGCTCGGTTTCCAGTTCTCGCCCCGCCTGGCCGACCTGCCCGACCAGCGGTGGTGGCGCATCGACCCCGCTGCCGACTATGGCCCGCTGAACTCGGTGGCCCGCCAGAAGGTCAACCTGGGCCTCATCGCCGACAACTGGGCCGACATGGTCCGCCTGGCCGGCTCCCTCATGGCGCATAAGGTCAAGGCCTCGGAGGTGATGCGGGTCACCCAAGGCGACGGGAGGCCCACCACCTTGGGCCGGGCGCTCGCCGACTACGGCCGGATCGCCAAGACCCTGCACCTGCTGGCCTGGGTCGACGACCCCGCCTACCGCCGGGCCGTCGGTGTCCGCCTCAACGTCGGCGAGGGACGCCACTCCCTGGCCCGCAAGACGTTCTTCGGCCAAAAGGGTGAGGTCCGCCAGCGCTACCGAGAAGGCCAAGAGGACCAGCTCTCCGCCCTCGGCCTGGTGGTCAACATGGTCACGTTGTGGAACACCCGCTACATCGACACCGCCCTCCGCCAGCTCCGGGCCGCCGGCCACCCGGTGCTCGACGAAAACGTCGCCCGCCTTTCGCCCCTCGGCTACGAGCACGTCAACTTCCACGGCCACTACTCATTCACCCCACCCCCGGCCACCCTCCGGCCGCTTCGCGACCCCAGCAGTCCGGAATGATCCTCCGCCAGAGCCGGTCGACTTGCCCGTGGCTCCTGGCGGGACCAAGGAGGACGGGCGTCCCGGTTCGTGAACGGTCCGCGTCAGAGCATCATGTCGACCATGACAGTCAGGTCTCTTGAACCGGGCGACGTTCCCTGGGCCGCTGACCTCATGGAAGACCGTCGTCAGCTTTATTACGGGGAGCGCCAAATATAGCGGTCACTGCGCGTACCGGATCAGGGGTGCTGTGAAGTAGTTGGTGACGATCGTCTTTGTGCGCGTGTTGAGAT
>JAABUR0100005562.1_pt1 | contig 15993 bp, 15 predicted proteins | sample 5560091 | NCBI WGS metagenome assembly JAABUR01 (sample SAMN10711879, study PRJNA513375) | rock metagenome | isolation source: Antarctica rocks | place: Antarctica: Victoria Land, University Valley sud
AGGCCTCGGGTCGGGGCCTGGGGATCCTGCGTGACGAGGGGGTCGAGGTCGCGATGGTCGACGGCGACGTGTCCCACGAGGCTCGGCTGCTCAACCAGCCGTTTCGCAAGCACGCACGCACCGGGCGACCGCTTCTGATCCTCAAGTCCGCGATGTCCCTGGACGGCAAGGTGGCCACCCCCTCCGGCGACTCGCAGTGGATATCGGGCGAGGCCAGCCGCGCGCGCGTCCACCGCTGGCGCTCCGAGTGCGATGCGGTGGCCGTGGGCATCGGCACCGCTCGGGCCGACGACCCGCTGCTCACCTCGCGGGTCGAGGGAGCGCGCCGCCAACCGGTGCGCGTCGTCTTCGACAGCGAGGTGGCGCTGTCCACCGATTCGCGGCTGGTGCGCAGCGCGGCCGAGGTGCCGGTGCTCCTCGTCTGCTCCCGGGCGGCCAAGCGCACCGCCATCGAGGCCCTGCGCAACGCGGGCGTCGACGTGATCGTGGCCTCAGGGGCGAACGAGGCCGCGCGCGCCGCCGAGGCGCTGGACCAGATCGGGGCCCGCGGAATCCAGTCGATCCTGCTGGAGGGCGGCCCTCACCTGGCCGGGGTCTTTCTGGACGCGGCTCAGATCGACGAGGCGCGGATCTTCATCGCCCCGATCCTGATCGGTGGCCGGGACTCGCGCGGCGCCGTCGAGGCCCAGGGCGCCCAGCGCGTCGCCGACGCTGTTCGCGCCCTGGGCACCACCGTGGAGAGCATCGATGACGATGTCCTGATCACCGCCCGCCTGAGGGAGTGGTAGCCCTGTTCACCGGGCTCGTGAGCGCCACCGGAGTGGTGAGGCAGGCCCAGCCGACGGCCGGCGCCACGCGCCTGGCCATCGAGGCCGGCGGCGACCTGGCGGGCGAGTTGGCCGAGGGTGACTCCGTGGCGGTAAACGGCGTCTGCCTGACGGCCACCGGGGTCGACGGGCCGGTCTTCTGTGCCGACGTCATGGCCGAGACGCTCGGGCGCTCGTCGCTCGGGCCCCTTGGGCACGGCGATCGCGTCAACCTGGAGCTCCCGCTTCGCGCGGCCGACCGGCTGGGAGGGCACATCGTCCAAGGCCACGTCGACGGGGTCGGCGAGATCCGGTCGATCGCGCAGGACGGCTTTGCCCGGCTGGTGGAGGTGGAGGCGGAGCCACGGGTGCTGCGCTATGTGGTGGAGAAGGGGTCGATCGCGGTCGACGGCGTCTCCCTGACCGTGGCGGCCCTTAGCGTCGACTCGTTCACGGTCTCGCTGATCCCCGAGACACTCGAGCGGACCACGCTGGGGTCGGCCGTGCGCGGCCGAGCCGTGAACCTGGAGGTGGACGTGATTGCCAAGTACGTCGAGAAGCTGGCCTCCCATACCGTGGTGGGCCCATGAGCACGTCCAAGACCACGTTCTCCACCATCGAGGAGGCGATCGAGGAGATCCGCGCCGGCAGGATGGTCGTGGTCGTCGACGCCGAGGAGCGGGAGAACGAGGGCGACCTGACGATGGCCGCCCAGTTCGTGACCCCCGAGGCAATCAACTTCATGGCCACCTTCGGGCGCGGGCTGATCTGCCTGACCCTGGCGCCCGACCGCTGCGACGAGCTGGGCCTCGACCTGATGGCGGCCAAGAACGAGTCGCCGTTCGAGACCGCGTTCACCGTGTCGATCGAGGCCCGGGAGGGGGTGTCCACCGGGATCTCGGCTCACGACCGGGCCCAGACGATGCAGGTGGCAATCGACCCGAAGTCGCGTCCGCGCGACCTCGTCCAGCCCGGCCACGTCTTTCCGCTGAAGGCCAAGCCGGGTGGGGTGCTGGAGCGCACCGGTCAGACCGAGGCGTCGGTGGACCTGGCGAGGCTGGCCGGCCTGAACCCCTCCGGCGTCATCTGCGAGATCATGAACGACGACGGGTCGATGGCGCGGGTCCCCGACCTCGAGGCCTACTGCGTGCGCCACGACCTGAAGATGGTCACGGTCGCCGACCTGATCGCCTACCGGCGAAAGCACGACAAGCTGATCGAGCGTGTGGTGGAGGCCGCCATGCCAACCGCCTTCGGCGACTTCCACGTCGTCGGCTTTCGCTCCCTGATCGACGACAAGCACCACGTGGCCATGGTCAAGGGCGAGGTCTCCGGCCAGCCGGACGTGCTCGTGCGCGTGCACTCCGAGTGCCTGACCGGCGACGTGTTCCACTCCTTGCGCTGCGACTGCGGCCAGCAGCTCGAGGACGCCCTGCTGCGCATCGAGCAGGAGGGCACCGGCGTGCTGCTCTACCTGGCCCAGGAGGGCCGCGGGATCGGGCTGCTCAACAAGCTGAAGGCGTACAAGCTGCAGGAGCAGGGCCTCGACACCGTCGACGCCAACCTGGAGCTGGGGATGCCGGCCGACCTGCGCGACTACGGCATCGGCGCCCAGATACTGGTGGACCTCGGGCTGTCCTCGCTGCGGCTGCTGACCAACAACCCGAAGAAGATCGTCGGCCTGGAGGGCTACGGGCTGACCGTCACCGATCAGGTCCCGATCGAGCACCCCCCGGGCGCTCACAACAAGGACTACCTGCGGGCCAAGGCCCGGCGAATGGGGCACCTGCTCCATCACCAGGGCCTCGCGCTCGACGAGGAGATGATCCTGGAGGAGCAGGTGACCGACCGCGAGCGGGCCGCGGAGGACGAGCGCGGCGATGGCTGACCTCTACGCGATCGCCGTCGGCCGCTTCTACGAGGACCTGGCCGACCGCCTGGTCGACGGCGCCACCCGGGTATTCGACGAGGCCGGCGCCTCCGTGGAGGTCCACGACGTTCCCGGCGCCTACGAGCTGCCGCTGGCCGCCCGCTACTGCGCCGACAGTGCACGCTACGAGGGGGTGGCGTGCCTCGGAGCCGTCATCCGCGGGGAGACAGACCACTACGACTTCGTCTGCTCCGAGGCGGCGGCGGGGATCGCCCGCGTGTCGCTGGACACGGGCGTGCCGTGCGCGTTCGGCCTCCTGACGGTGGACGACATGGATCAGGCTCTCGCCCGAGCCGGCGGCGGCAAGCGCCACCAGGGTGAGGAGGCCGCCCGCGCGGTGCTGCGGATGGTCGAGTTGCGCCGGTCGCTGGCGTGATGCCCTCGATCGGGTGCTGATGAGGGCGGGTGCTACCGTGTCGCGCCGTGCCTAAGGTCTGCTACAGCTGCGGAAAGGGCCCTGCGTTCGGGCAGAGTCGGAGCCACTCGATGGTCGCCACCAAGCGTCGCTTCAACCCGAACCTCCAGAAGGTGCGCATCGACGTGAAGGGCTCCCCTTCCCGGGAGTACGTCTGCACCCGCTGCCTCAAGGCCGGCAAGGTCACGAAAGCCGCCTGATCCCTCCGCCGTCGGGCCTGAAACCCGTCGGGCCTGAAACCCGACGGGTCTGAAACCCGACGGGTCTGAAACCCGACGGGCCTGAAACCCGACAGGTCTGAAACCCGTCGGGCCTGAAAGCCGTCGGGCCTGAAACCCGACGGGCCGGTGGTGTAGTCACGGCTGTGCCCGACCAGAGCCTGATCCGCTTTCGTCGCGTGGTGGCGGCCTCTCTGGCCGAGCTCGAGGGCCGGAGGAGCGAGGTCAACGACCTGAACGTCTTCCCCGTCGCCGACGGGGACACCGGCGACAACATGGCCATGACCATGCGGTCGGTGCTGCACGAGCTCGACACGCTCGACGGCCAGATGATCGACGAGATCGGCCGTGACGAGCTGATCTCCGCCGTCGCGCGTGCAGCGTTGCTGGGGGCCCGCGGGAACAGCGGGGTGATCCTCTCCCAGATCGTGCGGGGAGCGGCGGAGGAGCTGGCGTCCAGGCCCGGGGAGCTGGTGGATCCCGTCCTGGTGGCCGCCGCCTTCGCGCGTGCCGCCGACGCCGCCTACGGATCGGTGCGCAACCCAGCCGAGGGAACCATGCTCACAGCCATCCGCGCCATGGCCCACCGGGCAGCACAGGACCTGGCCCACATGCCCACGCCGCGGCTGGGGGCCGAGGCTTCGCCCCACGAGCAGGACGAGTTGATCGCAGGGGTGCTCGAGCGGGCCCTGGATGCCGCCAACGAGGCGGTGGAGCGCGGGCCTGAGCAGCTGCCCGTGCTCAAGGAGGCGGGCGTGGTCGACGCCGGTGCCTACGGCCTGACGGTCATCCTCGCCGGCGTGGTGGCCGCCCTGCGCGGCGAGGCGCCCGAGTTGGCCCATCGCGGGGCCCCGGCGAGCACCACCACCTTGCCCGAGCATGAATCGAGCACCTTTCGCTACTGCACGAACTTCGCCGTGACCGGCAGGTCGCTGCGGGGCCAGTCCTTCGTGTCGGGTCTCGAGCGGCTCGGCGACAGCGTGCTGGTGGTGGGCGACCAGCGCACGCTGCGCGTGCACGTCCACACCGACGAGCCCGAGGCCGCGGTCGCGATCTTCTCGGCCGCGGGTCAGGTGTCGCGCCTCGATGTCGCCGACATGCGCGAGCAGGTCGCCGAGCGCAGCGCCCGGCTGGGCGGGGACGGCGCCGAAGCCCCGGATCAGACCACACAGGCGGCGTGCGCGGTGGTCGCCGTGGCCAGCGGGACCGGTATGAAGCGGATGTACGAGGACCTGGGGGCCTACGTCGTGGATGGTGGCGCCACGATGAACCCTTCGACCTACGAGCTGCTGGCCGGCGTCCGTGCCGCCGGGGCCGCCGAGGCGATCGTCCTACCCAACAGCGCCAACGTGATCATGGCCGCCGAGCGCGCCGCCGAGCTGTCCGACCTCCCGGCCCGGGTAGTGCCGACCCGGGCCCAGCAGGAAGGCCTGGCCGCCCTTCTCGCCTTCGATCCCAACCGCCCGGCGCGGGAGAATGCCGACGCCGTCGCCCGGGCGGCGCAGAGACTCCTCCTTGGCGGTGTGGCCGAGTCCGCGCGCGACGACCCCCAGGGGCGTTTCGTGATCGGGGATGCGGTGGGCTACCGCGGCGACGAGCTGGTGGCGTGGGGCGAGCCGGAGCTGACGCTGCGCACCACGTTGGCGGCGGTGGCCGAGGAAGCGGAGCTGGTCACCTGCATCGTCGGGGCCGGGGCCCCACTGGACGGCGATGCCGTGGAGGGCGCGGTGGCCGAAGGCGTCGAGCTGGAGATCCAGGACGGCGGACAGCCCGCTTGGTGGTGGCTGCTGTGCGCGGAATAGATGCCCGCGACGGATCCGTTCAGTTTTCGAGCATCTGACGGCACGCAGCGCGCCCGGAGGTTCCGTGACAGGGAGCGTTCGTTTTCGAGCATCTGACGGCAGGGAAGCGGCCCGGGGCGTTGCGTGACGCTGAGTGCTCAAGCGCGGAGGGCTCTCTGCCGTCACGCGGTCCCGTCGAGTCACGCCATCCCGCTCCGCGGCCCTCGGCGGGTCGTCTGACGGCACGCGGCCCCGCCGAGCAGCGTCATCCCGCGCAGCGGCCCTACTTCCGAGATCAATGGCAGTCGATATCAGGTGATAAGGATGGGCGCATGCCCGCCGAAATCCGGCATCCATGCCGGATTTGTAAACGGCCTGGCTCCGTCCAAGCACCGGAGCTCGTGCCACCACTACCAGGTCCGGGCCGGGCCGCTGCCGTCCGCCACGCGGTCTAATCACCTCCCATCGCCACCGGTTTCGCCAGCACCGATGAGCTGACCCCCAGCGAGCTGAGGGAGGCCGGCCTGCGTTCGATCCCGCGCCCCAGCCTGCTGGCCGGGCCGGTGGAGGCGAAGGGAAAGACCGCCCAGGGCCTGGAGACGCTGGGCATCGTGACCCACGGCGACCTGATCGAGCACCTGCCCTTCACCCATCGCGACCGCCGCGATGCGCGCACGATCGCGTCGCTCGGCGTGGGCGAGGAGGCGACGGTCGCAGTCGCGGTGCGCTCGATCGCGGTCAAGCCGATGCGCGACCGCAGGCGGAAGCGCGTGGAGGCCAAGGTGTTCGACCAGACCGCGCCGATGGTGGCGATCTGGTGGAACCAACCGTGGGTGGCGCGCGAGCTGGGGGAGGGCTCGCAGGTGGTTCTGCACGGAAAGCTCAAGGGGCGCAATCAGTTTCACGTGGCCGAGCACGAGCTGATCGGAACCGGCGGCCCCGCGGGGCACAGCGTCGGCCTCGTACCCGTGCATCCGGCCACCTACGGGCTGACCGCCGCCACGCTGCGCAAGCTGATCTGGGACGACTACGGGCTGATCCGCCACGTCACCGAGCCCCTGCCCTCGGCGCTGCTCGTGGCCGAACGGCTGGCCGACCGACCGGCCGCGCTGGCAGCCACCCACTTCCCGGACTCCGAGGAGGAGGAGGCCGGCGCCCGCCGGCGCCTGGCCTTCGAGGAGCTCTTCCTCTCCCAGCTGGCGGTGGCGGGGCGCCGGCGCGCTCGGGGCGAAGGGCGCAGGGCGCGGGGGCTGCAGAGCGACGGAGAGCTCGCCGCGGGGTGGCGGGCCGGTCTGCCCTTCGAGCTCACCGGCGATCAAGAGGGGGCGTGCGCGGAGATCGATTCTGACCTCCGGCAGGGCGTGCCGATGCAGCGCCTGCTGATGGGAGAGGTCGGGTCGGGCAAGACCGCGGTGGCGCTGCACGCCATGCTGCGGGCCCTCGACGCCGGAGGGCAGGCCGCGCTGATGGCCCCGACCGAGACGCTGGCCGAGCAGCACCTGATCACCCTGGACCGCCTGCTCGGCGGGCTGGTCCCCGTGGAGCTGCTCACTGGATCGGTCACCGCCGGGCGCCGTCGCGACCTGCTGGCCCGCCTCGAGTCGGGTGAGTTGTCGCTGGTGGTGGGCACCCATGCCTTGATCGAGGAGCCGGTGCGCTTTCGCTCGCTCGACGTGTGCGTGGTCGACGAGCAACACCGCTTCGGCGTGCGTCAGCGCGCGGCGCTGGACGCCAAGGCCCCCGTGGGCCTGGTGCCCCACGCGCTGCACATGACCGCGACGCCTATACCGCGCACCCTGGCCCTGACCGCCTACGGGGACCTGGAGACCACCGTGCTCCGCCAGCTTCCGGCCGGGCGGCGGCCGGTGGAGACCCACGTCGTGGACGGCGCCGCCGTTCGCGCTCGCGCTCGGGCATACGAGCGGGTGCGCGAAGAGATCGCCAAGGGGCGCCAGTGCTTCGTGGTGTGCCCGTTGGTCGCTGAGTCCGAGATGCTGCAGGCCCGAGCGGCGACCGCGGAGGCGCAGCGGCTGCGCGAGACCGAGTTCGCGGCCCAGCGGGTCGGGCTCATCCACGGCCAGATGTCCACCGCCGACAAGCAGGAGGCGATGCGCGCCTTCGCGGCCGGCGAGGCCGATGTCCTGGTGGCCACGAGCGTGATCGAGGTCGGCATCGACGTGCCCAACGCCACCGTGATGCTGATCGAGGCGGCTGAGCGCTACGGGCTCTCGCAGCTGCACCAGCTCCGCGGCCGGGTGGGCCGGGGCGAGCACGCGTCGGTGTGCATCCTCTTCGGGAATCCCAAGCTGCCCCGGCTGGAGGCGATCGCCCGCGAGGGCGACGGGTTTGCGCTGGCCGAGGTGGACCTGGACCTGCGCGGGGCGGGGGAGGTGCTGGGCACCCGCCAGAGCGGCCTGCCCGAGCTCCGCGCGGCGCGCCTGCCCGAGGACCAGGCGCTGCTGGAGCGGGCGCGCGCGCATGCCGATGCGCTGATCGCCTCCGATCCCCGGCTGGAGGCACCGGAGCACGCTCTGTTGCGAGGCGCGGTGATCGAGCGTTTCGGCTCCGACCTCGATCCCATACCCGCGTGAGGGTCGTAGCCGGCACGCACCGCGGCCGCCGGCTGCGCCTCCCTCCGGGCTCGGGCACCAGGCCGACGGCCGATCGGGTCCGCGAAGCGCTGTTCTCGATGCTCGCCGACGTCACGGGGGCAAGGGTGCTGGACCTGTTCGCGGGCTCGGGGGCCCTGGGCATCGAGGCCCTCTCGCGGGGGGCGCAAAGCGCGGTGTTCGTGGAGAGCTCGCGGTCGGCGGCCGAGGCGGTAGAGCGCAATCTCCGAGACCTCGGCCTGGACGGGTCCGTGTACCGCCGCGATGCCCTCGCCTACCTGCGTGGCGCCGACGGGCGCCCGGGCTTCGACCTCGTCTTCCTCGACCCCCCCTATGATTGCGCCCCTTCCCTGAGCGCCCCTCTGGCCGAGCTGGTGCCCGCCGTTCTCGCCGACCGAGCCGTGATCGTGACCGAATCCCACAACCGCACCCCGCTGGAGCTCCCCTTCCCTGCGGCGAGGGAGCGCACCTACGGCGACACCCGGCTCGTGATCCACCGCCGTGATGTCTAGGAACGGCGGCACAGCCGTGCTGCCGGGGTCCTACGATCCGGTCACGCTCGGCCACCTCGACATCATCGGCCGCGCCTCCGAGGTCTTCGACAACGTGATCGTGGGGGTTGTCGACCTCCCGATCCGCAAGGCGAAGACCGTGTTCACCGCCGAGGAGCGAGCAGGGTTCATCGAGGCCGAGGTCACCCAACTGGGCAATGTGCAGGTGAAGCCCTTTGGCAATCTGCTCGTCGACTTCGCTCGCGAGAATGGGGCCACGGCGATCGTCAAGGGGCTTCGGGCCATCTCGGACTTCGAATACGAGTTCGAGATGAACCAGCTGAACCGGAAGCTGGCTCCGGACATCGAGAGCATGTACCTGATGTCGGCGCCACAGTTCAGCTTCCTCTCGTCGAGCGGCGTCAAGGAACTTGCAACATTCGGTGGTGACCTCACCGGTCTCGTGCCCCCCGCTGTAGCCTTTCGTTTGCAGGAAGCTTTGAAGCGCTAGCGAACTGAGGTCCGAACCAATGGACGTTCTCGTACTTATCGACAAGCTGGACGACACCGTCCACAACGCCAAGCCCGTCCCGTTGACGGACCAGGTTCGCGTCGACAAGGAAGAGATCTACGACATCCTCGATCAGATGCGGGCCACGATCCCCGAGGAGATCAAGCAGGCCCGCTGGATCGTCAAGGAGCGCCAGGAGATGCTGGCCGAGGCCAAGCGCGAGTCCGAGCGGATCATCCGCGAGGCGCGCGAGGAGCACACCCGCCTGATCGGCGACGAGGAGATCGTCAAGCAGGCCGAGCGCCAGGCCGACGAGATCGTCGAGGACGCCCGCGCCCGCGAGCGGGAGATCCGCCTGGGCGCCGAGGACTACGCCGACGACATCCTCAACACCCTCGAGATCAACCTCGAGAAGTTCACCGCCGCCGTGCAGCGCGGGCGCGACCGGCTGCAGGGCCGCGAAGAAGCCGAGGTCCGCTCCTAGAGGCCGATTCTCTCGACCGTCTGGTCCGTCCCGGATCAGGCCGATCGATCCCACCAAGCCGCCTCCCGACCGGATCGATCCCTGGTCGAGGTCGACAAGCTCGTGGAACTCCTCGACGCGCTGAACAAGGCCGCCAAGTAGCCCGGCGCCCGGAGCCGCCCCGCTGCGAAAACGCCCGACGCTAGCCTGGGGCTCATCGCTGCCTTGACCGACACTTTCGATCTGGGCAGCCTGCGCCTGTCCTCAGGGGAAGCCGCTCACGTGGAGGTCGAAGTCCCCTCGCAGCCGCTCGAGCTTGGAGCACAGACCTACGCGGCCCCGGGCGGGCGGGTACCCGCCCGCCTGGACGTCTCGCGTACCACCGGGTCGGGCTTTGCAATGCGGCTTCGCTACGACGTCGCCCTCGACGGTCCCTGCATGCGCTGCTTGGAGAGCGCGGCCGACACGCCGATCGGGGTGGACGCGCGCGAGGTCGACCAGCCCGGTGAAGGTGAGGACCTCGCCTCGCCCTATCTCCGCGAGGGGGAGCTCGACCTCCGGGCGTGGGCGCGGGATGCCCTTGCGCTGGCGTTGCCCACACAGATCCTGTGCCGCGAGGACTGCGCGGGGCTGTGCCCTCAGTGCGGAGAGAACCTCAACCGCCACCCCGGCCACGCTCACGAGCCCGAGCCCGACCCCCGCTGGGCGAAGCTGTCCGAGCTGAAGATGTAGACTGGTCCGCTGCCATGGCCGTCCCCAAGCAGCGACAGTCCCACTCGCGCACCAACAAGCGTCGCTCCCAGCACAAGATCTCGGCTCCGAGCATCGCCACTTGCCCGCGCTGCGGCGCACCCCGCCTCCCGCACCGCGTGTGCGGGGAGTGCGGCACCTACGCGGGCCGGGAGATCTTCCGGCCGGCAACCGGCACCGACGACGAGTAGCCGTCTACGGATTCGGCATGGACGTCGAATCCGTCCGAGGTATCCGGTCGCGGGAATCCGCCCTGCCGTGATCGCCCTGGATGCGAACGGTGCCGACGCCGGCCCCGCGGCGGTCGCCGAGGGCGCCCGCCTGTCGGGGGAGCGCGTGCTCCTGTTCGGCCCGGCCGCCCAGATGGAGGCGGGTGAGGGGGTAGAGATCGTCGACGCACCCGGTACGCCTGCGGGCGCGGAGCCGGTGCGAGCCGTGCGCCAGAACCCGGATGCCTCCATCGTGCAGGCCGCGAAAGCCGTGGCCGACGGCCGCGCCGAGGCGCTGGTCTCCGCTGGCAGCACGGGCCCGACGCTGGCTGCCGCGACCCTGTCGATCAAGCGCCTCAAGGGCGTGCACCGACCGGCGCTGGCCGGGCTGGTTCCCACCCCGGCCAAGCCGGTGCTGCTTCTGGACTGCGGGGCCAACGTGGAGGTGCGGCCCGAGCACCTGGTGCAGTTCGCCTACATGGGCGCCGCGTTCATGGAGGCCGTCGTCGGCGTCAGCCGACCGAGCGTGGGGCTCCTCTCGGTGGGAGCGGAGAACGGCAAGGGCACCCCCCAGGTGCTCGAAGCTCGGGAGCGGCTGGCGGGCGGCCCGCTGAACTTCGTCGGCAACCTCGAGGGCTTCGACCTCCCCGGCGCCTCCGCCGACGTGGTGGTGGCCGACGGCTTCACCGGCAACATCGCCCTCAAGGTCCTGGAAGGCACCTCGCGGGTGGTGCGCGACGCGATCCGTGGTGCGGTCACCTCGGGACCCGTCTCCAGCGTGGGCGGGCTGCTGATCCGGGGGGCGGTCGGCCGGCTGCGCGACTCCATCGACCCCGAGGCGGTGGGCGGCGCGATCCTGCTGGGGTTGCGTAAGCCAGTGGTGGTGGGACACGGCTCGTTCGGACCGCGGGGGATCGCCAGCGCGGTCGGGCTCGCCCGCCGGGCGGTCGACGAGGACATGGTCGAGCGGACCGCGGCCGCGCTCGCCGCCGGGGGCGCCCTGCGGTCCGCACCCGCTGGTAGCTTCGCGACCGTGACGCCGGAGACCCCCGAAGAGCCGGGCTGAGCGGAGCCTGCCGTGAACCGCGACGAGGTCATGAGCCGGATCCGGGAGCACCTGGCGGCCGAGCTGGAGGTCGATGCCTCCGTCATCTCGGACGCCACACGCTTCCGGGAGGATCTCGAGACCGACTCGCTGGACCTGATCGAGCTGACCGTGGAGCTCGAGGACACCTACGGCATCCGCATCCCCGATGAGCGGGCGGCCAAGATCCTCACGGTGGGCCAGGCCGCCGACTATGTGGCCGCGCATGCCGAGGATTCCGAAAGCTGACACGGGCGAGAGCCTTGGCGACCTGCTGGCGAAGCTCCCCGACGACCTCGCGCGTCAGGCCTTCACCCACGCGTCATGGGTGGAGCACCGCGCAGAGTCCTACGAGCGCCTGGCCTTCCTCGGAGATGTCGTCTTGAGCCTGGCGGTCTCCACGCACCTCTTCCCGCGCTTCGAGCGCTACGGCGCCGGACGCCTGACCAAGGTCCGCGCCCAGGCGGTCAGCGGCGCCGCGTGCGCCGAGGTGGCGGTGAAGCTGGGCGTACCCGGGCGGTTGCGGGCCCAGGCCCCCGATGGCGGGGAGGGCCCCAGCTTCGAGATGCTCGCGGGAAGCGAGCGCGTGATGGCGTCGATCTGCGAAGCGGTGATCGGCGCGGCCTACCTGGCCTTTGGGATCGAGCGCGTGGCGCCGGCCGTGGTGGCTGCGTTCGAGCAAGCGGTCGAGGGGGCGCTGGAGCATCCCCTGGACTACAAGTCGGTCCTCCAGGAGCGCCTGGCCCGGCGCGCGGAGCTGGTGGCCTACCGGATCGTGGCCGAGCAGGGACCGGCACACGACCGCCGCTTCGAGGCCGTGGCCGAGTCGGGCGGCCGTGAGCTGGGCCGGGGGCAGGGGCGCACGAAGAAGGACGCCGAGCAGGGGGCCGCCATGCAGGCGTTGGGGGCGCAGGGGGACTGATGCACCTGCGCTCGATCTCCATGAAGGGCTTCAAGTCCTTCCCCCACCGCACCAAGCTCGACTTCTCGCCGGGGGTCGGCGTGGTCGTGGGTCCCAACGGCTCGGGAAAGTCGAACATCACCGACGCTGTGCTGTGGGCGCTGGGCGAGCAGAGCCCGCTGGCCGTGCGCGGCCAGTCGATGAAGGACGTGATCTTCGCCGGCGGCCACGGGGTCAAGGGCTCGAGCTCGGCCGAGGTCGAGGTGGTGATCGACAACCAGGGAAGCGTCGCGAACGCGGCCGAGGGCGGGGTGGAGCCCGGCTTCTCCGAGATCTCGATCGTGCGCAAGCTCGATCGCGACGGCGACGGCGAGTACCGACTCAACGGTGCGCGCTGCCGGCTGGCCGATGTGATCGAGGTGCTCTCCGACACCGGACTGGGCAAGGAGATGCACTCCGTGGTCTCCCAGGGGCGGGTGGAGGCGATCGTGCTCTCCAAGCCCCACGACCGGCGGCTGCTGATCGAAGAGGCCGCGGGCCTGGGCAAGCACAGAAAGCGCCGCCGCCGCGCCCAGCTCAAGCTCGAGCGCACCGAGGAGAACCTGTCCCGGGCGCTCGACGTGGAGCGCGAGGCCCGCTCCCGGCTGCGTCCGCTCAAGCGCCAGGCCGAGGCCGCCCAGCTGCACGAGCGCCTCCAGCGCCAGAGCGACGAGGCTCGCTACGAGCTTTCGCGGGACACGGTCCGTGAGGTGCGGGCGGCGCTGGCCGAGGCGGAGGCCCAGGCCTCCGAGGCGCGCCGGGCTCGGGCGCAGGCCGAGGAAGCCCTGCAAGAGGTCGCGAGGCGCCGCCAGTCCGCCGAGTCCGCGCTGAGCGAGATGTCGCGCCGGCGCGAGGAATTACAGGGCCGGACCTTCGCCGCCCGCTCCGCACACGATCGGATCGGGATCCGCCTGGAGCGGGCCCGCGATCAGGCGTCCGCCGCCGCCGAGGGGGCCGAGCGCCGTCGCGCACAGCTGCGCCTCCTGGAGCGTGAGCTGGCCGAGGACCGCGACCCCGGCGCCGAGGCCGCTCAGCGCCTCGCCGGGCTCGAGCGCGAGCTGGCCGCCCTGGAGGGTGCCCGTGAGGAACGGGTGCGCGACGAGCTGGCCGAGCTCGACGCCGAGCGGCTGCGGGCCGAGGCCCGGCGGGCCGAGCTCGAAGAGGCCGCCGAGGCGGCACGTGGGGAGCTGGCCGAGGCCGAGCAGGCCGCGGACGCCGTCCGGCGCGAGCGCCGCGAGGCCGAGAAGGCGGCCGAGACGGCTCGCAGCGCCGCCGCGCGCGCCGGGGCCGACCTGGCCTCTGTGAACCAGTTCCTGCGCTCCGCCGGGGGCGCCACGGGCTCGGCGCGGCCGCTCTCCGACGTCCTCGAGGTCGAGCCGGGCCTGGAGGTCGCCCTGGCCGCCGCCCTGGGACCACGCCTCCAGGCCGGCGTGGTGGAATCCCTGACCCGCGGAGCGCAAGCCCTGGACGGCGCCGGTCAGGACGGTGGCATGGTCATCGTCGGCGACGCGCCCGGAACGCCCGCGGGCGCCGACTCGCCGTGCACCGGAGCGCGGCGGCTGCTCGACCACGTGCGGGCTTCGCCCCAGGCCACGTCCCTTGCCTGGCGCCTGCTGGCCGGGGTGTGGCTGGTCGATTCGCTGGACGAGGTGCCCCGCTCCTTCCCCGGGGCGGCGGTCACCGTCGACGGGCGCGTCTGGCGGCCGGCGTGGGGAGAGCTGCGCCAGGCGCCGTCCGGCGGGGCCGAGCGGGTGCTGGAGCAGCGCAACCGGCGCAGCGGCCTGGTCCGGGCCTCGGAGGCCGCGGTTCGTGCCGAGGCAGACGCCCGCGTCGCCGTCGAGGCCGTGATCGCCCGGGTGGCCGGGGCCGACTCATCGCGCGAGGCCGCCGACTCGGCCCTGCGGGCCGCCGGCCGCGAGCTCGAGACGGCGATCGAGACCGCCCGCCACGTGAAGTGGCTGATGCAGCGTCGCCGCGAGGCGCCCGACGAGGGCCCCGGCGCGATCCGCCGCGCCGAGCTCTGCGCCGAGGTGCGGGCCGAACGGCGGGTCGCCGAGGGGGCGGTGCGCGAACGCGAGGAGCGCGTGACCCGGACCGCGCGCCTGCGTCATCGCATCGAGCACGACGAGAGCCTCGCCCGCAGCGCCGACCGGGCCGCGCACGCCCTGGAGCTGGCTCGCGACGCGGTGGCCGGGTCGGTCTCCACGCTCGAGCGCGAAGGGAGCGCCGGCACCGACGAGGGCGAGCGCACCGCGGCTGCGCTGCGGGAGTGCGCGCACGAGGAGGCTCGGCTGCAGGCCACTCTGCGTGCCGCCGGCGAAGGCGTAACCGAGGCGGAGGTTGCCGCCCAGCGCTCGCGCGACGGGGCCGCGGGCGCCGAGTCGACGCTGGCCGAGGTCGCCGCGCGCCTGGGTCTGTCGGCCGGCCCCGGGGAGAAGCCGCTCGAGGAGGCGCGCCGCGCCGAGCTTCAGATACGGATCGAGCGCATGGCCCGCCGCCGCGAGCAGCTTGGCCCGGTCAACCCGCTGGCCGCGCAGGAGTACGAGGAGGCCGTCGCCCACGTCGAGGAGCTGGAGGTCCAGCGCAAGGACACAGAGGGCGCGATGGCCGAGCTGAGCGGGCTGATCCGCGACACCGACCGCCGCATCCGCGAGAGCTTCGAGGAGACCTTCGAGGCAGCGGCCAGGAACTTCGAAGAGGTCGTGGGTCACCTGTTTCCCGGGGGAACAGGCAAGCTGGCACTGGTGGCCCCCGAACAGGGCCCGCGCCCGGTGCTTGGGGGGGAGGAGGCGCCGGATGGCCACGAAGGCCCGGACGCCGGCGCCGAGGACCAGCCGCCGGCGGCCGAGCCGGGTGTCGAGGTCGAGGTCACCCCGGCCGGCAAGTCCAGCAAGCGCCTGTCGCTGCTCTCGGGCGGCGAGAAGTCGCTCGTGGCGCTCGCGTTCATGTTCGCCGTCTTCCTGGCCCGTCCGTGCCCCTTCTACATCCTGGACGAGGTCGAAGCCGCCCTGGACGACCTCAACGTGGACCGCTTCCTGCAGCTCGTGCGGCGCTACTCGGATCGCGCGCAGTTCATCGTGGTCACCCACCAGAAGCGCACGATGGACGCCGCCGACCGTCTTTACGGGGTCAGCATGGGCGGCGACGGGGTCTCGCGAGTGGTCTCGCGCAAGCTCTCCGGCGCCCCGTTGGCCGAAGCGACGCTCCAGGAGCGCACCGAAGTCGCCTAAGCGGTGGGTCCCGCGGCGTAGCGCCCGCCCATATCCTGCTCGGCCATGGCCCGGACCTGGCAAGAGCTGTTCGTAGCGCCCGACCTGTCCGCCGGCGGCGATGGCGCCCGAGGCCCGGACGACGAGAAGCCCGGGACGGGCGGCTTCTTGCGCCGCCTGCGCGACAACATGTCCAAGACCCGGCAGGCGCTCGGGGCCGAGCTGCAGGCCACGATGTTCGAGCGCCTGGACGACGAGGCCTTCGAGCGCCTGGAGGAGGCCCTGATCTACGCCGACGTGGGGGCTCCGACCACGGCGAGCATCGTCGAGCGGCTGGAGGGCGAGGCGGCCGGAGGCGAGCTGCAGAGCGGGGAGGACCTCACCCACCGACTGCGCGAACTGCTCGCCGAGACCGCCACCGTCGAGGGCGACACGATCGACATCGGCCAGACGCCGACCGTGATCCTCGTCGTGGGGGTCAACGGGACGGGCAAGACCACCACGATCGGCAAGATCGCCTGGCACCTGCGCAACGAGCTTGACCGCACCGTGCTGCTGGCCGCCGGCGATACCTACC
>JAABUR0100005564.1_pt1 | contig 15992 bp, 19 predicted proteins | sample 5560091 | NCBI WGS metagenome assembly JAABUR01 (sample SAMN10711879, study PRJNA513375) | rock metagenome | isolation source: Antarctica rocks | place: Antarctica: Victoria Land, University Valley sud
GATCGAGCGCCGCGAGACCCTGCTCGCGAAGTGGACCTGCCCGGTGCTGATCCTGCAGGGATACGACAGCAAGACCCAGCCAAGAGAGTTCTACGAGAACGCCCGCGAATACATACCCAACGCCAAGAACGTCGCCGTCCGATACATCGACGCCGGCCACTTCTGGTCCATGGAACTCCCCGACGACGTCACAGCGGCCGTCAAACAACTGCTGACCATGTGAGCAGCGCTATTCTCCTAGCTCAAGGCGTGCACGACTTTAGGTGCAGGTTTCTCAGAAAGCTACACAATCACTCTGAGGTCTAGCGTAGAGGGGTAAGCATTTCGTGAACACTGTTTCTCGGCCAGTCACAAGCATCGATCTCTATACCGACGATGCAATCCTTAGTCCCTACGACCGTTATCGTGAGATCCGCGACGCCGGTCCCATCGTTTGGATGGAGCGGCACGACGCGTGGGTCGTAGCGCGTTATCAGCAGGTGCGAGCCGTATTGAGGGACACCGACACCTTCACGTCAACGGGTGGGGTGTCGCTCAACGACCCGTTCAACGCCGCCCTCCAGGGCACTACGCTTGCCAGTGACCCACCAGAGCACGATCATCTGCGCAAGATCACGGTGAGTTCTTTGACGCCGCGAGCGCTGGCGAAAGACCGATCCATGATCGAGGGGCGGGCTGACCGGCTTGTCGCCGAACTCGTCGAACGCGGTGAGTTCGACGCCGTCGCCGACCTCGCCAGAGTGCTGCCCCTTGCGGTGGTGCCCGACTTCATCGGACTTCCTGAGACGGGCCGGGACCGAATGCTGGACTGGGCCAGCGCTGTGTTCGACGCAATTGGTCCGATGAACGAGCGCACTGAGCAGGCTCTGCCCGTGCTGGGGGAATTGGGCGAGTACGCGGCCGAACGAGTGGCCGCACGCGACTTCGCGCCGGGGAGCTTGGGAGCGGGTGTCATCGCCGCCGCGGACGAGGGCAGAATCCCACTCCGGCAGTGCCCTGCACTCCTTCTCGACTACCTAGGGCCCGCACTGGACACAACGATCAGTGCGGTGGGAAGTGCCATATGGCTCTTCGCGAGCCACCCCGACCAGTGGGACAAGGTACGTCAGAATCCTAGCCTCATTCCAAACGCGTTCAATGAGGTGCTCCGAGTCGAGACACCTATCCGTGGCTTCTGTCGGCATACCACGCGGCCAACGAATGTCGATGGCGTTGACGTCGGCGCCGGCGAGCGAGTCCTCGTGCTGTACGCGTCGGCGAACCGCGACGAACGTAAGTGGGAGAAGGCTGACGTCTTCGACGTAGCCAGGCCAAGCGGGGACCACGTCGGGTTCGGCTACGGGGTCCGCGGCTGCCCCGGGCAGGGCCTAGCCCGCATCGAGGCCCATGCGGTGCTCGCCGGACTGGCCGGTCGTGTCGGCAGGTTTGAATTGAAGGGAGCAGAGCGCAGCATCAACAATGTCATCCGCGCCTTCTCGAGCGTCACTGTCGCTGTGACCGGAGGGGAGGCCTAGGGTTGTCCCGCCCCGCTGTGACCTCAACCTGATCGAGGCGGCACCGGAGCGTTACGTCTGCGCGCAAAGGACGCCCATCGCGGCGCGCAGCCCGGTCACGCGAGCCGAGGAGCACAAGAGAACCAGGCAGCCGCGAGAGGACAGATTCGATGCGGGTGACAGTCGACCGACGTATTTGTGAGGCACACGGTCAATGCGAGGCGACTGCACCCCACCTGTTTCGACTGGACGACGACGCAGAGCTGGTCTTAACGTTTGACGGTACCGACGTGCCAGCGTCTGACGAACTGGGCGTCAGAAGAGCCATTTCGTACTGTCCGGTCGCCGCACTTCAAGAAGTACCAGGCATATCGTGTTAGCTGGACAGCGTCGACAGGTCGCACACCGATTCGGTCGCCCCTTCACTGTCTGGACCGCTCCAGGCACGCGACGCCCTCAAGAGCGTCAGCCTCGCGGCCGCCATGACCGCCGCACTGGTCGACCGCGGTGTCCCCGACCCGACCGCGCGCCTTGCGGCCGAACTCGGGGTCCTCGCGTTCAAACAGGCCTACGCCCAGTGGTCAGACAGCGATCGCGATGACGTCGAGTGGCTCGCGCCACACGCCCTGGCAGCCCTGGAGGACCTGCGCACAGCAACGGCATCATTGAGCTGACCCGGTGCCAAGCGACCGCCGAACTCCGTCGCAACGTCGGCGTCTCATCACCAAGGAACTGGGACGCCGACGGTGAGCTCGCGACTGGCCGGCGTTTGCGTTCGGTATCCTTGGCAAGCCCCGCCCGGCGAGCCCGTAGTGCGCATGACGTACTCGTAGAAGCTGGCCTCGGTGGCCGTCCTCGCCCGGTTCGCTGACGGCCGCAGCGGGAAGATCGACCTGGTTCGCCGGACCGTTCCGCTGGCGCTGCTCGCCGCGGGCCTGGTTCTGCTGCTGCGCGGCCTGGTGCTGCTGGCCGTTGCACCGCGGCGGCCGCGGGGGCGCCACGCGCGTTGATCAGGCCGCCGTACCCGGATACTGATGCATCGCCCCGAGGCGAAGGAGGGCGAGGTGCGGACAGCCAGCTGGCGCCTGCGGCGGCCCGGAACGTTGTTCCGTCGCGGTCGGGTGCCTGGGATCCGCACGGCGAAGACGACGCTGGCTGCAGTGCTGTCCTACGGCGTCGCGTCCTACCTGGACACGAGCACCGCGCCGGTGCTGGCGCCACTCACAGCGCTTCTGGTGGTGCAGCTGACGCTGTACGAGACCGTCGCCTCCGGCTTCGGTCGGGTGCTCAGCGTGCTGGCGGGCGTGTTGGTCGCCGTGGGGATGGCCGAGGTCGTCGGCTTGACCTGGTGGAGCCTGGGACTGGCCGTCGCGGGCTCGCTCATCATCGGCAGGATGCTGCGCCTCGGCGCGAACCTGCTCGAGGTGCCGATCAGCGCGATGATCGTGCTGGCGGTCGGCGGCAGCGAGAAGGTCGCACTGGGCCGGGTGTACGAGACACTAATCGGCGCGGCGGTCGGGGTGGCCGTCAACCTGGCGATCGCCCCGCCGCTGTACGTCCAGCCGGCCGAGGACGCCCTCGGCGAGCTCGCCGAACGGATGTCGCGGTTCCTCACCGGCCTGGCCGACCAGCTGCGGGAGCAGTGGTCGCGCGAGGCGGCTGACCGCTGGCTGGGGCGGGCCCGAGCGCTGGGCGGCGAGGTGTCACGGGCCGACGAGACCCTCGGGCGCGCCGAGCAGAGCGCCCGGTTCAACCCCCGCGGCCGTCATGCCCGCCTCGCGCGGCCCCGTCTTCGCGCCGGGATGACCGGCCTGGAGCAGGTGTACGTGTCGCTGCGCAGCCTGTGCCGAGCCCTCCTGGACCGCACCTACTTCGTTCCGCCGCAGCAGGCCGGCGCCGCCTACGACCCCGAAGTCCGGCGAGAACTCGCCGCGGTCCTGGAAGCCACCTCCCGGGCGGTGGCCCACGTCGGCGACTACACCGCCCACACGGTCTCCACCGACGAGGCCGTAGCCGCCACCGACGCTGCGCTGGACGAGGTCGACCGGAGCCGCGACCGGCTGGCCGGCCTGCTGCAGCAGGTGATCGACCCCGCGGTCGACGCCGCGTCGTGGCAGCAGCACGGGGCGCTGCTGGCCTCGGTGGACCGCCTTCGAGTCGAGCTACGCGCCGCCGTCGAGCCGAAAGACGAGAGCTGGCGGCCGCCCCCCGTGACCCAACGTCAGCGCGAGGCGGTGCGGCACGCAGCCGAGGTGCAGCTCAAGTACCTGCGCAGCCACCGGGAGCAGCCGCCCTGACCGGCATGCTGGCAGTCCCCCGGCGGGCGCGTCAGGCGCTCTGCCGCTGGAAGGTCCCAGGTGCTGCAGCAGGCGGCGACGACGCCAGGCCTGGCCCGGCTTGGCCTGCAGCAGCGACTTCGGCCCGGACAGACCCATTGTCGTTCCCAGACCGCCGTTCAGCTTCAGCACAACCAGCCGGTCCACCACCTGGCGGGCCTGCTCCGTCGGCGGCTCCGACAAGTCGTCCAACCTCGGCAGGTCGTCAAGCGGTCTCAGGTCGCTCCCGGCAAGCTGACCGGCCTGCGGCTCTGCCAGCTGTTCAAGGCGACGGCGCAGGGCCGCCAACTCAGCGGGGTGGGCACCTGCAGCCCGCGCCTTGAACAGCGTTGCAGCGATGTAGTCGGACATGTCACCGAGCTACCCGCGTTGCCGCTCGTCACAGTGAACGGGCTGGCGACCCGAAACCTGGAGCCGGCCCGTGCCGTGTGGTCGAACTCGAGAACATGACGAGGTGACCACCGCGCGGGCAAGGCCCGCCGGCTGCGATCCCGGGGGGCAGTCCGTCAGCTCCGTTGGCCGGTCCGGCGCTTGATGGTGCTTTGGGCCCGGGCGGTCTGGATCGCCGTCGTCAGGACCTGCATGTCGAAGGCGCCGTAGTGGCGTCAGCCGCGTGCAAGTGCCGTCGCAAGTCGTCGTGGAAGCGGTCCGGGTCGACCTCCAACTCGGTGGCGTACGCCAACAGGTTCGAGGCTCGCAGGGCGCTGTTGAAGGGGGGCCTGCTGGGTTCTGCACACAGGGCTGGCACGGGCGCTGGGGCTCGCCCTCGTTCCCCTCGGATAGTGGTGTCACTGCAACCCTTTGCAGCCGCCGCGCAGCGCCCTGGCACACTGACGCCCCAGCGCCGTCGCCACGTGACCCGAAGGTGCCGGGAGCATGGAACGCCACGCTCTGAGCGACCGGAGCACCGACCCTCGGTCCACCGGCATACCGGCCGGTGCACCCATAACCGCATCTCAAGGACAGGACGACCAATGCCCCCAGCGACCCGTGGATTCCTTGGTCGCCGCCACAGCGAGCGCGACCCTCGTCTTCCCCCCGGTCAGTACGACGCCGGGCAGGACTTCCCGGTGCTCACCGCCGAGGTGACGCCAACCCTCGACCCGAAGGCCTGGACGATGTCAGTCGACGGCCTCGTGGGTTCTCCGCGGACCTGGACGTGGGATGAGCTGCAGCGCCTGCCCGGGTCGGAGTACCGGGGGGACATCCACTGCGTCACGACGTGGTCGAAACTTGGTACCGCCTTCGGCGGGGTGAGCGTCGATGTCCTGCTGGACGCGGCGGGTCCGCTGCCGCAGGCCACACACGTGCTCGTGACCTCGACCACCGGATACACCACCAACCTGCCGCTGGAGCACGTCACGGGCGCCAAGACCTGGATCGTCTGGACGCACGAGGGCAAGCCGCTGTCCCGTGAGCACGGCGGCCCTGTGCGGCTGCTCGTCCCTCACTTGTACTTCTGGAAGAGCGCGAAGTGGGTCACCAGGATCACGCTGCTCGACCACGACGAGCAGGGCTTCTGGGAACGCAACGGCTACCACGACCTTGGCGACCCGTGGCTCGAGCAGCGCTACCAGGGTGACTGAACCCCACCAGCTGACCGAGCCCCCGCAGGCAGCCGAGCCTCGCCAGGAAATGCTCCTGGCCGGCAGCGAGCGAGCGCCTACCGGGGGCTGGCGGCGCGCCACAGTCGAGCAGGTCTCCCACCCGACTCGGCGCGCCGTTGCCCTGCGCCTGGACGTGCCCGACCGGATCGAGCACCTGCCCGGCCAGCACTACGTCGTGCGGCTCACCGCCCCCGACGGCTACGTCGCCCAGCGCTCGTACTCCCTCGCCTCACCGCCGTCCGATCCGCTGGTCGAGTTGTTCGTCGAGCGCCTCGACGACGGTGAGGTGTCCGGCTACCTCGCAGACGTCACAGAGGTGGGGGACGAGCTGGAGGTGCGGGGCCCGATCGGCGGCTGGTTCGTCTGGTCCGCGGACACCCCCGCGGTGGGCATCGCCGCCGGCTCCGGGGTCGTCCCGCTCGTCGCGATGATCCGCCACGCCTCCTACCTCGGCCGCGGCGACCTGCTCCGCGTGGCGGTCGCGTCCCGCACGCTTGCCGACCTGCCCTACGCCCAAGTGCTCGAAGGTCAAGGGGCGCTCATCGCGCTGAGCCGCGAGGAGGCGGCGTCGGGCCGGCCACGCGGTCGGCTCGCGGCAGCGGAGGTGAGCGGTCTGTTCGACGCGGGGCAGCCCGCTCCCACCTGCTTCGTGTGCGGGTCCGCGACGTTTGCCGACGCCGCCAGCATGCTCCTGCTGGACGCCGCAATCCCCGCCAAACGGATCCGGGTCGAGCGCTTTGGACCAAGCGGCTAATCCGTCGCCGCACCTCGGCGTTCGCGGAGGACCTGATCGCCGGGGACGCAGCGGATGCTGCCCGCCTCCTCGTGCCAGCACGCTTTGACTCGTCCCAAAGTCCTCACGGACGCCGTCGGGAACCTAGACGTCTGTTGGGGGTGCACAAGCGTTCCCTGTGTGCACGACGGGCCGAAAGTTGCCGTTCATCCCGCGGCCAAATGAAGGGCTCCGCTAGGTCAGTCACCGGCACAACCGAAGCTTCGGTGTGGGCGCGGTGGCGGTGCATTCAACTGTCGCCGGTCCATGTCCCGGTCCTCCTGCTGGACTCGTCGAGACGTACGGCGGCGGCGCTGCTGCAGGAGGCGGTCGCCTTGGGTGAGGCCGAGGACGCCGAGCACGACGACCGCGCCGCCGAGCAGCTCGGTCGGCAGCGGCACTTCGCCGAGCCACACGAAGGCGATGAGCAGGGCGACGGCAGGGACGAGGTAGAGCAGGGAGGTGGAGGCAGCGACCGGGAGTCGGGCTACGGCGTAGCCCCAGAGCACGAAGCCCAGTGCTGAGGGATGGCAGCGGGCGTGCGCGGCAGCTGGCTTCGCGCCACGGCCGGTCGCACACACCAGCGACTTCTCCGTCCAGCTCGCGCTCGTCGCCGCCGGTGCCGGCGTCGCGCTGATCCCCAGGCTGGGCTGCGCTGCCGTCCCGGACGGGGTGGAGCTGCGCCGGCTCTGCAGGCCGGTGCAGCGCACCTCGTTCGTAGCGACCCGGTCCACCTCCCGCGCGGACGCCGCCTGCTCAAGCTCCAGCACCTGCTGGCCGCCGCCGCCGCAGACCTCGCCCGCTCCAGCGCAGGTATCCACGTCCCCGGGCCACGCCCAACCGATTGACCGTCGCAGCGCGGCTGCACCGGGTGTCCTGCACGAAGGACGCCGGGAGTCGGCGGTCCGTCGCTCTGCTGCTCGCGACACTGTCGTCTCCCCTCTCGTGCGGAGCTTCTGACGCTGCACCAGCGAGCGCCGTCCTGCTGCTCCGGGCGGTATTCGACGAGCTCGATGCCGAGCGAGGGCGACGCGCATCTGGTTGACGACGTCGCCGCAGCACGCGCCGCTCCAGGCCGTCGAGCACACCCCGTGAGCGTCCACATCGCGGCGACGGTCGCCGGCTCCTCGGGCAGGACGCGGAACGGTCGGGAGCCAGCGACCCCGGCGGCGACCTCTGCATGGGCGAGCGACGCCGGCTCGGCGGCCGGGGACGCGGTGCTGATGCGCACCCTCGTCCTGCGCACCTTCGGCGACCCGCTCCGCCTCGAACAGGTCCGCCGGCCCGACCCGGGACCCGGGGAGGTCCTGGTCAGGATCGGCGCCAGCGGTGTCAACCCGCTCGACACCAAGATCCGGACAGGCAGCGCGGCGCATGCCCGCGTAGCGCTGCCGGCGATGCTCGGGATGGACCTGGCCGGCGCCGTGGTGCAGCTCGGTCCGGGCGTACGCCGGTTCGCGGTCGGCGACGAGGTCTTCGGCATGACGGGCGGCGTCGGCGTGGTGCCCGGGTCCTTGGCCGAGTACGCCGCGGTCGACGCCGACCTGCTGGCCGTCAAGCCACCCTCGATGAGCATGGTGCAGGCGGCGGCGCTGCCGCTGTCGGTCATCACCGCCTGGGAAGGCCTCGTCGACCGGGCGGCGGTCCACGCCGGCCAGCGGGTGCTGGTCCACGGTGGCGCCGGCGGCGTGGGACACGTCGCCCTACAGCTGGCGCGCGCCCGCGGCGCCGAGGTGTTCGCCACCGGCAGCGGCGCCGGGCTGGAGGTCATCAGGAGCTACGGCGCCACCGCCATCGACCGCACCACCACCAGCGCCGAGCAGTACGTCGCGTCAGCCACCGACGGGGTCGGGTTCGACGTCGTCTTCGACACCGTAGGCGGCGCCGTGCTGGACAGCTCGTTTGCAGCCGTGCGCACCTACACCGGGCACGTGGTGAGCGTCCTGGGCTGGGGCAGCCACAGCCTGGCCCCGCTGAGCTTTCGCGGCGCGACGTACTCCGGGGTGTTCTCCCTGCTGCCCCTGCTCACCGGGCAGGGGCGGGCCCACCACGGCCAGATCCTCACCGAGGCGGCCGGCCTGGTCGAGTCCGGTGCCCTGAGCCCCATGGTGCACCCGGAGCAGTTCGGCTGGGACGGCGTGACGAGCGCGCACCACGTGGTCGAGACCGGTGCCGCCCGCGGCAAGGTCGTCCTCGACCTCACGCGCCCGCCCGGGAGCACCGGCCTTCGCACCGCGGCGGCCACGAGGACGGAGCGATGACCCGGCACCAGTTCATCGAGGTGGACGGGCATCGCCTGTTCTACCGCGAGGCCGGCCACCCGGAGGACCCGACCGTCGTGCTGCTGCACGGTGCGCCCGCCAGCTCCCACATGTTCCGCGACCTCATCCCGCTGCTCGCCGGCCGTTACCACGTGCTCGCCCCGGACCACCTCGGGTTCGGGCTGTCGGACTCGCCGACGACAGCCCAGTTCCCGTACAGCTTCGAACGGCTCACCGACCTTGTCGAGGGGCTGCTGGCCCAGCTCGACGTGCACTGCTACGCGATCTACGTGCAGGACTACGGCGCACCGGTCGGCTGGCGGCTCGCGCTGCGCCACCCGGAGTCGATCACAGCGATCGTGACCCAGAACGGCAACGGCTACAGCGAGGGCTTCGTCGCGCCGTTCTGGGAGCCGCTGTGGGCGTACGCGAAGCACCAGAGCGCCGAGACCGAGGCACCCCTGCGCCAGGCGCTGACCGAGGACCGGATCCGGTGGCAGTACCTGCACGGCGTGCCCGACCCGGCGACGGTCAGCCCGGACGCCTGGAGGTCGGACCTGCAGTCGCTGCAGCGGCCCGGCAACGTCGAGGTGCAGCTGCGGCTGTTTCGCGACTACCCCTCCAACGTTGCGCTCTACGGGCAGCTGCAGGCCTACCTGCGCCGCTCGCAGGTCCCGCTGCTCGCCGTGTGGGGCCGCAACGACGAGATCTTCGCGGCCGCCGACGCCAAGGCGTTCACCCGTGACCTCCCCGCCGCTGAGGTCCACCTCCTGGACGGAGGGCACTTCCTGCTCGAGAGCGACCTGGACACCGTGGTCGGCTACCTGCACGGCTCCCTGGGACGCGTCCTGGCCCGACCCGCCGCCCCCCGCGCGGTGACCCGCACCGCTCACGCGGCCTAGCCGCGCCACCCTGTCGACCACCGACGATCGGACCTTTCATGACCGTGTTCGCCCTCTCGCCCGAGAAGGAGAAGCTCAAGGACGTCGACCGGCAGTTCGTGCTCACAACCCCCCTTACGACCTCGCCGCGGCGGTCCGGGCCGAGCCGGACCCACTGGCCCGGGCCCTGCTCGCCCGGCCGGTCCTCGAGCGGGCCATCGCCGCCAGGGTCCTCAAGGCCCTGATCCCGGTGCCGATCGGTGGCACCGCCGAGAGCGGCATCGACGCCGCCCTGTCCTGGAGGAGTTCGCCTGCGCGAGCCCGTCGTTCACGATCAGCATGGCCGGTCCGCTGATCGCGCTGGCACTGGTGGACAAGGCCGATACGCCCGAGCAGGTCGCACGGCTGGTCGCACCGTTCCTGGTCGAGTCCGGGAGCCCGGTTGCGGCGATGGCCTACAGCGAGCACGGCGGCAGCGCCAACTACGAGGACGCCCCGCCCGCCGAGGGCACCCGCACCCGCGCGGTCCGCGACGGCGACAGCAGGGTCCTCAACGGCGAGAAGATGTGGGCCTCGCACCTCGGCAGCTGGAACGACCACGGCCCGGACCTGCTCACCGTAGTGAGCCGCACCCCGGGCGGGATCTCCCTGCTCGCCGTCGAGCGCGAGCACCTGACGACCGGGTGTCGGGAAACACGCCTGCTTCCCGCGCAGCCGGGTGTTGCTGGCGTCCCGGGCCTCGATCTCGGTCTGCACCCCGGTGGGTTGGCACCAGTCGCACACGGCCGGCCGCGGGACGGTCCGCTGTGCGGTTGTGTGCAGCCGCCCCGCAGCCTGGTCGAAGGCTGCTGTCAGGCGGGCTTGCGGGTGCGGTGGATTGAGCAGGTTGCGCCGTGCGTGGCCCGGCGCCGGCCAGCGTCGGGCTCTTGCAGGTGGGTAGGTAGCTGTCGGCCCCTTCCGGGGCTTTTCCGGGTCCAGACCTCGCCCGTGTCATCGGTCGCATGACCGTTTCGCCGGCGTGAGGAAAGCCCATGTTCCCAGCGTTCCCGCTTCCGTCCGCGTCCGCATCCGCCGGGCGATGTCCTTGTCCTACGGAGCCAGGGCCAACGTTGGCCCACGCCGTCCAGCAGACGCACCCAGGCGCCGAGCGCGGGCGGCAGCCGGCTGGAGGCAGCAGCGCGGACCAGCCTGAACAACAGGCCGCTGAGACCTCGATGCTGCACCGCACCCACCAACCCCGCAGGGTGGTGTAGCAGGTGACGTCTCCTGGACATGCTGCTCTGCTCGACTGTGACGGGATCGTGCTGTCGGTCAACCGGGCCTGGCGAGCGTTCGGGCTGGCCAGGGGCGCCAGCGCCACCGCTGGGCTGGGCAGCAACTACCTCGAGGTGTGCGACCGGGCGAGCGCCCAAGGCGAACCCGACGCTGCCCACGCCGCCGCCCTGATCCGGGCAGTGCTGGCCGGTGACACCTGCGGCGAGCAGCTAACCTACCCCTGCGGCGACGACACCGAACAGCGATGGTTTCGCCTGCACGCCACCGCGCTACCCGGCCGGCACAGCGGCGCCGTCGTCGTCCACACCGATGCCAGCACCAGCACCGATGTCGGCACCAGCAGCCAGCACGGCCCAGCACCCGGCGGCCGGCTCGTCGGTGTGCACCACCTGGGCGCCGATCGCCGTAGCGCGTCAGCCGCCCGCATGCTTGTCGCCGAGGCGCTGAGCGGCCTGCCGCGCGAGAGCGTCGACCGCGCCCAGCTGCTCGTCAGCGAACTGGTCACCAACGCTGCCGTCCACGGCGCCGGTGACATCGAACTGACCGTCGTGACCGACCACACCTGGGTCACGGTTGCTGTCCTTGACGCCTCCGCCGCACCTCCCAGCACCCACGGGCCCACTGTTGACGCCGAGCACGGACGCGGACTGCTGATCGTGCAAGCTCTGGCCGCGGCATGGGGCTGGGACCGGGTCGCCGGCGGCAAACGGGTCTGGGCCCGGCTACCCAGCCACCCCACCCTCGCCCTGGCAGCCCACGCCGACGAGGCCAGGTGATCAGCACTGGCCGGTTGCCGGGTTGGAGGTACCGACGATCGCCGCGGGGGGCCGGACAGTTCCCGGGCTGCAAGAAAAGGGCCCCGCCCGCCAGCGGGACCCTCTCGGGCGGGCGCGGGGTGCCAGACACGAGGTCACTCAGATGCCTGGGCTGGACGCGGACGTCATCAGTGACGCTACCCCCGCAGGCACCGCGGAGGCAGGCGGCGGGGGCCACGACCCGAGACCGGGAAGCGTGCCGCTGTCGACTGTCCACAGCGCCGAAGGCGACGCACCGCCTCATAGCACCGCCGCAAGCCACCGGCTCAGAGTGCGGCCTTGAGCTGCGGCGTGCCACAGTGGGGGTCGGCGGGAGGCCGCGATGTCAGGCGATGGACGCAGAGCACGCATTCTGGCGCAGATCACCGACGTCGGTGCGCCCCCCGACGCCGGCAAGGTGCTGGCGGGGGCGTGCCGGTTCGCGGTCAGCAACCTGGATCTGTCGGGCTGCGCGGTGATGCTGATGTCGCCGGGTTCGACCGTCGACGTGCTCGCTGACGCCGGACGGGACGCCGGTGCGATCGCCGAGCTGCAGTTCACCCTCGGGGAAGGTCCCTGCCTGGACGCCCACACCTCCGGCGTCCCGGTCTTCGCCACCGACCTGGCGCGGCAGGGAGCCCGCTGGCCGTCGTTCAGCGCCGCCGCGGCCGACCTCGGAGTGTTCGCCGAGTTCTCCCTGCCGCTTGCTGTCGGTGACGTCGGGCTCGGCACCCTGGACCTGTCCCGGCACTGGCCGGGGATGCTGGACCGAGAGGACCTCGCCGACGCCCTCACCGTCGCCGACATTGCCACAGACGCCGTCCTGATGCTGCACGGCTCCCCGGCCGGACCCGCCGTGGCGCTGGTCGAACCGGCCGCTGAACGGCGCCTGGTCGTCCACCAGGCCACCGGCATGATCGCCGCCCAGCTCGACAGCACCACCACCGACGCGTTGGCCAGCCTGCGCGCTGCAGCGTTCACCTCCGGCCGGCCGATCGCCGACGTCGCCGGCGACGTCGTCGCCCGCAGGGTCAGCTTCCGTGACTGAGCCGACCGGTGACTGAGCCGACCGGTGACTGAGCCGACCGGTGACTGAGCCGCCCGGTGACTGAGCCGGTCGGTGACTGAGCTGCCGGGCGCCGTCGCGGCGTACCGTCACAGCAGCCGGAGACTGAGCCCCGGGACGCAGGAGGTCACTGTGGCAGAGCGGGAGCAGCTGCTCGCTGGGGTGTTCGTCCGCCTCGCCGACACCCTCGTTGACGACTTCGACGTCGTGGAGTTCTTGCAAGGACTGTGCGCCGACTCGAAGGAGGTACTCGGCGCCGAGGCCGCCGGCGTCATGCTCGCCAGCCGCGCCGGCGCCGGCTTGCGGCTCGTCGCCTCCTCAGATGAACGGATGCGGCTGCTGGAGCTGTTCGAGCTTCAAAGTGAGCAGGGACCGTGCCTGGAGGCGTTCAGCACGGGAGAACCGGTCCAGGTCAGCGCCGCGCAGGCCAGTCTGTCCTGGCCGTCGTTTGCTCCCACCGCTGCCCGTGAAGGTTTCCTGGCGATGTGCGCCGTCCCGCTGCAGATCCGCGGCAACGTCATCGAAGCGCTGAACCTGTTCCGCGCCACCGACGAGGCGTTCACCGACGTCGAGCTGATACTCGCCCAGGCGATGGCACAGGTCGCCGCGATCGGGCTGCTCCAGCAGCGCAGCATCAGCGAACGTGACCAGCTCGCCGAACAGCTCGCGGTAGCCCTGAAAAGCCGGGTCGTCATCGAACAGGCCAAGGGCATCCTCGCCGAGTCACTGGCGATCAACGTCGACGAGGCCTTCGAGGTCCTTCGCCGGCACGCCCGCAACACCAACACCAAGCTCACCGCACTCGCTCGCGACGTCGCCGACAGACGCGTCCGCAGCGACGCGTTCGGCCGGGTCCACGCCCCCTAGAGGGCCGGCCAACCAAGTCGTGTCCCGCCGGTCGACGCCGGCAGGCGGGAAGCCCGAAGACCAAGTGCGCCAAGAAAGTGCCGGGTCCGGTCCTCGCCCCGCACGACGGTCACCAGGTGGGCGTCGCACCGCAAAAGGGGGACAGCCATGCAGCTGCAGAATTGGCCACCGGCCCGCAAGAAACACCCGCCCGGCGCGCAATCCGGCCCACACGTGTTCACACCGTCACCGCCCAGGCCCTCAACCAACCAGCGTTGCCTCGACCTCGGCCAGAGCTTTCCGGTCGGCTACCCGGCACGACCCTCGCCGGGCCCGGCAGACGACGGGCCCGGGGTCCGGCGCCGGCTGCTCGGGGACCACCACCCCCATCTTTACCGCCGGCTCGGTGTAAGCACCCCGTGCTGCTAACCAGGGACGACCTCGCCGGCTGGATCCTGCACCGCCTCCAGCAGGACCCCGAACGCGGCCTCGACAAAGCCCTCATCGACGCGGACAGCCTTCCCAAGCAGATCGAGTCGGCGCGCCGGCAACTCGAACGCACCGAGCAGTGGGAGCGTGACCACCACGGCGTGCCGATCGCGGCCGCCCTGCGAAGTCAAGGCACGGCAAGCGACCGCTGAGTTCGAGCCCGCTGCCGGCACGACCCGTCTCGGGATCAGCGCCTACGCGCCAACGCACGCTGCCAGCCGCACGCGCAGGTGCCGGCTCCTGCACCGGGCAATCTGCCGCTACCGATTCCCCAGCCAGGCACCGCACGCCGCGCCGAGCTGACGAAGACGCTTTCCCAGCACAGGAGGCCGGCCGCCCAAGTTCTGCGCCGAGCTCTACTCGTCCAACCCACGTGTTTGGACCGTCAGGCATCGCGCGAGCAGCAGAGCCAGCCCGCTGGCTCTGCTGGACACCGTGCCGCGTGGGGCTGGCGCCGGCACCGCTGCGACTGCGGTCGTCACCCGTCGGGCGCGAGCAGGGGAGGCAGCGGCAGGCCGGCCCGGTCCATCGCTGCGACTAGCCGGCTCAGCGCCGGGCTGTCACCCTGCAGCACGAGATCCACCCGCCGGCCGGGTGCGCCGTGGGCGGCGTGCAGCAGCGGACCCAGCCCGGCGCAGTCGATGAACGACACGGCACCGACGTCGATCACCAGCCGCCGCTTCGACGCGGGCGGGGCGACTAGCAGCACCTGCAGCACATTGCCCAGCACCCCTGCTGTGGCCACGTCGAACTCGCCGGACAGCCACATGACAGCCGACCCCGACAGCAGGTCGACCTCGAGCGCTGCGGTACCCGCAGCGATACTGCCCAGCCGTGGAGCGAAGGCCGAAGCGGGCCGGGCAGGCTCGACAGAGCGTGCACCTGACGTCGGCATCTGCGGGTGCCAAGCACCGGCGCTGCTGCCCGCGCGCCCTCTCGCCAGCGCCACCGCCGCGTAGGAAGCGAACGTCGCCGCCAGCTGCTGGCTGTGCTCGTCGAAGGCATGTGGCCGGGTGCTGTAGATGTTCAGCGCCGCCGGGCTCTGCTGCGCCAACCCGATCGGGGTCGACAGCGAACTGAGCGCCCCCCGCTTGCTGGCGGCCTCGGTGTAGTCGCCCCAGCGGGTTTCGGTCGCGGCGTCCTCGACGAGGATCGCCTGCCCCGTCAAAGCGGCCTCCAGACACGGCCCGTAGCGCCGTTCGTACTGCCGCTCGTCCAACTCGACTGCGAGCGGGCCGGTGAACGCTGCGGTCACGGCTCGTCCGCCGGTGACCAGGCTGACCGACACTTCGCTGGCGCCGGGCACCGCCACCTTGGCCAGCTCGGCGACTTCCTGCAGCACCGATTCCACCGACTGCTCACCCAGCATCAGCCGGTCGAGCTCGCCGAACGCCTGGCCAGCCTCAAGGGCGCCGACCGGCGAATCGTCGGAGGTCACTAAAACCCCAGTTCTGCGACCAGCGGTGCCCGGTGGCCGCCCAGCGTTGGCAAGGGCCTACTGCCCATGAGAGGACCTGACGGCCCCGTCGCACGCGCCGCTGACCGACCCGCCAAACGCCGTCCCCGCGGGGCGGCTCAACGGTCAGCACGCTACGCCCTCGCCGGGCCGTGACCTGGTCCGCGCCCGCGAAGCTGCCCGGCAGGATCTGATGCGCTGCCGGCACCGGCTGTCCAAGCTGCTGCTGCGGCACGGGATCGTCTATGACGACGGCAAAGCCTGGAGCGAGCTGCATGATCGTTGGCTGCGTCATCAACGCTTCGATGCGCCCGCGACGCAGGCCGCTTTCGACGACGCGTATGAGACAGTGCTGCTGGCCAAGGCTCGCCGTGACCGACTGGAAGAGAAGATCACCGCGATCGCGGGTGACAGCGAGTTCACCGGCGCTCGCCCGGCGCCTGGCCTGCCTGCGGGGCATCTCCACGTTGACCGGTTTCGCGCTGGCGGTCGATTCGGGGACTGGCAGCGCTTCACCGGCGCCAGCATCGGTGCCTACCTCGGTCTGGTGCCCAGCGAGCACTCCTCCGGGCAGAGCCGATCCCAGGGCCCGATCACCAAGACCGGCAACACCCACGTGCGCCGGCTGCTCATCGAAGCGGCCTGGCACCACCGCACCCCCTACCGACCCAGCGTCGTGTTGCAGCGACGCTGGGACCAAGCCGACGCGGTGGCCC
>JAABUR0100005569.1_pt1 | contig 15980 bp, 11 predicted proteins | sample 5560091 | NCBI WGS metagenome assembly JAABUR01 (sample SAMN10711879, study PRJNA513375) | rock metagenome | isolation source: Antarctica rocks | place: Antarctica: Victoria Land, University Valley sud
AGTACTGACGCGTCCTGACTTTGTCGGGGCTGCTCCCACCCTCCCCGGCACCTCCCGGGTCAGGCTGCCCCCAGCTCCACCGCCCTGCTGCGACAGGGACAGCGGCAAAGGTCTCTCACCTCCACTCAATCAACAGCGCCTCACGGCGCACGGGTCCGCGACGTCACCTACGACGAAGACCGCTCCCAGATCCGTACCGGCAACGCCCCACAAGTCATGGCCACCCTCCGCAACACCGCCATCAGCCTGCTGCGGCAAGCCGGCTGGACCAACATCGCCACCGCCCTACGACATCACGCCGCACACCCCGACCAAGCCATCACATGCCTGCTGACCTGCTAAAACACGACTTTGCCGAGGCCCTGGATGGGTTCCTCGTGGATGCGGATACAGCCGTCCTCTGGAAGAACGTCGACTCGCGTTACGCAGAGGTTGTCCTTCCGTATCTGAACGCTGAGGATCTCGTGAGGGATCCGCGGTGCGATGCCAGTCGATGGGCGATCGATTTCGGGAGCATGAATCAAGACCAAGCGGCCGTTTACGAGTTGGCGTTTGATCGGGTCGACAAACTCGTTCGGCCTGAACGAGAGCACGCCAAGAGATCCGCAATGCGCACGCGCTGGTGGCAGTACGAAGAAGCAAGACCAGGTATGCGCAAGTCGCTGGCGCCACTCGAGGGAGCCATCGTCCTTCCACTCATGAGCAAGTATTCAACGCCGGTCCGATTGTCGACCGACCAGATATTCAGCAACCGCCTCGCCGTCGTAGCTCTTGAGACCTATGCGGACCTGGCCTGCCTGACATCGGCCTTCCACACAATCTGGGCCTGGCGCTATGGCACCACGCGTGGTGATCGGCTCAGCTATTCGCTTACTGGGGTGTTTCGTACATTCGCTAGGCCTCGTCCGACAAGCCGGATGGAAGACGTTGGCCGAGCGTTTGACGCCGAGCGTCGCGAGGTCATGTTGCGGCGCGACATCGGACTGACAGCGCTATACAACCTGGTTAACAACCCGGCGGTTCAGGGGGACTCGGACGTTGATCGAATGCGCGAGATTCAGGTCGAGATAGACGAGGCGGTGAAGGCGGCTTATGGATGGTCGGACCTCCCGCTCGACTACGGCTTCCATACTCATCGTCAGATGGAGCGCTGGGTCGTCAGCCCAGGCGCACGCGTCGAGATCCTCGACCGCCTCCTAGAGGAGAACCACAAACGCGCCGCCGCGGAGGGGCCTCCGAGCGGCAAGAAGACGGGCCCTGCAGCTTCTGAGATCGACGACAACCAGGCCGTCCTTTTCGACAGCTCCGAGCCGTAGTTGTGCTTGACGAGGTCGTCCGCGCGCGCGAGTTGGGGCTCGCCCCCGCCTGTCGAGGCACGATCAGCGCTCCGTCCGCGGAGCACTCGGTGCAGGCGTCGTTGGGACCCGACACCTGAGGCGGAGCCCTGTCGGATGGTCCTGGTCTACTGATGGTGCGGTGACGGGGAGCGCCCGACGACCGAACTGAGGCGTTGCGCCACGGTCATCGGCGCTCGGCCGATAGACTTTCCTCGCGATCTGCAGCAAATCGGGCGCTAGGTAGAAGGGAGGTCGTGAAATGGCCACGAATGATCAGTTCAAAGCGCTGGTGAAGAGCCACGCTGACGGCGATGACTCCCAGTTCTACGCGGTCGCGATGCAGGTGGCGGCGAAGGCCGCTCGCGCGGGGCAAGACAAGTTTGCGCAGGAGCTGCGGGACATGGTCGACGCACTCCGGAAGCGTGACTCGGCGTCCTCACGCGTGGCGTCAGTGGTGCCAGTTTCGCAGCCCCGAGGCGAACTCGCTTCCCTGCTGACGGTCTCATATCCCGACGCCCGCATTGCTGACCTCGTTCTCTCCGAGGAACTGTCGGAGCGTCTTCGTCATGTCCTGCACGAACAGAGACAGCGGGACGTACTCTCCCGCCACGGCCTCAGCCCGGTGCGTCGACTGTTGCTCATCGGACCGCCTGGAACTGGCAAGACGTCGACTGCTCGTGTGATCGCCGGAGAACTCGGGCTGCCGCTCTTCGCGATCCGGCTCGACACCATAATCACCAAGTTCATGGGGGAGACGGCAGCGAAACTCCGGCTCATCTTCGACGCCTTGGTGGAGACACGAGGCGTGTATCTCTTCGACGAGGTTGACGCTCTCGCGGGCGATCGCGCCGCAGCGAACGACGTGGGAGAGATCCGGCGAGTCCTGAACTCCTTCCTCCAATTTCTTGAGGAAGATCCGTCCGAGAGCATCATCGTCGCCGCAACGAATCACCCTCAGTTGCTCGACAACGCCTTACTTCGCCGGTTCGACACAGTGATGGATTTCGCCCTTCCCGACGCGGACAATGTCCGCGCAGTCATCCGAAACCGGCTTGCTACGTTCCGAACGAGCAATCTCAGTTGGAAGCGCGTCACGGAGGCGGCCTGTGGTCTCAGCCACGCCGAGATCGCCGTCGCCGCCGAGAACGCCGCAAAGCGAACGGTGCTGTCAGGGCGTACGCAGATCCGCACTGACGATCTCGTCTCTGCGCTGGACGATCGGCCGCGCTCAGGCGCTCACCGAGCCACAACAGCGTAGACATCATGGCGGAACGCGATCGGCCACACCTGGTGGTCTCGGACGGCGGCGTCTCTGAGCCCTTCACCCTCGCCTCCTCAGGTGGCCGAAGCGAGAACGGGGGCTTCTCCAGTGACCGTGCGTCTCATGGTCGCCGGCTCAAGCGAGAGTTGGAGCAGGCGCTCGCAACGACGGCAGACGAGGTTGATCGCGAAGGTACATACGTGACCTTCGTATCGTTCCCCGGTCTTGAGCTTGCATTAGAGAGCCTCGATCCGCGCGCCGCTGGGGAGCAGCCGGAGCTCGTGGCCGTGCGCGAGGAACTGGGTGCTCAGGGCGTCGTTCAGATCGCAACGGTGTACATCCCGGACGGCAAGAAGGAGTACTTCCTAAAGCGGCTGACTCGCTACGTCGATACGGCAACAGACGATAGGGCGAAGCATGCTGCGCTGGTCGAAGGCATTCAATCCGTCCGCCGGGCGACGATACGTGAGCTATGGACGGACCCCGCGGATCAGTTCCCGAGTGACCACACCACACCGATCTGGTGGGAGGTCTGGCTGCGCAAACGTGACGGCAGCGAGCGCGAGCGGTTCGCCGCATTTGCTGCCGCGCACGACCTACGGACCAGCGAGCACTATCTCGGTTTTGCCGATCGGACGGTGGTGCTCCTTCACGCGGCGGCCGACCAGCTGGTTGAGATGTTCGAGTCAATTGATGACATCGCTGAGCTCCGCCGCCCCCATGATGTCGCCAATCTGCTGACGAGCCTTCCAGCGTCCGAGCAGGCAGAGTGGGTAGCCGAACTTCTGAAGCGCCTCAAGGCGGCCGAGCCCGGTGCGCCAGTCGTGTGCATCTTGGACACGGGGGTCCAAAGCGGACACCCGTTGCTAGTTGACTCCCTTTCTCCGTCTGACGCCCACGTTGCGGAACCGCAGTGGCAGATTGACCCAGTCGACGGGCACGGCACCGAGATGGCCGGTCTGGCCCTCTTTGGAGACCTCCAGGGCGCGCTCGCGAGTGCTCAGACCGTTGCCTTGCAGCACCGGCTGGAGTCGGTCAAGTTCCTTCCTGACAGAGGGAACAATCATCGCGACCTGTACGGCGGTGTCACAGCACGCGCCGTTGATCGGCCCGAGATCGAGGCCGCCGGGCGGCCGAGGGTGTTCTTGCTCGCCGTGACCTCACCAAGACCTGCTCCGATCAAGGCTGGCGGTGCGGAGGACGCGCACGGTGAGGCGGGCCGTCCAACTTCCTGGTCAGCAGCCGTTGATGCCCTCACATTCGGGCGGGCCATCGACGACACTGACCCACAGCTCACGTATCTGGATCGTGACGAGGAACGTCGGCCTCGGCTATTCGTAGTCTCGGCGGGCAACATTCGTGACCTCGACCCGTCTGATGACCATCTTGAGCGAAGCGATCTTGAGCCGGTCGAGGACCCGGCGCAGTCTTGGAACGCGCTGACGGTCGGTGCATACTCCGAGAGCGACGACATGGCAGGCGCGCCCGGCGCATTCGCTGGGTACGTGCCGATCGCTCCAAGAGGTGAGTTGTCGCCAGTCAGCCGGACTTCGGTGATCTTCGACCGGAGAAAGTGGCCGTTCAAGCCCGATGTCGTTGCGGATGGCGGGAATGTCGCGGCATCCCCGGACGGGACGAGCGTCGATACACCAGAGAGCCTCGCTTTGCTCACGACCCGGCTGCAACGGCCCGGCGATGGCTTCTTCACCACTACTCGGGACACCTCCGCGGCTACAGCGCAGGTTGCTGCGCTGGCAGCCGACGTCCAGGCCGCATACACCGGATTTCGCCCGGAGACAGTGCGCGCGCTCGTAGTCCATTCCGCCGAGTGGACCAGTGCGATGCGGGGCCGGATCGCAAGCTCTTCGAGCAAGACCGAACTGGCGAGCCTCCTTCGCAGATACGGCATGGGTGTTCCTGATCGTGCGCGAGCGCTGAGGAGTGCGGCAGATGCACTGACTCTAATCGCTGAGGCTCGGATTCACCCGTATGAACGTGAGGGAAACGCGAGCGACGGCAAGGCCCGCGAGATGAACCTGCACGAGCTTCCGTGGCCGAAGGACGAGTTGGAGGCGCTGGGGGACTCCCCGGTGCGACTCAGAGTGACCCTGTCGTACTTCGTCGAACCGAATCCTTCGAGCCGGGGCTGGACAGGTAGGTATGTCTATCCATCGCACGGACTCAGGTTTGCGATGCGCCGCCCCGAGGACAGCGTTGAATCGTTCCGTCGACGGATCAACACCCGCGCGCGCATCGACGGGGATCGGCCGCCAACGCTCGAGACCGAGGCCGGTTGGCTGTTCGGCGCCAGTCAGCAGCAGGCAGCCGGGTCCCTTCACACCGACATTTGGACAGGTTCCGCAGTCGACCTAGCCAGCAAGGGTTCGATCGTCATCTACCCGGTGGCAGGCTGGTGGAAGAACCGACGCGCCTACGATCAGAGCGACCAGGGAGTCGACTACTCCCTGGTCGTGAGTATTGAGGCGCCCGACGTCGATCTTTGGACTTCAGTCGCCCAGCAGATCAGCCCTGCGGTGGTCATAGAGACGTAGTGCGCCGCATTCGAGTCGGGAATGTGGCCCCGCTCGGGGCATTGCCGGATCTTGTCGGTCCCGTACGCCAGACTGGCAGATGTGACGGAAGCAACCACTGAGGCGGCAGCGCCGCAAGCGTCGTACGAGTTGACCTTCAATTTGGACGGCTCGTCGTTTGCGGTGCGCGAGAACCTCGTCGACATCATGGAGCGCGAGCTGCTTGGTCCGATCCATGGGCCGGGGGAGTTGCTTCCTTTCAGCCCGCGGTCGCAGTACCTCGTCGGGCACATCGCGCCGGTCAAACTGACTGGCGCAAAGTCCTCGGCCCTCGGTGACGACGACACTGCGCAGGATCTTGTCGAGGTGCGCACCGACGACGACGGACTCTCGGAGGGCCGTGGGGTTCCGGCGTATGCGGCGGACGAGACAGAAGCGGACTCAGATGAAGATGACGCGGAAGACCGGGCGCCGAAGCAGGGACTGATGATTCCGGCCTCTATGGGGCTGAGGTTCCAGGTCCCGGTGGACCTCGTCTCGTTCGACGTGGCGGCGTCGTGGGGCATCTACGAGTCCGTGGAGACCGACAAGGTTTCGAAGGCCGGACGGCCGATCCGTCACTACCAGCGGGTTCCGATCGAGGAACGCCGGACGATCCGTCTCGCCGAACTGGTGCCGGGACAGACTGTGTCGATTGCGCTGCGTGGCGATGCGTGTCTTCGGGTCGATCGGTACGACGACCCAGCATTTGGGCGGGTATTGGTGGAGATCGCGTTGTGTAACGACCGCGAGACGCCGATGCCGATCCCGTTGAGCATGTGGATGTTCCAGACCAAGCTCCTGGTTGATGCCGCGGGTGCCGAGGTTTTCCTGCCAGTGCGTGACGTGTTGGAGCAGGACTGGCCCGAGCATGACGAGGAGGTCAAGCGCCTTAACCTCCAGTACCGCAACCGTCTGGAGTTCGCGATTGGCCGGACGTGCTCGGTGGACTGGACCGTCAAGGATGGTTCGCGTCGCGCAACGTCTGTGGAGACGACCTGGTTGCCGATCGGGGAGACCCCGCAGACACGTGCCCGGTCCGTGCAGGACGCGCTGCTCTGGATGGACGCTCTCTCGAAGGTCGGCCCTGACGAGCTTCGCTCTGGGTTGGAGCCGCTCGTGACCGGTTACGGCGCCTGGCTCGATGATCAGGAGACCGAGGCCGCGAACCTCCCAGCACATTGGCAGGAGACGTCCGAGGTGGTGTTGTGGGAGGCCCGGCAGGTGCACGCACGGTTAATTGCTGGCCTGGAGCATGTCGCGGCTGATCCGGAAGCGTTGAAGTGCTTCCGCTTCATGAACCGGGTGATGCGCGACCAACGCATTGCGTCTCAGGTCGCCGCTGAGCGAGCATCCGACGCGTCTATGACCATCGACCAGGCACAGGCCAAGGTCGCTGAGCGAGGCACCGGGGCTGCCTCGTGGCGCCCGTTCCAGTTGGCGTTCATCTTGATGCAGCTTGGAGCGTTGACCGATCCGACCGCTCCTCTGCGGAGCGCCGAGCACCAGTCGCGCGTCGAGTTGCTATTCTTCCCGACCGGTGGTGGCAAGACCGAGGCGTACTTGGGTCTCGCCGCGTACACGTTCGCGATCCGGCGGCGGCAGGGCGTCGTGGAGTCGGTCGACGGTCCGCTCGATGGGAGCGACGGCATCGCGGTGCTGATGCGCTACACCCTGCGACTGCTGACTGCCCAACAGTTCCAGCGCGCCACCACGTTGATGTGCGCTGCCGAGCTTGCTCGCATGGAGGATGAATCGACCTGGGGCATCGAGCCGTTCCGGATCGGCTTGTGGGTCGGAACGGACGTGAGCCCGAAACGGTTCGAGGAGGCCGAGGAGCAGCTCAAGAAGGCCAACGAGTACGGCTCGCACCGGCTGACGGTGCTTCAGATCCAGCGTTGCCCGTGGTGTGGCACGCCGATCACCGCCGCACAGGTGAAGGCTGACGCCACGTTGCGTCGTGTGTTCGTTCATTGCGGTGACGAGTTGGCCCGTTGTCCGTTCTCCAAGGGCGGCGCCGTTTCCGAGGGACTGCCTGTCTTGACGGTCGACGAGGAGATCTACCGCCTCACTCCTGCGTTCGTGATCGCCACGGTCGACAAGTTCGCACGCCTCGCTCGTGAGGGTGAGGCGGCTTCGCTGTTCGGCTACGTGAGCAAGCGGTGCGGTCGTCACGGTTACGTTCATGCCGACTACGCCCCGTGTCAGGTCGGTTCTCACCCGGCGAATGGCGGACAACCTGCGGCAACGGTGCGCCCGGTGGGTCGTCTCCGCCCGCCGGATCTGATCATCCAGGACGAGCTGCACCTCATCACTGGCGCTCTGGGCACGGCCGTTGGGCTGTTCGAGGTCGCGGTCGAGACGCTGACGTCGTGGGAGACCCCGGACGGGAAGCCAGTCAAGCCGCTGATCGTCGCTTCAACCGCAACCGTGCGTAATGCTCAGGACCAGGTGCGGGGCCTGTACGGACGCCAGGTCGAGATCTTTCCTCCGCAGGTGCTCGATGTCGCTGACACCTTCTTCTCCCAAGAGGTGCTGATCGACAGGGACAACCCTGGCCGGCGATACATCGGAGTCAGTGCTCAGGGTGTCCGCCTGTCGAGTGCAGAGATACGCGTGTCGGAGGTCCTGTTGTCATCGGGGCAGTTGCTGTTCGACCGCGTCGGTGCTGCGGCTGACCCGTACATGACGCTCGTCGGCTACTTCAACGCGACCCGTGAGCTGGCGGGTATGGCGCGATACATGGCTGACGATGTTGCCAACCGCGTGGGCAACCCAGCCAAGGATTCTGGCTTCCCGCGCCGCTACGGCGCTGCCTTCGGCAACCTCCACACCGCCGAACTGACTTCGCGTATCGCGTCAGCGGAGATCGGTCGCACCTTGGACCGGCTGGGATTGGAGTTCGACCCGGCCTTCGACTCCAGTGAGGCGTTCCAGGCCAGGCTCGCGGCGCGGAAGGCCGACCAGAAGGTGACTACCGGAGCGAATCGCCGTTCGACGTGGTGCTCGCGACTTCGATGCTCCAGGTGGGTGTCGACGTCCAGCGACTAGGTTTGATGCTGGTGGTTGGGCAGCCGAAGAACACGGCTGAATACATCCAGGCGTCCTCGCGTGTGGGGCGTGACTCGTCCGAACGTCCCGGCTTGGTGGTGGCTCTCGGCAACTGGGCTCGTCCTCGCGATCTCGCGCACTTCGAGCAGTTCCGGCACTACCACGAGACGTTCTACGCACAGGTGGAGGCGCTGTCGGTGACGCCGTTCTCGCCGACCTCGCTTGCTCGCGGTATCGACGGTCTGCTGGTGAGTGTCGCTCGCGTGACTGAGGCTGCAGCCGCGGATGGGTTGTCGCCCGAGCGTGATGCGTGGCGCATCAAGGATCAACGTTCGGTCGTGGAGGCAATGGCCGAGCGGCTCAAGAAGCGGATCGCCGCAGCTGCCCAGAGTGACGACGCGACCAAGCGTGCCAACGACCTGCTCGTGAATCGGATTGACCGGTGGACGGAGCGTGCTAAGCGTGCCGCGGAGATGAGCAGGACGCTTGTCTACGAACGCACCGGTGAGGGGGACAAGTACCTGCCCCTGATCATCAGCCCCGAGAACGCGAAGGCATCAGTGGGCGGGTCGATGGAGGCGCCGTTCATTATCGCCAACTCGATGCGCGAGGTGCAGCCAGAGATCAAGCTGCTCGTCAGCCCTATGCCCGAGCGACTCTTTGCGCGCACGCCCGAGGGTGTTCCCGCGTGGACGATGCCGTCGGGAGAGGACGACTGATGACCGATCTGTTGCCCGAGCCGGTCGCCGGCGAGATGTTGCACGATCAGACCGAGGCACTTGACCCGCTGGCTGACGCCGAGGAAGGCGTGGTCAAGAACCGCGCCAAGGTTGGCTCCGCGCGACCCTCATCGTTGCTCTACACCTACGGTCCCGGCGCGATTATGGACCTGCCCGGTTTCTCCGTGATGCCGGCCGGGCTCGACGACTGGGAGCCGATATGGAAGCGCCGGCCGTTCATCCCCAGCATCATCGAGCCACGCCTACTCAACGTCGTACGTCTTCACCTTGGACCTCAGGTCGACGGACTGCGTCCCTTCCCGTGGCAGCCAAAGAAGGGCGGCATGTCGAAGGAAGGTGACGACCTGGGCATCCCGTCTCGGGTGTTCCCGCAGTGGTTTCGCTGCACCGGCTGTGACTTCCTCGGCCCGTTGCCGCGGTTCAGTTACACCAATACCCATCCGTTCCGGCCCGACCTCGCGCAGTTCACCCACAAGAGCTGCCCGGGTCGCGGTGGGCAGCGCAAGGGCTCGACTGGCGGGAATCGCGAAAGCCCCGCGGTGCCTGCGCAGCACCTCCTGACCTGCACAAATGGCCACCTTGACGAGTTCCCCTACGCGCTGTGGGTTCACCGCGGGGCCAAGTGCGTGAAGGCCGAGTTGCCTGACCTCAAGATGCGTGACGCCAACGTTGGCAAGTCCGTGGGCTCGACGATCCTGTGCGCCGCGTGCGGCGCCAGTCGGGGGATGGCCGAGGCTCAGGGCGGCGTCGGTCGAGACAAGCTTCCGCAGAAGTGCCGCGGTCGGCACCCGCACCTAAACGCCTTCGATGCCGAGTGCGACGCCGGACCGGCGTTGATCATGATGGGTGCCTCGAACCTGTGGTTCGCCTCGACCCAGTCGATCATCGTCATGCCCCACACGGACGCCGAGGAGAAGGAAGCACTCGCCGACCGGCTCCGCGTAGAACTCGGCGTCGAGCAGGTCCAACAGTTCGGCGACCAGGTCGCAGTCATCCGGGCCTTGGCCGCGGCCAAGAACATCAACATGGCGGCATCACCGACGACGACGTTGTCGCAGCCGTCGCCGACGTGCTCGCTCCAGCCGACTCCGACGAGGAACGCCAGGAGAAACTCGCCGCCTGGGACCCCGTCGATCTGCTAGTTCCCGAATGGCGCTACCTCCAGAAGCCGTCCTTGTTCCCGCAGCAGCAGAACACCAGCGGCCTCATGGTCACCGAGATGCAGCGCGCTCCGGAACTGCACCAGCGCATCAATCGTGTCGTCGCGGTCAATCAGATGAAGAAGATCAACGCGGTCCTCGGGTTCACCCGTCTCGACGAGATGGACCGCGTCAACGATCTTGTGAGCCGTCTCGTCAAACTCACCCGCAACAGCAAGCCGACCTGGGTGCCGGCCACCGAAGACCGCGGCGAAGGCGTCTTTCTCCAGCTTGACCTCGGCGAGGTCGATGCCTGGGAGCAGGAAATCCTCGCGAGTCCACTGTGGACCGCCCACAGAGAAGCACACCGCCGAAACTTCTCCCGGAGGTTCTCCGAGACGGCCAAGCTCGTCGACCCTGACACCCGCCTTCCTGCGCCGAGGTACTGGCTGCTGCACTCGCTGTCCCACGCCCTGATCCGTGAGATGGCGATGTCGAGCGGCTACGGGGCAGCCAGCCTCACCGAGCGCATCTACGGATGGTCCGCTTTGCCACAGCGCGAAGCCGCCGCTGGGGTTCTGATCTGCACTACCGCATCGGACAGTGAAGGCATCTTGGTGGGCTGGTGGCGCTCTCGGAGCCGTCGCGGCTGCACGGGCTCTTCGTCTCTTCGCTTCGACGAGCATCCAGGTGCTCGTCGGACCCGGTGTGCGCGATGCGTACGCCCAGCGACCCAGAGGACTTCCTGCACGGTGCCGCCTGCCACTGCTGCTCGTTCGCGTCCGAGACCTCGTGCGAGAAGGCCAACCGCTTCCTCGATCGTCGCTTCCTCCTGAACCTCCCGACAGCCACGGGCGACACGGTCTCCGGTTTCTTCGGGAGCGTCGATGCCCTCTGACCCGTACGCAGCATTGGGGGAGTACTTGACCGCCAACGAGGCCGAAGCGCTTGCCGTCCAATTCGAAAGCGGCCAGCACGTCATCAAGGCGCTCTCCGCAATCAACTCGGCCCGACGCGGGGATGCCAAGGGGCTGTTGGCGGCCGCGAGACTCGACCACGCCGACAGTGCCCGCGCCGCCGGAGTCCTGAAGGCGATCGCGGGAGCCAAATCCGTCCACCGCGATCTGACCCCGGTGTGGACGATGCCTGGCAACGAAGCCAAGGTCGGTCACCTCACCGGCGAGTTCCACCGCCTCGTTCAGGCCGCACGGATCTCTGTCACCTGCGCCACGTACAACTTCGAGAAGACCTCGAAGATGTGGACCGTACTCCAGGACGCAGCCGGACAGCCCGGCGTCGTCGTCACCGTCTACGTCGATGGAGACAAAGCCGACGCCACCAAGGTCAAGGCCCAGCTCCCGCGAACGACCATCTACCGATCCGCGGAGCTCCCGTCCGGCCAGCGAGTCGTCAGCCACGCCAAGTTCATCGTCATCGACCACGAAGTCCTACTGCTCACCAGCGCCAACTTCTCGTTCAGTGCCGAGAACCGTAACGTCGAGCTCGGCCTGCTCGTTCGCGACGCCGCCCTCGCCGGGTCCGTCGAGGCAACCATGACGAGCAAACACGGCTCGCTGTACGAGCTGGTTTGAGGAAGCTCTGATGGTTAGTTCGGAGCGGGCGGCACGCGACGTGTCCTTAGGTCATCCGGGAAGGCTCGAGGTCTCGGTGATGAGCCGATCAGGCCTCGGGCGAACGGCGCCGAACGTGATCACGGGCCGCATCAAGAGAGCCGCCTTGGCGCCGAAGACAAGTAGTAGGCGCCTACTCACCGCTCCAACTGAAGCGCCGAATTCGGTACCGATGCCTGCTGCCGGTCACGACCTGACGCCTCTGGCACCGACCTGACGGCCCAACCCCGCACCTGGTGGGCGAGTGCCTCGGCAGTAGGTGGACTCGTCTGGCGATCTATCAGAGTCCGTGAGAGTCCGCGTTCGAGGTCAAGCCCCATCGCCTCTGCCGAATGCAGGATCGCGGCCAGTTCGCCCCATCCATGGGACATTCGCAGCTCCTGGAGCTGTTTGGAGGGTATGCACGCGGATTGAAGCATCTGCGTGTAGCGGTGGTCTCGAGCGTGCCGCGCAATCAATCGCCGCTCCGCTTCAATCCGAGCGGGATTTTTGGTTCGTGCCACTCCTTCCGCCCTGGTTTCAGTAGCGGAGGCGTCATGACCTGTGGTGGCGAGCACCTGTCTGAGTACCTCGGTCGCGTCGCTCTCCGGAACGGGTTCGTGGGCTGTGTCGAAGTCTGGATCGTAGGTCGTGTCGACATAGAGCCTGTTGGACTCGCGTCCTCTGCTGGCCATCACATAGAGCGGTTCCCGGGTGGTGGTTGCCGCGACGAACGCGTGCGCTGTGTCGACGGTCCTGCCTTGGGCCCTGTGGGCGGTCATGGCATAGCCGAGTTCCACGTGCTGATTCACGTATGCCGCGGGGAGGGTCGCAAAGCCGCCACCGGAGGCGCGGCTCGCCTCGAGGGCACCGTCGGGGTGGACGGCAGTGACGTGCCACTGGTCGCCGTTCTTGACCCACCTGGTAGCGGATGCGAGGGCGCGTGCGTTGCGTCGAGTGACGATGACGTCTCCGACTCGGACGGTTGTCCCGTCGGCCAGGTCGATCCCGATGGCGTCGACCGCTCCTGATGTGACTCGGTCGGCTTGCGCTCGTTGGTTGAGGTCGCGGACGGTTTCGGCGTCGTTGGCGATCATCAGGGACCGCTTCCCTTCAGCGATGTCCTGACGCCAGGCGCCGTAGAGCAGATCCAGCGCAGACTCCCTGTCGCCGCCGAAGATCCTGCCGTGCGCGGCGTACACGTCTGCCGCTTCCGGCTTGCCGTCACGCAGCTGCAGGGACGCCGCGCGTTCCCAGGCGTCCTGGAAGCGGTGCACGTCCGTGAGGGTGGCGGGGTCGTCACGGTCTCGCGCCACCAGTCGGAAGGCGCCGCCCGCATCGACCGGGGAGAGCTGCGCCCAGTCTCCGACGAGGAGGACCTTGGCCCCGGCGCCGAGGGCCTGAGCGGTGAGCGCGTCGAGGTCGAGCGTCCCGGCCATGGAGGCCTCGTCGATGATCACGAGCTGCCGGGGACGCAGTTTCCAGCGATCGAATTCGGTGCGGACCTTGCGGGCTCGCCCGAGCATCGCGCGGGTGCGGAGAGACGGCGAGGCACGGTCCAGCTGGTGCGCCAATGCGTCAAGCTCGGCCCGGCGTTGTGGTTGTCGTGTGGCCTCGGTGAGCCACTTGGCGGTGTTCTCCGTCGGCACCCCAACGGCATCCGCGAGGACTTCCGCCGCTGCCGCGGAGGGGGCCAGCCCGACAAGCGAGCCGGGTCCGTGCTCGGCTTCCCACGTCGCGCGGACGGCCCGCATTGTGGTGCTCTTACCCGTTCCCGCGGCCCCGACGAGCACGTCCAGGACCCGGCCGGAGGTCGTCACTGAGCAGACCGCGGCCGCCTGCTCGACCGACAGCGGATGGTTCACCCCGTCGATCGGAAGCGCGCAGATCCCCTTCGCGACGGCCGGCGCCACGGACGGTCCGTTCACTGCCCGCCCCGCGTCGACCAACCGGGTCTCGGCGTCCAGCAGGTCTTGAGTGGTGTACCGGCTTGCGTTGCGGGGGCGGAGCCGGGACGTCCCATCCGTACGCTGAAGCGTCTGCGGCACCTGCGTCAACTCCGGCGGCGTGAGCAACACCGACTGATCGAGCGCGAGGTCGGTGACGCGCTCGACCACCCGGACTCGCTCCGCGGGGCGGGCGAATCGGACCCCGTGCACCTGCCGGATGGCCTCAGCGAAGACGTTAGAGCGGGTGAATGTCGCGCGGGACTCGGAGACCGCTTCGACGGCAAGCCGGGCCACGTCCTGGGACATCGCGTCGGTCACGTCCGCTGACGTCAGGAGTGGGAGATCGTTGCGGCCAGCGAGCGCCGCGACCCACCCGCTCTGGTCCTGCCCGATGGCCGGTATCGCACGTCGCCGCCAGCCGGCGACCATCTCCGCCAACGGCCGCAGGTGCTTGTCAGGTCTGGTCTCCAGGGTGGCCTGCTGCCGCATCTGAATGACCTCCCGCGCCGTGGGCTGACGGCTGTGGGACGCCACAAACCGTTCGACCAAGACCTTGGTCGTCTCCTCGATCGCGCTGGTGCGCTGGGAGAACTCCGCCCGCAATCGCTGCGGGACTCCAGTCACCTCCCACTTGGGCACCGGCGAATGGCGTCGCCGTGCCGGTTCCCAACCCCAGCCCAGGCTCGCGGTGAGCAGGTCGGACAAGACCCCGTTGTACAGCTCGGACAGGCCCACCGCCTCTTTGAACAGGGCGCGGGAATCCAGCGTGCGCCACAAACCGTCCGCGGTCTGAGCCCGGTTCATCACGACGACGTGGGTATGGAGCTGAGGATCTCCCGCCCTCGAGTCCCAGTGGTCGAACGCCGCCGCGACAACGCCTCGGATGTCCTCCTGGACGATCCCGCCGGGGCCCGAGCGGGACGCGAACACATTGCTCTCGGCGTACGCGATGACAAACTCCAACGCCTCCAAGTGGGCGGTGTGGATCGCCTCCCGCGTGGCCGGATCGGCGAGGGCCCAGGCCACGCTCACGCTCTTCGGGGCAGAAAAGGTCAGGTCGAAACCCGCAACCGGTAGGGCTGGCTTCCTCGTCCGGCCATAGCAATCGATCCACTCACGACGAGCGATCGGCGGCCGCCCGAGTTGCTCGCCCGTGACCGGGTCCTGCAGCATTCCCAGCATCCGCCACAGGTGCTCCTCGGTCACCGTCGATCCCGCTGCCGCACCACGCTCGTGGGCCAGACCAGCCAGGCCTGCACCCAAGAATCGGCCCGGAGGCGTCCCGGACTCCGCGTAGTACCGCGTCAACGCCGAGACCGCAGCCCCGCCCCCATCAGACCTGGCAACGGACGACATCAGGTAGCGGTACCCCGCCCCGAGACTCATCCGCCGGATCGACATCGTCACGCCACGTAGACAAGGCCGCGGGGGCACCCCCGTCCACGGAGCGAAGCGACCGTGCCAGAAGTGTGGACTGCGGAGGGGTCGGGTCTCGGCGGACTGAGCTGCGGTCTTCTGTGGCGGATTCGCAAGCACGCACCGACGCCAGGGGCAGGTGCGGGCCTCGTCGGCTCTTGAGGTGGTCTGGCATCCTCAGTGGGAGTTGAGAGTACGATCGCCTACGCAGATTGCGGCCGAGCGTCCCTCGTATCACGGAGTGGTGCGCGCCGCCTCCCGTGTTGTGAATGTGTAGTCCCTAGGTTCACCCGGGCGCACGTAGCCCGCCAGACGAGCCGGAGGTGTCTCGGCACCTCGGCGTCGGCCGGGTCGTCGCGAAGGGTTCGCACGAACGTGCTCGACATGCGCATGGCCACCCCGGGATATATCGGTGAGGTGCGGTGTGCGGGGACAATCGTGCCTACACTGCCCGTATGCCGCTGACGAATCTTTTCTCGCAGGGTGCCCCGGGTAGTTGTTCCCGCTATCACGCCCAGTCCGGCAGCATCGCCAGCATGCCGCCGTCGACGGGAAGTGACACGCCGGTGATGCCACCGGACTCGGGGCCGAGGAGGAAGGTGACGGCGCGGGCCACGTCCTCGGGGGTCACGAAGCGCCCGAGCGGATGGTGGGCGAGAATTGACCGCGCGGCTCCGGGGTCCGACCACCGGTGGGCGTTCCGCTCGACCGGGACGAAGCCCGGGAGGACAGCGTTACAGCGCACGCCTCGTGCGCCCCACTCGAGCGCCGTTGCCCGCACTAGCGGGAGTTTCCGGGCTATTCAGGTCTTGATCGGGTGAGGCGGACGGGGCACCCGGGCTGACCTGCGCTTGTACGGCGTGTCGGCTGTCTCAGCGGGTCGGAATAGTGTATGACCTAAAGGATG
>JAABUR0100005571.1_pt1 | contig 15979 bp, 16 predicted proteins | sample 5560091 | NCBI WGS metagenome assembly JAABUR01 (sample SAMN10711879, study PRJNA513375) | rock metagenome | isolation source: Antarctica rocks | place: Antarctica: Victoria Land, University Valley sud
AACCCGCGAGAAGGGTTTTGGGGACGAGGCCAAGCGCCGCATCATGCTAGGCACCTACGCGCTTTCGAGCGGCTACTACGACGCGTACTACGCCCAGGCCCAGAAGGTGCGGACGCGCATGATCGGGGACTTCAGGGAGGCACTATCGAGCTACGACGTGCTCATCTCGCCGACATCGCCATCCGTGGCTTTCGAGATCGGGGCGAAGACCGACGACCCGCTGGCGATGTACCTCCAGGATATCTGCGCCGTTCCCGCGAGCCTCGCCGGGATACCGGCCATCAGCGTCCCCGGGGGACTAAGCGAAGGGCTCCCCGTTGGCGTCCAACTCATGAGCGACCACTTCACCGAGCCGCTCTTGCTGCGCGCCGCGCGGGCCGCCGAAGAGGTAGCGGACTTCGAGTTCTCCCCGAGACCCTGATGTCAGGGCTGTTCAGTTTACCCGGCTGCTCTGGCCCCCTCCGCCCCCGCTTTGATGGCCGCGCACCTGGAAGGCGGTGATCAGCAACAGCACCCCGAAGATTATGGCGTAGATCCCGATCACCCACACGAGGGTGAAGACTCCTATCGCCCCCGAAAACAGGAGGACGACGGCGAATAGTATCGAGATCAGGCCGCCCAAGATCAACGCCCACTCACCCGTAATCTCCTGTCGAAGCCTGATCGCCGTGGCGATCTCCGCGATCCCGGTGACGAGGGCCCAGATTATGATCAGGAAATACAGGAGGAACACCGTGAGGATGGGGAAAACGAAGGTGATCAGACCTACCAGGACGCCAACCACGCCTTCCAGAAACAGCAGCCAGCGTGGCATCCCTCCCCTGGCGCCCCCGAACACGCCCACGATGGAGAACACGCCGTCCACCAGGGCGTAAGCGCCGAACAACAGGATCAGGGTCTCCAGGGCGATGCCAGGCCGCAGGAGCGCGGCCAGGCCGAAGAGTATGGCGACGCCGCCGCGCAACGCCAAAGCCCACCAGTGTCCGGTCACAGCGGGCAACGGCTGTGTGTAGCTCATGACCCTCCCTTCCCAACGCATCATCGTGCGGTCCGCCCTCCGTGAAGGAGGCGATCCCGCGATGGTCTGCGCCAATTATATGCATATGCGCGGGTTCGTGCGCACGGACGCGCCGAGGTTAGACATCTGATCCACCCCACCTGACCCAAGACATCGTTCCCGACGGCCTGACCATCGGGCGGCCCAGCGTCGTGATCCTGGAGGGTTTGTGAACGTCGTGGGGCCGGAATACCGAACCCCTGCGTGGACAACGAGGAGCGGCACCTCCGGGAACGGTATCTGGAACGGGAGGATACCGGGCAGCCCCCGGGCGCGCCCAATCCACGAGACAGGTCCTGATTACGCTGTGCGGAGCTTACGCGCGCAGGGTCTGGCAGGTATGTTGCGCTTCGGCGAGCCGTGGATGGCGGATGATCCAGGCCCTCGGGAGAGGGTCCTCTTTGGCTCGGATCCCTCTCCCGCTCCGCCGGTGGTCAACCTTTGTTCTACTCCTCCCGGTTTCCTCCTCCGAGGAGCCCGCCCGCGGTATCCGTTACCGTGCCCGTTGCCCCGCCTACCGTGTCCGTGACACCGCCTACCGAGTCAGTGACCGCGCCTACCGGTCCCGACGGGGCTGCTGCGTGTGCGCGAACTTCTCCTGCCGTGATCTCAGGCGGACCCTGGACCATCGCCGCCAGATTTTCTCCTACCCAATCCGCGGCAAGCCTGTTGGATTCCTCGGCCCCCGCTTGATCCTCGAAGACGCTCACCGAAGTTACGGTGCCGCCCCCGGTGTTGAGCAGGTAATAAGCCTGGAACCCTGGCGCATCCTTCATGATGGGGACAACGCCCTCTTCAGCTTGTTGCAGCAGCTCATCCACGGACCCAGGGTCCACCGCCACGTATCGCCGTATCGCTACGTACATCCATGCCCCTTTCCCTTACATCCCCAAAGCGGCTTGGTACCGCTTATACCTCCGTAGGATGCCAGCTAACGACCTCCGAAGCAACTCCATAAGAGCCTGAAGCCCGGCGTAGAGATTGCCACCAGTTTCTACCGTGGCGGCGACAAGGAAGAAGCCAGGAGATGGGGTCGAGGCGAGACCGTTGCGACCTTCGCCGGACTGGTTTTCGCGGGCGTATCCATCAACCTGGAGAAGATCGGCTCCGAGCCGGTTCAGGGCTGATGGGCGCGGAGATACCGGCGGTGGGGTCTGGCCGCCGGGCCTGGTACATGGCTATCCAGCCCGGACAACTGGGGACTACGAAGCAGGCGGCCCGCTCGGGGCAGGTGGGTAGATTTGGCCGGGCTATCTGCGCGCCGGACAACGCGGTTCGAGTCCCGTGCTCGCGACGATAACCGTCTCTGGGCGTTCGGATCGAATGTTAGAATACGCTCAGGTACTGGAGGTTGCGGAGCGCGAGAGAACGAGGGGTGGAGGTACGTGAAAGTCGAGGAGAAACGTACTTATCAGGCGGTGATCGGGCTGGAGTTCCACGTCCATTTGGCCACCCGGACCAAGATGTTTTGTGGCTGCCGGGTGGTATATGGCGACGAGCCGAACACCCACACCTGCCCGGTCTGCCTCGGGCATCCGGGGACGCTGCCTGTTGTGAACGAGAAGGCCATCGAACTCGGCGTGATGGCCGGTCGCGCCCTCAATTGCGAGGTTTCCGAGAGGGCTGTATTCGCCAGGAAGAACTACTTCTATCCGGATCTGCCGAAGGGGTATCAGATCAGCCAGTTCGACGAGCCGATCTGCACCGGAGGCCACCTCGACGTGCCTGTCGGTGACGAAACGGTGCGCGTCGGGATTACACGGCTGCACCTGGAGGAGGACGCCGCCAAGAACGTCCACGTCGGGGAATCTGGCAGGATGCACGGTTCCGTCGGTTCGCTGGTGGATTTCAACCGGGGCGGGACGCCTCTTATGGAGATCGTCACCGAGCCGGACATCCCATCGCCCGAGGCGGCGCGGGCGACAGCCAACCACCTCAAGGAGATCATGCGCGCCATCGGCGTCTCGGAGGCGGACATGGAGAAGGGGCAGCTTCGTTGCGACGCCAACGTGTCCATCCGCAACCTCGACGGCTCGTTCGGCGTCAAGACAGAGCTGAAGAACATGAACTCCTTCCGCTTCGTGGAGCGCGGCCTCGCCCGCGAGCTGGAGCGTCAGCGCGATATCCTGGATTCCGGCGGTAAGATCGAGCAGTCAACCCTGCACTACGATCCAGAGACGGACGAGGTACACGAGCTTCGCAGCAAGGAGTACGCCCACGACTACCGCTACTTTCCAGAGCCCGATCTCATGCCGCTGGAGTTATCCAAAGCGTGGGTGCGGGAGATAGAAGAGCGTATGCCGGAGCTGCCTGACGAGATGCGCCAGCGCTTCGTAGAGCAGTACGGGCTCTCGCCATACGACGCTGGCGTTTTGACTGCGGACAGGGATCTCGCGTCGTACTATGAGGCTGTAGCCGCCGAAGTTGACCCGAAGCAGGCGGCGAACTGGATCTCGGGCGACCTCCGCAGCCTCTCGAACGAGTCTGGCACCGAGATATCCGACTCAGGAGCCAGCCCGGAACACATGATCGGGCTGCTCCAACTGGTCACAGACGGCTCCATCTCGCGCTCGGCCGCGAGGGACGTACTCGGGACCGTGTTCGAGACTGGCGATTCGCCCTCTGTGATAGTCGAGCGCGAGGGGCTTTCATCTGTCGGTGGCGACGAACTTTCCGGCGTGGTGGAGGGTGTGATTTCCGCGAACCCGGAAGAGGCAGAACGCATCAGGGCTGGCGACAAGAAGGTGATCGGGGTCCTCATAGGCCAGGTCATGAAGGCCACGAGGGGCAACGCGGACGGTGGCAGGGTGCGCGAGATCCTGCTCCAGAAACTCGGTTCTTAGAAACGTGCCGGAGCCGCGCGTCGGCGTTCTTATCGCCGGCGGATCCCACCTCCCAGACGCAGTCCGCGAAGCTGGCGGAGAGCCCGTATGTTTCCACTTGCCCCCTGAACGCCCTGAAGGCGGCGTCGCGCTCGCCCGCGAGTGGGTTGCCGACGTGGCGCAGATTTCCTGCGAGGCCGAGAACTTCGACGCGCTCCTGATCCAGGCCAAAGAGCCCGCCGACCTCGCCGGGTTCGTGGTCGCCGCCGCGCGGATGAACCTCCCTGCGGTAGTAGCGCCGGAGCCCGGTTCCAGCCTGTCAGTCGCGCTCACGGGGATCGGCCTCTCGCCGCTCGCCGTTGCTCCGGCTGAGGCAGTCGTGGAGATCGGGGGCAACGGCAGGCCGCGTATGCGGGAACTGGTCGCCGAGTTTTCGCTGGCGAACGCGCTGCGTGCGGGCGTCTCGGCAGGAGGGGGGCCTGAGCCCATCATCCACCTCTCCGCCATCGCCAAAGCCGCGAGGGCGCCAGGGTTTCCGCAGACGATCCGCGTCCTCGTCTCCGAAACGTCAGTGCTCACGACGCCAGGCTCGGACTGGCTCGCCCAGAATGGGGCGGCCGGGTTGCTCGCGTGCCTGGGCGATTCCGTCCACGATGTTGATACCGTCGAGGGACGGCTGCTGGAGAAGTTGCCGGATGCGCCGGAAGACGTCCCTTCATCTGACGCCAGGCTCACGTTCGTGCGGGGAAGGGCGAGCGGGGCTGAGGCCATTTGTGGATCATCCGGTGAGGCTGAGATCTCCGGGGACGTGCGGTTTTTCAGGTCGGAGGGGCAGGCTGTCAGGGCTGTGGAAGAGAAGCGCGTGGATGATGGGTCCCTGATCGTGGTCGGTGGCGCCGGGCCGAGGGGAGGCCCTGGCCTGATGCGCCTGGACGAGCTAGCACGAACCCTCGACGAGCGGGATCTCACGGCGAAGTTCCCGGTCATCACGGATGGGCTCGCACCCGAGGGGGCTGGCGGCGTATGGCTTTCCATCTTCACCCCCGAGCTGGTGAACGACGGGATACTCGGGCGTCTCCGCGACGGAGATCCCCTGCGCATAGACCTCGAAGAAGGACGCCTTCGCGCCGGAATCAAAGCCGACGAGATATCTGACCGCAGATCCCGCAGCCATCCCCCCCAGAGAGGCACGGACTACGCAGCCCGCTACTCCCGCTCGGCCCTCACCGCCATGGAGGGCGCGGGGTTCAAGTAGAACCGATGAAGTTCAGGCTGGTTTACGCACCCTGACGTGCAGAAAGCAGGCGACCACCTGTGCGTCTTGAAGCCCAGGCCACTCCCTGGCGGTTTCGTCGCTCGGGCGCGGTTCTTCGAGGCGTTCGATCACGAAGCCGGATGAGATCAGGAGGTTCAGCCACTCGCTCAGGGTTTTCGTGAACAGCGGAATCCGAAAGGGTCGTAGTCCCGCCCGCACGTCCGGCGGCGCGGCGCTGAAGAGCCACTCCTTCACCTCGCCGTCGATGCGGCGGAAGTAATCTCCGACCTCGATGGCGTAGGTCAGACCTTCGGCATCCCTGAGGCTTTCGCGGTGGGGCGTGTCGAAGCAAGGATGGGTGATGGAGAACTGAAAGAAGCCGCCCGGCTTTAGGGCACGAAAGACCTCTGCCAGCACGAGATCCGTCTCCGGTATATCCATCAAGGACATGAATGCACTGACGAAATCGAAGGTCGCATCCCCGAACGGAAGTTCCACAGCGCTCGCAACGTAGTAATGGATGCCCGAAGGGTTTGCTTCTTCCCATTCCCTCGCGTGGCGGATGAAGTTCGCCGAGATGTCTATTCCCGCTGGCGCCGCGTTCGGCGAGGAGCCTGGTGTTGTGTCCCTCGCCGCAGCCGACATCCAGGCCAGCAAGACCGTCCACGTTCGGCAGCATCTCCGGGAAGGCAGGGGTGTTCAGGCCGTCGCGGGAATAGTCGTAGCCAGCCCGGAGGAGCTTCGTCCAGGTGTCGGCGTTTTCGTCCCAGTGGCGGCCGACGCTTTCGTGGTCCATGTGGCCTTCCTCGTGGATCTGGAGGTTGCTCGGCATCTTGGTGGCACGCTTCGTTTAGACTCTAGCCTATGGGCAGAGATCACGCGACACCGGACATGGGGATGCATCTCAGCGGGCTGTACGTTTACCCGATCAAATCCTGCGGCGGCATCTCGCTGGACACGGCCGAGGTGGATGAACGGAGCATCCGCCACGACCGTTGCTGGATGCTCGTAGACGAACATGGTGTGTTCCTCTCGCAGCGCGAGGTTCCACGCCTGGCGCTCATCCGGGTGGATATAGGCGCAGACGGACTATTTCTCGAAGCGCCTGGCATGGCGGACCTGCGCGTGCCATTCGCGCCGGAGGGGGAGACGGTGCTGGCGCGGGTGTGGGATGATTTCGTGGAGACGCTACGTGTGGGGGATGAGATCGACCGCTGGTTCAGCCGCTTCCTTGGCTTCTCGTGTCGGCTGGTTCATCTTCCGGATTACTCGGTGCGGCCCGTTGATCCTGACTACGCTGAGGCAGGCGACAGGGTCGGGCTCTCAGATGGGTTTCCTTTTCTCATGATCTCCGAGGCTTCCCTCGACGACCTGAACGGCAGGATGGAACATCCGCTCCCGATGGAGCGCTTCAGGCCAAGCCTGGTGGTTCGGGGTTGCGGGCCCTTCGCCGAGGACGGATGGCGCCGCGTCCGGGTTGGCGGTATCACCTTCCGGGTGGTCAAGCCTTGTGCGCGGTGCAAGATCACCACGGTTGACCAGTCGAGCGCCGAGGCTGGCAAGGAGCCGCTAAGAACCCTGGCTACCTACCGCAAGGTGGGAAGCCAGGTCTTCTTCGGACAGAACCTGATCCACGACTCGACAGGCGTCCTGAAAATTGGCGACGCCGTGGAGGATATCGGGCCGCATCCCGCATAGTTTCCCGCGAGACGATTCCAGAAATAGACGCAAGATATCTGGGTTTAGGTGGAGAATCACCCGTGGAGCGCGAAAATTGTGTAAATTACGCAACTAAGGCTTTGGGACAAGCGTACGCGTGGGGGCCAATGAGAAAGATAGCGTTTACCAATGCGAAGGGCGGGGTTGCGAAGACCACGACCTGCGTGAATGCGGGGGCGGGCTTGGCCCGGGCTGGTTACCGGACCCTTCTCGTGGACTGCGACACGCAGGCGCAGGTGACGAAGAGCCTTGGTATTCAGGCTGGCGAGGGGTTGGCCGAGCTTATACAGGGCGACGCCGGGCTGGGTGACGTGCAGGTCGAGGCTAGAGAGAACCTGTTCGTGATCTCCGGCGGCGGGGCGCTCTCCGGGGCGAAGCGTTTGATCTCCCGCCGCGATATGCGCTCGGAACTGGTGTTGAGCGAGGCGCTTGCGGACCTTCAGGGCTACGACTTCGTGCTACTGGACACCGCGCCTTCGTGGGACGTTCTCAGCGTCAACTGCCTTTTCTACGTAGAGGAAATCCTGATCCCGGTTTCAATGGAGGTGCTTGCGCTGCAGGGGGTTGGCGATTTCCTGATCCGCGTCAAAGAAGTGCAGCAATACAGGGACAACCTCGTCATAGGTGGCATAATTCCCACGTTCTACGATGGCCGGGTGAAGAAGAGCGCCGAGATACTGGAGCAGTTGGAGCGTCACTTTCCTGGCGCCATCCTTCCGACCATCCGGTACAACACCAGGATCTCGGAGGCGCCTGGCTTCGGGCAGCACATCTTCGAGTACGCGAAAAGAAGCAACGGGGCCACCTGGCACAGCGGATCGCGAAAGGGGCGTGAGCGAACGCATGGGGAAGAGGAGAAGGGTGCCGGAGAACCTGATGGGGTCGATCCTTGGTGAAGAGCCGGGAGCCGCCCCTGAAGCTCGCGTGAGTGGTGATGAGGAACCTGCCTCGCCTTTCCCGGCGGGCGGCGGCCCCGCAGTCTGGGACGAGCAATCCGCTCGGGTTGGCGTCGCCTTCAACCTATCCAAGCAGGTTAGCAGGGAGCTGGATCGCCTTCGCACGGATCTCGGGGAAGAAGGACTCCGCACGTCGAACTCCGAGATTGCGGAGCTGGCGCTCCGTATCGCCATCGAAGATGCACGGGAGCGGGGCGCTGACAGCGGGCTGATCAGTCGTCTCGGCGCGCGCCCGGAACCCCAGGAAGCTGGCGTCGTCGAAAAAGGCGGACAGAAGATCCAACGGACAGTAGACGATGCGGGCTCGATCATCGAAACCATCTACGACGAGAACGGGGATGTCGTGGATGAGGACGTGGTCGGCTCCGTCGCCGACCTGCCGGTGGAGACCGAGTACCTGGACGAGGCAGGACGGCTTGTCAGCCTGACCAAAGACGAGCTGGGGAACACCTTCGAGCAGGTCCTGGACGACAACCTCAATCCGCTGGTGACCAGGCTCCTCCCTGGCGGTTAGCAAGCTACCGCTAATCAGACGGGGTAAAGTAGCCATGACTGTTACTGAGTAGAATCTACTCGCAAACCATGTGGATACCATTGTGCGTTGGCTACAGAGCATAGAGTCCTTAGCTCGTTAGTGTTCTCTCGCTGAGTGGAGCAAGCGTCGGATCTTTGACAAGAGACGAACTTCGGACTCCATATGCTCCATTTCCGCAATTAAATTTGCACGCTCCGCCCTTAGATTTTCGTTTTCTTCACTGATCTCGCGGCTACGCCGTTTGGCAACCTCAAGTTCAGCGGAGATGGTACTCTTGTCATTTTGCCTTTCTTCCATTAACTGTTTGTTCTTGTTTTTTTCTCTCCTTAGCAGTTCTTCAGCTTCGTCGTACCATTTCTCGAGTTCGTTCGCAGCTTCTGCTTTTTGCTCCTTGGCTGCGCGCTCTCTGTCAAGGTTCTCTTGAATGGCCTGAATGCGAGACTCGGCGGATTGTTCTTGTGCATCTATCTTCTCTCGAAGGCTCTGAATCAGAGTTTCAGCAGACTGCTCTTTAGCATCTCGTTTGGGCGTGGGGCTTGGCAAACGCGCCCTAATCCCTTCGTGGCGATCAGCCCGGCGCTGCTCAATAATTTTGTCAGCTTCTTCTTTGGAAACCCAAGGTTGCTCGTAGAATATTGTCGGATCGTCTACCAGTGCCCCCGGCTCACGTGCGATAGCATCCGCGAACTCATCCAGCCTGTAGTACGTTTCTTGGTACTCAAAGCACAGAACCTCGGACCATGAGCGGGCTAATCTGTCCACGAACTGTTTGGGAATTGTTCCTATGTTGTCGTCTGACGATCTCGGTAGTCTCATGCGCCATAAGTCAGACTTGGGTATGCCCAACTTGTCCGCAACTTCTTGATCGTAGTAATAGTCTTTGGAAGACTCTTCGTTACTTGGCATCGTTCCCCCGCATTTCCAAGATGCACTCTGACCAGCAAGCAAATCTAAACATAGCCGATGTTCGGTTATCCAACAACACTCACCGTTGTTCGCAACGGCTTGTAAACTATCTGCCTCATTATGTAGCCATCGAGGATCTTTGTGTCTAAAATAGGCTGCGTCTGACCGCGAAGAGAGGAAGACTTCTACCCATGATGAACAAGTACCGTCTGATGTCGCCCGGACCCACGCCCATACCGCCGGAGGTTTCGGCGGCTGGTGCGTTGCCGATCATCCACCACCGCACACCGGAGTTCGGTGAGATATTTACGCGGGTGAACGAGAACCTGAGGCGCGTTTTCCTGACGGAGAACGATATCTTTACCTACGCGGCGAGCGGTACTGGCGCTTTCGAGGGGGCCATCCAGAACCTCTTCTCGCCGGGGGATAAGATCCTGGTAGTCAACTCAGGCAACTTCGGGGGGCGCTGGGTGAAGATGGGCCGGGCTTTCGGCCTGGAAGTGACCGAGCTGAAATACGACTGGGGCCAGAAGGCGGACAACGATGAGGTCGCCGAGGCGCTTGCCGCTGACCCTGAGATCAAAGCCGCCATCTGCGTGCTATCCGAGACCTCGACCGGAACCGTGAACGATATCGAAGGTTTCGCCAAAGCTACGGAGAACGTCGTCAGCATCGTTGATGCAGTCTCCGGGCTCGGGGCGTGCGAGCTGCGGACTGACGAGTGGGGCGTTGACGTGGTCGTCGCCGGGTCGCAGAAGGCGCTTATGTCGCCGCCTGGGCTCGGGTTCGTGAGCGTGTCTGAGCGGGCGATGCGGCTGCACGAGCAGTCCACGATGCCGCGCTACTACTTCGACTTCACGGCGGCCAGGAAAGCATATGTGAAAGACCCTCCGCAGACCGCGTGGACGCCGGCTGTCAGCGTGATCATCCAGCTCGACGTTGCCCTTCAGCAGATCCTGGACGAGGGCATCGAGAACGTCTTCGAGCGTCACGTCCTTCTCGGGCGGGCGGCCCGCGAGGGCGTGAAGGGCATGGGCCTCCAGCTCTTCGGCCCCGACGAAGACCTCAACTCAGCCGTCACGGCCGCGTGGGTGCCGGATGGCGTGGACGGCAAGTCGCTCGTTCGCCTGATGTTCCGCGAGCACGGGATACAGGTCGCCGGTGGTCAAGGCGACATGAGCGGTAGGATCTTCCGGATCGGGCACTGCGGCTACTTCGACGCCTACGACATCATCGCCACCATCGCCGCGGCCGAACTCTCGCTTGAGTCGCTGGACTATCCGGTGGAACTCGGGCGGGGCGTAGGGGCGGCGCAGCGCGTGTTCTCCAGGAGCGGGGCCGTAGCTTGAAGGTACTCGTAACCGAGAAGCTGGCCGATAGCGGAGTAGAGCTTCTCCAGAAAGAATTCGAGACGGACGTGCTCCTCGGCCTCTCGCCGGAGGAATTACAAGACAGGATCGGCGAATACGACGGCCTCATAATCCGCAGCGCCACGAGGGTGACGGAGGATGTGATCTCCGCCGCCGACAACCTGAAGGCCATCGGGCGGGCCGGCATCGGCGTTGACAACATAGACATCGAGGCAGCGACCAAGCGCGGCGTCGTGGTCGCCAACGCTCCTGAGAGCAACACGGTCGCCGCAGCGGAGCATACGCTTGGCCTCATGCTCGCCGCCGCGCGGCACATACCTGCGGCTGACGTCTCCCTCAAGGGAGGCGAGTGGAAGCGGAGCGCGTTCAAGGGCGTCGAGGTATCGGGGAAGACGCTAGGTTTGATCGGGCTCGGTCACGTCGGCGCGATAGTCGCCCGCGGCGCCCTTGGCATGGGAATGCGCGTCCTCGCCTACGACCCGTACGTGTCAGAGGATCGTATCCGCTCCATGAACGTGGACCGGGCCGAGACCATGGACGAGGTATTCGAGAACGCTGACTTCGTCTCGCTGCACGTTCCGCGAACCCCACAGACGATGGGGCTCGTCAACGAGGCAACGCTGGCCAGGATGAAGCCGACCGCCTACCTCATCAACGTGGCGCGTGGCGGCATCGTGGATGAGACTGATCTGTACAACGCGCTGAAAGCGGGGGAGATTGAAGGCGCAGCCCTCGACGTGTTCGCCGAGGAGCCTACTACTGAATCCCCGATCTTCTCCCTGCCAAACGTCGTGGTCACGCCCCACCTCGGCGCATCCACGGCGGAGGCCCAGGACAGGGCCGGCGTCACGGCGGCTGAGCAGGTTGCGATCGCGCTTCGTGGGGCGGTCCCCACGCACGCCATTAACGCGCCGGTCCCCGTTGGCGAGGGGGCTGAGTTCGTGGCCCAGTTCTCGGGGCTGTGTGAGTCTTTGGGGCGTCTGCTTTATGGACTCACGGATCGTCCTGGTGAGAACCTCAAGATCGAATACCGTGGCGAGGTCGCCAACTTCGACACGCGCCTCCTCGACGTATCAGTCCAGAAAGGACTTCTTGCCTCGATGGTGCACGAGCCGCTGAACTTCGTGAACACCCCGGTGCTCGCCAGGGATCGTGGCCTGCGGGTCGAGACCTCTCGGATCTCCGAGAGCGCGGACTTCACGAGCCTCGTCGTGCTCAGGCTTTCGAGCGCGGACGGGGAGAGCGTGGTGAGCGGGACGCTCGTTGGGCCGAGGATGCAGCCGAGGCTCGTCGGGGCTTTCGGCTTCGACCTGGATATCGTCCCCGAAAAGCACATGCTCTTCATCCACAACGAGGACGTGCCTGGTATGATCGGACGCATCGGCACCATCCTCGGTGAGCACGGCATAAACATCGGCAACATGGCCGTCGGACGCGGCGAGCCCGGCTCCCGCGCCGCGATGGCGGTCACCGTGGACGAACCTGTGTCAGACCACGTCATCGAAACGCTGCGCTCGACGCCAGGCTTCACGGATGCCCGCGCAGTTTCCCTGTAAAATGCTCAGGAGTCGCCCATGACCGAGAGCCTCGAAAACATACTGAAGCGTTACCGGCCCTATGGCCCAACCTACGCTCCAGGCGACAAATCCCCTTATTCTGGCACCTTCATCTGCGACAGGGGGACTATGCTTTCCCCGGTTCGCGTCCAGCTCGCCAAAGGCGAGGAGTTCCCTGAAGCCGAGGGCCTCGGCGCGCACACCCGCTGGCGCGAGACGAACATCCAGGCTTAGGAAGGCTTCTGGTCTCAGGCTTCAGGCAACGACCTTTCTGCCTGCCAGGAACGTCGCAGGGCATCCCTAATACAATCTCCTTGCAGCAGTAATATGGGGACTTCGTGAAAGGGGATCCTTGATGAAGCAGGTTGAGTTCTACTTCGATCTGGTGAGCCCGTATTCGTATGTGGCGCACGCGGAGATCGGGCATCTATGCGATGCGGCAGAAGCCGAATTGGTCTTGAAGCCGATGCTCCTCGGCGCCGTACTCAACGAGACGGGCGGACGGGCTGCGGTGGAAGTGCCAGCAAAGCATCACTATATGATGCGGGACCTCAGTTTACTCGCGGAGAGCCAGGGGACTCCACTGCGCTTTCCTGACCCGTTCCCCTTCCGAACCCTGAAGGCCATGCGGGTCGCATTGTGGCTTCGACAGCAGGATCTCATGGACGCTTTTGTGAACGAGGCTTTCTCGCTGTACTGGGCTGAGGGCGGGTCGCCGAAGGGTAGGCAGGAGGCTGATGAGGACGAACCAGTAGCCGAGGTCGCGCGTAGGATCGGCGCGGACCCGGCTGAAGTTCTGGAAGGCGCATCGCAGTCGCCGGCCAAAGATGCTCTCCGGGCGGCGACTGCGGAGGCGCTCGAACGCGGTGTCTTCGGCGCGCCGACCTTCTTCGTGGGTGACGAGATGTTCTGGGGCAACGACCGGCTAAGATTCGTCGAGGCGGCCCTGGGGAGAAGTTGAATCGTGGGCCTCGGCCTCGATAATCCTGTCGGCGACCTTCAGCAAGTTCGCGTCCATCACGTCAGGTTGTTCAACGAGCGGGTCGAAGACCATCCCCGGCCTGGCCACGAATGCTGCTGCGCATCCGGCGCGCAAGGCTCCTGCCACGTCCCAGGCGTGGGCTGCAATCAGCCTGATCCCGTTTACATCCACGCCAAGGCTCTCAGCCGCCATGCGGTATGGCTCGGGGGCTGGCTTGAGGCGCTGCACCGTGTCCGCGGAGAGGATCCGCTCGAAGTAACCATCGAGGCGCGAGTATTCTAGCTGGGCCTCTGCCACCTGCTGGGTGGAGTTGGTGAGGGCGGCGAGCCGGACCCCGGCGTTCTTCAGGCGACGCAGACCTTCCTCCACTTCGGGGTGGGGCGGGAGTTCCCGCATCCCGGAGAGGATGTGCTGGCTGTCGTCGTCCGAGAGGTCTACGCTCTGTCGTTCTGCGACCATCGTGAGGGCAGCGCCACCGAGCGCGCCGAAGTCCGAGTATGTGTCGGTGATGGTCGCCACGAAGGCGTTCTGGAGCATCTGCAAGAACCACTCCCTGCGAACCGCCGCGTCACCGAAGACGCTTTCGAAACGTGGGTCGAGCGCGCCCAGGTCGAGCAGGGTTTCGTTCACGTCGAACACGCAAGCTCTCGCCATGTCAGCCTCCTTCAGTAGCTTGCGGCGGATTATACGCGGTGGGGCGTGGGTAACTCTGCCACATCGTTTCCGAGAAAAAGGGGCTGCATGATAAAGGTCGGGTACTTTCTGTCGTGCGAGGAGTTTGGGCCGCTGGAGTTGTTGCGCCAGGGAAGGATGGCCGAGGATGCCGGGTTCGAGGGACTCTGGATCTCGGACCACTACCATCCGTGGGTGGAAGCGCAGGGCGAGAGCCCGTTCGTGTGGTCGGTCATCGGGGGCCTCTCCCAGGTGACGCAAAGAATCCCCGTCTACACAGCAGTGACATGCCCGACGGTGCGTATCCACCCGGCGATTCTCGCCCAGGCCACAGCGACCTCAGCCACCATGTTGCCAGGACGCTTCGGGTTCGGCGTCGGGTCGGGCGAGGCGCTGAACGAGCACATCTTCGGGGACGCTTGGCCCTCCACCGACGTGCGCCTTGAGATGCTCGAAGAGGCTATCGAGATCATCCGGCTGCTGTGGGAAGGCGACACGAAGGATTACGATGGTCGTTATTACATGGTCGAGAACGCCCGCATCTATACGCTGCCGGATGAGCCGCCCCCGATCCTGGTCTCGGGATTCGGCCCGAAATCCATCAGGCTTGCGGGCCGTATCGGTGACGGATATATGAACGTCGCGCCGGACGGGGAGATGCTCTCGCTGTTCCGATCCTCGGGGGGTGGAGACAAACCGGCGCACGGCGCTTTCAAGGTCTGCTACGGGCGGGATCACGATGAATGCGTCAGGACGGCGCATCGAAAGTGGCCGAACGAAGGGTTGCCTGGCGAGCTGGCGCAGGTACTCCCGACGCCGACGCACTTCGAGCAGGCAGTCGAGCTGGTGACTGAAGATATGATCTCCGATTCCATACCCTGCGGCCCGGACCCCGAGCCGCACAGGGAGATGATCCGTCAGTTCGAGAAGGCTGGCTACGACGAAGTCTACGTGCAGCAGATCGGCACAGGCCACGAAGAGTTCTTCCGCTTCTATAAGGAGGAGATACTGCCCGAGTTCCACTAACTCTGGGCGGTCCTCCATACCTGGCTCCTGCTAGAATCATCCCGAACATTATTCGGGAGGAACAGGGTGGCGAAGAGAAAAGGTGGCGGGTTCGGGACTACGCTGATCCTCGCGTTGGTCCTGGTTCTGGTCAGCGTGACGCTCGGCGTTGGCATCGCCCGCTTCGATTTCATGGCCCGGATGCCTGTAGTTGGACCCTGGATCTTCGAGGACCAACCGGCGAAGACCACGACGAGCCCCGTGGTGGTCGAGGGGATTCAGGATCTCGACCAGCTAGCCACGGTGCGCTGGCGGGAATCCGCGGTCATCACCCGCCAGAGCGGCGGCTCGCAGTTCGAACAGTTCTTCACGGGCGAGAAGGTCTTGCTCGTTGCCGCCGGGGACGTGGAAGCTGGCGTGGACTTATCGAAGATCGGCAGGGACGACGTGCGGGTGAACGGTGATGAGGTGACGATCCGATTGCCAGACCCGGAGATACTCTCAGCGAGCCTCGATGAAGACAAGACCCGCATCTACGACAGGGACTTCGGCCTTCTGAACTTCCATCCTGACGACGATCTTGTGGAAGAGGCGCGCGGAAAGGCTGAGGAGAAAGTCGAGGCTGCGGCCCGCGATAACGGGGTGCTGGATCAGGCGGAGAACAACGCCGAGGATAGCATCCGGGCCTTCGTGAAGAGCCTCGGTTTCCGGGAGGTCAGGTTCCCCGGGTAACGCCGGACCCGCAGGAGATGTCCGCGCTTCCGCGAACCACACGACAGTTCTGGAAGGTATGAGGTTACTGCGGATTCGCTATTGTTCGGGATCGTAGCCGAGGCTCGGGGCGAGCCACCTTTCAGCTTCTTCTAGGGTCATGCCCTTGCGCCCGGCATAATCGGCGGCCTGGTCGCGTCCGATCTCCGCGACACCGAAATAACGCGACTCGGGATGCGAGAAATAGAACCCGCTGACCGCTGAAGCCGGGCTCATCGCGAAGTTCTCCGTGATCGAGATGCCCGAGTTTTCCTCAACATCGAGAAGATCCCAGAGCGTGCCTTTCTCCGTATGCTCGGGGCAGGCAGGATAGCCGGGGGCGGGACGGATGCCTCTGTATTCTTCCTTGATGATGGCCTCGCTATCCAGCTTC
>JAABUR0100005574.1_pt1 | contig 15974 bp, 20 predicted proteins | sample 5560091 | NCBI WGS metagenome assembly JAABUR01 (sample SAMN10711879, study PRJNA513375) | rock metagenome | isolation source: Antarctica rocks | place: Antarctica: Victoria Land, University Valley sud
ACCCGGTACACCAACCCCTCCTTCAGCCAGCAGTACAACGGCTCGCAGCGGGCCGGTCTGGTCCGCGGCGCCTACCACTTCGCCCTGCCGGACCGCTCCGACGGCGCCACCCAAGCGCAGTACTTCCTCGCCCACGGTGGTGGCTGGTCGCCGGATGGCAGCACCCTGCCACCGATGCTCGACATTGAGTACAACCCCTACGGGTCGACGTGTTACGGCCTGAGCAGACCCCAGATGACCCGTTGGGTCAACGACTTCTCAACGGTCGTGCACAGCCGCACTGGCCGGTTCCCGATCATCTACAGCACCCGCAACTGGTGGAGCACCTGCACCACCAGCCCGAACATCAGCGCCCGCAACCCGCTGTTTGTGGCCTGCTACTGCCCCGACCCCGGCGCGATGCCGAACGGATGGCGGTACCAGACCATCTGGCAGTACAACGACAACGGCCCCCTGCCTGGCGACCAGGACCTGTTTAACGGCTCCTACGCCGACCTACGCCGGTTCGCCCTAGGCATCTGACCCAGGCGGCCCGGGGCGCTCTGGCTTCTGCTCCGTCCTCCGACATACTCAAACTGCTCCGTCATTCTAGAAAAGTGAAGCTGATGCATTTGCCCCGAACCTTTCGCTTGGCCCGGACTGCGGTGGCTGCGGGCGCGGTGTTGGCCCTGGCGGTGCCGGCCGCCGGGGCTGGTGCGAGCCTGAGCACCACGGCGCCGTCCGCCGATGCGACGCCGGGCGTCCCCTGCGACCGGGGGTCGTTGCCTGAACACACCCAGGGCCGGGTGCCGCTGGCCGATGTCAACAGCGGTCGGGCCGCCAGGGGCTACACCTGCAACACCCGGCAGGTCGGGCATTTCGGCAGCACGGGCGGATACCGAGTTGAGCGATACGTGGACCGGGCCGGCCACCAATGCGCCTACTACGACGCGACCCTGCTATTCCCCAAAGACATCCCGATCCAGGGCGCGCAGACCAGCGGCACCTACGTGATGGACATGACCAACCCGGCCCGTCCGGTGCACACCGACACGCTGAGGACCCCGGCGTTCCAAAGCCCCCACGAGTCCGTGCGGCTGAACCAGAAGCGCGGGCTGCTGGTAGCCGACATGGGTTACCCGACCACCAACCCCGGCTTCGTCGACGTGTACGACGTGACTGCCGACTGCCGGCACCCGGTGCTCAAGGCCAGCAGCCCCCTGGGAGTGCTTGGGCACGAGAGCGGGTTTTCCCCGGACGGCAAGACGTTCTACGTCGCGTCGCTGTTCGCCCACACCCTGGCCGCGGTGGACCTGAGCAATCCCTCGGTGCCTAAGATTGCCTGGTTCAGCTACGCCTATGAGCCGCACGGGGTCAGTATCAGCAACGACGGTAACCGCCTGTACATGGCGGATAACACCAGCGGCCATGTCGGTCTGACCGTGCTGGATGTCTCCGAGGTCCAAAGGCGGGTCCTGAACCCCGCCGTCCCGATGATCAGTCACTTGAGCTGGCCCGGTGGCAGTACCCCGCAGAACGCCACCCCGTTCACCGAACGCGGCCATCGTTACCTGGAGGAGAACGACGAGTTCGGAGCCACCAGCGGGCAGGTCGGCGCCGCCCGAATCATCGATATTCAAGACGAAAAGCACCCGTTCGTCGTGGCGAACATGCGCCTCGCGGTCAACCAGAAGACGGCCCTAGCCGGCCCGGAGAAGAACGACCCGGGGATGAGCGGCCCACTCGCGGGCCTACAGGGCTACGCCGGGCACTACTGCTCCCTGCCCAGCCGCGTTGACCCAGCCGTCATCGCCTGCTCTTTCATCCTAAGCGGCCTACGGGTGTTCGACATCCGTAACATCACCCATCCTATCGAAGCCGGCTACTTCAACGGCCCCGTCACCCCGTCCAGCAACCCCAATCACGTCGGTTCCTACGCAATGTCAGCGCCGGCCTACGACCCCACGCACAACAACCTCTGGTACTCCGACGGCAACAGCGGATTTTACGCAGTCCACCTCGACAAAGCCTCCGGCATCACCCGCTTCGCCCCGACCACCACACTCCCAGGCAACTAACCGGCTGCTTCTCGGGTCCGTGGAGGAGTGACCCGGTCGTTGCGGTCCGATCCGCTCTGCTGACCCAGATTTGTGCCACGCCAGGTGTTGCTCCGCCCCGAGACTGGACCCGTTGCCGGACATGTGAACCGTGGGCGGGTGACGGACACGACACGCCTCTTGCCGCGACAGAGGGAGCGGCCGTGCTCGGGGTGTCGACCCGTCGGGTGCGCCAACTCGCGGCGCGGGGCCAACTCGACGTCGTCCCTCACACGCACGTGGTCCTGGCGACGGCGGCGTCGGTCGAGGAACGGGCGCGTACTCGTCGCGACGACCGGATACAAGGCGTCCGGCGATGGCACGGGCGCTCGACGTCACCCCCGGGCGACTCCTCGACAACCTCGTCAGTCACTACAGAACAACCGGTCTATCAGCGCCGCTTTCGAGGGCTTTCGGGCGAACGTGGACGACGACGCGGGCGGTCACTGCACCATCGGGGTCGGCCAACTGATCCACCGAGGCGGCTGCACCAGCAGCGACGCGAAGACCTGAGGCACGATCAGCCGGGACCGGGGGCTCGCGCTGCTGGAGTCTGACGCAACTCCTTCGCCGACGGCCCTCAGGTCTCGCCTAAATCCGACCCGGCTGTGCCAGCACGAGTTCTGGGTGGTGACGTGCCGGACGGTCTTGGTTCGGACGGCCGAGAGCCGGACCCCGAGGGACAGGTCAAGCCGCCACCACCACACGCCTGCGGCCAGCTCACCGATCGGCACGTTCCACAAGCGGATCCCCGAACGGCACAACGCTCGCTCATCGGCACGTTCGGTTACCCGCCTGCGGGAAGGGCATGAGCGCGCTAGCGGGCGTCGCCCTGGTGACCCGGCGTCGGTCGGCCGGCTTAACCAGGCGGTCCGGCTACTCCGATTCGTACTTGAACGACAACTGGATCTTGGTCCGGTAGATCAGTCCCGCACCGTCACTGACGACGATGTCCTCTTGGTCACCTCAGCCGCTCGGATATCGCGCACCGACCCCGCCGCCGTGGTGATGGCCGCCGCCGCCGCCTCCTCCCAGGAAGAGGGACTCGTCCCGATCACATCGATCACCCGGTACACGCTCATGACGACCTCTCATCGCTCTTGGTAGATCTGTCCATGGTGGTCCGAACATGCCGGTCACGAGGCCGAACGCGATTCCCGCCGTGACGCGACCGTGCGAGCAGCATTGTCGGTCGGTACCCGTACGCGCAGGCAAGTCACCCTCGCATTGCCGTCTTCGTCCTTGCCGAAGCGGCCACCCCCTGCGGGTCCCGAGGCTCGTGCACGGAGTTCCTGTCGGCTGGAGCGACCCGCACCGAACGCGGAAAGCAAATCGTGAAGGGCAACCAGCAACCCGCGCGGAGCGCGGTTCGCAAAGGATGGCCCTACTTAACGATCGTCCACGAGACACTGGTCCACATGACCAGACGCTGACGGCCATCTCCTGCCAGCACCTGCTGCCCCTGCTGCGGGTGTCAACGCCTCTAGGGCGGCGGGGACGTCCAGCGGGTCGGGTCGCACGCTGCGCCGGGAGACCTCCGCGACGTCCCCGGCCAGGTCCCGTAGCCGCAGCGTGTCAGCGGTGACCGCCACGACCTGCCACGGCTGCCGCCGACCTGGCCGCACCACTGTTGCGTCTGGCGCGGGTAGGTGACCCTCCACCCCGACCGCGTGCCGGACCTCAAGCCAAGGCAGCAGCACCGTGACCAGCCGCTCCCCCCCCGTCCCGCGGTCATCACGCGACCACCACCGCCGCACCGGCAGTGGCGACCGGCACCGCCACCGTCACGTCCTCGGCTCGCTGTGCCGCCGTCCCTGCAACGGCCGTCACCGCAACTGGCCGGCGGGGCGGCAGGTACCGGTACAGGCTGCTGCGGGTCATCCCAGTCTTAGCCACGATCTGAGCCATCGGGTGGCCGGCGCACGCAGGTGCACCGCGTACGCCAGCACGGTTGGGTCCAGCAGGCCGCCGCCCGCTCGGTGGTGTAGGTCCGTTCCATCTGGGCGAACAACGCCAGCAACACCACCAGCTGCCCCACCACGTCGGCCGGGTCGGCCGAGTTGACCTTGACCGGGTCGGCGAGGTTGCGCACCCCCACACCCCGCTCGGTCAGCTCATGAATCAAAGGATGGCGTGTAGTGCAGGCGGGACAGAGCGCTGATGTCGGCGAACGGTGAATCCCGCAGCGGGAAGCGCCTCCTTGCCGTTGGAGCGCGTGAACACGGCCGAGGACGTCTCGCGATCCATCGTGATCATCGTGATCGCCGGTTGCGCCTCGTCGCTCATCACAGCAGCCTTGCGGCCGCCCACGGACATGCCAAGTCCCTTCCTGCGACACGCCAGGCGGGAAGGCGTCGCCAACCATCGCTCTCGACCAACGACTTCGGGCGAGGCGGACGCTCGCCGCAGGCCGATCGTCAGTGGGACGCCGTCTCGCCGGCCTTCGGCTACCGGGACGAGGTGCAACCGTCATCGGAGGAGACGGAGCCGTAGGACGAGGCGAGCTCTGCCGGGGGGTTGTGGTCGGGCAGTCGGGCCCGGGGATACTGGCGCTGTTAGCGATCCTTGACCACCACGAGTGCCGGAGGCATGCATGGCTGTTCAGACCCATCGGCGCAGCCTGGACGTGCCGATCGGCAGACGCAGCCGTTTGCCGACACCGGCGTTGGACTCTGACAGCTTTGGCCGCGCTAGTGAGAGCATCGCCAGGTACTTCGGTACCGCCAGGTTTCTGGTCATCCAGACCGTCCTGGTTTTTGCCTGGATCACGGCGAACGTGGTGTTGGTGACGCTGCGGTGGGATCCGTACCCGTTCATCTTGTTGAACTTGGCGTTCTCCACTCAGGCGGCGTATGCCGCGCCGCTGATCCTGCTTGCGCAGAACCGCCAGGCCGACCGGGATCGGGTCACCGTGGTTCAGGACCGGGAGCAAGCAGCGACCGTCCGAGCGGTCACCGACTACATCACGGTCGAGATCGCTGATGTGCGGCGCGTCCAGGAGACCGTGGCGACCCGTGCGTTCATCCGCCGGGAGATCGCGGGGATGCTGGACGAGCTGCGCGTGCAGATCCGCGACGACATCCAGCACGAGTTGCGCACTGCCTCCCGTTGACCGTCCGGGCCGGGCAGCGGCGCAGCTGTGCGGGTTCGGGCAGCAGCGCAGTCCTGCGGGTTCACTGCTCGATGAGCGCGTCAGGACAGACTGAGAGCCGGACGGAGCAGGGTGCGGTCTGGCGGCGGGAGCTACCGTCAGCGCGTGGCCAGAGGTCGCCGGTCTACCAAGCGGGTCGGTTGGCTCGTCGTCTCACTGGTCTGGCTGGTGACGGCCGCCCAGGTCTGGCTGGTGCGCTGGGCGCCGGAGACTCTGCGCCACCGGCTGGGCCTGGGCCCGTTCCTGCTCAGCGTGCTGGTGCTAGTGGCCATCGTGATCGCGGCCCGGCGGCTCCCCGGACCGGGTCCTGTCCGGTTCCGCACCCGCCTGGGACGCGCGGCCGGCGACCAGTTGAGCAGCTGCTCGATGGTGGCGGTCGGAGGTCCGTGCGACGGCTTGCTCTTGCCGCGCTCACAAGGCAGCGGGCAGGACCTACCGGCTCAGATCTGGCTCACCAGCGACCACCAGCACTACTGCTACGAACGTGGCCCGGCTCGACCAAACGCAACCGGCGGGGCCGGCGTCGTGGAGTACCGATACCAGCCTTTATGAGCCGTGTGACGTCATCGGCGAGCACCTGGCAATGATCGCCCAAGTGGTTTGCTCTGCTTACCGACCGAACTGGGCGGCGACGGCAAGATCCGAGCCCACGGAGCCTGCGACAAGACCGGATCGGGTGATGGCCACACCATCGAGCCCGGACCCGAGAAGTCTTGGGAGACACCTCCTGCCGTAGTACTGGTCGTCGCTGGAGTGCACGTCCGTGACTGTCTGCCTTGGCGCTGGAGCGGCATGCGGAATCTGAGGCTGGGCATGCGAAACAGCTGGTCCCGGTGCTATGCCAGCTCGTCGCCGGTGGCCTTGGCGGCCTCGGTGTCGCTGGCCGCGCCGCCGCCCTCCCGCTCGAAGGTGCCCTCGACCTTCAGGTCACTGTCGGTCTGTTTGCCGACCTGAGCGGTGAGCTCCTCGTCGGTGACACCGTCCCCGGCGGCTGTAGTGGTCCCGGCATCGGTGGCCAGCGTACTCGACTGCTCGCTCATGTGCGCTCCTGACAGTGGGGTTGCGGTGGCTCGAGGACTACCCAGCCGCAACCGAGCCGCACCCGAGAGATGCACCACGCCCGGCCCGGCAGCGGGGGACCCCGGTGGCGGGTACCCCATCCGCACGGCTGCTGAGCTGAGCCTGCAACTCACGCCGGGCCCCGCCGACGCTGGACGGTGCCACGATGGCTGTCACGCCACATCGGCTAGATGCGGCTAGATGAGCTCTTCGCGCGCCGAGCCGCTGGACGACGGACTGGGACAGCGGCGCAGCGACAGTCACGGCTGGCCGCCGACCAATTCACACCGCAGGCGCTATCGGGGCTTGAGGCCGATCACCCCAGGGCGGGTGAGCTTCGCTGGCGCCACCTGCTGCTGCTGTGCCTGACCGCAGCTTCTCCGGCGTCCCTACGGCCGGGGGGCGAGCAGGTCGGCGATGCCGGCGGCGAGGACGACCGGGAGTACGCCGTGTCCCCAGACCTGTGCGGCGCCGGCCTCGAGCAGGCCAGGTCGGTCGCCGGGGTCGCGTACCTGTGCCGTCACGATGGTGTCGGGGCAGCAACGGGTCACCCGCCGGGCGACCTCGCAGCCGGTCATCGAGGGCAGCTGGGCGTCGAGCAGCAGCAGTGTGGGCGCCAGCGCGATCGACAGGCCGCTGCCGTCCGCGCCGTCGTCGGCGTACCCGACCACGTCAATGCCGCGTTCGGTCAGGGCTAGCTGGACCTGCCCGCACAACCAGGGTTTGCGGTGGACTATGACGACCGTGGGCCGCGGCGAGGCCACCGGACCGGGCCGCGCCAGCTGGTCGTAGAGGGCGGCGGCTTCCCGGCGCAGGGCGTCGAGGTTCCGCTGGCGGTCCAGGTGGTCCTTGCGCGCGGATGTGACGGTCGTGGTGAGGTCGTCCTGCTCGCACAGCAGCCGACACGCCTGGACCGCGCGTAGCCGCACGTCCTGCCGCTGTCGACGGTCCAGGGTCAGTCGTACAGGGCCCGGTCGGCTCAAGGTCACGCCGCCGGCGGACCGGCCGGCGGTCATGTCGCGCCGAAAGAGGGGCTGGTGCGCTCACGGCTGAGTCCGGTGGCGACCGATGCTGGCCGTACCGGTGCCGATTCGGATCCGTTGGCGGCGAGCAGGTCACGGCCGGACACCGACAGTCCACCCCACACGCCAAACCGTTCACCGACCGCCAGGGCGTGCGCCCGGCAGGCCAGTTGCACCGGACAGGGCGCGCACAGGGCCTTGGCGGCGGCCTCCCGGTTGTCGCGCCGCAGGCCGCGTTCACCTTCGGGGTGGAAGAACAAGGCGGTGCCCTGGCCGCGGCAGGAACCGTACTGCTGCCACTGCCACACGCCGGTCAGCGGCGCCGGCAGCCGTCGCAGGTCGCTCACGACGAGCCCTGCCCGATGCTGTCCCGGCGGGCTTCGCGATCGTGGCCAGGACCGGCAACGGCCGGCAGGGCTGGCCACGGGGTGAGGGTCAGCCCGGTGGCGGTGTGCTGCCCCCAGACCTCGACATCGGCGCAGGCCGCATCGGCCGGGAACCAACCGGCGTTGATCGCGAAGTTCAGGACTATGAGCACCGCCGGCCGCGGTCGGGTCAGGCAAACCCGCCAGCCGGCCGCGACGAGCATGGCGCGGGCGTCGTCCAGAGCGGTCAGCCCGGAGGAGTCGAGGAAGGTCCGGTCGGACATGTCGAGCTGGACCGTGCCGCGCCGGCTCGACCTGAGCCCGCCGGGCGCCGGCGCGGCCATATCGCCAGCAGCAGCGCCGGCAGCCGAAGCGTGCTGAACGGGGTCGGCGTGCAGCGCCAGGCCGGCGAGCAGCGCCGGGCCCGTCGCCAGGTCCAGCTCGCCGCGCAGGGGCACCCGCACGTCGCCGTCGTGGTTGTCGAACGCGCCCAGGCTGAACAGGTCGAGGTCGTCGGCGGCCCCCCACGACGCAGGATGTATAGGTGCCGCTGGTGACCGGGCGGCCTGGGGGGGAATGGGCGGCAGGGACGGGGGCAGGGTCATGGCGGGCTCCGAGCGGACTCGGTGTGCATCAGGGCGTCGGTCGGCACATCAGGTGCCCCCGGGTGCGGCTTGCGCGGCGGCCCGTTCCGACTAGCTGTGACCCAGCTACGCCTGACGGTACGGGCGGCCTGCGGCGGTGTACAGGGGAAGCGTCCACCAGCGGGTGAGGCCGGGACGCCCCCAGCCCGGCGGTGTGGGAGGTTCTACGCCAGCGGCCAGGCGCACCGGCCCGGCTGACCGGGTGAATCCAGAGGTGCCTGCATCGCCAACCAACACCAGCACGACGATGAACTCGCCACCAGCCTGCTGGGCCTGTCCAGGCTGCTGACCGGACCGCAGGTGCTGGAGCAGACCCTGGTCCGCCTCGCCGAGCTCGCCGTCCAGGCGATCCCCGGCGCGCAGGGCGCCGGCCTCACCCTGCTGGAAGCCGACCGGCCACAGACCGTCGTGGCGACCGCCGGTTTCGTCCGGCAAGTCGACGACGTGCACTACAGCCTGGGCGAAGGACCGTGCGTGAGCGCGGCCGCCACCGGCCGCACGGTCACCTCCGGCAACCTCGGCGGTGAACCCCCGTGGCCGCACTTCGGCCCGCGGGTCGGCCGGCTCGGCGTGCACAGCGCCCTGTCCCTACCGCTGCTGCTACCGACCGGGTGCTCGGCGCGATGAACGTCTACGCCCACGACCGGGACGCCTTCAACCCGCACGCCATTCGGCTCGGTGAGGCGTTCGCCGGCCCGGCGGCGGTCAGCGTCGCCAACGCCCAGACCCTCGCCCAGACCCAACGCCTGGTCGCCCAGCTCGAGCAGGCCCTGGTCAGCCGCGCCGAGATCGACCAGGCCCTGGGTGTGGTGATGAGCCGCAGCGGCGTCAACGCCGCCGAAGCGTTCGCCCGGCTCCGGATGATCAGCCAGACCCGCCAAGTCAAACTCACCGACGTCGCCCACCAGATGCTCCAGGAACTCGAAAGCCGGGCCCGCGCCCAGCACACCGACACCGGACCAGACCCGACCCGCTGACCTGCCTGAGCGTCGCAGCAAGCAGCGCGGCCGGACTGCCCACGCACGGGTAGGTGCTGGAGCATCGGGCACGTCCACTTCAGCGGCAGGCAGCGCCCGTGCACCCCAGCGGCGCGCACCGCCTGGCCGCCCGCGCCCCGTCGACACCAGACGGGCCGGACCGCCGGTGGCAGCGACCCGGCGACCAGGCACCGGACCTACCGGAGCACTCCGTGCACCAACCCCGCGACCTGACCGGGTTGCACGACCTCATCGCGATCGGCACGCACCCCGACCCCCGGACCGAGCCACCACCCGACCTCGCCGCCCAGGTGCGCGCTCTGCTGAGGCTGACCACCACCTCCGTACCGTCCTGCTCCGGTGTGCGCCTGTCCCTCACCCGCGACAACCTGCCCGTGACGGTGACCGCGCTGACGCTGGACGCCGGCCTCGAGCCGGTCCGCAGTTCCCTGGCGATCCGCCTGCCCCACAACCCCCTCGTCCACAGCGCCCTGACCAACAGTACGAGCCTGCCGCCCGGCCGTTCCCTGCCCGCCGGCGCTGAGCTTGTGTTGTATGCCAGCTGCCGGCGTGCCTTCCACACCGTTGCTGTGGACCTGCTGGCGCTGCTGGACCTCGACCCACGCCGGGCCGTGCTGGACCGGCACCTGGCCCTGCCCGACCTGGCCGACGCCGCCGACACCCTGGCCGCCCAGCTCGACGACTGCAGCGCGGTCGAGCGTGCCGTCGGCGTCCTGCTCGCCCGCGGCCTACCGTGGGCCAGGGCCGGCAGGAACTCACCCGGCGTGCCGCCGCCCACGGGCACGATCTTCCCGCAGCCGCCCGTCAGCTCCTGCGCACACTCCCCGGACCCGCCACCGGCCACACACCCGGGGACCACCGCCGCGACCCATAAGGACAGGCCGCGGCAGCCGGTGCGCTCCACCAAACCGCCCACCGCCCGGGTTCGGCCAGCCCCTCCGCCGATCTCACCGGCTCAGCGCTGCGGCAACGACCACGTGCAGAACTCCGCACCCTTGACACCGGTGCTGCGTTGTACCAGAACGGTGCTCCCAGCCAGTGCCCGAAGATGGATCTGATGGCTTCACCCGTCCCCGAAAGCAGCCGACAGCTGATCGTGGACACCCAGCAGGCGCTCACCAGCTCACGGCTGGCGATCGCGATCTCGCGGGCCAGGCTGAGGCACACCACACCAGTGCTCCAGCCAGCCCCGCCAGGCAACCAGGCCCGACCGGTCGTGCTAGACCCGTGGCTGGAGCTCGAAGCCGCCATCGACCGCCTGGCCCGGCTCGTCATCCATGCACAGGCACTCGCCGACCGCACCGCAGCGCTACCCGTCATCGACGAAGCGGCCGACCGTGATCGACGAGCAGACCATCTCCGCCTCCTGCGAGCCGCCGTGGACCTCGGGCAACGCGCGATCACCGCCGCCGTCACGACCACCTGACTGGGACCACCCCGCACCGGCGTCGGTCCGTCGCCCGCCGGCCACTCCCCCAACGGCCACTCGCCCAGGATGCTGTTCCGGACCTGCTCGGAGGAGGGGAGCTTAGGCCTTGGAGACCGCGCCGTGGAGCTGTCACCTTCCGGGCCGCGGGGTCGATATTGGTGTGGTGCCGGCAGCGGGGCTCATGGCCGGGTCGCCACGATCGCGTAGTCCTGGGGACCGAAGAACGCCTTGGTCAGGGCGAGGGACAAGGTCCGTCGCCTGCTCGCTGACCCCGGGCAGTCGTAGGCCCGCGAGGCGACCAGCTTCTTGGGGTGTAGCGGCCGGATCTGGACGTCGCGGAAGTCGCGCGCAGTGACCAGGAACGAGGTCAACGCCGGCTGCAACGGCTGCCCGTGGCAGATCTGGGTTCTACTCGGTCGTCGACACCCGCGTATAGCCCAGCAGGTGCGCTATACCTTGGACCGTACCGCAAACCCCAACGGACCATGATCGCGGTACATAGGTTCCGGACGTAGGTCTCGCTACACGGCCGGCTCGCGCGGCACGCTCGGAGGCCGGGTGCATTACGCCGATCCGCGACCCCGGCTCGAACCGGACCACAAACGAGCGTATGTGACCTAGTCCGGCGGGCAGAACGGCAGGGACGGCGGCTACCCCGCGGCGAGCGCTCAGCGGCAGATGTGGATGCGGCCCGTGCAGCGGCCACGAGTACCCGGCTGGCCCCCGGCACGGAGGTGCGCGCGCTCTCGTGAGCAGAATCGGCTCGCGGGCACGGGCTGATGTCGGTCTGCGTGATTTCCGAGCCGGAGGTGGCCGAGCGGAGTGTGCCGCGTTCTGCCCCGCATCAACGGCTGAAGCGCTCGCATCTGTGACCCGTAGGGTCCTGGAGATGCCCCACGACCCCGCGGCGGCTGAGCTGCGGGGGCTAGCCGCCCGCAGCATGATCGCGGAGGACGCTCGGTGGGGCATGGACGTCGTTCTCTCGGGTCAAGAGGTGGGCGCAATCAGCGGCTACCTCCCGCTACTACTGGGGCACCACTGGGTCCGCATCGCCTACGAAGGTGCGCGCGCGCTTCGGTCGCACGACTGGTACGTGGGTGTCCCCGCGCTCGCGGACATGCTGCAGGACCGCTATGCCGCGATCACGGCCCGGGGGCGACACGCCGCCAAGCTGCTCGACGACACGAAGAAGGGCTACGACCAAGTTCTTATTGAATTGGATCGCCTACTCGAGGACCATCACGCCGAACTCACCGGTAAAACGTTCCGGTGGTTGCGTGGGCTGGAAACTGACCTAGGGATCTACTACTGCGGGGATATGGTCGCGGGCGCAACTCTCCCGGTGGCGTACCGGCTAGGCCTCGAAGTCGCGGACGGCGGCATGATCGCCGGGCAAGCGGCGCGCGCTGTCTCCGAGGAGTGGGGAGCTACCTTGGCCGTGCTGGGCGCCGCCGCCTTAGACCCCAGCGAACCAGCGGCCACTATTGACTTCAGGCACGCCTGCGCTATCGGCTATCGCGACCATTTAGCCTCCCGCTACTTCCGGGGCCGCTTCGAAGCCGGGTTCGGCAACGGTCTAAGAGCCTTGCTCCTTCTGATCGAGGGCGACCTGAACACTGCTCGGGCTCTGCTGCCGCACACCGCGTTCGGTCATGAGCAGCCGGTCTTTCGAGCTCGCACCATCACGCTTTACCATGCCCTAACGGCGTTGCAACGGATCGCCGAACGACACGGGAGCTTAGATACCCCGGGCCTGCGAGCACTTAGGGCCATGCTGCGGGACTCCCCGACGAGACGCCTGCTCTCCAGGGAAGGCAAGTTCGTCCGCAATCGCTGCATGCACTACGAGATCACTGACCCAACTATACAACTGGATGCCTCACGTCCAATGTTCGGCCTAGTGGAAGCGGTGTATCCCGGGCATACTTGGGAGGAGTTCTATGCAGATGTCGCCACCGTTACGTGTCGTTTGGCGGATTGCCTTGACAGTTGGCACCCATCGAAGGGGGCCGCCTGTTGATCTTGCCAGGACCGCCTCTGATGCTCTTATTAGTCCAGTTAAGACGAATAAGGAGCGGACACAGTATCGCTCAGCACACGAGCCGCTCAAGGAGGCTCGGCGAGCATCGAAAGCCTGAGGTCCCTGGGAACTGTCGAGGTCGGCGGGACTATTCGCCGTCAGCGGCATGAGCGGGTACTTGAAACGGGTTGTCAGTCTCACAGTGGCACGGGCCCTGGTTGGCATAGCGACGACACGGCCGCGGGGGTGCCTGTGGTGCGACGACAGGTTTGGCGAAGCCGACAGGCTCGTCCGGGGAGGGGGCCGCGGAGCCGCTGGCGCCGCTCGCGTCCGTCCGCGGACGAAGGACGGCCGGGACGCGGCGCTGCCCGCCGGGACGTCGGACGGCGCCGTCCGTCGGGTGCTTCAGCCGCGCAGGGACTCGGCGAAGCGGGCCGCCGAGGAGGCGTAGTCCCCCGCGGCGGCGGGAAGCAGCGAGAGCAGCTCGACGGTGTCGCGAAGCTGGACGTCGTCGGCCGCCGAGAAGAAGCCGAGCCGTTCGGACTCCTCGGTGTCGTTGAGCCGCAGGGGATCGTCGTGCAGATCGCCGGCTCCGGACAGGAGCACCCGCAGGTGCTCCTCGACCCCTCCGCGGCGTGCGTTGGGGTCGAGCCACAGGCGGGCGTCCCGTGCGGTGCGCGCTGCCGCGCTCGCCGACATCACCAGGTAGTACTCCGCCGCCCGGGCCTGCAGCGGCGCGTGCTGCGCGGGGTCCTCGAAAGGCATGTACCGGTAGTTCGGAAGGCGCTGCTCCGCGCCGTCCAGGCGCTCGATGGAGATGACCGCCGCGCGGGTGCTGCGTGCCAAGGACAGCAACGGCCCGGCGAACGGGCCACTCGTCTGCTCGACAAGGTCCGGATCGACATCGGCGCGTTCTATCCGCGCCCATGTGTTGCGGGGCGGGTCCGCGGCCATCCGGGCCAGCCAGACCGTCGCCAGACCGCTGACAGCGCCGGTCTGCGCCAGCACCTGCTGGGAAAGCCCGACGGTCGCGCCCGCTGCGACGGCGAGCAGCGCGGAGACCTCGGCCATCCGCCCCGATAGGTCCCCGGCCGTGCGCTTGACGTCCTGGCCAGACCCGTCATCCAAGCGACCCATGCGTCCCCTCCTGTTCTCGGCCGGCGGGCCGATCGGCCGTCCGGGTCCTGCGTGCGCCGACGGGAGCAGCAGAGGCCGCCCGGTCGCGTGCTCGTGGAACATCGAACGCGCAGGTCAGCGAGGGCGTTCTACAGATGAGCGAGCGGTCCCGCACTCCCGACCCGAACCAGCACCCGCACATTCGGACGCGGGCCTGAGGGACGTACTGCCTCGCTGCCGGCGGCGGCATGGGCGAGGTCGCGGAGCCACAGACTGAACATCAGGACGTGGCGGCTGGCGCCCCTGAGCCTCCTTCTTGAGCGTGCTCAAGCGGCGTCCGCAGGGCTGAGGACGGCGAAGCTGCCATCGGTGTTGCGCACTGCTTCGAGCACCTGGGTGTTCTGGGCGGTCAGCAGCGCCGGCGGCTCGGGAAGCATGTTCACCGAACGTGACAGCCGGGCGATGGTCCGGTCGTAGCGGGCGACCGTCCTCCACGCCGTGGGCTTCGCGGGAAGCGAGACGCTCAGCGGGTGCTCCGTGAGGTCGCTCAAGAAGCTGCGGAGCCTCTCGTGGTGGTTGATGTTGTCCGTCAGCCGGCGCCTCATGTCGGCTTGGAAGTTCTGCATGGAGTGATCGGGGTTGGCCAGGGCTACTTCGGCGGCACCAAGTGCCTGCGCGCGGGAATCAAGGGTTAGCGCTCGGTAGAGCACCATGACGTGGGCTGGGAAGGCATCGCGGCCGCCGAGGCCAACGTCCAGGATCTTCTTGACCTTGTCGAAGGGCACACCTCCCCGCGGGCTGCCGAGCTCGGCCGTCAGCTCCTCCCACTGCGCCAGCCATGCGAGCGCCTGATTCTTCACGTCGTGCAGCCCGGTGACCGCCGAAGACAAGCCCACGCTCTGCGGGATCTTCGCCTGGTCAAGGATGGCTGCGTTCGCGGCGATGACAGCCTGCTGTGCGGTGTCCAGCTTGGCGGTGAGTTCCAGCTGCAGGTGCTTCTCGATGCCGTCGACTGTGTCCCTGATCGCCTTGATCTTCAAATCTTGCTCTCGTCTTGCCAGCATCTCCACTCCGACCGACAGCGCCATGATCCCGACCAGCGGGCCTAGGGTGACAGCGCCAGCACCGGCACCCACAGCCGCACCGCTGACCGGAATCAGGCGGGCCTGCCCGACGATGCCAGGGCTCCCAGGCGCCCGTAGCAACCCGCGGAAACCGCCTCCCACCGCTGGGACCAGGTTCTGGACAGTCTGACCGGTCGGCAGTTCCAGCCGGAATAGCGTCTTGCCCGCGGCACCGGGCGCCCGCGCCGGCTCGCTCCGTGACAGCGCCCAGTTGCCGCGCGAAGGCTGACGTCGCTGTGAGGGTCGGACCCCACTGCCGGCCGGTCGTAGCCCCCGTCCAAGGCGACCAATCGATCCGGATCCCCTCCCCTTGAGCGAGCAACTGCCAGGGGTCGGTGCTTGTGGTGTTGCTGTTCGAGACCGGCACAACTGCGGCGCCAGTCTCATCAGAACCTGGTCCAACTAGCAACCGGCACCTCCCTTGTGCGCACGTCACACTGATCGGGCCCTGTACTGCCCACGTCGGCACGCTAGCGGAAGGGGATCAGCAGACGGCCGATGCGGACACGAACTTGTTGGCGCTACGTCAGCCAAGCGGCCAACGCAGGACGGGCGCAGCAGAATCGGTGTTTCCCGCCGTCGGCGGACGAGCAGGCTGTGGCTCACCGTCACAAGACGAGTTATCCAGATCTAGAGCTCCTCTTCGTCGGCGTCCTGGTCATCGTCGGCGACAGCGTCATCTCCGAACTTGCCGGCGTACTCATTGCGTAGGTCTCGCAGGTTCTCGTCCCCTCCGGCCGCTGTCAGCCAGAAGGACCAGCCGTTTGCCGAGCGGCTCGCGACCGCTCTCGCAGCTCCAGACGGGGTGTCGAAGATGTCATCCTCGACTTGCAGGCGGCCATCGCTGAGCCTGGATCCACCGTTGCGATAGGGCGGTTTGGCATGTCGTAGACCGCGGATGCCCTGCTGTGTATGGAGAATGTGGCTTGCGAAGGACACGTTCTACCGACTCAGAAGGAGCATCCGCGGGA
>JAABUR0100005578.1_pt1 | contig 15970 bp, 29 predicted proteins | sample 5560091 | NCBI WGS metagenome assembly JAABUR01 (sample SAMN10711879, study PRJNA513375) | rock metagenome | isolation source: Antarctica rocks | place: Antarctica: Victoria Land, University Valley sud
TCCTTGAGCTGCGCCGCTGGTCCGCATCACCACCCCCATGCACCCTTCCCGTAGCAGCTTGCCGCTGCCGCAGACGTGTCCAGGCAACCTGCACGCGGGAATGAGAGATTATCTGACAAGCGCTGGGTCGCTGCGCCAATGGCCATGCAAGCTGACTGACTGCAAGAAAGAGGCGGGCGATGGGCAGCCCGGGCCTCGAGCACGCTTGCGCCAGCAGAGACGGGCAATGTGTGGCCGGCCGAGCGCGCGCTTGCGCCAGCAGAGACAGGCAGCGCTTTGCCGGGGTTTGGTATAGTCAGGGCCCTAGCTACCCTACACCTAGCTACCCTAGCCGAGCCCGCGCTCCGCGCCCGCCAGGTGCTGGTGACGTACGGCGCGCGCGTGCTGGCCGCGCCGCCGAGCGCCGACCCATACGGCCAGCGCTACAAGGGCATCTGGTGCAGCCTCATGGTGCTCACGCGCGCGCTGGGCGGCAACTACGTCAACTTTGGCGTCTTTGAGCTCTACGGCGACCCCGCGCTGAAGGTCCGCACGTCTGAGCCCCGCGCGCCGTGGCCGGGCGCCTCCTGCAAGCTGCGTGGCGCCGGCGGCCGGCGGGTGGGCGCCATGCGCGCGCTGCCTCGTAGCTGCGTTGCGTAGTGCATATCGTGCAGATGAGCTTTGGAAAGCAGGGGCCAGGCATATCAGTGTGTAAATACTCCCTGCGCGACGCGGCGCGCCTGGCACACAGGCGCTGGCTTGGCCGGCAACTTGGTCAAGCGCGGAGCTTGTGCGCGTCGCTGTTCGGGCTATCGCATACAGGCTTGCCAGCGTTTGGCAAACGCTGCCGGCTGCTGCGCAGGATGCGCTCCCCCCGATGCCGTGCCCCACCCTACTCGTATGCTGCGCAGGACGCGCTCGACATCGCCCTGAAGATGGCGCTGTCGATCCCGCTGGCGGACATCATGGCGTACCGGAAGGTCGCGCGCGCCTACTTTGCGCTGCTGGATGTGCTCTGCCACAACCACGCACAGGTGCGCTCCCATCCGCTCTCCAGAACGGCATCCAGTATTGCCGGCGCAGGAAGCGCGCCAGCGAGCTTGGCAGGTGTTGGGCTACTGGGCCGAGAGGGATGCTGAGCAACGTATGCAGCAACCGCTTGGACTGCCCGTAGCCTGACGAGCGTGCGCCAGTCCGTGTGGCCGCGCGGCGCGCCGCAGAGGAGCCGCGCCGCGCCCCCCGAGCGCGCCCCCGAGCGCGCCGCAAGCGCCGCCGCAGGTCGTGGCGCGCTGCGAGCCGGCCACGTTCGCGTTCCTGGTGCGCTCGCTGGACGCGGGCCTGAAGTCGCTGGACGTCAGCATCTCGTCGCAGTGCGCGGCCGCAGTGGACAACCTGGCCGGCTTCTTCTTCAAGGGCTGCGCGGCCGGCGAGGCGCCCTCGCCGGCAGCACAGGCGCGGCAAAACCCTACCCTGCTTAAACTCTACCCTAACCTGCGGTCGCGCACCCATCCGGCCGGGCTGGGCAGGCCGGGCTACGGTGCAGCTGGGCTGAGGCGCAGCCGCGCTGCGCGGCTGCGCTCGGCGACCAGCCGGGGCCGCGGGGACGGCGCTGCTAGGGGCTGCTCCGCTCCCTGGCGCCCGTCAGGAGCGGAGTGGAGCCGCCAACGGGCGTGCAGGTCGCACAAGCCAGCGGCCTGGTCAGCGCCGGCGCGCATGCGCTCGAGCGAGTGCACTCGGCGCATGCGCTCACTGCCGTCGACTCTTCGCAAGGCCACCCTACCCCAACCCCGCACCTGCAGCGCCCCTGGGGCGGGCTGGGGCGCCGAGCGCGGGCGGGCGCGCAGGTGATGGCGGAGGGGGGGTTCATACCCGACACCCACCTCTACTGACATTAGCCGGCCTGCGCGCGCAGGTGATGGCGGAGCACCTGCGGCAGGCGCCCGACCTGCTGCCGACGCTGCTGACGACGCTGTTCGAGATCGTGCTCTTCGAGGACTGCTCCAACCAGTGGAGCCTCAGCCGGCCCATGCTGAGCCTCATCCTGGTCAATGAGCAGGCGTGCGCCCTAACCCTAGCCCTAACCTAACCCATGCTGAGCCTGATCCTGGTCAACGAGCAGGCGCGCGCGCGCCCCGCGCCCGGCGCCGAACCTGGCGGCAGCACCCTGTGCGTCGCGAGCGCGCTGGAAGCCCCGGCGCCAGGCAGGCGGCACGTCGCATGCGCTGGTCAGCCTGCCGCTTTTCCAGTGAGCCACGCTCGCGCTACACTCTGTGCAGGGCACTGCAGAAGAAGAAGCACACTCATAATGTGTGTAGTCGCTACGCGTTGCCGGAAGGCTCGGCTGTCATTGATGCAGTTGGTGGGGAGGGCGGCGCGCATCGCTGCGCGCCTCCCCCTGTCTGTCAGCAGGCGCCTGGTGTCGCACGCGCCGCGACCCTGGCCCCGGCGCCGCAGATATACGGCGAGCTGCGGCGGCGCATCATCGCGACGCAGCCGGCGGACAGGCAGGCGCACCTGGCGGCGTGCCTGGATAAGCTCATGGCGGACGTGCAGCGCACGCTCGAGCCCAAGAACCGGGACAAGTTTACGCAGGCGCGGCGCCCTGGCCGTGCTTTTCCTTGTACTGGGCAGTACAGGTGTTTAGTGCGCCTGCTTATCGGTGTAGGCTGCTCCCTCGCTGAGCCACCGCGGAAGCATCAGCGTGCGCCACAGCTGGGCTTGCTTGTGTACTGGCCCAATGTATGTGAACGAGCATGTCTCCTTCGCGGCAAGCAAGCCTTGTGTTCGGACACATGTAACAAACCATGCCGCGTGCCATCGAGGGGCGCAGTGCACTCTGCACTGAAACGCCGGGGCATGCGCACCAGCAGGGCGCACCCCATTGCATCAGAAGTGACTGCGAACACAGCTGGTGGCCCTGACCCTGTCCCTGGCGGCGCCGCGCAGAACTTGACGGTGGTGCGGCACGAGTTCCGGACAAAGGTGTGACCGCACGCGGGCAGCAGCGGCTGCGCGGCGCCGCGCGCTCACCGCGCGCTGCGCACCGCGCTCCCGACCCGCGCGCTTTCAGGCCGATCGGGAGATGGGTAGCTATGTACCTTTGCCCCTCGCCGCCATGCACACTGCGGGGGCGGCAGCGCGCGCGCGGCGCCCCACTGGCCGCAGCGGCGGGCGCTGAGACGCCTGCGGCAGGGCGCGGCTGCCATTTTTTTTGGCGTGCAGGGCAGAGTGCGAGGAAAGGGGTTTCCTGGGTTGCAGCGTCCCGTCCTGTGTGTCGGCTTCGGCTGCGCGGCCTGCAGGCCCGCCAGCACTTTCCTGCTCCCAGTGTGCTACAATGTCGCGAGGCGAGCGAGTGGTCCCTTGCGCCGGCCTGTGTCTGCAGGCCGGCAGGTCTGCAGGGGTGCAGCACACTAGGGCGCTGGCAGCATGGGTCCGGCCCGCGTGTCCCTTCTAGGCCCCTTGGAGGTACAGCAATCGATGGCGGGCGTACAGCACTTGCAAGTGCGAAATGAGAGCTGCAGCACCATGTGCTGCTCTGTATGCGGACGAGGCACCAGCAGCCACCCACCTGCTGACAATCTTTGTCCGGTCACCAGATATCATCCATGCTCATGGTCGCGAGCTGCTCGGACACATGTCACCTGCACCAGCTGCTTCTCTGCGCTCTTGCATGCATGCAGCCGGCCCATACACCTGCATACCAGCCTGTATGGAGTATCAGACTCTCATAATTAGATCAACGGCACTCCTTCGAGAAGCACAGCATGCAGACGGACAATGCTCTCGATCCATGTCTGGTTTTCCCAGCATTCACACGTCTCGGGCGGTGCCACTCACAGCTCTCCCTTGCTCAGCAATTTCGCCGGAATAGTCAGAACATATTCAAAGCAGAGACGCAACATCGCAGGTGCCCAATGGCTGACAAGGACACACAGAAACAATGCTTACTGTACACACGGCTGCGATACGCCCCGTTCCGCCCCGCCACATACAACATCCCACCGGCACACGGCACCTTGCACCCAGGCCCAAGGGCCATGCACAATCGGCGCAGGGCCCACAGGATCCGCTGCTGGAGCCGCCAGGTGGGCACGGCAAGACCGCCCAAAGCGAGATAGCACCAAAGGGGGTCACTGCAGCAGGCAGCGCCCATGCCAGCTCCTGAGCACAGCCAAGGAGCTTGCGCGCGCTGGCCGGCTTTCTGCGCAGCTCCCTTGCCACGCAGGCCGCAGAAGCAGAAGAGCAGGCGGGGGTCAGGAGGCCGCTTAGGCGCCAATGGCACTCGTGCGCCGGACGGCCGCTCATGCACCGGGTGGCCGCGGCGGCAGCGCCCACGGCTGCGGCAGGCCCATGGGCGGCGGCGGCGGCAGGCCGTGCATGCCCTGGGCACGCCCGGAAACCTCAGGGTCACTTCAAGCTCAGGCCTGGATGTGTCATTGCAGTGTAAAGCGCATGCTTTGGCAAGTGGCAGTGTCTTTTAACCAGCGCGTCGCGGGTGTGCGACAGCGTCCAGGTGGTGTGCGCACACAGCCTAAAATGCACGGGATGGGCAGCAGTAAACGCTGGGGATGCAGCAAACAGGTGAAGGTGCTTCATTCCCGTCTTATCCGAACCTGACCAGCCGCTACGCTGGGCGCGCGGGCACCGCACGGGCGCAACGAGAGGCATGGTGGCAGCTGCGGATGCTGTTGCGGCGGCACGTGGCGGCATGCCTGGCCGGGTACATAGGGTAGGGGTAGGGTCCAGGGTGCGCCCACCTGGAAGGGCGGCGGCGGCGGCGGCGGCGGCAGGCCCGCCATGCCCGGCGGCGGCGGCGGCATGCCCGGCGGGCCCGGCATGCCGCCGGCCGGCGCCATCCGCTGCTGCGGCTTGAACGGCAGCTGCAGCGAGTACACATTGTTCGCGGCGTCCCTGCGCGTCGATACCCGAACCTCAGCCGCGCTCACAGGCCCCGCAGGCCCTCAAGCTCCTGCTCATGCCGGCTGCCACCGCTGCATGCGTGGGCGGGCTGCGCGAGCTGAGCGGCGGCTTCCTGGCCACCCACATGCGCCTCGCGGGTCGGCGCCTCGCGGGTCGGCGCCTCGCGGCGCATGCGCGCGCGCTCTGACGGTGAGCGCGCGCCCAGGCACAGCATGCGCATCGCACGCCAGCATGCAGGGTCCCATGCAGGGTCCCATGCAGGGTCCCATGCAGGGCGGTGTGGAGCGGGGGAGCGCGATAGGGTACAGGGCCAGGGTTAGCGCGCCAGTGCGAGAAGAAGCGGTCCGAGCGGTCGACCTCCAGGTTGGGGATCTTGAATGCAATGACCTCGTACGGGTCGGCCGCAAACAGCAGGTACTGGTAGCTCTTGTCCCAGGCCTCCTTCTTCTGCTCGTATGCGGACATGAAGCGGTGCCGCGGCTTGGCGCCCTCCTCGATCTCGGGGTACTCCACCTATGGCATCAAGCATGCGGCGGGGTCAGCCCGGCCGAGCCGGGCCGGGACGGGGGCGGGGCTGCTCCAGCTGTGAGGTGCCGCCCGGTGCCGCCCAGTGCTGCTGATTCTGACGGTCTCCTAGTCTGTCTGTATGTCTGTCTGTCTGGCGAGCTGCCTCGCCCGCCGCAAGCTTCACACATGCACGGTGCCCGGCTCGAGGCGCACTGGCGAGCGGGTTGTCCCCGTGGGTGCCCTGCAGCGAGCCTGCGAGGGCACAGCGCCGGCTCCCTGCAGCGCGACGCAGCACGGCCTTCCCCAGCACCTGCCATTGCTGCTTCCAACGTTCCTTGTGCGCTGAAGCAGGCGGCAGCGCGCAGCCAGGCAGAGGCCTAGCACAGCAATGCAGCCCGCCGCCGTGCGATGTCCGCGCGGGGGGGGCTTAAAACACGTAAGCCAGGGGCGCGCCTGGAACAGCAGCGAGCGCTGGTCGGTCTCCGGGTCGTACTGCTTCGTCACGCGGTAGCCCGGCCGGCCGATGTTCACGACCTTGCGCACGCTTGCGCGCCGGTTCGGCGCCGGCTGCGCCGGCTTGTCGGCCGCCTCGCGCGCCGCGCGTTTGGCCAGGTTCTGCTGGTGCCGCTTGCCCTGCGCGCCGCCCGACCGCCTCAGGCTTTTGGTCACGCCGCGCACTTGGCCAGGTTCTGCTGGTGCCGCTTGCCCTGCGCCCCGCCCGGCTGCCTCAGGAATCGTTGACGCAGCGTGAACACTTTGTTCATGCAGCGCGCTCCGCCGAGCGCGGTCGCTCCCAGCCACGTTGCTAGAGCCCTGCGCTGCTGCGCTGCCAACGAGCAGGACGCGTGTCTGGCACGCAGGCGCGCACGCCGCTGATGCCCTGCAGTGCTGCGCAGCCAGCAGGCAAGAAGTGCGGTCGGCGAAAACAGGCCGGCGCGCCTGGGTGTGCGCCGGGCTGATGCCCTGCAGTGCTGCGCAGCCAGCAAGCAAGAAATGCGGTCGGCGAAAACAGGCCGGCGCGCCTGGGTGTGCGCCAGGCTGATGCCCTGCAGTGCTGCGCTGCCACCAGGCAGAAAGGGCGGTCGGCGAATACAGGCCGGCGCGCCTGGGTGTGCGCGAGGTAGTTGCCCTCGTTGTTGTGCAGCGTCAGGCACAGGCGGCACTCGTACTGGCCCAGGTGGTTGCGCATGAAGTACGGGTCCTTGGAGAGGTCGATCGTCTCCAGCGCCAGCCGCCGCAGCCGCTCGCGCCGGTCGATCGCCTGCACCGGCCCCGCCCGCCGTGACGCGCATGTGCCGTTGCTCACCCCGCAGACCTGAGGGTAGCTGCAGAACACCAGGCGCTGGTCCCCCTGGCCCACGGCCGCTGCGCGCGCACCTCGTTTTGCGCGGAGGCATGGCCGCCGGACCCGACCTTGCTGCCATGCTCGCGCGCGTCCAGAAAAGACATTGCAGGCCTGCGGAGCTACCCTCTACAGAGCTGGCATGGCTGAAACAGCCGCGGGGCGCCTGGGGCGGGCGCCAAGGTTGTGTCCGGTGGGCGGAGGCGCGTGGGGCACGCGTGCTCTGTGAATTTAGCCTTTGTTTAAGGTACACAGCTTAAATTACAGACATAGAGACCCACAGAAGGCCAAGAGCCAGCGAGGAGGTCGCTGCCCGCTGCACCATACCCTCCCACAGCTGCAGGTGTTACGTAGGGCTTGAGAGCTGCATGCGTCTGAGCGTGCGAGTTGTTGCTGCCCAATATCCAGACCCACTGATGCAGACAGTCACTTGACAGCGCGTAGTCCAAGTGCGCGTGTGAGGATGTTGTGGCAGACTGCTCGTTGCATCAGGCGCACAACATCATTGACACGCGACACAGCAGCTTCGGGCGTGGATTTATGTAAGAGGAGGCATGCCTGGTGCCTTGTTCCGACACGTGTCAGCCCACTATGTAGGGCATGCTGAGGACGGATAGCACCAGCATGCGCCTGCTTAAAGCAACCGCTATGATCCGTGCAGTACAAAAAGCACAATATGTACCCAAGCACCAAGACACCAACGTAAAATTACAATGAGCCAGAATGCACAGGAAACTGATGAGCGAGTTCACTAGGAGGAGGGACGGGCCTGGTAGCGTGCATACGCCAATGGCAAGCCTGCAAAATGGGCACATGTGCCCCAGAAACCTCCATCACACTTGACCCGTTCCAGGTGAAAATGAGCAAACTGCATCTTATTTATACCACCATATTTACCACCATATCAGTGCGACCTTGCACATGCAGGTATTCAGTGCACCGACTGCGGGTTGTAGTATGTCCATGACAAGCAAAAGCCACCTGCGGCATTTGCTCTGCCCGCGCCCGCCAAAGCAGGGGGCACCAGGCAGCATATAACCTCGGCGCTGCCCCTCAGCGAAGGCTCGCACTGCAAATCTGTCTTCATGACAGTTCAACGGGTCTGTATCCCCACAGACTCAGATGCGCAAGCTTCCAGAAACGACCCTGTACTCCTCGACTCGGTCGCCAAGGAGTTGCTTCAGGTAGCAGGTGCCTTTGACACCGTAGCTACACGCGCCACGACACATTGCCAGTGTGCACTGGTCTTGGTGCCCTGGGGGATGGCGATCTCGAAGATGCAGGCACAGCTGTCAGTGTCAGGCTACTGCTACTGCACTGGCACGCGCTGACTGAGGCATGACTCGCTTGAATCTTCTGACCGCATCAGCTTGCATGGTGACCAGTGAGTGGTTGGCAACCACCAGGCGCCTGGCAGACAGAGGAGGTCAACATGCAATGGTGTGACATGCCTGTTGCCGGGCTCGTCCTCTCTCCAATACGAGAACGCGCGGCAGTTGAAGGTGGCTGCGCAGACTCGGCAGCACTCATGCGAAGAGCCAACCATCACGCTGGGGAGCCCAATGGAAGCACACATCAGCTGGCCTGTCAGCTGTGCTATGTGCTGGCCATGCTGTGTACAACACGGCGCCAATGTGCTTGACAGCATACAGCCGTCCTGGTCTCAGGACTGCGCTCCTGCCCAACAAAGTGAAACTGGCGCTTTTGAAGAGGACAAACTACCAAAGCACACACAGGCGGAACACGATGGGCGGGAGCTCTGCCAGCATGACACAGCTCGCACGTTGAGAGGTACTCGCCATGGTAGTCCGCGCCATATTGGTACTGGCAGTCTGCGCGCCGAAAGCTCTCCAAGTTACTCACCTCACTTGCGAGGCAGTGTGTCAAGGCTTGCCACACTGAGCGTCCTGTCCTGTCACAGGAGCAGCCCGGCCACCCTGTGTGCACCGCAACGTGCCAACACACACCCCGTACAACATATGCGCCGTAGCAAGTCAGTGCACGGCGCCCAGGACATAGCGGCTGTGCGGGGTTGAAGTTTATACGGCAACACTCAGCACGACTGTGCGGCGTCTCCTGCAGATCAGCCCTTTATGCAAGGCGCTTGCGAAGCAGATGGCCAGCAAGCAGCTGGGGGAAGAGCTTGCAGCTGGCCACCGCGGCACTGCGCTCCTAGGTGTACACCTCAGTGGCACCCCGCAAGTCTCTCGTCAGGAGGCTACTGGCTGGTCGGGCACTCACTCTGTGCACTGGCGACCTGCACGAGCAGCAGGCACAGCGCCAGGGAGAGCGCCGCGGTGCGCACGGAGTTCGTCATCTTCAGTGCGGTGTGCTAGTGACTACCAAAAGCTGTGGGCGAGCGATCGACCACAGCAGAACGAGGAACACACCTTTTGACGACACGATGTAGCGGCTCATGCAGTTGCGAATGCACTTACGGGGAACTTTGAAAATTTTATTTCGTCCTGTAGATGACTCAGGAGCATCCTTAGCGATGTGCCTCTTGCAGGTCGCCAGTGCACTGAGTGAGTGCCTGACCAGCCAGTAGCCTACAGGAGGGAGTCATCTTTCGGGGTGCAACCATGTGGCATGTACCTCGGGCCGCACGACCCAGTAGCCCAGCAGCTGTGAGCACTGTCCCCGGCTCCTTCGTGGCCAGTACGTTGTATGCGAGCGGCTGTCGTGATGTATTGTGCTGCAGACGCCGTCACAGCCGTGCTGGGTACTGATGTACGGACTGCCGTTTGCATGGACATTGCCCAAATGCCCCGCGACCGTCTGCACTGCCTTGCCTCACTCCCTGTCGGACGGGGTGTGTGTTGCCACTTTGTTGTGCAGGCAGAGTGGTCCAGACGCTGAGGCTGGCTGGTGTGCTTGCTGTGAAGCACGCTGTGGATGGCAACTCAAAGGGCAGGACAGCTGTGCACATGCGCACTGGGCATGCAATGTGCGAGCCATAGATGCAGCTCTTATGTAGGCTTGTCGCCGCATAGCTGTATTTATTCGAGAGCGGCAGAATCCAGACCACTGATGCAGACAGTCACTTGACAGCGCGCAGTAAGCGCGCGTATCAAGATGTTAGAACAGAGTGCTCGTTGCATCAGGCGCACAAAACACGCACATCATTTACATGCGACACAGAGCTTCGGGCGTGGATCTATGTACATGGAGGCATGCCTGCTGCCTTGTTCCGACACATGTCAGCCCTCTTTATAACGCATGCCGAGGGGATATGGCACCGACATGCGCCTGCTAAAGCGGCAGCCTTGTCATGTGCAGTTGTGAAAGCATGATGCGACAAGCACCAAGACAAGTATGTAAACGTCCAACGAGCCAGCACGCACACAAAACTGATATGCGAATGTCAGGAGAGAAGGGCTGGCGAGGTAGTGTGCATACGCCAAAAGCTAGCCTACGAAACGGGCACATGTGCGCCAGAAAGCTCTCACAGACGCAACCCATTCCGAAAGAAGAGAGCAAAACCTGCGGCGATTATATGCACAGAATACAACTCATCAATGCTACAGTGCACATGCAGGTATATAGGTGCACTGACTGCGGATCGCAATGTGTCCATGACAAGCAAGAGCCACCTGCGGCATGCTGTGCCCGCGCCCACCAAAACGGGGGGCACCAGGCAGTATGACACCTCGCACAGCGCCCTGTTCCATCGACATCGACAAGGTTGACGGCGTCTGTCTCTCCTTGAGCTCAGCTGCGCATCCGGCCAGTAACGACCCGGTAGTTCTTGTCTTGGGGGCCGAGAGATGACTTCAGGTAGCAGGTGTTCTTGACGCCGTAGCTGCGCGCGCCACGCCACATACAGTCAGTGTGCAGTAGTCTTGGTGCACTGGGGGATGCCAATCTGGCAGGCACCAGCCCAGACGTCCATGTCAGGCCACTGCTGCTGGCGTCAGAATGCGCTAAGTGAAGCATGACTCGCTTCAGGGCTGCCTGGCCGCATGTGCCTGCATGGTGACGGGCGAGTGGTTGGCAGCCACCAGGCGCCTAGCAGGCAGAGGATGGCAGAGTGCATGAGGTGTCTCGCCTGTTGTCCCGGTCGGTCTCTTGCCAGTACGTGAACGCGCGGCAGTTGTAGGTGGTGTCGCAGGCTTGGCAGCACTCAAACTCAGAATTGACCATCAGGCTGCGACCCCACCAGAAGGTGCCTGGTCAGCTATGCCATGTCCTGGCTCTGTTGTGTGCCACAGCAAGCCCGTGCGTGACAGCATCCAGACGTCCTGACCCCAAGGAGTGTGACCCTGCCCAACCAGGTAAAGCAGCATACCTTGTAAGGACAGGCCAACCGAAGCACACGCAGGCGCGACCCGGCGGGCGCTGGTTCTGTCAGCCTGACGCAGCTCGCACCTTCTGATGTAACCGCCAGTGTAGTCCATTCCGTACTCGAACTGGCAGTCTGCGGACCAAGCAACACCGGTTTACTCACCTTGCTTGCGAGGCAGTGACCTATGACTTTATCAAGGCTTCCCACGCACAGCGTCCCATTGCAGGAGCAAACCCGGCCACCCCCTGTGCCTGAACCACGCTGCCTGCACTGCAACCTGCCACCACGTCCGTTGAATATGTGCTGTGACGCCCAGGACAGAGTACTTGTACAGGCTTCAAGCAGATATCTGCGCGGCTGGGCGGCGTCTGCAACTCAGCCTATATAAGGCGCTTGTGCAACAACGTGGCCAGCATGCAGCTGGGGGAAGTGCTCACAGCTGGTCAACATGGCAGTGCGCTCCTAGGTATATACCACAAGTGGCACCCCGCAAAGCCTGGCTATTGTCGGGAGGCTACAGGCTGGTCGGGCACTCACTCTGTGCACTGGCGACCTGCACGAGCATCAGGCACAGCGCCAGGGAGAGCGCCGCGGTGCGCATGGCGTCCTTCATCTTCAGTGCAGTGTGGGTAGTGAGTGTTGAACGCTGACTAGTGATCGCTGTGGTAGAACCGAACACGATGTGGAAAGTGATCCAAGCGGCGCCCTTCGGCCGTATTAATCTCCTCGAAGGCAGGTTCCCCATAAGTGCAAGTCGTTCTTCTTTCCCTAACCTGGCATGCCAACTGGCCTGGCAATGCAGCATGACGCATGAAGCGGGACTCGGGAGCCCCCCGCTACCCTATTGACTCTGATGTGCTGCTTCCCTGCAGGCAGGGCGCCAACGAATGTGACCAGGCACGACTGGCTCACAGTTGTGTTTTGCTGCTTAGTATGAGCAGGAGTGCACCATCACACCTGCCACCCTCTCACATTCGAAAGACCATATGTATGGGAACCAGGGGAGTCTCCTGCGTACAACCCATGCCCTCTTCAACATTACGTCCGCCAGTCTGCGCGCCCCAAACACGCAGCACGCAGTCTGCACTCGGCTGGCCCAAAACAACTCAAGTGACCCGAGCAGTAGGTGCCTATCCTTGCATGCTCACCACGCAGAGCGCCCCGCAATGCCGCGTACCCTAAATCCAGTCCCACGTGCAAGCTATTCCGCCTACGGCGCGTCCAGGCGCTGCGCGAGCACGCACAGCGCCTGCTCCACGGTCAGCCGCACGACGCCCAGAGCGCGCAGCTCCGCCACTGCGCCGCCGCCGCCGCCGCCGCCGCCGTCGCCCGACCCCGCGGCGCCCCGCACGCGCTCGGCCGCCGCCGCGGCCTCGCCGGGCGGCAGGTTGAGCAGCGCGGCGGCCTCGCACAGCTCGCGCAGGTGCGCGGCCGGGCGCGCAGTGTATGGCGCGAACACGGCCGCCAGCGCCTGCGTGTCCGCGCGAAAGCGCGCCGCGCCCTGCGCGCAGCCGCCGGCGCTCAGCCGGCGGTCTGCTGCAGCGCCTACCGTACCTGGGGATGCCGGCCAGTGGCTTGGACCCGGCGCTGCAGATGAAGACCACACCAGCATACCGCGCATCACGTCGACCACACGTCACAGCATCGTCGTACAGGCAGGGACCGTCATGCCCGGGAGCCCAGGGCGGGGCGAGCGCGCTGCCGCCGTCAACGACACCGGCCGGGCGCCTGAGCGGCAGGCAGGGCGGCGCGGCGCGCGGGGCGGGCGCGGGGCGCACCGCGGCCGAGAAGCGCGCTTCGGTCGCGACCTCGTTGAAGAGCAGGCGCGTGGCGGCCACGGCGACCGCGCGCCAGAGGTCCCGGAATGCGACCGCGTCCAGCGCGCCCGCCAGGCGCGCCAGCGCGCCGCCCAGCTCCGCCAGCGCCGGCGCCAGGCCGGGCGACGGACCCGCGTCCTCCCTGGCGCGGCCCCCAAGGCTTCCACCATCACGCCTGCCTGCTAGGGACGCCGCGGGGTGCCTTTGAGCGCGCGCGCCCTCTGAGCGCAGCCTGTCCGCTGCCGTGAGCGCTGAGCCGCTCAGCGCAGCTGCAAAGCAGCATGAGTCACTGAGCCACGCTCGAGCAACCACTGTCTCTGCTCTGTCTCAGCGCCGCAGCCATGGGAAGTGAGCCTAGATGGTTGACGGCGGACAGGGCTAGGTTGGGAGCGGCGCCCCAGGCGTGGCTTAAGCGTCTGCTTCATTAGCTCTAGTTGCAGGCGACCGAGCTGCCACCCACAGAAGCAGCAAACATGCCCATGCTGCGGCGGCAGGCGCCCGAGCGTCCGCATGTGGGGCGACCTCCAAGGCAAAGCTTGGTTGATGGCCATGCCCCAGGCTGCCCATGCACGGCGCAAAGGCTCTGGGCGCTGGCGGACCAGTCATCGGCGTCGGCCGCAAAAGCTTCCAGGCCCGTGCGGCGGCGGTAGGCGGCCGAGGCGTCGGCGAATGCGGCCGCGGCCGCCTTGGCCAGCTTGAGCGTCCACTTCATGCGGAAGGCGGCCAGCGCGTCAGCCTCCGCGGTCAGCACGCTCCCGCGCCCGCGCTCGGCGCCTGCACGCGCGCAGCCCCCCGGCTCAGCGCGAGCAGGTACCGCCGATCAGCAGGTTCGGATGCTTTTTAAGTGGGCGCCAGTTGAGCCCCTGCACAAAAGATCCCAGTGCAGCAGCCCTGCTTGGAGCATGCGGGGCGCCCCCTCTGCGTTCAGCGCGCGCGCGGGCCAGCCGCCTCGCGCCGGCAGCGCGCCAGCGGGTGCACACCCTGCACCAAACCCAAACCCAAACCCTCGCACGCCCGGCGCGCACCCTCCGTGTCCAGCAGCACGAGCGGGCCGGCCGCCTCGCGCAGGCAGTGCTCCAGCCAGTGCGCGGCGCAGACGTACGCGCCGAGCGCGGGCGCCCAGCGCGGCCCCGCCAGGTTGCGCCACTCCTCCGCGCCGCGCGCCTCGCGCGTCAGCCGCGCGCGCAGCGCGCGCAGCACCTCCTGCGCGCCCGCGGCGTCCCTGAGCTCAAGCCCTCTTACAGGGTTGTGTGCTCGTCCCTTGTGTCCCATCTGCCCCTTTTGCGGCACAACAAGCGCGCAGGCAGGCAGAGAGTGCTGAACGCGCATGGCCGACCCGCTGCAGTGCGCCCAGACGCCCAAGCGCCGCCAGATGCTGCCATAGCGAGCTGCCTGGCATGCAGTTTTCGACCCCGCGGCCGGCCCGTCTGCCCGGCGCCGCGCCCGGGGGAATACACCTGCGGCGCGTGCGCGGCGAAGCGCCGGCGCGCGGCGCCGTCGGCGAGCCAGCCGCACTTGCGCGCCAGCTCCGCCACCAGCGCCTGAGCGCGCTCGGCCGCCACCGACGGCCAGAACTCCGCCTGCCACGGGTACAGCGTGTCAGACCCTAGGGCGCTGACGCCCGCCTGGCACGCCTCAAAAACACCAGGCCAGACCCCATGCCCTGCACCCAGTGCACCCTGCTCGATTCATACTAGGCCGCTGCGCCCAGGGTACGAGGGTGCGCTGTTGACTCGAAATTTACACAGGCTGCACGACACTGGGTCGCGCGGGCCCAGGCGCGTGCGCGCCTGCCAGGCCTCGAGCGCGCCTGCCGGCGCGCCGCCGCCGATGTCGGCCTCGTCGGCGCCGCCCCAGAGCGCCTGCGCGGGCTGCCAGGCGCCCGGCGCGTCCAGCTCGTCCTCCAGCAGCCGCAGCGCCTCGTCGCGCTCCGCGTCGAACCACGCGCCGCGCCACGCCTGCGCCATAGGGTAACCCTACAATTACCCTGTGGACCTCTGGGTGCAGGTGTAGCTACACCTTTAGCTGACCTGACCTGGCCCTAGTCCTAACCCTAACCCACGCCTGCGCCGCTCCACCAGCGGCGCCTCGGCACAGGGACGCGGCAGAGGGCGCGCCGCTCCGGAGCTCAGGGAGCCTGCAGAGAGGCTCTGCCGAGCGCCCGGGCACGCCAAACGCAGGGGCCCTGCTCCGAGATTGACACCGACGCAACCCTTCCCAGCACGAGCCATGCGGCAAACAGCCGCGGCGTGCCTGCGGCCTGTCACACGAGAAGGACTGCGGGGGGCGCCGCACCGGGTTGGCGCACACAGTCTCCAGGCAGGAGCCGGGCGCCCAGAGCTCGGGCGCGTCGGCGTCGGCGTCGCCGGCGCCAGCCGCCGCAGCTGGCAGGCCGCGCAGCGGCGCCAGCGCGCGCTCAAACACGGCCGCCTGCTCGGCCAGGTGCAGCCAGAGCGCGGGCGCGCCCATCGCCTCCAGCCGCGGCAGCACATGGTCGCGCAAGATGCCCTGGGCAATCCAGGCCGGGTCGGCGGCAAGCGGCAGTGGTGCCGCGCCATGGCACCACAAGCTATACCCTGACCCTAACCCTAATCCTGCAGCCAGAGCACCGCGACACCACATGCGCACGGGGTGCAGCCCCCGCAGTGGCTGTGAACCAGTGATACTGTTTGCTTTTTGCTGCTCACTTGTCCTCAAGCCCTCACAGAGTGAGTCAACAAGTGCGGGCTGTGCAGCGGTGTGGACGCCCTGCACCCTGCGCGCAGCGGTGCGGGCAACGGCGGGCGCGCGCGCCTGCACGGCGGAGCGCATCGCGCGCGCATACTCCAGCGGCGCGCTGTAGTGGGCGCCGAGCCCGTGCGCGGCGATCGCGCCCTGCAGCGGCGCGAGCGAGGGCGCCAGCGACCGTGCGAGCGCCAGCGCGGTGCCGAACAGCCACTCGGGCCGGTCAGGCCGGTCGGTCGGGCGGCCGGCGCTGAAGTGCGCGCGCAGGCTGGCCGCCAGCGGCGCGGCTGCCTCCTCCACGGCCCACAGCGGCGCGCCGCCGCCCAGCGCGTCGTCCAGGCCCTGCCGGACACCCTAGCGCTCACGGAGCCGCGCTCGCGCGCGGCACGCCCCCCG